>Ga0164301_10000051_pt1 | contig 27724 bp, 20 predicted proteins | sample Whisoiple_231_MG_FD_109711 | JGI IMG/M metagenome (GOLD analysis project Ga0164301, IMG submission 109711) | Unamended control soil microbial communities from upstate New York, USA - Whitman soil sample_231_MG | ecosystem: Environmental > Terrestrial > Soil > Agricultural land ... | reverse complement strand
CCGCGGCGTCGGCATCGCCCAGCGCGCCCTGGAGCTGGCTCTCCGTTACAGCCAGGAACGGAAAACGTTCGGCAAGACGATCTCCAACCACCAGGCGATCCAGTTCAAGCTCGCCGACATGGCGACCCAGATCGAGGCTGCCCGCCTCGTCACCCGCAAAGCGGCGCGGATGAAGGACGCCGGCGAGCGCTCCGACCTCGAGGCGGGGATGGCGAAGCTCCTGGCCTCGGAGACCGGCAAGTTCTGCGTCGAGGAAAGCTTCCGCATCCACGGCGGCTACGGCTATTCGAAGGAGTACGAGATCGAGCGGCTCTACCGCGACGCGCCGCTGCTGCTGATCGGCGAGGGGACCTCGGAGATCCAGCGGATGGTTATCGGCAAGAAGCTGCTGCAGCGCCACAAGATCTAGGCACCGCACAGGCAAGCGCCGGCCGTGGGCTAGCATCACTCGATGGCTTCCACCCCCGAGCTGATCCGCACCGCGGTCGAGCGCTTCCAGGCCGAAGTCCCCGCCCTGCAGAACCTGAAGCTCGTCTTCGGGCTGCAGCTGAAAGCCAAACACGACATCCAGCTCTACCGGGTCGAGCTGCCGGAGCTGAAGATCGCCAAAGACCTCGCCCAGGACGAGCGGGTGCTGGTCGAAGTCGACCGCCCGCAGTTCAACGAGCTGGCCGAGAAAGGGACGCTGAAGAGCTACCGCCGCGCGGCCGAGACCGGCCACATCAAGGCGACCGGCGACTCAAACGTGATCAAGCTGGTCGTCCAGGTGGTTGAGAAGCAAGAGGAACGCGCGCGCCTGAAGAAAGTGCACTAGAGGCGGACGAGGTTGTCCGCTTCGATCTCGCGGGTGACGCCGCGGAAGTCGATCACCAGGGGCGCCGAGGCGACCACCTGGGCGTAGTCGACGTCGGGGTGGGCGGTGACGATCGCCGCCAGGTCGCAGTCGCGCAGCCCGGCATCGAGATCAACCGAGGCAAGGCCCTGCTTGGGCAGCTCCGGCACAAAGGCGTCGTGGTAGGAGACCTCGCCGCCCAGCTCCTGCAGGCGCTCGACGATCTTCAGCGCCGGCGATTCGCGGATGTCGCCGACGCTGCCCTTGTAGGCGACGCCGAGGAGGAGGATGCGGGAGCCGTTGACCGGCTTGCGGACGCCGTTGAGGGCCCGCTCGATCCGTTCCACGCAGAAGCCAGGCTGGGCCTGGTTCACTTTCCCGGCCAGCTCGATGAACTCCGGGTAGAAGTCGTGCTGGCGGGCCTTGAAGGCGAGGTAGAAGGGGTCGACCGGGAGGCAGTGGCCGCCCATCCCCGGCCCGGGGTCGAAGCGCATGAAGCCGAAGGGCTTTGAGGAGGCGGCCTCGATCACCTCCCAGACGTCGATCTCCAGCCGGTCACAGAGCTGGGCCAGCTCGTTGACGAGGGCGATGTTGACCGAGCGGAAGATGTTCTCCAGGAGCTTCGCCAGCTCGGCCGCCTCGGGGCTGGAGAGGACGAGGACGGTGTCGCAGATCTCGGCGTAGAGCTGCCGCGCGCGCTCGGTCGAGGCCTCGGTGACGCCGCCGACCAGCTTCGGCGTCGTTTTCACGGTGTAGTCGGTGCGGCCGGGGTCGATCCGCTCCGGCGAGAAGGCGAGGTGGAAGTCGCTGCCGGCGGTGAGGCCGGAGCCCTCGAGGATCGGCAGCAGGCGGTCGCGGGTGGTGCCCGGGTAGGTGGTCGACTCGAGCACGACCAGCTGACCGGAGCGCAGCACCTGGGCCAGCGCCTCGGCCGAGTCGACCAGGTAGGTGAGGTCGGGCTCGCGCGAGTCCGAGAGCGGGGTGGGGACGCAGAGGATCACCGCCTCGCAGGCGGCCAGCTCGGCGTAGTCGGTGGTCGCCCGCAGGCGCTCGGCAAGCGGCGCCAGCGACTCGCTCGGCACGTCCTCGATGTAGCTGCGGCCGCCGTTCAGCGCCTCGACCTTGCTCTGGTCGACGTCGAGGCCGACGACCTCGCAACCGGCTTCGGCGAAGGCGACGGCCAGCGGCAGGCCCACGTAGCCGAGGCCGATGATCCCGATCTGCATCGCGAGGAGTCTAGATAGAGCATCCGGATGGGACCGGCAGATAGCATCCGGCGCCGCCAAACTTCCAAGCAGACCACGCAGACGAAAGCGAGCAAATGAGCGAGACGTACGAGCTGACCACCGACCAGGCCGAGCGCGAGGCGAGCGGCGCCCACAGCTACGGCCGCTACCTCGAGGAGTTCGAGGTCGGCGCCAACTACAAGCACTGGCCGGCGAAGACCGTGACCGAGGCCGACGACCACCTCTTCTGCCTGATCACGATGAACCACCACCCGCTGCACATCAACGACGTCTACGCCGGCGGCTCCCAGCAGGGCCAGAACGTCGTCGTCGGCCCGCTGGTCTACTCGCTGGCGCTGGGGATGTCCGTCTCCGACATCTCGGGCAAGGCGATCGCCAACCTGGCGACCGAAGAACTGAGCCACCCGAACCCGGTCTTCCACGGCGACACCCTCTTCTGCGAGACCGAGGTGCTCGACGTGAAGCCCTCGAAATCGAAGCCCGACCGCGGCATCGTCAAGGTCCACACCCGGGTCCTGAACCAGGACGGCGTCCTCGTCGCCGAGTTCAAGCGCCTGGTGCTGGTCCCGAAGAAGAACCCCGGCGAGTCGCCCGCGCCGGCCGCCGACAACGTCGACTGATCAGCCTTCGACCGCCGAGACCGGCAGCGACTCGACCGTGTGGGTCGCTACCGGGCCGGTCGGCTTGAGGCCGGGGCAGTAGCTGCCGGCGATCGCGTAGATGCGGTTGCCGGCGACCGCGGCGCCGAAGGCGTGGCGCTCGACGTGGAGATCGGGGAGCCGCGTCCAGCTCCGCGCCTGCGGGTCGTAGGCCCACGTCGCGGCCGAGACCGAGCCGCCACCGTCTTCCCAGCCGACCTCGTCGTCGCCGCCGAAGACGACGATCCGCCCGCCGGCGGTGACGACTCCGGCCGAGCCGACCCTGCCCTGGGGCAGGTTCGGCAGCCGGGTCCAGCGGTCGCTCTGTGGGTCGTAGCGGAGGAAGTCGGCGGTGGCGCGCTCGGCGTCGACCCGGCCGCCGGCCAGGTAGAGCCTGCCGCCCAGCGTGGCGGCGCCGACGTGGTGGACCGCGACCGGCGGCGGCGCTCCGGTCGACCAGGTGCGGGTCTTGAAGTCGAAGATTTCCAGCCGCGCGTAAGGGGGCGGGGGGTCGGCCACGCCGAAGAACTGCGGGCCGCCGTCGACGACGTAGAGCTTGTCGCCGATCACCGCCGCCGCGTCGCCGCCGCGCGCCCGCTTCATCGGCGGCAGCTCTGACCAGTGGTCGGTCCTAGGGTCGAGCTCGAAGCTGCGGGCGGTCGCTTCCGCGCCCTCCAGGTAGCCGCCGACCAGGTAGATCTTGCCGTCGTGGGAGACCGCCGGGCTGTGGTTGAGGCCGACCGGCAGCTGCGCCGGTTCGCTCCACTTGCCGCTGCGGGTGTCGAGGCGGAGGACTCGGTGCAGGTTGCCGGGCTTGCTGCCGCCGAGGACGTAGACGTCGGGGCCGATCGCCGTCGCCGATCCCTCGACCTGGCCGCGCGGCGCTTCGGGGCCGAGCCGCCATCTGCCCGCCGCCGGGGCGGGGGAGGCCGGCGCCTTCCGGTAGAGGCCGAGGCGGCAGGGAGGGTTCGGCGTCGTCTCCTCCAGGCCGAGCTTCTCGCGCCATTCGCCGGGCAGGTCGATCACGTCGGCGTAGGCGAGCACCGCGACGCCGAAGAGGACCGACATCGCCGCCAGCAGCCCGGCCAGGATCTTCATCTGATTCCCGAGCGCCCCGGACCCGGAGTCGTCAGCTGGTTTCGGCGCCGGCGACGTCGATCGACTCGACCGTGTGGGTGCCGACCGGGCCGCCGGGCTTGAGGCCGGGGCAGTAGCTGCCGCCGATCGCGTAGACGCGGTTGCCGACCGCGGCGACCCCGCTGCCGCGGCGTTCGTACTTCATGTCCGGCAGGCGCGACCAACGGTTCTGCTGCGGGTCGTACTCCCAGGCGCTGGGGGTGACCCAGCCCTTGCCGTCCTCCCATTCGTTCTGGTCCTCGCCGCCGACGATCACCAGCTTGCCGTCGACCGCGACCAGGCCGGGGGAGGCGACGCCGAGCGGCAGTTCCGCCAGGCTTTCCCATTCGTCCTTGGCGGGGTCGTAGCGTTCAAAGGTGGAGAGCGAGTGGTCTTCTTCGCCGCGGCCGCCGGCTACGTAGAGGTCGCCGTCGAGGCCGGCGCCGCCGACGTGGTGGCGCGGGTTCGGCATCTTCGGGCCGAGCGACCATTCGCCGCTGGCGAAGTCGTAGATCTGCAGCTCGGGGTAGGGGGCGATCGGGCCGGTGGCGCCGAAGGTCTGCGGGGCGCCGCCGGCGACGTAGAGCTTGTCGCCGACCACCACCGAGGCGCCGGCGGCGGTCGCCTGCGGCAGCGGCGCCAGCTTCGTCCAGTCCACCGTCTTCGGGTCGTACTGCCAGAAGTTGTCGGTCGGGTTTTCGCCCTCGAGGTAGCCGCCGGCGAGGTAGAGCTTGCCGTCGTGGGTCGCCGCCTCGACGTGGTTGAGGCCGGTCGGCAGCTGGGTCGGTTCGCTGAACTTCCTCGTCTTCGTGTCGTAGGCGACGAGCCGGTGCAGGTTTCCGGGCGGGGTGCCGCCGACGACGTAGATCGTGTCGCCGATCGCGATCCCGCTGGCCTCGATCTGGTTGCGCGGCGTTTCCGGTTCGAAGCGCCACTTCCCGGCGGGGGCGGGGGGCTGCTTCGGGTCGTTGCGGTAGAGGCCGAGGCGGCAGGGCGGGTTCGGCGTTTCTTCCTCGAAGCCGAGCTTCTCCTTCCAGCTGCCTGGCAGGTTGACCACGTCGGCCGCGGCCAGCACGCCGACGACGAAGAGGGCCGTCATCACGATGCCGAGGGCGGCGAGGACCTTCATTCCTCTGCCTTGCATGAAGCGCGCAGTATGCCGCAGCGGCTTTAGCCGTGGCGTAGGCGCGCCGATGCAGGGATACGCCGTGCAGTGGTTGAATCAAGCGCCGATGGCAACTCCAGAGACCCAGACCCCGATCCCCGTCTTCGACGTCCAGTTGCAGGAGAAGCACGTCGAGGCCGTGGCCGAGACGCTGCGCTCCGGCTGGCTGACGCTGGGGCCGCGGACGCAGGAGTTCGAGGCGGAGTTCGCCGAGCACATCGGCGCCCCGCACGCGATCGCCGTCTCCAGTTGCACCTCGGCCCTGCACCTCGCCTACCTGGCGGCCGGGATCGGCCCCGGGGACGAGGTGATCGTCCCCGGCATCACTTTCGTCGCCTCGGCGGCGGCGGTGCGCTACTGCGGCGGCGTGCCGGTGATCGCCGAGGTCGCCGGCCAGCACGACCTCGGGCTCGACCCGGAGGACGTGGCGGCGAAAATCGGCCCGAAGACCAAAGCGGTTTGCGCGGTCCACTACGGCGGCTATGCGGCACCGCTGGAGCCGCTGCGACAGCTCTGCGAGGAGCACGGGCTGGCGCTGATCGAGGACGCCGCCCACAGCCCCGAGGCGACGCCGGTCGGCGACGACCGCAAACTCGGCACGATCGGCCTGGCGGGCACCTTCAGCTTCTTCTCCAACAAGATCCTCTCCTGCGGCGAGGGTGGCCTGCTGGCGACCCACGACGACGAGGTCGCCGAGCTGGCGCGCAGCCGCCGCTCGCACGCGATGACCTCCGGGACCTGGGACCGCCACCGCGGCCACGCGATGGGCTACGACGTGATGAACGTCGGCTACAACTACCGCATGGACGAGCCGCGGGCGGCGCTGCTCTCGGCCCGGCTGCCCGACCTGGCGGCGGACATCGCCCAGCGGCGGGCGCTGACCCATCGCTATCGCGAGCTGCTCGGTGAGCTCGACGGGATCGTGCTCCCTTATGAGGACGCCCAGGTGGACGTCAGCTCCTGTTACGTGATGCCAGTGATGCTCGAGAACCCCGAGCTGCGCGACCCGGTGCGGAAACTTCTCTCCGAGAACCACAAGGTTCAGACCAGCGTCCTCTATCCCTCGATCAACGAATTCACCGCCTACGGGGCGGGGGAGGACAAGCTGCCGCGCTGCGAACTGGCGGCCCGGACCCAGCTGACGCTGCCGCTGTACCCGCACCTGGGCGAGGAGCGCCTGCTGCGGGTGGTCGAGGCGCTGCGGGCGAGCCTGGCCGAAGCGGCCTAGCGGGTCGCCGCGACCGCGGCGAGGAAGTCGGTCCAGTCGGCGGCGATGCCCTGTAGCTGCTCGCAGAAGCGGCGCAGGGAGGCGAAGTCGTCCTCCAGCTCCCAGCCCCAGTGCAGGGTGACCGGCGCCCAGAGGTTGGCTTCCTGCTCTACCAAGGCCCGGACCCCGGCGGCGGCCTCGGCCGAGGTGCCGTAGAGCGGGAAGTAGGAGGGGAGGTAGACAGCCTCGCCCTGCCACACGGGGGTTGGCTGCCAGCCGAGCAGACGGACGCTCTCGGGGCCGCCACAGACGACCTCGAAGCGGTCCGCGAGCAGCGGGTACTGGCCGGCGTCGAAGCGGTTGAAGGGGGGGACGAAGACGGGGGTGGGGAGGTCGAGGCCGTCGAAGATCGCCCGGGCGCCGTCGATCCTGGCGCCGGCCTCGTCGTTCGAGAGGCCGCAGAACTCGGAGTGCCGGCGCGGGTTGGCGTGGCGGGTGCGGTGGTCGGCGCCGTGGAGGCCGAAGACGACCCGGTCGGCCGGGAGGGTTCTCATCGTCTCGATCTCGCCGGGGTCGAGCGGGCGGCGCTCCTGGGTCTCGGGGTCGAGGTAGTCGTGGGAGACGTGCGGGGTGATCGCCAGCAGGTAGGGGATGCCGGCTTCGGCGAGGACCGCGTGGAAGCGCTTGAACGCCTCGGTCCCGAACTTGCCGTTCGGGTCGTGGGCGCGGGCGTGGGGGAACTCGTCGACGCGGACGAGGACGCGGGGCGGGCCCGGCGCCTCGTCGCCAAGCGCGTCGCGGCGAAAGCGCTGTAGTGGCTCGACCACGCTCCGCTCCCAGGCCAGCCGCCCCGCCTTCAGCGCCACCGCCTGGCCGAAGCGATGCGGCTGGCGGGTGGGCAGGCGCGGGGCCAGCCGGCGCGGGGTCTTGGCGTCGTCCAGGAGCCGGTGCGGCCAGACGTGCAGGGCGGCGCTGCGTCGCGAGTCGCTCACCCGCCGCATAATCGCTTAGGCGCCGGACCCGTAGCTAGGCTCCACGCCGTGAAGCGAGCTGTCGTACTTGCCGGCGGGCTGGGGATGCGTCTGCGCCCGTACACCACGGTGCTGCCGAAGCCGCTGATGCCGGTCGGCGACCGGCCGATCCTCGACGTGATCGTGCGCCAGTTGCGCTACCACGGGTTCGAGCGGCTGACGATCGTCACCGGCCACCTGGCGGAGCTGATCGAGGCCTTCTTCGGCGACGGCGAGAAATACGGGATCGCGATCGACTACTTCCGCGAGGACGAGCCGCTGGGCACGGTCGGTGCCCTGGCGCTGCTCGATGACCTCGACGACGACTTCCTGGTGATGAACGGCGACGTCCTCACCGATCTCGCCTACGGCGACTTCCTCTCCGAACACGCCGCCTCCGGCGCCGCCGCCAGCGTCGCCGCCCACAAGCGCGAGGTCCAGGTCTCCCTCGGCGTGCTCAAGTTCGACGACGGCGAGGACCCCGACCGGCTGACCGGTTACATCGAGAAGCCGACCTACCACTACGAGGTCAGCATGGGCATCTACGCCTTCTCGCCGCGGGCGCTGGGGCAGATCGAGCCCAACCAGCGACTCGACTTCCCCGACCTGGTGCTGAAGCTGCTCCCCGTCGGCGAGACGGTGCGGGCGCGGCGGGCCGAGGGCGACTACTGGCTCGACATCGGGCGCCACGACGACTACGAGACGGCGATGGAGGAGTTCGACCGCCTGCGGGAGCGGCTCTTGCCCGAGTCCCCCGCGGGATGAGGCTGGCCGACCGCGACATCGTTTGCATCGGCTCGGCGGACTGGGCGACCGAGCTGCCGATCAACCAGCACCAGCTGATGGGCCGCCTCGCGGCCCAGAACAACGTTCTCTTCGTCGAGTCCCTGGGCTTGCGGCGGCCGCAGCTGGCGGGGCGGGATCTGAGCCGGCTCTGGCGGCGGCTGAAGCGGGGCCTGCGCGGGGCACGGCCGGCGCCCGAGGGCCTGCACGTCCTCTCGCCGCTGGTCCTGCCCCTGCACAGCAAGGAGTCGGTGCGGAAGCTGAACCGCTGGTTGCTGCGCCGGCAGGTGAAGCGCGCTGCGCGCAAGCTGGGGATGAGCGAGCCGATCCTCTGGGCCTACGTGCCTCAGGCCGAGGACGTGATCGGCGTGCTCGACCCCTCGCTGGTCGTCTACCACTGCGTCGACGACGTCGCGGCGCAGAAAGGGGTCGACGCCGACAGCTTCCGCGAGGCCGAGGAACGCTTCGCCCGGCGGGCGGATCTGGTGCTCGCCTCGGCGCCGGCGCTGGCCGAGCGGATGCGGACCCTCTCCGAGCACGTCCTCTACGCGCCCAACGTCGCTGACACGGGGACCTTCGCGACGGCGTTGGAGCCGGGCCCGGTGGACGCGGCGCTAGAGCCGCTGCCGCACCCGCGCCTTGTCTTCCAGGGAGCGATCGTGGCCACCAAGCTCGACGTCCAGCTGATCGCCGACGTGGCCAAGCTGCGCCCCGAGTGGAGCATCGTCCTCGTCGGCCCCCGCGGCGCGGGCGACCCGACCGGCGACCTCTCGCCCCTCGACGACGCGCCCAACATCCACATGATCGGCGCCCGCCCCGCCGACGACCTCCCCCAAGTCCTCCGCGGCGCCGACATCGGCCTCATCCCCTACGCGATCAACGACCTAACCCGCTCGGTCTTCCCGATGAAGGTCTACGAGTACCTGGCGGCGGGCCTCCCGGTCCTCGCGACCCCACTGCCGGCCTTGGACGGGGTCGATGCGATCGACACTGTCAGGTCGGCGGGAGAGCTTGTGGCTATCGCCGAAGAAGAGCTGACTGTAGACACTCCAGAGCGTCGCGGTAGGCGTTCCGGTGCCGCTGCTGCTCATTCTTGGGAGTCAAGGCTGGACGAAATTGAGCATGCTTTGGACGACTAGTACTGACGACGCGAAAAAGATCTAGCCTCCTATGAATGGCAGACCTTAAGCGGATCTTCAGCGTCGGGTATCACTTCGAAGATGGAAGAACTGAGAACGCCGAGTTTCACGAACCAGATTCGTCATTGGGTCATGACCTCATCTATTGGGATCCATCCGGGCTCCCGAATGACTACCAAGCCACGGGCACTATCACTCGGGTTCTCAAAGGTCTTCCCGCCCGTCAATTCGAACGAGACCGCAAGCGTAGGTCGGCAGAGTTTCATGAGCATTTAAGGGCCGGGAAGCCCATAGTCGTTGCCATTCCTCCGCCACAGCTGATGTTGGTGAAAAAGACCGAATCCGAAAGTTCGGTGTGGAATCTGGCTGACCCGCTCTCCCTCCTGCCCGAGGAACCAGAGATGCAGGCCGCGCGGGGAAAGGCTTTTGAGTTGATCACCGATGGTGACTTCGCGAAACTCTGGGAATGGACCGAAGAGGTCGCAACCTACGAGGGCTACTTCGACGCTCCTCCGGGGATACCATTATTGCGTATCGAGGGAACCGACAAGGTGGTGGCCACTGCTGTACAGGTGGAGTCTGGCGTAGTCATATGGATGCCCCGCCTGAACCCCATCATTGAGTATGTAAATGATGACGACAGTCGAACTGATGTGTTGAGCGGGGAGAACGCTGCTCACAAGGATTTCTTGGATTTGTTGTGGGCAGCCTGTCAGCAGTTTGGAAGGCGGGGCGTTGGGCCGGATTTATCGTTACCGCAGTGGACGACGGCCGTCCATATTCCGGGTGAGAAAGTGGCGCTCGAAAGGAGGGTTCGAGCAGAAGGCCGCCTTAAATCTGCCCGGAAGGCGATTGATAAGCAGAACCAGCGTCTCGACGAACTCCAAGAGCGGAAGGTCCTATTGGCCGGGACCGGCAGTTCTTTGGAAAGGATTGTGGACGAGGCGTTATGTGCGTTGGGGTTTGAAGTCGAACCTGGCCTTCCTGGTCGTACGGATCGCATAATTCGGCTCAACAAACGCGTGGCTGTGGTTGAGATCAAGGGGAAGGCAAAGAGTGCCTCTGAGAGAGATGCGGCTCAGCTGGAGAAGTGGAAAAGCGATTTCCATGCTGCCCATGGCAAGGTCCCCAAGGGCATCTTGGTGGTCAATGCTTGGAGAAGTAAGCCGCTTGACGAGCGCTCAGCGCTCACGTCTTTTCCTGATCAAATGCTGCCATATGCCGTCGAGCAAAGGCAGCAGTGCTTAGTCACCGGACTGCAACTGCTTGGGCTTTGGCTTGAGGCTGAGTCGCACCCAAAGGCAAAGGCAAAACTAGCGAGGTCCCTTTTGGGCTGCGTCGGCGTCTACCCCAACTACGAAGACTGGCGCGACATCGTGTCCTTGGCGGCAGAGAAGGAGTGAGAAAAGGCGACGCTTGTGGTCGCTACGGAACTACCGCTACGCCCATGTCCGCTTTGAGTTCGGCTTCGGTGAGGGCGCGGTTGTAGACGCGGACCTCGTCGATCAGGCCGGCGAAGTACTCGCCCCAGACGGCGTTGCCGCCGATGCGGAGGGGGTTGGCGGTGTTGGGCATGGCGCCGGTGGTGGCTTTGGTGGCGATCAGGGCGCCGTTGAGGTAGAAGCGGAGGTTGGTGCCGTCGTAGGTGGACGCCACGTGGCTCCAGGCGTTGAGGGGCAGGGCAGTGGTGCCCGCCGCGGTGTTTTCGACGGTGGTGAAGTTCTCGGTGCGGGGTTTGGAGCCGTTGGAGGAGTACAGGGCGTAGAGGAGGTCGGTGCCGCGCTCCTTCATGATCACCGTGCGCCAGCCGACGTTGCTCGTCGGTTTCACCCAGGCCTCGAGGGTCATGCCCGTGGTCAGGTCGAGGCTCGCGGCGTCGGGGACGTCGACCCGGTCGTTGGTGCCGTCGAAGCTGAGGGCGCGGCCGAATTTGCCCCCGGTTGAGCTGACCGGGCCGTTGATCGTGCCATTGTTTTTCGCCGTCGATGAGTCGTTTGCCGTCGTCCCCGAGGTCTCCTCGAAGCCGTAGGCGGCCACCAGGCCGGTGGGCGGCGGCGGGCCGGAGTTGCTGACCGTGACCGAGACTTCGCTCGAGGTGGTCAGCTGGTTGGCGCTGTCACGCGCCCGGGCGCTGATTTTGTGGGTGCCGTTGGCGACCCCGGTGCTGGCCCAGCTGAATTCGTAGGGCGAGCTGGTGTCCTCGCTGCCGACCGGCGAGCCGTCGACCAGGAACTGGACCCCGGCGACGCCCGCGTCATCGGTCGCGGTCGCTTTCAGCGCCACGCTGCCGGAGACGGTCGCGCCCGCGGTCGGTGCGGTGAGCGAGACCGAGGGCGGGCTGTCGGCCAGGGAGGCACCGACCGTCTCATTCGAGGCGAGGCTGAGGTTGGGGGCGGCGTCCGTTGCCTTGACGCGGTAGTAGTAGGTGCCGGGCGCGACCGGGTCGACGTAGGTGGTCCCCGACGGGGTGGCGATCCGGTTCCCGGCGCTCGGGGTGAAGCCGGAGGTGGTCGATCGGTAGACCTCGTAGCCGGTGACGCCGACGTTGTCTTTCGAGGCTTCCCAGCTGAGGCTGACTTTGCCGATCGACCCGACCGCTTTCAGGTTGCCGGGCGCGCTCGGCGCTTCGGTGTCGGCCGGCGGCGGTTCGGAGCTCACCACGGCGGTTTTCATGTCGAGTTCGATTTCGCTCGCGCTCAGCGCCCGGTTGTAGATCCGGACCTCGTCGATCAGGCCGCTGAAGTACTCGCCCCAGACGGCGTTGCCGCCGATGTGGAGCGCGTTGGCGGTGTTCGGCATCGCGCCGGTGGAGGCTTTGGTCGTGACCAGCACGCCGTTGACGTAGAAGCGCAGGTTGGCGCCGTCGTAGGTCGCCGTTATGTGGCTCCAGGCGTTCAGCGGCAGCGCCGAGGAGCCGGCGGCGGTGTTTTCGACCCCGGTGTAGTTCTCGGTCCGCGGTTTCGAGCCGTTGGAGGCGTAGAGCGCGTAGAGGAGGTCGCTGCCGCGTTCCTTCAGGATCGCGGTGCGCCAGCCGGCGTTGGTCGTCGGTTTGACCCAGGCCTCGAGGGTCATCCCCGTGCTCAGGTCGAGCGAGGCCGCGTCGGGCACGTCGATGCGGTCGTTGGTGCCGTCGAAGCTCAGCGCCCGGCCGAATTTGCCGGTCGTGCTGCTGGTCGGGCCGTTGATCGTGCCGTTGTTTTTGAACGGCGAGACATCGGTCGCCGTCGTCCCCGCGGTCTCCTCGAAGCCGTAGCCGAGGACCAGGCCGGCGGGCGTGGGTTCGGGTTTGAAGGTCGCCGTGTAGGTGGCGGGGGCGGCCGGGGCGATGACGTCGTGGGTCCGGGAGCCGCCGTCGGACCAGGCGGAGAACCCGTACCAGGTGTTGCCGAGCGCCTGTGGGGTCGCCGCCGCCAGCGAGATTTTCGAGCCGACGATCACCGTCTTGGTGAACGGGGCAACCCCGGTCTGCTCTCCTGCCGTCAGCGTCAGCGCGGTCGGTTCGGTTTTGAAGCTGAGGTCGACCGTTTTCGGGTCGAGCCGCACCGTTTCGGTGTCGCTCAGACCGCCGCTGTCGGTCACGGTCAGGCGCAGTTCGAGGTGCGAGGGGAACTCGTGGTCCGGGGCGATGAATTCACCTTTGCTGACCCCGGAGAAGGTCTGGATCGTGTGCGAGTGGCAGTCGTTTTCGGTCACGCAGTGGCGCATGATCAGCGTCCAGGACATGCTCGCCGCGCCGAGCGCCCCGTCCTGGGGGTCGCTGCCTTTGCCGGAGAATTCGATTTTGTCCCCGACCGCCCACTGCAGCGCCGAGGTCGGGGTGTCGATCTGGGCGTTCGGGAGTTCGTTGCCGGCGCCGATCACGATGGCGGCGGTCGAGACGAGGCCGCCTTTGTCGGTCACCTTGAGTTTCACGGTGACGTTGGCGGCGCTGGTGTAGGTCCAGGTCGGTTTCGCCGCCGTCGAGTCGTTGTAGAGGCCGTTGCCGTCGAGGTCCCAGGCGTAGGAGAGGACGTCGCCGGCGTCGGGGTCGGTCGAGCCGGTGGCGTCGAATTCCACTTTCAGCGGCAGCGGGCCGGCCTGCGGCGTCGCTTTCGCGACCGCGGTCGGCGCCCGGTTGCCGCCGGGGTAGCTGAGCCGGCGCAGCGAGCCGGTGAAGTCGACGACGAAGAGGTCGCCGCCGGGCCCGATTTCGAGGTTCACCGGGTCGTTCTCGTTGAGGAAGACTTTCCGGGTCGAGGGGTCGGGGACCCCGTTTTTCGGGAACATCACCCAGGTGCATCGTTTCGAGTAGTCGGCGAAGAAGAGCGCCCCGTTGTAGGAGCTCGGATAGCTGCCGCCTTCGTAGAAGGCGAGGCCGGAGATCGAGGCGCCGGCCTGGGTGCATTCCTCGCCGTTGACAACGTCGGCGCTGTGCGAGTAGGTGAAGAGCGGGGAGACGGCCGCTCCGCTCCCGGTCGTGTTGTAGAGCTGTTTGCAGAGGTTGAGGCCGGCGCCCGCGTAGGCCCCCGACTGGCCGTTGCCCTCGTAACAGGGCCAGCCGAAGTTGTCGATGGTGGAGTCGGTCGGCGTCGGGATCCGGTCGATCTCCTCCCAGGCGCCCCAGCCGACGTCGCCGACGTAGATTTCCGAGCTGCCCGGCTTGAAGGTGAAGCGGAACGGGTTGCGCAGGCCGGAGGCGATCAGCCGTTTTGCGTTCGGGTCGGCGCTGGCGCTGAGTGGGTTGCCGGGGACGCCGGCGCCGGTGTCGGGGTCGACCCGGATGACGCTGCCGTTGAGCGCCTGGGGGTCGGCCGGGGTGAGGAAGTCCTGGGCCCGCAGGGCGCCGCCTTCGGCGGTCGGCGCGGTCAGTTTGGTCCCGACCGCTCCGGGCGGGTCGCCGCAGGGGTTTTTTTCCTGGCCGTAGTCGGTGAAGGTGAAGCTGGCGCCCTCGCCGCCGGAGGCGTAGAGCATCCCTTCGGGGCCGAAGACCAGGCCGCCGGCCGAGTGGCTCGGGAACTGCTGGCACCAGCCGTCGACCAACGGCTGCTGGGTGGTGACGACGTTGCCGCTCACCGTCAGTTTCATCAGCCGGGTGCTGATCACGCAGCCTTCTTCGGTCGGGCCGGGCGGGGTTGGGCAGGGGTCGGATTCGGCCCCCGGCTGCCCCCATTTCGGCGCCACCCCGCCGATCGTGGCGTCGCGCGAGTAGAGCGCGTAGAGGTAGGGCCGGACCGGGAACTGCGGGTCCAGGGCGATGCTGAGCAGGCCGCGGTCCCAGAAGTTGTAGACCTCGGTGCGGAGGTCAGCGGCGATCGTCGGGGTGGTCGCATTGAGGCTGGAGAAGACTTTGATCAGGCCGCTCTTCTCGGAGACGAAGACGCGGCCGTCGGGGGCGAAGGCGACGTCGGTCGGCTCGGTCAGGCCTTCGAAGACGACCGATTCGGTGAAGCCCGTCTGCAGCGGCTGGGCCTGGGCGGACGGAGCCCAGGCGGCGACTAGCGCAAGGGCCAGGGAGAACGCAAGGCCGAGTGGACGAATGACGGACGAATGCACGGGCGGCGTATGGTCACCAGGCACGAGCACCCATGTCAACCAGAACAACTGTCTAGTTCGTTCGGGCCACCACCTTTTCGATGAACTCGTCCATCGCTTTTAGGTAAGGGGCGATCCGAAAGCCCTGCGCCCGCTCCTTCGCGCGCTCGGCGCGGGCCGCGCTTGCCTCCGGCTCGGTCAGCGCCCGGGTCAGCGCCGCGGCCAGCGCCGCCGGGTCGCCGGGCGGTACGAGGAGCGCCTCCTCGGGGTCGCGGACGATCTCCGGGATGCCGCCGACGCGGGAGGCGACGAGGGGGACCCCGGCCAGCGCTCCCTCGACCAGGACCAGCCCCGCCGGCTCCTCCCAGACCGAGGGGACGACGAGGGCGTGGATGCGGGCGTAGAAGCTCTTCAGCGCCTCGGTGTCGAGCGGGCCGAGGAAGCGCACCCGCGCGGCGATCCCGAGGCTTGCGGCCAGCGCCTCCAGCTCCCGCAGGTGCTCCGGCTCGCCGCCTCCGGCGACCTCGAAGTCGGCCTCGGTGCCTTCGTCGCCGAGCTGGGCGAGCGCTCGCAGGGCGACGTCGACGCCCTTCTCGGGGGAGATGCGGCCGACGAAGCCCACGGTCGCCCGCTCCGCCGGTCGCCGCTCGAGCCCGACCAGCTCCTCGCCCTGCCGGGTCGCCGGCAGCCGCACCTGCTCGACGGCCGGCTGCAGCAGCGGCGGCACCTCGACCTGGCTGCGCAGCGCCTCGCTGTTCCAGCTGATCGCAACCTCGCTCGGCGTCTCGTAGTCGAGTCCCAGACCCGGCAGCCGGTTCCAGGCTCTCGCCGCCCGCCTCCAGCGGCCGCCGGTCAGTCCGCGCATGAAGGGGTCGTAGCGGCTGCTGTAAAGGGAGCCGAACCAGTGCTCGCAGACCCGGTAGGCGACCGGGGCGCCGCTCGTCTCCAGAGCCCGGATCGCCGCCTGCGGCAGCTGCGCCCCGTTCCAGATGTAGACCAGATCGGGGCGGAAGTCCGCCAGCGCCCGCCGCGCGACCTTCGCCCCCCGCAGCGCGTACAGCGGGCTCAGCGCGTCGGTCAGCCGCCGCCGCGGCAGGAAGGGCAGCTCGCGCCGCACGCCGGGATCGGCCGGCGCCTCGCCGCGGTCCTTGTCCGAGGTCAGGACCAGCACCTCGTGGCGCTCGCGCAGGTGCTCGACCACGCCCTGGCACTCGACCTCGTAGCCGCCGTGGGCGATCGGCGGGTAGAGGTTGCTGAGGACGAGGACGCGCCGGCCGCTCACGCCGCCGCCTCGCCCCGCGTCCGCACCAGCCGTTTCAGTTGCGCCAGGTCGAGCGCCCGCAGGGCGATCAGCAGCGCCGGGTAGATCGCGGTCATCGCCAGGATCAGGACGATCGCCCCGCCGCCCGCCTGGCGCAGGCCCCAGACCGCCAGCGCCGCCGCGGTCGCCGCCGCGGTCGCCAGGGCCAGCCGCCGCAGCGAGAGCCGCATCTCGATCCGCCGCAGGACCATCGCCGTGCTCAGCGAGACGACGATCACCTCGGTCGCCAGCGTCACCCAGGCCGCCGCCTCGATCCCGTACTCGGGGATCAGAACCAAATTCAGCGCCAGGTTGAAGACCAGCCCCAGCACCGCCAGCCAGATGTAGCGGCGCTGCAGGTCCATCGCCACCACCATGTTGCCGGCGACGTTGCCGATGCAGATCGGGATGAAGGCGGCGATCAGGATCGTCAGCACGGTCGACCCGGAGGTGAACTCGGAGCCGAAGAGCAGCTCGACGATCGGCTCGGCGGCGACGATCGTCAGCGCCAGGCCACCGAGGGCGACGAAGCTGAGGTAGTCGATCGCCATCTGCATCATCCGCCGCAGTCGCGGCGGGTCGGCGGGGTAGAGGCCGGCCATGATCGGGAACAGCGTCACCATCACCGCCATCGGCACGAAGCCGGCGTTGTCGAGGATTTTGTACATCGCCGCATAGACACCTACTTCGGCGGAGTCGGGCGCCAGCTCGTAGACGAGGATCTGGTCGATGCGGCCGTAGGCGAAGGTCAGGGTGGCGGCGATCCCGACCGAGATCCCGATCCCCAGGAGCCGCGGCCAGAGCTGACGGGAGCCCTTGAAGCGCACGTGGATCGTCCGCAGCGCGACGATCGCCAGGCATCCCTGGACGATGAAGGTGATGACGACGAAGGCGAGGGCGAAGGCGACGATGCCGCCGCCCGTGGCGGCGATCGCGATCACCGAGCCGGCCCAGAGGACGCTGTTGAGGGTGGTGAAGGCGACGGTGACGTGGTTGCGGACGTGGAGGCGGAAGACGATCCGCAGGGTCGAGAGCGCCGAGGCGATGAAGCCCAGCGAGAGGACCAAGCCGGCGACCAGCATCTGGTGGTCGGAGGCAACCAGCGCCAGCACGGCGACGAAGACGGCCAGCATTGGGATCGCGATCGCCATCCGCAGGCTCGCCGCCGCGCCGACCCAGGCGCCCTCGCGCTCGGGCTCCTGCGTCGCCAGCCGGATCGCCACCGTTTCCAGGCCGAGGTTGCCGACCATCGCGACCAGGTCGATGACCGCGAGGATCGTCGCCCACTCGCCGTAGCGGGTCGCCTCCAGGGCGCGGACGAGGACGACCGTGGTGACGATCCCGAGGGCGACGTTGACTATCTGGCCGCCGAGCTGGGCGCCGACGTCGCCGAGGACGCGGCGCGAGCCGACGCGGGTCGCGCGGTGGGTGGTCTCGCCGCTCATCGGCCTAGGAGGTCGCCGCCCGGCGCCCGGGCAGGTCCTGCCAGGCGGCGGCAAGCCATCCCAGGAAGGCGCCGAGGAGGATCGTCAGCCGTGGCTCGATCCCGGCGAAGGTGGCGGTCAGTTCGACCACGGCGAGGCCGACGATGCCGCCGAAGACGGCGATCGCGCAGACCTGGATGACGTCGTCGGGGTGGCGGCGCCAGATCTGCACGCTGGTCCACAGCGAGCTGCCGAAGAGGACGAGGTAGGCGATCGCGCCGAGGATCCCAAACGCCAGCCAGTACCAGAGGAAGGCGAAGTGGACGTAGCGGCGGTCGTGCGCCTCGGCCAGCGGCTTGTGGACTTCCCAGTCGACGCCGAGGCCGACTCCGGTGAACGGGTGTTCCTCGATGTTTTCGATCACGTTGCGGCGCTCGTCGTTGCGATAGCGGTCGCCGCGGTTGCTGCCGATCCCGCTCGGGGTCAGGGTCTGGGCGCGTTCGGCCAGGGGGCTAGCCGAGGTCGAGTCGGAGGGCCCGGCGACCGAGTTGGCGGCGACGAAGGCCAGCGCCAGGGAGACGGCGCCGATCGCCAGCACCGCCCGGCCGCGGCGGCGGCTGGCGATGATCACGACGAGGACGATGGTGAGGACCGCGGCGATCCAGAACGAGCGCCGGTAGGAGAGCAGCAGGGCCAGGAGCGCGATCGGCAGCCCGACGTACATCCAGGCCGGCACCTCCACCTTCCGCACCAGCGCCGCGATCACGCCGAGGCCGAAGGTCAGCATCAGCAGGTTGGGGAAGGGGTTGAGGAAGCTCGCCACCTCTTCTTCGACCGCGCCGCCGGCGCCGCCGAAGCTGGCGTAGAGCCCGGTCAGGCCTTTGATGCAGGCCAGCGCCGCGAGCCCGGCGGCGAAGATCTTCAGCGCCCGGGTGTCGCGCAGGACGTTGACCGCCAGCAGTGGGATCAGGATCAGGTGGCCGACCTGCATGCTGCGGTGGAAGAGTTCGGGGGCGCTGACGCTGCCGGTGCTGTAAGCGGTCGCGACCCCTGCCACGACGGCGAAGCCGAGGATGGTCAGCGGCGCGGTCAGCGGATCTGGCAATCGCGGCCTCAGGTCCTGGGCGACGAAGCGCAGCAGCACCCCGGCGAGGCCGAAGAAGATCAGCATGTCCGGCGCGGTGAAGCTGGAGAAGACCTGGTCGTAGAACCGGGCCCCGGAGGGGATCGCGCCGACCGCTTCGGCTTCGGACATCGCGGTGCCGAACACCAGCAGCCCGAGGCAGGCCTCGGGGAAGCGGAGGAGGACGACGCAGCCGAGCAGGACCAGCGGCAGCAGCGCCCCTTTGGCACCGGCTTTCTCGAGCCCGGCCGAGAACGCTATCCCCGCGAGGAGGCCTGCCACCGCGACCGCGAACCCGGTGGCGAGGACCGGCGTCGCGAGGTCCCTACGACTCAGACCCGCGCCTCCTGCGAGGGACGAGACCCGGAGCGGCGGGGGTCGTGCGGCCGGTAGGCCTCGTACGTGTTCGGTTTGGTGCCGGAGCGGTTGAAGGCGAAGCCGAGCAGGGGAGCGCCGGTCGCCCGCAGCCCCTCGATCGCCCGCCGCGCCTCACGGCGGCGGGTGTGGCGCGAGTCGATCACGAAGACGACGCCGTCGGCGTAGCGGGAGAGGACCACCGGGTCGACCACGGCGAGAACCGGCGGGCTGTCGAAGAGGACAACTTCGTTCTCCTCCTGCAGGGTGGTGACGACCTTGCCCATCCGCCGCGAGGAGAGCGACTCGACCGCTTCCTCGGTGTGGGCGCCGGCGGGGAGCAGGCGCAGCGAGCCGGCGTCGGAGCTGCCGCGCGGGGTGCGGACGTTCCGCATCATCCCCTCGACGTCGGGGTCGTCGTCGCCGACCAGCAGGTCACTGAGGCCGGGGGAGAGGTTGGTCTTGAAGATCTCGTGGAGGGTGGGGCGGCGCAGGTCGGCGTCGACGGCCGTCACCCGACGGCCTTCGGTGGCCAGGGTGCGGGCGACGTTGGAGGAGACGAAGCTCTTGCCGCAGCCGGATTCCGGCCCGGTGATGAGGATCGTGCGGCCGCCTTCGGAGTTGAGGTTGATCGCCTGGCGGTCGGTCCGGTCGAGGGCGAAGACGATCGCCGTGCGGAGGCTGCGGAAGGCCTCCAGCGGGGTGTCTTTGCGCACCCGCGGGATCTCGCCCAGCAGCTGCAGGTCGAGGTCGCGGGCGGCGTCCTGGGCGGAGCCGTAGCGGTCGAAGAAGAGGTCGCGCAGGTAGACGGCGCAGGCGCCGAGCAGGAGGGCGACGATGAAGGCGAGGACGGCGTCGCGTTTGGGCTTCGGCGCCACCGCGTTGGGGTCGGGGGCGGCCTGCTCGACGATCCGCAGCGAGTCGCCCGGATTGGAGGTCTGGGAGGCGATCTGTTCCTGCAGCGCCCCGAGCTCGACCTCGAGCCCGGCGCGGTCGGGATCGCCCGCCGGCAGTTCCAGCAGTTCTTCTTCGATCTGGTTGACCCGTTCCTGCAGCGGCCCGAGGGTTTTTTTCAGCTGGTCGACCTGGAGGCCGCCGAGGTAGGAGGCGAAGGCGCGGGCGTAGGCGTTGGCGAATTCGGCCGAGAGCGCCGGGTCGCCGGTGACCGCCTTGAAGCTAAGGACGCCGATCCGCGATTCGGGCGAGACGTCGACGCTTTCGTCGAATTCGGCTTCCCGGTCTTTGACCGCGTCGTCTTCGTGGGCGATGTCGAGGACGGTGCGGGTTGCCGCCAGCTCGTCATAGACGTTGGAGAGGCTGAGCAGTTCTTCCTCGTTGAGGACTTCGCCCGAGGCCTGGCTGGTGGAGACGATCTGGCCGAGCGCGTTGCTTTCGAATTCGTCGGCTTTGGAAGAGGAGATCAGGTAGACGATCACCGCGGCGGCAACCGCGAAAAGGGCCAGCCATTTCTTGGCGGCCCAGATGAGTCGAAGTTGGGGGTTCGGTTCCACAGCGGTGTTGACCTATCGGGAGGGAGGGCGGCTGACTTGAATCGTGGCCGCCGCGACTAAAGGGAGCGCGAAAGATTACTTCTACGAGTACCCGCGCCCCCCTCTCTGAACGCCACGGGTTTCGCTTTGCAGACGGCTTTGCGCCCGCGCCGGGTTCTCCTCGGTCGAGAACGGCGGCACGCTGCCCCGCAGCGCCGCCGAGGCGAACCGCAGGCCGCGCGCCTCTCGGCGGCCGGCGAGCAGCAGCGCGTCGACTGGGCGCAGCTGGTCCTCGGCGTCGAGCGCCCTGACCAGGCGCCCCGGTCCGAGCCGGTCGAGGGGGCGATGGGGGACGGTGGAGCGCTCCGGCGGGGCGGCCCCGATCAGGGCGACGTCGGCGCCCGACGTGGCCGCCTCCGCCAGCCACCCGGCGAGGCGGCCGGCGTCGCGGCCGGCGAGAGCGACGCCGACGATCCGCACCGGCCCGAGCCGCGGCGGCTCCTGCCCGAAGCCGCCGGAACCCTCGCCGGAGCCGTGGCGCAGGCGGTGGACGGTGGCGAGCGAGTCGGCGCCGCACTCGAGCGCGATCTTGGCGAAGCCGCGGCCGCCGTCGCGCCAGCCGCCGTAGAGGAAGAGCCGGTAGGCGAGCTTGGCGAGGGGCCGGACGAGGAGCCCGGTCAGCGCCTCGGCGGCGCCGGGGCGCCGCCGCTGAGCGGCCTCGAGCCGCGCGTAGGCGCGGGCGTCGGCCAGCGCCTCGGACCAGGAGGAGGCGAGCAGGTGGCGCAGCTCGCCGGCGAAAGGGTGGACCGGGCCGTCGGGCCAGAGCCCCTCGTGGACGCTGCGCGACTCGTCGTGGCGGTAGGCCTCGCGGCGGAAGAGCCGGTGGCGGTAGCGCGGGTAGCGGATCGAGGGCCCGAGGGCCTTGCCGAGGAAGACGTCGCGCATCGGGATCGCCCCCATCGTCACCTCGGGCGGGGCGGCGAGGAAGTCCCGCAGCTCGGCGGCCAGCTCCGGGCTGACCCGCTCGTCGGCGTCGATCTCCAGCACCCAGTCGCCGGTGGCGTGGTCGAGGGCGACGTTGCGCTGGGCGGAGAAGCCGGGCCAGGGGTTCTCGACCACCTTCGCCCCTGCCGCCGCGGCCAGCTCGCGGGTGCGGTCGCGGGAGCCGCTGTCGACGACCACCACCTGGTCGCAGAACTCGAGGCCGGCGAGGCACTCGGGCAGCCGCTCCTCCTCGTCCTGGGCGATCACGCAGGCGGTGATCGTCTCGCTCACGCCGCCTCCTGCGCCAGCAGCTCGCCCAACCGCAGCGCCAGCGCCGCGATCGTCAGCGAGGGGTGGACCGGCGCGTAGGTGGGGAAGGCCGAAGAGCCGGCGACGAAGAGGTTCTCGATCTCCAGGTGGCGCATCTCGCCGTCGACGACGCCGCGCCCGGGCGGCCCCATCCGGCAGGTCCCCATCAGGTGGCCGCCCTCGGGGCCGGGGCCGACTTCCACGTCCTCGACGCCGAGCGGCCGCAGCCGCTCGCGCAGGCCCTGGACTGCGCGGTCGATGCCGTCGATTTCGTACTTCGTCGACGGCAGGTAGTCGGTGCGGTTGAGCGGCAGGCCGAAGGAGTCGCGGTTGGGGGAGAGGGTGACCGTGCTGCCGGCCTGCGGCACGTCTTCGGTCAGCATGTCGAAGGGGATCGTCCGCCGCCACCGCTCCAGCGCCCCGGCGCGGACGTCGGTGCCGCTTTCGCGGGAGACGACGCCGTCGCTGAGCAGGGGCGAGATCGGGGTGCCCGGGTTGAAGGGGCTGAGGATCGCCGCCGAGCGCTCGGCGCGGAACTCGCCGTCGCGGAAGGCCTCGACCAGGCCGGTCGAGAGGCTGTTGCCGACCCCCGGCTCCAGCTGCTTGCGCAGGGTGACGGTGACGGTGGTGTGGCCGTGGTCGAAGAGGTACCTGCCGACGGCGGGGCCGTCGAGGCCGGAGCGCAGCAGCAGGCCGGGGTTTTCAATCCCGTTGGCGGCGAGGACGTAGCGCTTGCCCCGCACCAGGGTGCGGCCACCGCCGGGCTCGATCGTCTCGACGCCCTCGACCTCGCCCGCCGGGGTCATCCGCAGGCGGGCGGCGACGGTCTGCTGGCGCAGGTCGAGGCCGGGGTGCTCGAGTACCGGCGCCAGGCCGTTGAGGGGGGAGAAGCGGGCGTCGACCGGGCAAAGTTCGCAGACCGCCGAGCCGCAGCAGGCCGGCCGGTTCTGGATCGGCTGGGAGGGGCGCGCCTGCGGCAGCGGCGCGAAGGGCTGCAGGTGCGGCGCCACCGTTTTGTCGATCGGGCTCAGCGGGTGCGGCGGCAGGGCGCGGGCGCCGGGGATACCGAGCCCGGCGGGCTCCGATCCGGCCGAAGGGGCGCCGGCGACGCCGAGCGCCGCCTCGGCCTGCGCGTAGAAGGGCTCCAGCTCGGCCAGCGAGAGCGGCCAGTCCTCCATCACCCCGAAGCTGGAGCGCATCTTGAAGTCGGCGGCGTGGAAGCGCAGCGCAGCGCCGGACCAGTGCAGCATCGAGCCGCCGACCCCGTAGACGTAGCTCCACGGGTAGGGGCGGGTCCCGGGCGCGGTTTCGTTGTTCGCTTCGGCGCCGGGGACGGCGGCGGCCCACTGCCCGTCGGCGATTTGCTCGGCGTGGGTCTTCAGCGCCCCGCGCTCGAGCACGATCACCCGCAGCCCGCTCTGCAGCGCCCGCCAGGAGGCCAGCAGCCCGCTGACCCCGGAGCCGACGACGACGAGGTCCGCCTCGGCGGTCTTCACGCGCGTCGCACCAGGCCGGCGCAGGCGGGGCTGCCCGGGTCGGTTCCGGTCAGGGTGTAGGCGAGGTTCGAGGCCGGTTCGGAGAGCATCGGCTCGAGCAGGCCGTCGACCGCCTTGCGCCGCGCCGATTCCGGCATCACCGCCGAGACCGGGTTGCGGACGGCGAGGGCGAAGGCGGCGGCGCGGGCGTCGTACTCGGTGTCGCCGTACTGCTCGCGGGCGCGTTCCAGCAGCTGCTTGGCGAGTTCCGAGTCGATCCCCAGCCGGTCGGCGACCAGCTGCTCGAACTCGTCGTCGGGGACGAGCGCCGCGTAGGGGGCGGCGACCGCCACCGCGGCGGCGCCGGTGCCGAGGGCGATGACGGTGCGGCGGCGGAAGCGGCGGCCGCCGGCGCGGGCCTCGGCCACGGACTTGGCAAGGGCGAGGATCTTCGGCGTCTGTAGGGCGTTGTCGTAGTTCTCGTGGATCCGTTCGCGACCGGCCTCGCCGAGCCGGCGGCGGCGTTCGGGGTCGCTCAGCCGCCGCAGCGCTGCGGCCAGCGCCTCGGGGTCGTCGGGCGGGACGACCTCGCCGCCCTCGCCCAGCATCTCCGGGATCGCGCCGACTCCCGAGGCGACGACGGGCAGGCCGGCGGCCATCGCCTCCAGCACCGCCCAGGGCACCGCGTCGGCGTGGGTGGGGAGGGCGAAGACGTCGGCTTCGGAGTAGAGCTCGCGCAGCCGCTCGCTGCCGGCGGTGACCCCGCGGTGGACCTTGACGAACTCGCGCTCTTCGATCTCGTCGCCGCTGACCACGTCCAGCACAGCCTCGTCCCCGAGCGCGGCGACCGCCTCGATCAGCGTCGGCAGGCCCTTGCGCCCGACGTCGTTGCCGACGAAGAGGACCCGCATCGGCCCCTGCCGATCGCGCGGGCGCCGCGCCGCGGCCTCGCCCCACCAGCCGGCGTCGAGGCCGGGGTGGATCGTCTCCGCCTGCAGATCCTCGAGGTCGTATTCGGACTCCAGCGCGGCGGCGTTCCAGCCGGTCCAGGGCATCGCCGCCGCGGCGCCCTTCAGCGCCCGGCGCTCGAGCCGCCGCATCAGCCGCAGCTGGCGCGGGGTCCAGCGGTCGTGCGGGGTGTATTCGAGGGCGGTGAACTGGCCGACGGTGGCATCGATCGAGAGGATCGTCGGCAGCTCGCGCATCGCCCCCTTCGCCAGCAGTCCCAGCGCCTGGGTGTTGATCAGGGCCACGTCGACCTTGCCGCGGTGGCGCTTCAGCAGCTTTCGGCCCTGCCAGGACCAGCGCAGCCGCCAGCGCAGCGCCTGCAGGTCGGCGTCGGTGCCGCGGATCCACTTGCGGGTGAAGAGCCGGCCGAGGCGGCCGGGCGGCGGCACCGTCGCCATCGTCGCCTCGACCCCGGGCAGGGTCTCCAGCACCGCTTCGAGTTGCGCTTTCAGGGTGCGGTGGCCGAGCACCCCCTCGTCGATCACCAGGAGGCGAAGGGGGCGCTCCTCGTCGCTTCCGGGTTTTGACACACCCCGCTGTGCTCTATCTCGGTTGGGTTTCACGTGCCCTCCAGCAGGCGCTCGGCGCGGGCGGCGACGACGCTGCGGTCGAATCGTTCGACCGCGACCTTCGCCGCCAGCGCGCCCTCGCGCCGCACCCGCTCGGGATCGTCCTCGTAGCTGCGCAGCACCGCGGCCAGCGCCGGGGCGTCGTTCTCGGGCGAGACGATCGCCCCGTAGGAGTCTTCGATCAGCCCGACCACGCCCTCGGCCCCGGCCGAGACGCAGGGCCGGGCGGCCAGCATCCCGAGGATCACCGCCCGCGGCTGGCCCTCGGCCGGGCTGGGGCAGAAGACGTCGACGTCGAAGGCGGAGAGCAGGTCGCCGATCTCGGCCCCGGGGGTGGAGAGGATGTGCGCCCGCGCCCCCAGCTGCTCGGCCTGGGCCCGCAGCGCCGCCTCGGTCTCGCCGGCGCCGGCGAGGATCAGGTGGGTCTCGGGGCCGAGCCGGCCGACCGCGTCGATGAGGACGTCGTTGCGCTTCTTCGGGTGGAAGCGGGAGACGCAGCCGACGGTGAAGGCCTCGGCGGGGATTCCGAGCTCGGCCCGCACCCGCGCCCGGCCCTCCTCGCTGAAGCGGATCTCCTCGGTCCGCATCGCGTTCGGCAGGTAGGTGACCTTCTCGGCGGCGATACCGGCGGCGATCACCGACTCGCGCGTCCCTTCGGAGATCGCCATCACCGCGCTGACGCCGCGGCCGGCGCGGGCATACGCCCAGCGTCCCGGCCCCTGGCGCATCTGCTTCGGCACCGGCCCCCACTCGCACCAGGCGACGCGGGGGCGCAGCGGCGGCGGCAGGCCGGGGGTCAGCAGCTGCTCCTTCTTGTAGTGGAGGAGGAGCACGTCGTAGGGAGCCTCGGCCTCCAGCGCCTGGCGCAGGCCGGTCCGCAGTGCCGGCCACTTGAGGGCGAGGCTGGGCCAGGTCTTGCCCGAGAGCTTCGGCCCGATCTCCAGCGGACGCACCTGGACCGCGGTCTCGCGGCCGATCTCCGGCGAGTCGCTCAGCATCACCGCCTCGTGGCCGCGTTCGATCAGCGCGTCGAGCAGCTCGACCGCGGCGAACTCGGCCCCGCCGGGGGCGGCGCCGGTCATCACCGAGACGATCTTCACGAGGCCAGGCGCCGCTCCAGCGCCTCGATCGAGTACTCGCGCTCGGCCAGCTCGCGCCCGGCGGCGGCGAGCGGGTTGCCCTGCTCGGGGTCGAGCGCCTCGCGCAGTGCCGCGGCGAAGGAGGGGCCATCGGTGCCGCCCTCGGCGTAGTGCTCGCCGGCCCGCACTTCGAGCCCGGCGGCGGCGCGCGGGGTGGCGGCGACCGGGACCCGGTAGGCGAGTGCCTCGACGAACTTCAGCGGCGAGCCGCCGCCCTCCAGCAGCGGCACCGCGACGGCGCCCGCTTGCAGGTAGACGTCGCGCAGGTCGGGGACGAAGCCGCTCGGCCGCACCCGCGCGTCCTCGGCATCGATATCGGCGCTGCCCTTGCCCGCGACGACCAGCTCGACGTCGGGCTCGCTCTCCCACAGCGCCGGCATCGCTTCCTCGAGCAGGAAGCGCAGGGCACCGCGGTTGGGCTCATAGGTGAGGTCGGCGACGAACAGCACCTTCCGCTCATCGGCGCGGGGAGGCACCGGCTCAATACCGGCAACGTCGACGACGTTGGGGACCAGCCGCAGGTTTGCCTCCGGGGCCAGCGCCGCGGCTCCCTCCATGTCGGATGGAGAGACCATCCAACTCTCGCCGAAGGTGCTCAGCAGCAGCCGCTCGAAGCGCTCCAGATCGGCCTGCGACATGCCGGCGTCGTCGAGCCGGTGGCGGAAGGTCGACTCGAGGTTGTGGGCGTCGTAGACCGCCTCGCGGCGGGAGGCGAGCCCGAGCAGCGCCGCGGCGGCGACCGGCCCCTCGGCGACAACCCGCGTCCCCGGGTCCCCGCTCAGCTCCTCGGTTCGCCGCGCCACCCCCGGCCAGATCCCGCGGGCGAAGTCCTCGGGGACGCGGCGCAGGCGGGCGCGGGCGTAGGCGGGCAGCCGCTCCAGGGCGCCGGGCCGCTCGACCCGGTGCATCGTCAGCCCCTCGATCTCCTCATAGGCCGGGTCCGGCTCGTCCGCGCCGAAGGCGCCGTAGACGAGGTCGACCGAGCCGAGCTCGGCGAGCGCCCGCACGATCCCGTGGGTCCGCCGCGCCCGACCCGAATCCAGGGTGGGCGTAAACGAGGTGGCGATCACGGTCCGCATCGGACGAGGTGGCACCCGGCGCAATATATGGACGCTCGCGGATCGGAGCGGGGGGTCAGCCGCGGTACTGCTGCATCAGCGAGCGGACCATCGAGTAGGCGGGCTTCTGGGTCCCGTCGTAGCGCAGCAGCCCGAACCCGTGCTCGCGGTCGGTGCTGTTCATGCTGCGGTCGCGCAGCTGGAAGACGGAGATCAGGCCGATCTTCCATTCGGTCCGGTTGATCGCCGCGTTGAGGATCTTCTGCAGGTGTTCCTTCTGGGTCGCCTCGCTGACGCACTGTTCGCCGCAGTTGGCGGTCGACTGGCCGTACTCGGTGATCCAGATCGGCTTCGCCGAGGCGCCTTTTTCGTTCATCCGCTTGCGCAGGACGCTGATCCGGCCGAACGGCCCGGCGGCGGTGCCCTCGTCCGGCGAGTGGCCGTACCAGTAGGGGTGGTCGGCGAAGGCGTAGACGTAGTCGTTGAGGTTGGGGATGCGGCTGTAGAGAGTGTCGATCCAGCTGGTGTCGGTGCCGTAGATGCGGCTGACGAGGATCACCTTGACCGGCAGGCCCTGGCTCTTGATCGCTTCCAGGGTGGGGCGGACGGTGTCGGCGTAGAGGGCGGCCGACATGTCGCCGAAGTAGGGCTCGTTGCCGAGTTCGACGGTGGTGATCGCGTAGGCCGCTTCGTTCAGCTCGGGGTGCAGCTTCCAGAAGGTCCCGCCGAGGCCGTAGCGCTTGATGAAGGCGATGACGAATTCGCGATAGCTGCTGGCGCTGCCGAGCACGTTGGCGCCGAGCTGAGCGTGGATCCGGGTGTGGATCTGGGCGGCGGCCGCGT
>Ga0164301_10000049_pt1 | contig 27771 bp, 12 predicted proteins | sample Whisoiple_231_MG_FD_109711 | JGI IMG/M metagenome (GOLD analysis project Ga0164301, IMG submission 109711) | Unamended control soil microbial communities from upstate New York, USA - Whitman soil sample_231_MG | ecosystem: Environmental > Terrestrial > Soil > Agricultural land ... | reverse complement strand
GAGAAGAGCACGTAGCCAATGTGCAGGCCTTTGCACAGCTCGACGTTTTTCGTGCGGTCTTTCTTGTCCGGAAAGCCCAGGCATTCGTTGCCCAGCTCGCATGTCTTCCAATGCGCACCGTCAAACAGCTCCGGTGTGTACTTCACATTGGCATCGTCGTCGGAGGAAAACATGCTCACATTCAATTGAAAGCCAAGCTCGCACGAAAACACAATGTTTTGCTTTTGGAAATTATAGACGCGCAAATCGGTACGATGCAGCAGCTTGTTGAGCGCGGCCACGGCCAGGTACACGGTGAGCAGCGCCTGTGACGTGGAACGCGATCCGGAAATGACCAGCTGGCCGGAATCGAACACCGACAGACTCACTCCGCCCGACTGGTGGCAAATGCTATGGGTGGCGGGGAAAACCTGGAAGCCAAGTCGGCCCGACAGCACTTCGCATACGTCGCGCGTGTCCACCGATGTGCCGAGCGAAGCGTTGCAAACGACGTTTTGCACGCGCAGGAAAAAGTGACGCCCCTTGGGCACACGAGGATCGGAGAGCGATGTCATTCTTTAATGAAAGCATTGACGTCAACCACAAATGCTCCTCAGTGAGATGGAGCCCTATAAAAGTACACAGTATCTTATGTTGATTCAGCTACAGCGCGGGGCGTGACTGCGGGCGACGCATAGCCGACAAGGCGCGACACTGCATTCACTACAATGCGTTTCCCACGCTGCATGAGAGAGTCCTGTTGATCCTTTTCGTCCTCTACATCCAGACGCTCCTCGATCTTTTCAGCTTCCGAGCGCCGCGATGCCGCGAATGCATGACCCTCTGGATACGATTTCACATACATCACGATGCGGTCTGTCGATTCACCCTTGACGCGTGTGTATTGCGCATACTCCCCGCGTGTATTGGGCCCGATTGTGATTGCTTGTGTTTCCTCCAATGCCAAGAGGCGCACAGCATCTGCATCGGCCACGTTGTGGTGAAACGCAATGATTAAATACAGCGGCAAATTGACCAGCTGCACGACTGCGGTCTCTGCGTTCTCGTGCTTTTGCAGCTCAATGGCGCGGCGGACATTGAAAACGGAGCGGTTCACATAGGCCTGCAGCGTGGAGAAGTTGCTGAGCAAGTGCTCTTTCCGCAGGAACACCACGGGTGGCTGACGATGGTAGGTAACGTGCTGGTGCCCGTCGCGACGCGTGCGTGTGACGCGCGTATACAGCTCGACGCTAGTGTACAGGAGGCGACATATGTTGATTTGTGTCTCGCGTTTCATGGTCTCGTTGACAATGCTGTCAAACAAGTACGCTACGTACTCGCCGTGTGACCAGCCTGCATTGACGCGGTGCAGTCCACCCGTGGCGTGTGTTCTTTGCAGCGAGGCCTCCAACACCGGTGCGTTGCGCAGCACCACTTCGCCGCACGCATTGATGCCTGGGAACTCGGCCTCCTGCATCTGCGGCAAGCATTTGGGCACGTGGGTGACTAGGAGCATATTGGCCGGCTGCGGGTTGCTGGGCACATAGTGCACATCGCTGTAGTGGGAGAGCACGTAGGAGAAGCGGAAGGCATCAAAGAACGACATCTTGCACGTGCTATGTAATACAACGCGCTGTGCGCAATTGTCATATAATCTCGACGATATCTGTTCGTAGCACGATGGCCCCTTCTCGCTTCCGCGGCACGATTGCGTGCAACCTCACTGACTCGTTGTCGTTTCACGGCGAAGCGAACACGCGTGCAAAACAGCTGGAACTCACACTCGCCAATGCGCGCAACATCGCACGCAAGATCAAGGCGCGCAAGATCCCGCTGGCCATCGAGCACAACAAGGACCATACTGTAGGAACGGTTACCGATGCTTTCATCGACGGCTCCAACAACCTGGTGTGCGAGATCGAGGTGGATGACGCGTACACGCAAGGCTTGATTGACTCGGGTGCGTGGTCTGGGCTGTCGCTGAGCCACTACCGCGAGATCGACGAGCCTCTGGAGGTGTCGCTTTGCCTGGGCAACACGGGCGCGCGCGACGGAACGCGCTTGACACACGACTTAAATTCAACTTGTGATAAGACTGGCGAACCGCGTGTGTATCCACTTATCCAGGCATCCAAAGTGTTCAACGAGCCCGCATCACCGTCCTCTGTGCGCGACACTCTGCGTCTTCAGGTCATACCCATCAACGTCATGTCGTCTCCTACCTCCTCTTCCTCGACCGCAGCAGCACCTGTCAATGCTGCGATGGAGTATACGCCCATGGCCAGTGTGACGCCCAATATGACCACGGCACCGTCGCTGCTGCAAAAGTCCGCAGTGCCGCCGCAATTGCAGGCACACCAATTTCAACGCAAAGAAGCTGCTCAGCCGCAAGGAGGAGAGGAGGCCGAGAGTGAGGACATGGCGTCGACGCAGCACATGAGCTCCTCTGCGGCCACATATGCCACGCTTCTCAAGATTTTGAACAAGGAAGTGCAGGATCCACAGAAGAAGCAAATGGCCATGTCTCTGTTTGGCGACATCGTCAAGGAGAAGCAAGAGAGCGAAAAGCTGAAAGAGGAATTCAAGGCCAAGAACGCAGAGTTGGAGGCCAAGAAGTTGTCTGTGGATGAGCTGATGAAGAAGCATCGACGCTCCGCCGAAATTGCTATGCGCCGCATCATGGACGAGCGCCGCCGCAAGCAGAATCTGCCGCCGTTGGAGGACACGGATTCCGAGGTGGCGGATTTGGCCGTGAAAGCAAGCCGTGGGGACTTTGATGCAGTGACTGACGACCTTGTGGATGCCTCGAAAATCATCGAGGAGCGCGAGCAGAAGCAGCAAGAGATGCTGGCCTACAGACCGCCGTATGCATATCCCGTGCAGCAGCAGCAGCAGCAGCAAATGTCGCACCACTCGGCCGCGACAACCGCCAAGCCTGTGGATGCCTCATCGTCCTCCTCGTCTTCGACGCAAAAGTACAGCCGTGCGCTAGAGATTGCAAACAATGAGTATGCGCGCATCATGCAAATTGTGGACAGCACGGGCCGAACGCAGGGCAAGTATCAACCCATGATTCCTGTTGAAGCGTCGTCTGCCTACATGTATCAGCAGCGCGAATTTGACATTGAGACCGTCGCTGGAGTGTGGGGTAACATCGCCGGCACCGAAGCGTTTGAGATCATGCAGCGCTACTGCTCTGACACCATGTTCCGCAACAAGGTGGAAGGCTCGAGTGTGCGCGACACGTCGCAGGAAAAGCGCTACCGCGTGGGCCAGCGCGATGAGAGCACGGGCTTTGCACCGAGTCGCAACATGTATTTGGGACACAATCTGCCACAATAAGTTTGCTTTATTTGGCTTTGCGATGTGTTGACGAGGACGAAGAGGAAGAAGAAGAAACAAGTGGAATGTACATGTGCGGGTTGTGTGCTGCGCGATGTGCATACAAGTCGTGCTGCAGCAATTGCTGAGTGATGCGCTGAAATGATACATTCAATCGCTCGTGATTCAAATCTTGCTCTAAATTGAGAGACAGAATTGTAATCATTTGCGGACCCGTGGGGCGAGGCACGCGCGACGTGGGCGCACTTAGCTCAATGCTAGCCTGGCTCATTGTGTTTGTGGTGACACAAAAACAACACTTGTACACGTGGTTGTATAAAACGAAGGCAAGCCAACGGAGCTAAATACTCGCGCCGCGATAGGTGTCCACACGCAGTGCCAGTTCGTCGGGTTTCAGCACGAGGCCTATTTGCGGATGCAAGCGCGCCACGCATTTGCCTACCGTGGCCGAAGTGACACCGCTGATACTCAGCAAGTAGCTTTTGGTGACTTTGGCGCCGTTGCGTCGTGTGTCGACAAAGGCACACTCGAAAATCGCAGCTGCGATGGTGCGGTCTTGAACACTGAGCAACGTGCCAGCCTTGTTGGCCGCGGCAGATTCGCGCATCATTTGCTCAAACGCGTACTTGCGCTGCACGTGAATGCGGTGCATGTCGCTGGCGTCGCACGGTGGCTCAATCTGGAAAGCGAACGCATCCAGTAGCTTGGTGATGTAGTGAATGCGTGACAGAGGCGTGAGTTTCAGCTGCACCACAATCTGTTCGCTGATCTTCGCAATTCGCTCCACTGCCTTCTTGATGTGCTCGCTATTGTGTTGCCGCTCCAGCGCTTCTACTTGAGCAGCATTGGGCAGCAGCTTGTTGCGGTGGTATTCCTTGTACAAGTTGTCGTCAATATACTGTCCCACGGGCCGCATGTACTTGCTCTCACCCGCCAGCTCTTCAATGACCTCCATGTAGTCGCGCTGCGGAGGCGCATAGTCTGAGATCTTTCCGTTGGCGTCTCGCGGGAAGCGTGCCATGACGATGGCTGCACGCTCCACGAGCGACGGTGTGACCCACATCTTTTGCGCATTGGCTGCGTTCACCGCCTCTTGTGCGCGGTACTCCGCCAAAGCTTTGGCATTGGGCGCCACGCGGTTGGAGTGCGTGACGAATTCGGCTAGCATTTCGATGGTCACCATCACGTTCATGCCGGGAGTGCGGTACCATGCCGCAAGGAGGCATGCAGCCATCGTGTGTGGCTCGAATGTGTCTTTCAGCGGCATGTATTGCTGGTAGTCGGAAAAGTATTTGGAAAAGAGGAGCTTCATGGTCTCCAAAGGCTCGTAGCCGTTGCGCACAGCTGCCACATTGCGCGTGACGAAGAAGCGGTCGTACCACTCTTCGGCGCGCGGAATTTGCTTGATGCGCTTCATTTTCTTGCGTGCGCCCAGGTCGAGCGACTTGCTTACAACTTGCATCGCCCTGCGCTCCATCGCTTCGAAGCGTTTTTTTTGCTCGTCGCTGCACTGCGTCTTGGCTTGGATCTCCTTGTGCGACAAGGCACCTTCGTCGTCTTCGTTGGTGTGAAAGCCGTCGTACACGTGAAACTCGTATCCTTGCACCATGCAACACTCTTCGCACACCAGCTCTCCCTTCACATTGATGATACAGCCTGACTTGAGGCATGCATCGTTGCGGCATGTGGTGGGAGTGGCGCACGGATCCTCGTCTGCGACGTGACGCTTGTGCGTCTCGCGTCGCACTACTACAACGGAGGAGGATGAAGACGAAGAAGACGATGGAGAGCATGCACTGGCTGGACTTGGAGGTGGGGTGTGCGGTGCGACTTTGCGGCGCTTGCGCACAATGTCCGGTATGTGTGCTGTGTTCATGTTGGGGAAGAGAGGGAAAAACACAGGCGTACAAAAGCAACCGGTGGCAGCAACAGAACATTTGAGTTGTGACTGCTTTTGTCGTTTTGAAAAAAGTTTCAACGCATTGAAACTTTTCTGTCCACCGGTGTATCACAGTGTAACAGCATACCGGTTGCGCGTATATAGCGGACATGAGTCGAGTGGGCAGCGCCGGTCGAGTGTCTCACACTTCAAAACGCTGTATCTTGTGCCGGTCAACTGACACCGACCCGCACGAAAACTTGTTTGCTCGCCTTCGCACCGTGGGTCACAATTGCGCAGCACAGACCTTCTTTGTGCACCGTACCTGCCTGGAGGAAGCCAGCGACCCGTCGGTGCACGACCGCTCGTGCTCGTGTGTCGCGGCTCACACTTCAAACGCACTCGCAACCTCTGTCGATCCGTCTCTCACGCTTATCGACCACGCCATCGAGTTTGCACCGACGCTATTCCCGTTCGATCATGCGCTCAAATCCCTTTATTGACAATCTCGACGACGATCCGAGCATGGAGGACAATCGCACCGAGGCCGAAATTGACGGACACGTGGGATCGGCAGAAGATGAAGAAGAAGAAGAGGTGGATGTGAAAGTGCACCGCGAGACGCCCAAACAGAAAAAGCTGCGCATAGAGGAAGAGGCGCGTTTGAAAGCAGCAGATGAGCACGATCGACGCGAGGACGAAGAGGACGAAGACGAAGATGCGTACGAGGACGATGGGTTCGTGGTGCACGACGACGACGACGAGGAAGAAGACGACGAGGAGCGTGATGCCATCGGAGCAGACTATCGTGCGCGCAAGGCGTTTGCGGATCAGATGCGCGACGAGGACAGCAGTGGACACAGTGCGGCTGCGTTGGGGCGCAAGGTAAATCGTGCTGTGCCGCTGGTGCGCAACAAGAACGCCAAGAGCAAAAGCTTGAAAGCGCTGCGTGACGTGGCGAAGGAGGCGTCGCGCAATCGCATGAAGGGAAAGAAAGAGTACAAGGCCACAGATGAAGATACGGAAATCCAAGAGCACGAGACAGACAACAAACACAGCAAGATAAAGAGCAAACAAAAGACACAGGGCAAGCCAGCAGCAAGCGCGAAGGAGGAGGAGGAGGAAGAAGAGGAAGAGGAGGACGAGGAAGACGGTACAGGCGAGAGCGACGAGGACGACGAGGGAGGTGCTGCGAGCGAGGACGCGCTGAGCCAGGACGACGATGATGAGGATGATGATGCGGAAGCCAAAAATGCACACAAACGCAAAACGCGTGCACCAGCCAACAAAAAGAAGCGGCGGCGTACAATCGTCGAATCACCCGACGAGGACGAGGAGGAGGAGGAGCAGGAGGAGAAGGAAGTGGAGGAGATTGCCAAGCCGCGCAAGACAAAAGCTCCTGCAATCAAAAAGCCGCGCAAACCACGCGCCAAAAAAATCAAAGTCGACGAGGAAGAAGGCACACAAGAGAAGGAGGAAGAAGAAGCGAATATTGGAAAAAGCGACGTAGTGGAGGAGAAAGAAGAGGACGAAGAAGCTGATGCGGAAGAGCGCGATGTGGCGCAACATAATGCGACGGCGAAAGCAGTGGCAAAGAAACGCACAGCTGCTCGTGCCAAAGCTGGATCGGGAACAGCATCTGCTTCTGCGCGTCGTACGTCGGGTTCACGCGCCAAAGGGACGGCAGCTGCGCCGCGTGGATCTCCTTCTGCTGCTGCGGCGGCAGCGGCTGCAGGTCAGGGCCCGGTTCCCAAGCTGGGCGACACATTTCTGTACGCTTCGCGCCCGTACCGCGTGCTGCATGCGGGTGAGCCGGTGCCCGTGAAGGCTGCGCCACCCAGCACGGGTCGTCGTGTAACTGGACCATACGTGGCCGACTGGGAAAAGACCACTCCGGCGCACTATTTCAGTACGCGCTGTGTCGGACCCGCGCATTCTCCGCACATGAACGACAACGAAACGTTTGTGTTCAACAAGAATCTGCCGCCCACACTGTTGACACTCGAGCAGGCCAGGCACATTGAACGCCACTACAAGATTATCAATCCCAATGACTACGTTTCGCGTGTCGCTGCGATGGATCGCTTGAAGAACATCCGGCACACCGACGCGGGTGAAGAAGTGTACATCGTTCCATGGCGGTTGTACTGCCACAAGATGTCGATTGCCAAGAACGGCAAACAAGCAGCAGCAGTGGAAAGCAAAGCAGCTTCCTCGGTTCCGGAGGCGACGCAAACGAGTTTTGTGCGCACTCGCGACTCGAGCGGCGCGGTGACCGTCACGCACTCGCGTGAAACACCAAGTCCACGCGCTGCCGACAAGAGCACTGTGGAACGAAACGCAGACGCGCTGCTCAAGGTGATGCCAAAGGAAGAGCAGGCTTGCTACATGCACTGTCTCGACCTGTTGCTGCGCGCAATGACACACGAGGAGCTGTACAACTTTGTGTGTCGCCGCACCAAGCAGTGGAAAAAGGAGTACGACAATTTGTCGGAGCCGCGCGACTATGGCCGCCTCAAGAACGCCATGGCCGAGCATTTACTGGAAGCCGCGGTCCCGACGCTCTACACAAAAAAGAACGCCATTCTGAAAGTGTCGGACATCAATGTTATGCGTTTGATGCAGGAGTGTATGTTTTCGTTCGCGTTGGCGAGCAGCGAGGGCCGACGCATGATTGCCATGCAGCTGGCGGAGAAGGATCCAACGATGAACAACAAGAAGGTTTAAGCATACAAGTTGTTGTCGTTGAGACTGGAAAATACTTGCACGGCATTGCCTGTGCGTATGCGCGGGTCCACGTAGCTGGGCACACTGTCTTCGCTGCTGCGCGGAGCGTCATCTTCATCACTTGCCTCTTCGCCTCCTTGTGGCGGATTGCGTGCCAAGCGTCGGCGTGTGATGCCGATGAGGTCGTCGAGTGGAGTGTGTGTTTTGCGTTCGTAAATCACGATAAATAGAGATGCGGCTCCTAAAATGACTAGCCATGCATAAAAGCGCTGGTATAGCGTCTCTGGATACCACAGCAACATGGCTGTGCCGATGGCGCTAGAGAACGAAATACCCCATAGGATGACACTAATTGCATACAGCGTCGCTGGGATAGTAACAGAAAAAGAGGTCATGATGTAACGCTAGTAAGCGCATAGATGTCCAAGTTCTCTCCTTGTGTGTCTATATACAATTGCATCTTTGCCCCCGCTGCTTTCACGATGCATACCGACAACTCGCCGCGCATGCAGCAGATTCGACACCCGGCTGTGCGTCGCTTGTTTTGCATATTGTGCCTTCTCATCCTCACGCTCTTGTCTTTTTTCATTTTCGTTCTGTATGTGCTGTACATCAGCTCCAATGTGATGCACATGAGCAGCGCGATCCGCGATCAGGCGTGGAAAGATCACTTTCGGCTGGCGCGCGGCATCTACTCGCCCATGTGCACGGCCGCCAAAGCGCGTTTCGTCGTATTGGACTGTCACGAGGGCGAGCGAGAAGCCAACTCGACCGATGTCGAAGAACTGGTTCGCCTGCAAACCGTGGACGCACTCATGGCCAATCGTTCGATTGTATTCACGTCGATCGGAGAACAAGCCGTGTCCAGCTCGCTTGTCTTTGTGATGCACAATGAGCACAAGCTCATGTTTGTGCTGTCCCTCATTTTGGCGTGTCTCACGATGGGTGTTACAATACGCACGGCGTACCGATACATCATGCGTGTCCTGGAGCAGCGTATTTCGAGTACGGCGTACGAGCCGCGCTACAAGGTGACACGCACGACGCAGGACACAACGGCTGAGTGGGACCGGTCTGCGGGTGTACCGCCCGCAGCGTCTGCGCCCGCGAATTTGCAAGATATCAACATGCAGCAGCATAGTTATAGCGAGGGAGAGATCGGGTACTCGCACAATGGCTACCAGGTCAATTATGCACCGGCCGGTGGGATACGGCAGAGGACTGCGGTGGCGGCGGGCGGGGCGGAGGGTCAGCGAATCTCTTACTAAACTGCATCACAATGTGAATGGCCGCCACAATGGCGCGCCGTACTTGCACAAACTCGTGGTTGCCCTCGGTGCATGTGGCGTTTGAAGCAGTGCTCAGCAGCGCTGCGCGGTCCATGTATCTTTGCATGTTGCACAGCATAGTAACGGCATCTAGCAGCGGAAGCATGCCACGATGCACCACATACAGCGGCCCGGAGTGGCCGTCTTCCGCTGTAAACTGCACTTGCATCGTATTGTCTTTGCGGCCTGTAAAAGCACACCGAAACACGCGGTCGATGTGTCGTTTTCGCGATATGCACACGGACGAACAGCACTCCAGCAATAACTGTGAACGCAGCTGATCTTCTTTCCACGCGCGACATCCACCTAATTGCTTTTGCAGAAAGACATCGACGCGACGCTCGAGTTTGGCATTGCTGGCGTCCATTTCGCGACGCAGCGTCACCGCAATGTGCTCCATGTGCATAATGGACCAGCGTGCCACATACATGCTGTGCAGCTGTTTTCGCGTCAAAACATGCTGTGTTTGCGCCAGTGTGGCATACCGTTGCAACGCTTCAGCAGGCTGCGGCGCAGAAACTGCCGGGCGTATTAATGCCACGGGATGCGACAGAGTGCCACTCGACGGCCGCTGCAAATGAGTTTGGCGCATCGTCATCCGGAAACAAACAAGGTGGTGTGGGTGGCAAAAGGAAAGTACTTGAAGGATGAAACGGGCAAAAAGCTGAAAGGCTTGACCAAACTGCTGCAGCGCAACTTCTACCCGTCCTACACATATGAAAGTGCTACGGAGCAAACATACTTCCCAAAGCCCGTGCCGAAACACGCGCCTGGAGCATTCAAGCGATGGCGGAAGCAACGCGGCGGTGCGCTCCTAGGTACCAAGCTCGGACGCGACGTGGCGAAATCTCTCAAATTGCTGCAAAAATACAGCATGCCCATTGAATGTTTTTTCAATTTGGAAAGCACTGCGGGGTTTTACGCCGCGTGGATCACAAAAATGAAGACAAAAACAGACAAGGCCACATTCAAGTCGGTGGTGAAAAGCTTGTACTTGAGTCTGTTTTGGATGCAGATGAAGCGACGCAAAATCATGCCGATCGCCACCGAGGTGCCCGTGCGGCACGCCACCAAAGGCATGGGCACCATGATCGACGTGGTGTGCTTGGACCAAGCGAATCGCTACGTGTTGCTGGAGTTGAAGACGGGGTGCAAGTACCAGTACAAGCACACCAAGGTCAAGATGAATTACCCTTTCGCAGACAAGGACGACAGCGTGCACAATCAGCATCAATTGCAAGTGGCCGCCTCTGTCGAGATGTACAAGCACACCTACCCTACACACGTGCTCGCGGAGCCGCTCATCTTGCGGCTTCACACCAATCAGACTGAGTTCATTGCGCTTGAGTTATGGGCTTCGCAGAGAGTGCCGGAGATGTTCAACTACATCCGAAACGGAGACAAGGACGTGTGAAAGTGAGAGTGACTACGTGGCGCGTCTCTTACAGTTTGTGTATGTCAAATGCTTGTGCGTATTTTGAATTGTATTCGCACCGAAATGGTAAACATCATGCTATTGTCCTATCGAGATGCGTTGGTGCGCGCGCAGCAACAACGTCAAGTAATCACCGCGCAAGAGGCACGGAGACTTCCTATCATAAGCACACACCCCTTGGGTCGCACCGATGTGCCTGCTCCACCTGCCCCGCCACCTTTGCCCCACCCATCGAATCATGTCCAATTTCCACCCCCACCTCCGCCACCTCCACCTCCACCTTCTCCACCGCCTCCGGAGTATTCGTCTTCGCACGCAACGCGTCCGTTCACGCAAGCGGATTCCATGGAGGTGAATGTTGAATGTGACTTGAGTGGCCCGGATGAAATTCCACTTGCGCTGTCTCCACCTCCTCCACCTATACACATTGAAGACACGTACAGTCCTTTTATTCGCGTAATGCACGACTTGGGGACAGTAGATCAGCAAACACACGATGAGCAGCCTGAATGGCGCGTCAACCAACATGCAGCGGAGGAAAAAAGAGAGGAGGAGGAAGATGCATACAGTGACGATGACGACAGTGTCGAAGAAGAGGACATTGCCTTTATCCAGTCTATCGATACCACGTTGCAATACATGACGCCGGAGCGCAAAAAGTACTGCATTACCGGATATGCATGGCGTCCAGGGCCTGCACTGCCCAATGATAGTCGCCTTGTCGTTTTGTTTTACGAGGTCCGAGGCTCTGGAGATGTGTATGCCGTGTCACGCACGGAATGGGAGCGCGTTGTATACGATCCGTGCACGGGACGCACCGTGAGGTACTACATGCCCTTGTTTTACATTTGAGTAAGAACTGCAAGGGAAAAATCAAATCATGTAAAATATATCCCATGCACCTACGGCATGATGCTACCTCTTCCACCATGAATTCTCCCCGTGCTTCGAGCGCGCGCTTGCGGTCGCCCACGCGGTACCACGAAATCAAGCCTTCCAATGTACAACGTGCGCTCCGCGGAGTCCGCATGCGGTACAATGCGCGCCCTGTCATCGTTCTCGGTACCATGCTGCTGCTGTTTGCCATCGTGGTGTCGCTCTTCTTGTCTTTGTTTTTTACGGTCGGCCAAGATGAGAATGGCTCAACTATCATTGTGTACATTGGTCCATCACTATCGCCTGAAAAAGCGCCCGAATACGGAACACAAGTTTCATTCTCGCTGGCCGGTGATTACTCGCTCATCGACCCTGTGCTGTTTGGCGCACTGCTCATCGAGCAAATCTCGTTTGCGCTGTCACTTGACACATCGCAAATCACCGTGGTATCGCTTCGCAGCGGATCCATCCAAGCAGATGCGCTATTCAAGGGAAATCAGTCTGTCGTGCACGCAAACAATTTTGTGGTGGCCATGAATCGAACCAATGACACACTGTACACACAGCCCAACAGTGTGTTTGCACTCTACACACCTATCGCAAGCGTGAAGCCAGCCATTCGCGTGGCCAATGCCACTGATTGTGCTTCTTTTCTGTGCAAAACGCTTCCAACCTCTCTTTCCTCCTCGACAGGTACTGCATTCAGTAGCTCATCCTCTTCTACAGGCAGCCACGACGTTGTTCCAGCGTGCACTTATGCAGGAGTGGCATTTCGCAGCACGTGCAACTTGACACGCGCGCTGGGCAAAGACGGGGTGTGCACAGTGAATGACGATCCTCGCATCCTGTCACCCAGCGATGTACCTAACTTGGTGTATGACTTGCGTGCAGAAAATGCGGTGGTTTCTACGACCGATGCCGGTCAAGCAGAGCAATGGAGCAACCTGCTCGGTCTTCCAGCCGTTGCACAGGTGCGTCGTGTGCCATTTGGATCCACGCCTGGCAACTGGCCCGGACCACAGATTGTGCCAAGCGCGCTCAACGGCCTGCCCGTGTTGCGCTTTGCAGGCGAGGCGGTGCTGGGTGCCTCTATGGCGTTTCTCAACAAATCATTTACTGTATGCGTGACAGGACAGCGATTTGCCAATCAATCGAGCTTCGGAACACTGTTTGGAGAAGCTGGACGCATCAACTACAAAGTAGGACTGTCGAAGCTCGCCACTAACGATGTGCGATTGGCTTCGGGTGGCGACCTACAGAATCAATACGCCGTGGGACTCACCAGCCTGGCAGCAAACGATCGACCGGCTGTGATCTGTGCATGGAGTGGCGGCGTGTCCGCTGAAGTAGGGCCCATTTCACCCACGATGCGCGACAGCCAATACTACGGCAGCTATTATTACCAAAACGAAGTACAAACGGCCATGTCGTACAACGGTGCGCTCGGACACGTAGTGGCCGATACCTACATGCCAGGCAGAACGGCAGGCAATTTCAGCATTGGCGGCGTCGTCACCGAACCCGGTGCGCCGTTGGCTGGACTGCTGCAAGCTGACATTCAGCAAGTTCTGTACTACGATCGCATGCTCAGCATACCCGAGCGCATGGCTGTGGAAAGCCATTTGGCGCAGCGCATCGGTGTGACCTTGGTGCGTGATGCGCTGGCCCCGCTGGCGCTTACACAGTGGACCACCACACGCGCCATTGCGTCGTGGAGCACTGCCGAACCGCTCATCAAAGACGCCAACATCGTGTTTGATGAGGTGACGCAGATCTACTACCTCTACTACACCGTGTGGCCCACCGGCACGTCGTACGATTCGTACGGCTACATTACCTACCGCTCCGGAAGTCAAGTGGAGAATTTACGTTCGTCTCCGAATGCGACGCATGCACTGGAGCGCACGGCAAGCGCGTGGGATTCAGGGTCGGTGAGTCGCCCCAATGTATTTTACAATGCGCCCGACAATCTGTGGTACCTCTTTTACGCGGGAAGTGCGCGCGGAGAAGTCGATTCTCCGGCGCTCATCGGATACGCCACGTCTCCCTCTCCCGCAGGTCCGTGGACGAAAGCAGCGTCTTTTCTCAGCGAATTCACACGTTTCAACAACGACATTGGCTGTCAAGGTTCAGCGGTCATGTTTCGAGACACGTTTGTGACGCGCGAGGCGGATGGCACCTACACGCTCTACTACTCGTTCATGTGCGGAGGACTGGCGTTAACATCCACCGGATACGCCACCAGCCCGTCTATTACTGGGCCGTGGACCATTTCCACGCACGGCCTTCCGGTCCAAAGCGAGCCAGGAGAAGTACTCGGAATCACGGCCACGAGCATAGATGCGCAAGGCGTGGGCGCGTTTCAGCTTGCTTCTACTGCACAAGCGGGTGTTCCGCTCGTGGCTACCTCGTTTGTAGGCGACACGCAGACCGGTGGAGCAAGTGGGCTGTACCGCGTCGTGCGAGATGTGCAATGGCCCAAATACCCGCTTGTCGTGCATGGATTGTATCCTGCCGGATCGCGTGCGCGCATTGTCCCGCACACCAACAATACCAAGCTCATCGTGGAAGACCGTAGCTCGTACTTTTACCTCGCCACAGCCGACTCCATGATTGCACCGGCGTGCAACTCCACGCTACCGATTGTTCCATCTTCATCTTCTACAGGCGTAAGCGTCTCGTCCTCCTCGGTGATTGGCGGCAACAGCAGCAGTTCATCGAGCTCGGTCGCTGCGAGCATGACTTCGTCGTCTACTGCAATGTCGTCATCCTCTTCTTCTACGGGTGCATCCTCCAGTTCCAATGCACCGTCGAGTGCATCTTCCTCCGCATTGTCAAGTACCACATCCTCCTCTGGTTCGAACGATGTGTCGTCCACCTTAGCATCAAGCACCGCGTCTCCGTCGAGTTCGAGCACGCCGTCCTCCCTCAGTTCCAGCGCTGCTTCATCATCGAGCCTAGAGCCTCCCGTGAGTTCCTCTGCGGTTTCATCGTCGAGCTTGGCGTCTTCTTCATCGACTGCGCAATCTTCTTCCAGTTCAAGCACGCTGTCTTCATCTGCGACATCGAGCACCGCGGCTTCTTCCTCCTCCTCCAGTTCGAGCACGCTGTCTTCGACTGCAGCATCGAGCACTACGATTTCGTCCAGCTCAAGCACGTTGTCGTCCACTGGAGGGATCTCTTCCTCTCCTGCTGTATCGTCCTCATCTGCCGCCAAATCGTCATCGTCAACGGGCACTGTCGCTCCGTCCGCGCAAGCTTCATTCGGTGCTTACCCGCCCACGAAATGTCGATCAAGCGGCGTGGCGTTCCGAAGCACGTGCAACAGTGTCATGCCGACCAACCTGGGATTGTGTCTCCACAACGACGTGCCGGAAATTACAGCGCTCAGCACGATTCCCGATTTAGCGTACGATCTTCGCGCGGAGAATGCGATCGTGAGCGGCACAGAGGTGCTGCAGGTGCTCAACTACGAGACGGCGGGCGAAAATATGCCTCCCGTCACACGTTTGGAGGACCAAGTGTCATCAGTGGGCCCGCAGTACGAGTACAATTGCATCAACGGGCAAGCGTGTATCCACCTGGATTCGCAGCGCCCGCTCGTCTCGGCGCACAATTTCTCCGACAAGCCGTTCACCATTTGCATTCTGGGCAAAAACTTTGACACAACTGGAACCCAAGGCAACTTCATTGCCGAGAAGGGAGACAATGGCATGGCCATGGGCGTTGTGAAAAACAGCGACAATACGTTTTCCGTGGCGGGCATGTTGTCGACATTCAATTCTCAGCCTACGAGTTTGAAAATCGAACAGACGCAGCAGGTGGGTGTATTTTGTGTGTGGAGTGCAGGGTTCACCACGGATCCTACCCCGCACGCACCGCCGGCGGAGGTGGACGGAACCGGTCAATTCCGCGTCGCCTACTCCTTCAATGGCCGCGTAGCAGACAGTGTCACGCAGATGTACAGCGGACAATTGTCGGATGGAGGTATGATGTTTGGATGTGGACACACCTCTCCCGCAAATCCAGACGATCCGCTCTATCAACCTCCGCCGTCGCCCGACGGGCCGCGTCTCGGCTGCTCAAACCTGGCCATCAATCAAATTGTGTACTATAGCCGCATGCTGAGCGTGCCAGAACGCATCGCAGTCGAAAACTCACTGGCGTTGCGCGGAGGTGTCACGATGACACAACGGCCTGCAAACACGCCGTACGCGCTCATGCAATGGACTGTGCAATACGTGATTGACACATGGACCAGTGATCACAACATGATCCGTGAACCCATGGTGGTGTGGGACGAAACAACACAAGAATATTACCTGTACTATTGCATCGCACAAGATCAGCAATACGGCTACATCACCTTTGCACATGGACCTAATCTGACCTCGTTGAGTGGACTGGACAACCCGCCGCGTGCGTTGGGCAGCTCGGACAACAGCTGGGACTCGGTGACGCTCAGCGGCCCTTTTCTGTTCTACGACCCCGTGACCCAATTGTGGTACTTGTTCTACAAGGGCAGCTCGGATCTGTACTTGTATGGCCAATCGACGGGCATTGGATACGCCACGTCCACGTCGCCCGCCGGGCCGTGGACCAAGTCCGGCGCGCCCATTGCCGGGCTCATGGACAATACCAACAATGTGTACGGCATGTCGGGGAAAACCGTGACGATCAGCGATCCGAGCGTAAGTCGCGGCGCAGATGGAACGTATTATTTGTTTTTCGCCTGGCGATACTTCGACAACGGCTTCAATCAGATCGCTTATGCGACTGCATCGGCCATCACTGGCCCGTACACTCTGCACCTCACGCCGTCCATCACCACCCCGGCAGTGGCTCGTTCGCTCGATGACAGTGGTGGCACGGCCAATCCGCTGCCGTTTACAGGCACGAGCGGTGAGCCCGTGGCGATCGCAAGCATAGCCTACCAGGGAATCGCAGCATACTCGGCCTCGCTTGCTGTGTCACCCTGGCCGCGCTACCCGGTTATGACGCACGGGATATACGGTGTGGGCACGCGTCTGCACATTGTGCCCAACTCGGAGAACCGCGTCGCTGTGTTGGACAATTCCGGCTCCAATCTATTGTTTGCGCGCGCGGATCCCATCGATGTGCCCACTTGCGTCCAACCGCCGGCGTGCCGCTACGCTGGAAACGCGTTTGCAAGCACCTGTTACCGTGCAATTCAGACAGGGACGGGCGTGTGCACCATCAGCGACGAGCCGCACATCGACGCGCCAAACGAGATTCCAAATCTTTGTTACGACCTGCGCGCCGAAAATGCAGTGATACAAACAACAGCCAATTACGGCCCGGAAGTGCTGTCCGTGCCCAACGCTGCGGGCGCGCCCACCAACGTGCCACCGGTGCATCGATTCGAAGACGAGCAAACTCCCATCGGACCGTCGTACGAGGAGAACTGCATCAACGGTCTACCGTGCATGAGCACAACAAGTCGCAGCATGCTCTTGGTGTCGGACAATGATTTCATCCGCAAGCCATTCACGGTGTGCATGTTGCTTTCCTTTCCAAACGGCGATTACAACCAATTCGGCAATGTGTTTGGTGAGCGTGGTACCTATGGCACCAAGCTAGGCGTGCGCAGCGACTTTTCTGGCAACCAATTTTCTGCATTCTACAGAAATGACCGCTATCTTCTCTCTCCGCTAAAAACAGATCAGCCGGACGAAGTAGCTGTATTTTGTGCGTGGAGCGGTGGCCTAAGTGTCGATCGCACGCCTCCCACGATTCAGCTGGATTACTTTACAAATGATCGACTGCAGGTGGCTTTCTCGTACAATGGAAAGCTGTCCGATACGGTGATTGACAGCAATTACTACAACAACCAAGATGGTGGTGGTATGCTGTTTGGATGCGGCTTGGACTCGACCACGCCACAGCGCAACAGAGAGTATTGCGCACAGATCAAAGTGCAGCACATCCTGTACTACGACCGCATGCTGACGATTCCGGAGCGAGTGGCGGTGGAAAACTTCCTTGGCACACGTGGTGGATTGGATGTTCTGCCATCGAGGCGTCCCGCCCCGACGGTTTACCCATATATGCAGTGGCGGTCGCAACGCGCCATTGTGACATGGGACGCAGTGAACGACTTCATCAAAGAACCGGCGCCCGTGTACGACGCGACGAACCAAGAATACTACCTGTTCTACTCGATCTGGCCCGATCAGCAAAACGGGTTCATCGCCTTTGTACACGGCCCGTCGCTTACGAACCTGAGCAGTACTGCGACTCCCGCGCGTGCAATCGAAGTCACACCGGGCGCATGGGACTCCGGTTCAGTCAGTTCCCCGTTTCCTTTTTACGACGTCGTGACTGGCCTATGGTACTTGTTTTACAGGGGCTCAACCATCATCGACTTTTACGGCACATCTTCGAATATCGGGTACGCCACCGCGCCAGAGCTAAAAGGCCCGTGGACAAAATCCGCAACGGTGTGCGTGGGTCTGGACAATGCCAACGGAGGATTTGATTCGTATAATTCTGTGATTCACGTGTCCGATCCGGACGTGCATCGCGCAGGTGACGGAACATATGTGATGCACTACGTCTACTCGTACGACGGACAGAACGCGCAGAAACCCGTGTTTGCCACTGCGCCGTCGATCACCGGGCCGTGGACGCCACAACCTTCGCCCGAACTGGTACCTTCCACCTACGATCAAGTGACGGAACAAGTGAATGGCATCTCCAGCGTTCACACCTACCGTCTACGCACGGGCGAGCGCGTCGCACTGAGCAGTTTGGGCAACATCGCAACTTCTTTCTACTCTGCGTCACCCACTGTGCAGCCGTGGCCCAAATATCCAGTGCTGGTCAGTGACTTTTATACTGCCGGCACGCGCATGCGCTTTGTGCCCAACACCGATTACTCGATGGTCGTGTTTGACGACACTTCGTCCAACTTTTTCATTGCGCAAGCCGACGACATCACTTTGCCCGTGTGTCTGTAGTGTAAATTGTAAATGCTATAAGTCCACTTCTCGCAATGTATGTGCAAACGAAAATGGAAATCATGTCGCCACGCACCGCTGTGGGGCGCTACAGAGATGTGGGCTCCGGAAGGTTGCGTAGTGCATTTGCTTCTGCGCGCTCGCGCTACAGTGCTCGACCTTATCTTGTGCTCGTCACGTTCGCCGGCCTGGTGGCTGTGATCCTCGTTGTATTTCTTTCTCTCTTTTTCACGATTGGGCAACGCGACCACCTTGGCGTGCAGCGACCCGCTCCGCTTGCACTGGTCTCGTCTGCGCAAGCACCAGTCGTCACATTCTCTCTCAACGGCGACCTGTCTTCCATCGTGGATCCGGCGACTTTTACACTACGGTTGGCGCAGCAGATGGCCAGTGCGCTGAACATCGCATCGTCGCAAATCATCATTCTCTCGCTGCGCAGTGGATCCATCATCGCCGATGCACTGTTTGCAGGCAACGACGCGGCAGCGCACGCGCAGCAGTTTGTGGATCAGACAAAGCATATTGACAGCACGTTGTATTCACTGAACAACAGCATCTTTGCTCAGTACCTCATCACAGAGGCGCGACCGGCACAAACGAAAGTGGTGTTCGTCAATTCCACGTGCATGGTGGCGCTGTGCGGCTCTCCCGAAGTACTTTTGCCTAGAAACACCACGGTGCCTCCTGTCATCAACTCGACCACGAATAGCACCACCACACCGGCACAACTGCCACCACCGGGCACGCTTATTATTGAAAGTTACCCGGACCGCTGTCCGTGGTCGGGCCAAGCATTTCGCTCCTCGTGCAATTCGCTGCAGAGCGCGGGATACGGGCTGTGTACAGTACAAGACGATCCGCGCGTCACGCGTCCGGCTGGCATTCCGGGGCTTGTGTTTGATCTACGCGCCGAAAACGCCTTGCTGGTAGATGAGATGCTGAGCGCCGAAGTCAACGAAGTTGTGAACGAAGGCAGCGCACCGAAAGGAGCAACGGTGTTGCGTTCCACGGGCGGCAAAGGGCCGAATCTACTCTTGAATGCGGTGAATGGTCTGCCTGTGCTACAGTTCAACGGACAATCTGCGCTGCAAAGCAGCCAGTCGTTTGCCAATCAAGAGTTTACCATTTGCTTCACAGGTCGTAACTTTGGTACCGCTGACGGCTTCACATCGCTGCTCTCGACAAGTGGATCGACAAATACTTTTCAGCTCGGCATATGGTCCGTCGTTAGTCAAGGAAGCAAGTTCTTTGCAACGTCAGTGAACAACGCGCCCGGTGCTTTGTCGTCGCTGGATCCGCGATCGGGACTGGCCATGGATGTGTTTTGTGCATGGAACGGCGGCCTGTCCTTCGTGCGTAACAATCCACCACCCGAAGAATTGTTCCCGTCTGCCAACTTGCAGTGGCGCACGGGGTTCTCGTTCAACGGCATCGTGTCCGGCTCTCCAGTTGCGGCGTACATGGACACGACGGCTACAGACGGTATGGTGATTGCAAACAACACGCAGGTAGACATTCAGCAAATCCTGTTTTACAACCGTACGCTGCGCCTGTCTGAGCGAATGGCGGTGGAGGACTATCTCGCGACGCGTATTGGCTCCTCTGGATTCCACAATGCGCGCGCACCCGATGCGCCGCGGTCGCTCATGCAGTGGCAGGTGCGTCCTCCCATTGTGAACTGGACGGCACAGGAACCGTTTGTGATCAACCCGTTCACTGTGTACGATGCAGCGTCGCATTTGTACTACTTGTTTTACACGGTGTGGCCCAGTCTCAATTACGGCACCGGTCCAGCACGCATCGCCTATCGCTTCGGCAGCAACATGACGTCGCTTCAGTTTGGAGGAGATGCACTCACCCCAACAGGCGGACAATGGGACTCGGGCAGCGTGCGCGAGCCAGACGTTTATTTCCACGCCGCCAGCAGCACCTGGTACATGTTTTACACGGGCAGCACGGAGCCGTGGATCGGAAGCACATCGACGCGCATTGGCTATGCCACTGCATCGACTCCGGCCGGACCGTGGACCAAACACAGCGGTTTCGTACCGGAACTCACCTATTCCAATACCGATTTAGGGTACGGAGGCGAGCAACTCTACTTCAACGACCCGCACATCCACCGACGAGCCGATGGCACCTACCGCCTCTACTTCACCATTGGTTTGTTCGCTGAAGAAACAGTCATGGTGCCGGCATATGTCACTTCTCCGAGCATCACGGGGCCATGGACAGCGTCGGCGTCTTTTCGACCCATTCCCATGCAGGTGGGCGAAGGGTTTTACGCCGCTCCAGGCAGACACGCAGACTCGGTGGGTACAAAAGGGTTGAAGCTGTTCCCCGTGTCTCCCTCCGGCTATGTGGCGATAGGTGAAGTCCGCAGCTGGGACACGCAGGCATCTTTGGGCACACCGCAGCTGTATGTCGTCTCAAGCAACACCTCAACGCTGTGGACGCGATATCCCGTGACAATGCGTGGTGTGCACCCCGACGCTTTCCGCTTGAATTTGGTGCCCAACACCAACAACACCTTGGCGGTGGTGGATGACAACGGTGGTCACTTGTACTTGGCCAATAGCGAGTCGATGAATGTGCCAGTGTGTGTTTGATGCGCTAAAATTACTAGATTATAAGCCAGTTTCTAAGATACACTACAGCACTCTATATATCACACAAGTGTGTCGCCATGGAAATTACCTCTCCGCGCACCATGGTGGGTCGCTACCGCGATGTCGGAACGGGCCAGCTGCGCGGTGCGCTAGACAGTGCGCGCTCACAGTACAGTTCGCGCCCCTTTTTCATCCTCTCCACCTTTATCGGTCTCGTGACGGTCATCCTCGTTGTGTTTCTCTCGCTCTTTTTTTCGCTGCGCAAGCACCACCACCACGACACCATCACTGAAACGATCATTATCGTCGATCCACCTGCACTGCTCGGAGACAATGCTCCCGTGGTGACGTTTTCACTCAACGGAGACTTTTCGTCCATTGATCCCGTCGCCTTCTCCGTCACGCTGGTGCAGCACATGGCCATTGCGTTGGGCATCAATGCGTCTCAGATTCTCATTACGTCGCTGCGTGCCGGATCGATCATCGCTGACGCCCTCTTCATGGGTAACGATGGAGCGCAAAATGCCCTCGATTTCCTTGTACAAGCCGCCGATACCGAAAGCGCACTTTACGCGCAGAACGGCAGCATCTTTGCCGAATACCTCATTACCGAATCAAGACAGACGCAGCTGAACATTGTGCCCACCAACACCACATGCAGTTCCCTGCTGTGTAGTTCACCGGAAGCACTGATTCCGCGCAACGTGACCGAGCCAGCCGATTCGTCCACGGGAAGCGAGGGTCCGATCGATGCGCCGCCCGAGGACAACGGAGGAGAGATCGTCGTGCCTCCCTTTGATCCGGCGAACTGCTCGTATGCCGGCGTGGGATTTCGCAGTACTTGTGACAAGTACACACGCGTGGCCGGACAAGGATTGTGCACCGTGTTTGACACGCCACTAATTACGCGGCCCGACGTGATTCCGAATCTCATCTACGATATGCGGGCAGAGAATGCTCTCCTGGCCGACATCGAATTAAGCGCAGAGATTGCAAGTGTGGAGAACCTTGTACAAGACACGGGGTTGGACCCGTTCATCAATTATGCAACAGTGCAGGGCGTCGATCCGCGATTTCCCAGCGGGCCCAACATCGTTCCGAATGCACTGAACGGCCTGCCTGTAATGCGATTTGATGGATTCAAGGCGCTCTTTGTACAGCCCGAGATCATGTCATCGGCATTCACAATTTGCATCACTGGCCAGAATTTCTCACCCGGCACCGACGACGGTACGCTTACGCCGTTGTTTGGCGGAAATCAAATGCTCGGCATATACAAAGACAAGAAAGGAGTATCGCGTTTCGGAGCCGCATCGACACCGTTGAATACTCCCACTCCGTCTTCGCTCGTGTTGCACAATGACAGCCGACCGCTTGTCTTTTGCACGTGGTCGGGTGGGTTTGCACCTCCCGCGGACACGCTATATGGCGGTGAACCAAGCGGCTCCGGATTCACTCGATTTCAAATGGGCATGTCGCTGAATGGAGAAGAGTCAACCTTGCCCACGGAATTGGCCGAGTTCAGTGGCTCTCCTGTCGAAACGAATATTGGATATCACTCCTACGCGCCTGATATTCTTTTCCAAGGCGACATCCAGCAAATCCTCATCTTCAACCGCACTCTGAGCGTACCCGAGCGCTTTGCCGTGGAGGATTACCTCGGCACGCGTGTTGGGTATGGTTCATTTTCAAATCGACGCCCCATCGATGCGCCCAACGATTTGAAGCTGTGGACAGGAAAGCCAGTTCTTCTTTTGCCGCCAACAGGACCGTACAACAACATATACGACGCCAACCCGGTGTACGACAGCTCCACACAGATGTACTATTTGTTCTACACCTCTATGGCGGAGCTGGGCCAAGAGGGATACACCACCATTGCGATGCGCTACGGGCCAAATATCACGACTCTGTCTGATGCAATCACGGTGCTGAGCAGCACACCGGGGACGTGGGATTCGGGCTACGTGTCTGCTCCAGACGTGTTTTACGATGCAGCCACATCCAAGTGGTACATGTTCTACGTGGGTTGCACCAGTCGTTACGGTCCAAATTATCAATCTGCGTGTCAGCATATCGGATATGCATCGTCCACAGATATCCGTGGACCGTATGCGAAAGCAGATGGCTTTATTTCGGTATTCACAAACGCCAACGACACGTATGGATTTTACGGCAACGAGGTGGTCGTGGGCGACCCGCATATTCAACGCGAAGCAAATGGACAATACACAATGTATTATTCGTGGACCGTCTCCGGCAGTTATTATGCTTACCACACGGACAACGCCACCGCACCCAGCATCACAGGTCCGTGGACGGTATCGCCGGTTGCTTTGAAAGTGATATCTGGAGACGGCGAAGAAGCGCCTGCTCGCTACGGGGTCGACACGAATTTCATTGATATGTATGCAGTGAAAATGACTCCGTCGAATCACGATCCACTCACCAAAGTTGCACTCGGTGTGACGGATGGCCCTTTTGGAAGCACTGTTGTGTACACGGTGTCGCCCAGTGGGATATCGCGGAACTACATGGTGATCATGCACGACGGATTCTTCGCGCCCGTGAAAGCTCGCATGGTGCCTCATACCAACAACACGATCTTTGTGTACGAGGATGCGAGCAGCGCCTTTTTTTGGGCCGAGGTAGATCCAATTGCAACTCCGCGCTGCGTGTGAGGTTTTGCGTACACGTGCATTGTAATCAAACTATAAATTGAGAGTTCTATAAGCGAAATCCGTGTTTGTACACTAGTACTTGATTGCGTCTGCTTGTTGCTCTACACCTCCCGCCTCGGCTACTTCCGTCTCTCATCATGTCGACCTTACGCCATATGAGTATGTCCCATAACAACCGGTACCAGCCGTTTTCGACCAAGTACACCGATTACGGCGAGCCGTCGTCGTCGACGCCCGTCTTTGACCCGTATGATCCGAATGCGGACATCAAAAAGACATGGGGCGCCTACGTCGGCTTGCCGCGCGAGACCATTCGCCCGCGCCCCGAAGACAGCTTTGACATTGACCACGAGCGTCTGCCCGACGCCTACAAAGGCTACAGTAGCACGCTGATGACGGATCGCCTCATTCGCCGCATTTCGATGGAGGAGCGTTTTGGTACAACGCTCATGTTCCCGCTGCAGCGTCACGACAAGTCGATGCAGATTGCGTGGGACACCATTCGTTTCAATGACACGATGCTGGACAAGGTCGCCGAGGAAGGTATTCCGCGCATGCTCTCGTACTCCAAGAGCTCGCAGAGCGCGTCGATCCACCGCATGGCCAAGGCGTTCGAGATGGAGCACGGCTTCATGCGCACCGACATCGGGAAAGCCACTTACTGGTCGCACTTGGAGCAAATGGCCAATGCGGTCATTGAGACGGCCGAGTACGGCGCCATCCTCACCGCCTTGTTTCACCCGCTGTACCGTGATCCGTACGAGTCGCAACGCGTGGTGGGCGAGCGCGATCTGGAGGCGCTGTATCAGTCGTTTAGCGACGAGATCCGCAACTGGGCTATGATCCAAAAGAGCTCCACCGGTTTCCAGACCATGATTGAGAATGGGCGCATGGCGCTGAACAAGCGCAACCAGAAGGCGGGCGATCTGTGGATTTTGCCACAAGGCATTCGCAAATATGTGGATGACCAAACGATGCTCAAGGCCTTTTTCATCAGCGGACGCAAAACCGGTGAGTCGTACAGCGAATCGCTGCGTGCGTTGGGCGGAACACGCTACGTCGAGTCGCGAGACTACATCACGGGAGACGGCGAGGGAAGCCACGACCCGATGGACCGCAACCAGACCATTGGCAACTTTTTCCGCATCGACAACTCGTCGCTAGAGAACGTGCCGGCGAGCGAATATCGCACCAACATGATGGATGTGCGCGTGTACAACGAGAGCGCCGACCAGTTCCAACCGGTGTCGCTGAAGCGCTCGTGGGAGTATTTGGGACTGTTCGACACCACTGAGGGCCGCGACTATGCGCCGCTGTCCAACATTGGAAATGCGTTCTTTGCGCCCTACTCCAGCTGGGGGCACTTCCTCACCGAGAACGGTGCCATGGACATGTTTGCAGGCACGCTTCTGTCCAAGACGAGCGAGACCATCCAGCACTTTGTGGATCATGTGGTGAATGGATCGCGTCGCGCGAGCAACCGCCCGCAGAATGCCTCGTCCTCGTCCTCCTCTTCCTCTTCTTTGGCGCACTCGATGAACATGATGCATGTGGGCGGACGCGAACAAGGCAGCACGGGTGCACGCTTCTCGCGCAACGAGGCCAAAGTCACTCCGGCTGAGATTGAGCGTCGCTTCACCGGGCAGGACGAGAGCTCGCGCAAGAAGGAGGCTGCGTTTGTCGTAAAGCGTTTGAATGAACTGGACACGCAGTTCAAGACGCACTTGATGGCCACATACTGGCGCAGCCTGAACGAGCGCAATGTGGACGACATTGACAAGACGGTGCTGGGCGACTTTTGGTCGTCGTTTGCGCCCACCATCCTGGAGGCAGAGACCGAGGCGGCGGCAAAGGATGTGCTGGCCAAGAAATCGATATTTAAGGGCGCTCTCACGGACGTGGAGTCTCATCGCCGTGCAACACATGGTTCGCGCGAGAGTGTGCAGCACGCCTCTCACGAGCACGACCAGCAGACGCCGCGCTGGAAGTCGGTGGGCGAAAACACACCGGAGATCAATCCGTACAAGGTGTTTGTGACGCCGTCCTACGCACGCGCATCCGCGGCCACGCTCCCGTTTGCGTCGGATGCGTTCACGCTCACCAGCACGCATGTGGTGTGGTTCTCCATCAGCAAACAGGCACTGGAGTACGCCAAGCAGTACAATGGCGAAGTGAAGCTGGACCGCAAGCACCTGCCGGCCGGCTCGCCGTTGCGCCGCGATGTGATGCGCACGGCTTTGTTTCAGTACTCGATCGCGCTGTCGTTTGTCGGAAACGAGCTGATGAATGCCAAGAATGCGATCAACAATGCACAGGACCGCACCAAGGCGTCGCTGAACAAGGTGGTGGATGAGACGGTAGGCAACATGCGCAAGCTGGTGAGCCGCAAGCACATGGACACCGACGACACGTCTGAGATGCTGGATGCCGAGGCGGCGGCGGCGCAGCTGCCCGCACTGGCGTCGCAGCAGTTTGCGCAAAAGCACATTGACGACTTCCGTGCCATCCTCGCCGTACTGTACAAGAAGAGCAAGGTGGAGGACAAGCAGCTGAAAGAGCTGGTGGTGCGCTGCATCCAGGAGCTGACCTCGTACAACCCGCAGCGTGCGATCGTGAGCCAGTCTGCCACGGGTGCGCGCGCCTCGTCCTACTTCCCCAACTTCCAAGACGACGATGTGGAGGCCATTACCGGCATCAAGTGGGCACACAAGACGAGCCGCGATGTGCCGTCGGGCAGCGCAGGCGCGGCGGAGAGTAAGTCGTCGGGCGAGCAAGTGCGTCTCGCAGCTTTGACGGCAAGCGAAGCCAAGGCGTTGCAGGCAGAGGCGTTGCAGCATGTCAGCGAGCTGCACAAGACCAAAGAGGGCAACAAAGACGTGTATCGCTCGCTGGCTGATAGCTTCGTGTCGCTCACGGCGCGCTACCAAGCGCTGTATGTGCTGTGCAAGCGCACGGGCATTCCAGTGGAGGATTGGCGGCGCTGGGTGGAGACCGCAGACCGCTTGTTCCAAAACCAGCTCAAGCCGTTTCCGGGACACAAGAACGAGACGGCCAACACGTGCAGCAAGACGGCGCTGTTTCTCGATTCGCTAATGGAGGCCATTTCGCAGACGGGCAATGCCAATGTCAAGATCGAGGACTGGGATGCCACCGCGGCCAACGCCAACAACGACGCCGGTCTGTACAACTCGCTGCTGGAGCGTGAGCGCAAGGCCATGTCGCGCGTGAGCCGCGTTGCGCCCGCAAGTGTCTTTGACTACCATTTGAGTGGACAGAGCAAGCGCAAGCAGCTGGGCGAGATCCTGCGCGGCATCTTCCAATTGATGCTGATGCGCGGAGGCGGCAACGATCGCGCCAAAGTGGAGTACGAAAAGATTGCCAAGGACCCGAGCACGCTGCCCACGCTGGCACGTTTCCGCGAGGAGAGCGGAATGTACGATGCACCAGACGACGTCAAAAGAACGCCACTGGGCAACCTGATGCACGCGCTGCTCAACGAGACGTTCCTAAGCACGGAGCAAGTGGGCCTGATGGAGTCCACGTTTCGCGATCCACAGGATGTGGCCATCGGTGGCGGAAGCGACGTCGAAAAGGTGTATCCCGACTTACATGCAGGACAAAAAGCTTCGAATGCCGATAAGAATGACGGCAAGCCGCTGAACCGCGTGCAGCTGAGCGCGCTGGTGATGTCGCTGCCCATCACCGATTCGGCCTTCTTCCTGTGGTGTCTGTACAATGACGTGTACTGCGGCATCGGAGCCATCGGGTTCCGTCCGCACGCGCAATACACCATGGCGACGGCGATCCACATGAACGGCGGGCCGCAGGGTGCGGGCAAGACGCTGTTTATGCGCCCCGACTTCCAGCTGGCCGACGACATTGGAAAGAAGACGACGTTTGCGCACTTCTCCATGTACCTGCGCAGCATCGTGTTC
>Ga0164301_10000048_pt1 | contig 28481 bp, 25 predicted proteins | sample Whisoiple_231_MG_FD_109711 | JGI IMG/M metagenome (GOLD analysis project Ga0164301, IMG submission 109711) | Unamended control soil microbial communities from upstate New York, USA - Whitman soil sample_231_MG | ecosystem: Environmental > Terrestrial > Soil > Agricultural land ... | reverse complement strand
TGTTCCAGATCGTCGACGACATCCTCGACGTGACCGAGTCAGACGAGCAGCTCGGCAAGCCACATGGAAGCGACGAGAGACATGGCAAACTCACCTACGTCAGCCTTTTCGGCCTCGACCGGGCTCGCGAGCTGGCCGCCGACTCGCACCGGAAGGCGACCGCGGCGCTGGCCGAGGCGAGCGGCGAGACCGAGGACCTGAGGCGCGTGGCCGACTACATCTTCACGAGGAACGAATGAGCGAACAGCCCCCCACCCAGGGCACCGAAGACGAGATAAGAGAGCCGCTGCTGCCGGGGATCGACGGCCCGGAGGACCTGCACGGTCTCGACGAGGAGCAGCTGCAGCAGGTCGCACAGGAGATGCGCACCTACATCATCGACACGATCGGCGAGATCGGCGGCCACTTCGGCGCCAATCTCGGCACCTGCGAGCTCACCGTCGCCCTCCACAGCCTGCTCGACTCGCCGCGCGACAAGGTTCTCTGGGACGTCGGCCACCAGTCCTACCCCCACAAGATCCTCACCGGTCGCCGCGAGCGGCTCTCGACGATCCGCCAGTACGACGGCCTGGCGCCGTTCTGCTCGATCCCCGAGTCCGAGCACGACATCATGGGCGCCGGCCATGCCTCGACCTCGATCGGCTACGCGGTCGGCCTTAAGGAGGCGATGCGCCACGGGATCGGCGAGGACGGCAAAGTCGCCGCCGTGATCGGCGACGGCGCCCTCACCGGTGGGGTCGCCTACGAGGCGCTGCACGCGGCCGGCGGCCTGCAGACCCCGATCGTGATCGTCCTCAACGACAACGGGATGTCGATCTCCCCGAACGTCGGCGCCCTCTCGCGCTACTTCAACCGGATCCGGCTCAACCCCCGTCTCTGGCACGCCCGCGAGGGGGTCGAGGACCGGCTGACGAAGCTGCCGCTGGGACTGGGCAAACGGATCGAGCGCCTCGGGCCGGAGATCAAGGCCGCGATCAAGGCCTACTGGGCGCCCGGCCTGTTCTTCGAGGAGCTCGACCTCGCCTACATGGGCGTGATCGACGGCCACGATGTCCACGCCCTGCGCGAGGCGCTGGGCGAGGCCTTCGAAGCCGACCGACCGGTAGTCGTCCACGTCCACACGGTCAAGGGCAAGGGCTTCGCGCCGGCCGAAGAAGGCGGCCTGGAGTCGATGGAGGAGTGGCACGCGGCGAAGCCGAACTCGATCGTCAACGGCGAACCGGCCGAAGCCAAGCCGGTGCCGGTGACCGAAACCGATTCGCCGGAGGGGATCGAGGTGCTGGAGAAGCCGCCGGCCGCCGGCTCGCCTCCCCAGTACACGAAGGTCTTCGCCGGGGCGATGGTCGCCGAGGCCAGGGCCGACGAGCGGGTGATCGGGATCACCGCGGCGATGGCGGGGGGGACCGGCCTGCAGCAGCTGGCCGACGAGGTACCCGAGCAGTACTACGACGTCGGCATCGCCGAGCAGAACGCCGTCCTGCTCGCCAGCGGCCTGGCGCTGCAGGGCGCGAAGCCGGTCTGCGCGATCTACTCGACCTTCCTGCAGCGGGCCTTCGACCAGATCGTCCACGACGTCTGCCTGCAGGACCTCGACGTCACCTTCGCGATGGACCGCGCCGGCCTCGTCGGCGACGACGGCCCGACCCACCACGGCGCCTTCGACGTCTCCTACTTCCGCCCGATCCCGAACGTCGTCGTGATGGCGCCGCGCGACGAGGCGATGCTGGTCCACATGCTGCACACCGCGATCGCCCATCAAGGCCCCGCGGCGCTGCGATACCCGCGCGGCGCGGCCGAGGGAGCCGAGCCGCCGGCGAAGCCGGAGCTGCTGCCGATCGGCAAGGGAGAGGTGCTGGCCGCGGGCGAGCGCGTCGCCCTGCTCGGCTACGGCTACGGCGTCACCGTCGCCCGCGAGGCGGCGGCGATCCTGGAGAAGCACGGCCTGAGGCCGACCGTCGCCGACGCCCGCTTCGCCAAGCCGATCGACGGCGAGCTGGCCGAGCGCCTGGCGCGCGAGCACGAGCTGGTGGTGACGATCGAGGAGAACGTCCTCCCCGGCGGCTTCGGCTCCGCGGTCCTGGAGCACCTGGAGGACGCCTTCGCCGAGGCTCCCGGCGAGCGGGCGCGGGTCCTGCGGGTCGGCCTACCGGATTCCTACGTCACCCATGGCAAGCCGGCGCTGCTGCGGGCCGAGGTGGGCCTGACGGGCGAGTCGGTCGCCGACCGGGTGCTCAGCGCGATCTCCAGCGCACAGCCGGCGCTCACCTAATCAGCGCCGTACTCACCTAATCACTTTTGACGATTGATTCAATTGACGCAATCAATTAGCCTGCGCCAGTCTCTCCCGGTGAGAGAAGCAGGCAGTTGAAGCCAGCGCTTCTGGGGAACATCGCCAAGGGGAGGAGAGGCGCGCATCTATATATGTGTGGACCCGCTTGGGGAATCGGGTCTCTCGCGCCCGCCTCTTAGGTCGGGGCGCGAGGCGCGCTGAGGCTCCGCCTTCCAGTACCCGCGACGGGGCCTGAAATGCAAAGCGCCCGCCTTTCGGCGGGCGCTTTTGCGGGACTTCCCTGCCAGGTCAGCTATTCGCTGGCTTTGACAGCGGCCGGGTCTGCGTACTCGATGTTGTTGACCAGGATCGCCGTGTTGGTTCCCGCCGGAGACGGAATCCCGACGATCGAGTTGACGAACGGATCGACTGCCCACGAGAACAGGAACCCGCCGCAACCACTGGCGCCGGGCACCGCGAACGAGTTGTCCACGAGTTTCGCACCGGTGTCGCGCACGATCGTCGTACCTTCGTTCGCCGTGAGGGTGCCGGGGCTACCGGTGATCGGTTTGTTCGGCGCCGGGGGCGAGGTCGTGCCGGTCGTGAATTTCCAGACGATCGGGTTCGAGTTCGACCCGATGTAACAGCTACTACCCAGGAACGGGTTGCCGAGCTTGATCTTCACCGGCATTTCCAGGGCCGTCCCGGACTGGATGAGCGCGGCCAGGTTGTTCAGTTTGATCGAGCTTGCCGGGGCGGCGAGTTCGACCGTCGCGGTCACTCCGGTGAAGCCGTTGTTGATCGTTTCGTTGAATAGATCGCGCAGGATCGAGGGCCACCAACTCGGGGCCGTGACTCCCAGCAACCCGCCCGGTACCGGCTGGGGGGTTTTGGGCAGGGTGTTGCCATCCGAGGCCGCCAGGAACGCGAGCCGTCCCGTGAACGATTCGTCGAGGTAGTCCAGGCCTCCCTGCAGGATCTGGGAGTTGACGATCGGCACGGTTTTAGCGCCGGTCGTGACTTCGCCCGAGGTGCTCGCGGAGTAGAAGCAAGCGTCGATCGTGGCATTACTCACAGGGCACTTCGCGAATTTCGCGAATTCGCCCGTCGGAGCTGCGAGGGCTGAGCTGGGCAGCGCCAAGGCGCCGAGCACGACCATCGCGAGAAAAAGCTTTCTCATGAGACTGGTCCTTTCTGTAGTTCCCCAGACATTCGGACTGGGCCGAGTGTCTTAAATGATTTGGATCAATCTATATAACTTTTGCGCGTGTGCAACTTTGCGTGGACGTGCAAGCGGACTCGCGGCCGAAGCTCAGCGCCACCAGGCGGCCAGGATCCGCCGCCAGTTCCCCCAGCAGATCGCCTCGATCTCGGCCGGTTCGAAGCCGGCCCGGCGGAGCGCGGCGACGAGTAGGGGGAGGCCGGTGACGCCGGCCAGGGAGCCCGGGATCGTCGCCCCGTCGAAATCAGAGCCCAGGGCGACGTGGGCGACGCCGATGCGATCGGCGACGTAGCGGGCGTGCTCGGCGATCAGCCTCAGCGGCGTATTGGGGTCGTCGGCGAAGTCGGGGCGCAGGAACGGGGTGGCGAAGACGATGCCGACGAGGCCGCCGCTGGTGCCGATCGCGTCGAGCTGTCGGTCGGTGAGGTTGCGCGATGCCGGGCAGAGCGCGTGGGCCCCCGAGTGGCTGGCCACCAGCGGCCCGGGTTCCAGCCGCGCCACGTCCCAAAAGCCGGCCTCGTTCAGGTGGCTGAGGTCGACGACGATGCCGCGCTCGGCGCAGGCTGCCACCAGGGCGAAGCCTCTCTCGGTCAGTCCGGGGCCGACGTCCGGGGAGGAGGGAAAGCGGAACGGGACGCCGTGGGCGAACACGTTGGCTCTGCTCCAGACGGGCCCGAGCGATCGCAGCCCGCGTTTGTACCAGGTGTCCAGCAGCTTCAGTTCGCCGTCGATCGCCTCGGCCCCCTCGAGGTGCATCACCGCCACCGGCGGCGCCCCCTCGCGCCTGGCGCTATCGACGTCGGCGATCGAGCGGGCGACGACGACCTCGCCGCGCCGCTCCAGATCGAGAAGGCGATCGGCGATCCGGACCGCGTGCGCGGCGGCAACCTCCTGGGCCACCGGCTCGGCGAGAGGCTCGGCGTAGGAGCCGCTGGCGCCGAAGCTGACCTGCCGCGACGGTTCGCCGTCGGACGGGGTGAAGATCGCGAAGATGCCGCCCCGCATCCCGCCCTCGCGCATCCGCGGCAGATCGAGATGGCCCCGCTCGCTGCGGCGGGCGAGGTCCTCGCTGCCTTCGCGCGTCAGCGCGTCGTTGTGGCCGTCGAAGATTGGGATCACCGGATGAATGTAGGAGACTCAGCGGTATGCCGATCGAGACTTCGGGGCCGGACCCCGATGAGCGGGCCGCGGAGGGCAAGGCGGCGCGGGGCGATCGGCCGCGCTCCAGCCACGCCGAGGTGAGCGACGCTCCGCGGGATCCGCTCGCGATTCTCGGGGCCCAGGACGACAGCCGTGTCCCCGAGCTGGTGCCGATCCGCTACGGGCGAATGCTGGCCTCTCCGTTCGCCTTCTTCCGCGGCTCGGCCGCGGTGATGGCCGCCGATCTCGCCGGGACGCCGGCCACCGACCTCACCGTCCAGCTCTGCGGCGACGCCCACCTCTCGAACTTCGGGGTCTTCGCCGCGCCGGACCGGCAGCTCGTCTTCGACTGCAACGACTTCGACGAGACCTGCCCGGGCCCATTTGAGTGGGACGTGAAGCGGCTGGTCGCCAGCGTCGCCGTCGCCGGCCGTCAGAACGGCTTCGGCAAGCGGGAGCGACGGGCGGCGACCCTTGCCACCGTTGGCGGCTACCGGCGGGCGGTGCGCGAGTACGCCGCGATGCGCAACCTCGACGTCTGGTACTCACGGATCGACGTCGAGCCGGCCCTCCAAGCGCTGAGCGACCAGATCGACAAACGCCGAGCTCGGCGGCTCGAGCGCAACCTCGCCAAGGCGCAGGCCAAGGACAGCATCAGGGCGCTGGGCAAGCTCACCTACGAAGACGGCGGCAGGCTGCGGATCGTCAGCGAACCGCCGCTGATCACCCCCCTGGAGGAGCTGACCGGCGCCGCCGACGCCGAGCGGCAGCTGCGCGAGGTGATCGCGAACTACCGCGAGTCGCTGAGCCCCGGCCGCCGCCACCTCGCGGCTTCCTACGGCTACGTCCACGCGGCGCGGAAAGTGGTCGGGGTGGGCAGCGTCGGCACCCGGGCCTGGATCGTCCTCCTGCTCGGCAGGGACTCAGGGGACCCGCTCTTCCTGCAGGCGAAGGAAGCCGGCGCCTCGGTTCTGGAGCCCTACGCCGGCGCCAGCGCCTACCCGCATCACGGCCGCCGCGTGGTCGAAGGCCAGCGGCTGATGCAGGCGGCGAGCGACATCTTCCTCGGCTGGGTGACCGTCACCGGGGTCGACGGCGAGGAGCGCTGCTTCTACGTGCGCCAGATGTGGGACGGCAAGGGCTCGGCCGAAGTCGAGGGTCTCTCGGCTCCGGAGCTGGCCGCCTACGGCGCTCTCTGCGGCCGGACCCTGGCCCGCGCCCACGCCCGCTCGGGCGACCGCATCGCGATCGCCGCCTACCTCGGCGGCGGCGAAACCTTCGACAAGGCGCTCGCCGCGTTCGCCGAGGCCTACGCAGACCGCAACGAACGGGACTTCGAGCAGCTTCGCGCGGCCGCCGACAGCGGCCGGATCGAGGTCGAGGAGGGCTACCGGTGAGCCTGGCGACGATCCGGCGGGGAGTCCTCGTCCTCCTCCTCGACGCGGCCATTCTGCTGCTGCTCTCCGCGGTGATGGACGGCTTCGTCCTCGACGGGGCGCCCACCGCCCTCGGCGCCGCGGCGATGATCGGCCTGCTCAACGCTTTCGTCTGGCCGCTGCTGGCGCGGCTGACCCTGCCGCTGACGGTGATGACCCTGGGCCTCGCGGCGCTCGTCCTCAACGGGATCGTGGTCACCTTTGCGATCGATCTCCTGCCGCGGGCCGAAGTCGCGAGCGTCCTCGACGGGATCGTGATCACCCTCGTCGTCGCCGCGCTGACCGCGGCGGTCTACTCGCTGCTGGCGATCGACGAGGACGACTCCTGGTACCGCAACGTCGTCCGCCGCCAGGCGCGCCGCCGCGGCCAAGTGACCGAGAGCGACGTACCGGGGGTGCTCTTCCTCGAGATCGACGGCCTCGCCCACGACGTTCTCTGGCGGGCATTGCAGGACGGCAGCGCCCCGACCCTCGCCTCCTGGGTGCGGGGAGGCTCGTATCGGCTGCGGCGCTGGGAAACCGATTGGTCCTCGCAGACCGGCGCTTGCCAGGCGGGTCTCCTGCACGGCTCCAACGAGGACATGCCCGCCTTCCGCTGGTGGGAGAAGGAGCGCGGCCAGGCGATCGTCACCAACCACCCGCGCGACGCCGAAGAGATCGAGCGGCGCCACTCCGACGGACGCGGGCTGCTGTACGCCGACGGCGCCAGCCGCGCCAACATCCTCTCCGGCGACGCACCCCACTCGATGCTGACGATGAGCACCGCGCTGCGCCGGCGGCGGCCGATCGGCAAGGACTACGCCGCCTACTTCGCCCGGCCCTACGCGGTGGCGCGGACCTTCGCCCTCTCGCTGGCCGAGATCGCCCGCGAGCGACGGGCAGCCCGCAGCCAGGTCCGCGACGACGTCCGGCCGCGAATGCACCGCAGCCGTGGCTACGTCTTCGCCCGCGCCTGGGGCACCGTCGTCCAGCGCGACCTCCAGGTCGCGACGGTGATCGGCGACGTCCTCGCCGGGCGACCGGTCATCTACACCACCTTCCTCGCCTACGACGAGGTCGCCCACCATTCCGGGATCGAGCGCCACGACGCGCTCGCCGTCCTCCGCGACCTCGACCGCCAGATCGCGCGGATCGCCAAGGCCTGCGAGGACGCCCCGCGCCCCTACCGGCTGGTGGTCCTCTCCGACCACGGCCAGTCGCAGGGAGAAACGTTCCGCGATCGCTACGAGCAGACGCTCGAGCAGCTGGTGCAGAGCGCCTGCGAGGCGGACAGCGTCGTCGCCTCCGAAGCCGGGGACGACGACTCCCTCTCCTATCTGAGCGCCGGGTTGACCGAGGTGGCGCGGGACGACACCGTCGCCGCCCGCACGGTCCGCGCCGCGACCCGCGACCGCCTCGCAGACGGCGCCGTCGCACTCGACGCCGACTCCCGCCGCGAGGTCGCGCAGACGCATGACGGAGAGGAGTTGCCGGAGCTCTCGGTGATGGCTTCGGGCTGCCTCGGGCTGATCACCTTCCCGTGCGAGCCCGGCCGGGTCTCGCTGGAGCGGATCGAAGAGCTCTACCCACGTCTGATCCCGGCTCTGCGCGACCATCCCGGCGTCGGCTTCATCCTCGTCCGCTCCGAACGCGACGGGGCGCTGGCGATCGGCGCCGGCGGCACTCGCTACCTCAGCGACGACCGGGTTGAGGGAGAGGACCCGTTGGCGCCCTTCGGCGCCAACGCCGCCGACCACCTGCGCCGCACCGACTCCTTTGCCCACTGCGCCGACCTGATGATCAACAGCACCTACTGGGAGGACTTCGGCGAGGTCGCTGCCTTCGAGGAGCTGGTCGGCTCGCACGGCGGCATGGGGGGGACCCAGAGCTTTCCCTTCGTCCTTCACCCGGGCGATCTGGAGTGGCCCGCCGAGGAGGTCGTCGGCGCCGAGCGGGTCCACCGCGTCTTCCGCGGTTGGCTCTCGGGCCTCGGGCAGACGGCCTACGACAGCGAGGTCGACTCGCCCGGCGAGAGCACGCGCGTCTCCACCTGAGGCGCGAGCTCGCGGGCGCGGGCGGCGAACTCCGCCGCTGGCCGGTTGAGGCGGCCCGGGCGCAGCCGGGCGAGGCCGAGCGGGTAAAGGGTGCCCCAGTGGATGGGGATCGCGAGGCGGGGCGCGAGCATCGCCGCCGCCCGCGCCGCTCCCTCCGGGTCGAGGTGGCCGGGGCCGAGCGTCGGGCCCCAACCCCAGACCGGAAGCAGCGCCAGGTCGAGCCCGGGAACAAGGCCCTCCATGCCGGCGAAGAGGTCGGTGTCGCCGGCGAAGTAGACGCTGCGGCTGCCGGCGATCAGGAAGCCGACCGGTTCGACCTCCGCCGCGCCCCGCCGCCGGCCCCCGTCATGGTCCGCTTCGACGGCGGTGACGGTCAGGGCGCCGATCTCGCCTGAGTCGCCGGGCGCGAGCTCGGTGACGTCGCCGAAGCCGTGGCGGGCGAAGAACCCGGCCGCGCCGGGCGGGACGAGCAAAGGAACCTCCCGCCCGAGTCGCCGCAGCGAGGCGAGGTCGGCGTGGTCGTGGTGGAGGTGGGAGATCAGCACCGCGTCGATGTCGGCGGTCGTCTGCGGCGGGGGCAGCGGCCCATGCCGGACCAGGGGACCGACCCGCGGGCGCAGCACCGGGTCGGTGAGCAGGCGGGTGCCGTCGAGGTCGACGAGGACCGTCGCGTGTCCGACGTAGGTGGCACTGTCCGCTCTGCTCATGGCCCGTCGAGTATGGCTCCGTCGCAAAAAAGGCAGCGCGCCCGAGGACGAAGTCTTCGAAGTCGCGCCCGGCGAGCTGAGCGGTCTCTTCGCGGCCCCGCAGTGGCTGCGCGACCTCGGCGTCTCCGCCTGGCTGCTGGTCGGCGTCGGCGCGGCGCTGCTGGCGGCGATCTGGCTGCTCTCCCTGACCGAGACGATCGTGATGCCGGTGATCACGGCGGGGATCATCGCCGCCGTCGGCTCGCCGCTGGTCGACAGGCTGCGCGGCGTCGGAATACCGCGCGGGCTCGGCGCGGGGCTGGTCCTGCTGTTGATCGTCCTCCTTGCGATAGCGGTCGGCTACATCGTTCTCACCGGCATTGCCAGCCAGGCCGACAGCCTCTCGGCGCGGCTGCAGGAAGGCGCCGCCGAAATCGAGTCCTGGGCGAAGGACCTCGGCGTCAAGGCGCCGACGGCATCGCAGGCCAACTCCGACGCCGGCGCCTCGATCAGCGGCGCCTACCAGGCGCTCACCCACGGCGTGCTGGGCGGGATCGACAAGCTGGCCTCGCTTGCCGTCTTCCTCTCCTTCACCGCGCTCAGCCTCTTCTTCCTGCTCAAGGACGGGCCGCAGATCGGCGCCTTCGTCGAGCGCCACCTCGGCGTCCCGGTCCCCGTCGCCCACAACATCCTCGCGCGGATCGCCGGCAGCATGCGCGGCTACTTCCTCGGGGTGACGATCGTCGCCGCCTGGAGCGCGCTACTGGTCGGCGTCGGCTCGCTGGTCCTCGGCGTCCCGCTGGCGGGGACGATCGCGGTCGTCACCTTCCTCGGTGGCTACGTCCCCTACATCGGCGCCTGGACGGCCGGCGGCTTTGCGGTCCTGATCGCGCTAGGCGGCAGCGGGCCGGAGGCGGCGGGGGCGATGGCGGTCATCGTCCTGCTCGCCAACGGGGTGTTGCAGCAGCTGGTCCAGCCGATCGCCTACGGGGCGGCGCTGAAGCTGCATCCGCTGGCGGTGCTGATCGCGACGATCGCCGGCGGCTGCCTGTTCGGGACCGTGGGCCTGGTCCTGGCGGCTCCGTTGCTCTCGGCGGCGGTGCGCATCGCAGCCGATCTCACCGCGGCGGGGGAGATGGAGGAGGGGGCCGAGGCCCCCTCCTGAGCGGTGGCTATTCGTCCCAGCGGGCGGTCAGCTGGTAGATGATCGTGACGTCGAGGATGATCATCAGGAACGCCCACAGCGGCGCGGCGGGGAACCAGACGACCTGCGAGATGGCGTTGATCATCACGAAGAAGATCGCCGTCCAGCGGGCCCACTCGGCGCCGGCGAAGAGGCCGAGGCCGGTCGCGGCGATGATCGATCCGAGGACAAGGTGGACCCAGCCCCAGGTGCTGACGTCGGCGACGAGCACTCCCTGGCCGCCGACGAAGACGATTTCGTCGTTGAGGATCCCCGCAAGCCCCCAAAGCGCGTCCAGTGATCCGACGATGAACAAGAGGACGCCGGCGAAGACGGTCCAACCCGTCGGCTGACGTTCCTCGACTCGGTGCCGCTCTGCGGCCCTGCTGCTCTCCATGGTGCTCTCCCTCCGGTTGGTCTCTATCTGGATGGCAGACAGCGCCCCTACCGACAACAACACGCTGGATGCATTTAGACAATAGGACTCTCCCGGTTCCGAAGCAACAACTTCGCAGCACGTCGCGGCCGGCATGGTGCCGCGCCGTGGGGGGTAGCCAGGCCCCAGCGATGAAGCGACTATTCACCTTCTCGGCCCTCCTGGTTGCCATGGCCCTGGCGCTCTCTGTGGCTGCCTGCGGCGGCGCAACCGACAGCGAAGACAGCTCTCCGTCACGGCTGGTCGAGCAGAGCCGTGTCGCCCTGCCGGCCGACTTCCCGTCCTGGCGATTCGAATCGCTCCGACCCGCGTCCCCGGGGCTCTTCGTCGTCACCTTCTCGAACCCCGCCGACAAGCGTCCTTGGGTGATCGTCTTCGACACCAAGGGGAAGCCGCGCTGGTGGTACAACCCGGACACGCGGGCGCTGTGGGGGCAGATCATCGGCAACGGCGATCTCGTCTGGGCGCGGTCGTTCGGCGACGGCTACGGCCTCGACCCGCGGATGGCACACGAGGTCCGCACGGAGTCCGGCAAGCTCGTCCGCCTGGTCCGGACCGAGGGCTCGATCGTCGACGGCCACGAGTACCGCGAACTCGCCAACGGCAACGTCCTGCTCGACACCTACGTCCCGGAAACCGCCGACCTGCGCCGCTTCGGGGGGCCGAAACGGGCGGCGATCGCCTCCGCCGAAGTCCAGGAAGTCGACCCCGCCGGAAAGGTCCTCTGGCACTGGAACTCGCGCGGGCACATCGCCCTGCGGGAGACCGGCCGCTGGTGGCGGAGCGTGCTCAGCAACCCGCGTCGCCGCCTGCACCGCGAGATCTTCGACCCGGTCCACATCAACTCGATCGAGCCGCGCGGCAACGGCGAAGTGGTGATCTCCACCCGCCACACCGACGCCGTCTACGGGATCGACCGGGCGACGGGAGAGATCAACTGGAAGCTCGGTGGCCTGCAGACCGGCAAATCGCTGCGGGTGGCCGGCGACCCGGCGACCAAGCTGCTCGGCGGCCAGCACGACGCGCGGATCGATCGCCGCGGGCGCCTCACCGTCTTCGACAACGGCAAGGACCGGCCGCGCCGGCCGCGGGTCGTCTTCTACCGCCTCGACCTGGACCACCAGCGGGCTCTCTACCGCGGCCAGCTCAACGACCCCGAGGTGAAGCGCAGCCACTGCTGCGGTTCGGCCCGGGAACTGAACGGCGGCGGCTGGCTGGTCAGCTGGGGCGACAACCCGCTGGTAACCGGCTTCGACGGCGCCGGCAGGATCGCCTTCCGGCTGCACCTTCCGGCCTCGACCTTCCGCGCCGTGCCGGCGCCGCCGGGAGCGACCAGCGTCGCTCGGCTGCGGCGGGGGATGGCCGCTATGCAGGCTGCGGAATAAGCGCCTGGGCGCCGCGGCCCGCCCGCGACGGAGGCAGGAGCAGGGCGGAGACGCAGACGAGGCCGAAGGCGGTCGCCTGCAGCCCGATCCCCACCGCGCCGCTGGCCATCGGATCGCCGAAGACGAGGACGCCGCTGAGGATCTGCACGGCGCTGGCGATCAGCCCCATCAGCCCGATCGTCTCGATCGCGCCGCCGCGTTGCAGGGCGGCGACGGCGGAGTACTGGGCGAGGGCGCCGCAGACGACGATCAGGGCGATCCAGGGAGCGAGGATGAGCGCAGGGAGCTCGCCCTCGCCGGTCAGCGCCTTGATCGCCACCCCGGCGAAGGCGAAGAGGGTGCCGGCGATGATCGCCATCAGAGCGCCGCGACGGGCCTTGAGGCGGCGGTAGCCGAAGGCGAGGAGCAGGGCGCAGAGGGCGAGGCCGCCCTCGAAGGCGACGATCGCTCCCAGCGCGAACTGCGAGTGGCTGCCGTGGAAGCTCGGCAGCGTCAGGGCGAGCAGGGCCAACCCGACCCCGCCCAGCAGCAGCGCCAGCCACTGACGCGGCTCGACGGCGTGGCCGAAGAGCCGTTGGGAGAGGACGGCGAGGCTGACGGCGCCGCCGGCGAGCGAGGCCTGCACGAGGGAGATCGGCGCCATCGAGAGGGCGGCGATGTGGACGAGCCAGGCCGCCGCGGCGATGCCCCAGCCGGCGGCGAACCAGGGCGAGCCGGCGAGCCGGCGGGCGCTCTGCAGCGGCGCCTGGATGCGGACCAGCGGGACCTGTTGGCAGCCGTGGTGCTTCAGCAGCGAGGCGAAGTTCGCCATCACCGCGCCGACCAGAGCCAGCGCGATGCCGGCTTCGACGGATCCCACCGCCGGGGTCATGACCTGCCCGCGCCCTTGCGCCCGCGCCGGCGTCCCCGCGGAGCGGGTCGGGTGCTGCGGCCGGGTGAGCGGCCGCCGTGGGCGACCTCGAACTCGCGGACCAGGCCCAGGCTGCCCGCCATGCGGCGGACGTCGTCGGCCTGGTCGGCGAGGACGAAGCTGACGCCGGTGCCCGGGCGACCGGCGCGGCCGGTGCGGCCGATCCGGTGGGTGTAGGCGTCGGAGTCCTCGGGGGCGTCGTAGTTGACGACGTGGGTGATGCCCTCGACGTCGATCCCGCGGGCGGCGACGTCGGTGGCGACTAGCGCGGCCACCTTGCCGTTCTCGAAGCGGGCCAGGGCGCGTTCCCGCTGTCCCTGGCTCTTGTCGCCGTGCATCGCCACCGCCTCGACCTGGTGACTGCGCAGGCGCTTGACCAGCCGGTCGGCGCCGCGCTTGGTGCGGACGAAGACGATCGTCGGCCCGCACTCGTCTTCGCGCAGCTGGGCGACCAGGTGGTCGAGCTTCGCGGCCTGGCTCTCGACCGGGAGGAAGCGGTGCTCGATGTCGGCCTTGGCCTGCTTCGGCGCGTGGGTGTGGGTGCGGGCGTCGCGGGTGTAGGCCTTGGCGACCTTGCCGGTGGCGCCCTCCAGCGTCGCCGAGAAGAACAGCGTCTGGCGCTCGCCGGGCGTTCCGGAGACGATCCGGTCGACGGCGGGCTTGAAGCCCATGTCGAGCATCCGGTCGGCCTCGTCGAGGACGAGGATGCGGACCTGCTTGAGGCTGACGACGCCGCGGGCGATCAGGTCCTCGAGGCGGCCGGGGGTGGCGACGACGATGTCGGCCTTGCCGACGGCCTTGATCTGCGGGCCGAAGCCGACGCCGCCGTAGACGGCGGCGACCTTAAGCCCCCGGGTCTCGGCGATCGGGCGGATGTCTTCGACGATCTGCCCGGCGAGCTCGCGGGTGGGGGCGAGGACCAGGGCGCCGATGCGCCCCTGCTCGGGAGAGAGCCGCTCGACCATCGGGATGCCGAAGGCAAGCGTCTTGCCCGACCCGGTCGGGGACTGGACGAGGAGGTCGTGCCCGGCGAGCGCGTCGCGGACGACCAGCTGCTGGACGGGGAAGGGGTGGGTGATGTCGCGGCGCGCGAGCGCGCTGATCACAGGGTTAGAGATGCCGAGATCGGCAAATGAAACGGTTATGGAAGTGCTCCTTATTTGAACGTCTAGGGAGATCCTGCGGCCCCTAGGCGCCAAGCGGCACGCGGAGGAAACGGAACCTCTCGGGTGGCGTTGGGCCAAACCCGACTCGTCCACGGTAGCAGCGCCCTAGGGTGCGCAGTGCCGATGTCGCGCCCGCGTCCAACAATCCTTGCAGCGAAGGCGGGCCTCGTCGCCTTGGTATTGCTCGCCCTCGGCTCCGTTCTCAGCGACCAGTCCCGCGGCGCCGGATGGGAAGAGATGCCGGTCGTCCCGGCGCTCGGGCCGGTGGTCGCCGCCCACCTCGAGAAGATCGCCGGCCGCGGCGAGAGCTTCGGCAACCGCCCCGGGGTCTTCGCCAAGATCGGCGACAGCATCACCGCCTCGCCGTCGTTCCTGCAGGCGCTGGCGTGCCGGACGCCGCGGCTGGGCGCCTGGAGCGAGCTGCGCGGCACGCTGGGCTTCTTCGGCGAGACGCCGGTGCCGCCGGGCTCGGAGGAAGCTCTGTGCCCGGTCAGCAACAGCTACTCGCGGGTCGGCGTGGCCGCGGTGCCCGGATGGACGGCGGTCGACGCCCTGGCTCCGCTCGAAGCGCCTCCCGAGTGCGCGGGCCAGCCCGCCGTCAGCTGCGAGCTGCATCTGCTGCGCCCGTCGGTCGCGTTGATCATGTTCGGGACCAACGACCTGACCGATTTCACCGCGCTCGAGTTTCGCCGCGACCTCGCCCGCGTCGCCCGGCTCGTGGCCGAAGCCGGGACGATCCCGGTGATCAGCACGATTCCGCCCCGGGTGCAATGGCCGTACGCGCGGCGGGTGGCGCGGTTCAACGCCGAGATCGCCGCCCTGGCCGAGAACCGGGCGCTGCCGCTCTGGAACTACTGGCGGCAGATGGTCGAGCCGGGGGTGCCCAATCAGGGCCTGGGCGAAGACGGCGTCCACCCGAGCGCCCTCTGCCCTCCATGCACGGCGATCGACTTCCGGCCCGAGGGGCTGCGCCAGGGATATGCGCTGCGGAACCTCGGCGCGCTGCGGGTTCTCGATCGCCTACGCCGCCTGGTCGCCCTCGGCGACGGGCAGTAGGGGCGCCGATCGCCGGGCGCTGTTGCGGGTGCGCGCTCTCCCCATCTGGCGGCGACCCTCCCGGACCAGGGCATAGCTGCCGAGGGCGAGCGCGAAGGTTCCGCTCACTGCCAGCCCCCAGCGGACGGGGATCGCCAGTTCGGTGGTCGAGAGCGTGCTCTGCAGGGCGACGAGGAACGGGATGTGGACGAGGTAGATCCAGAAGCTCGCGTCGGCGAGGTAGCGCAGCAGGCGCGACTCCTTGACCACGTATCGCGCCAGCACTCCCCAGATGCCGAAGAGGGTGAGCCAGCAGACGACTCCGACCGCGAACAGCCCGTAGACGCGCAGCGCTTCGATTTCGGCCAGGGCGCCGGGGATGCCGGTGTTGCCGGTGAAGTCGCCGTTGTTGTAGAAGAGGAGGAAGGCCGGCACGGCGATCAGCGCCCCGGCGCCGAGTCGCAGCCAGGCACCGCGCTTCATCTCCTCGATCAGGTTGGCCTGGCCGCTGAGCAGCCAGCCAAAGGCGAAGAAGAAGCCGAAGTAGGCGAAGAGGGTCGGGGTGGGGATCAGCGAGTTCGACTCGGTCCCACCCGCCACCCAGCCGGTCTTGGTGAGCAAGATCGCGGCGCTGATCGAGGCCAGGGCCGGGACCGCCCACCACGACCTCATCAGCAGGCCGAAGCCGCGATTCACGGCCGCCCCCAACTTGGGCGCCCGCTGGATAGCCAGCCAGATCCCGATCGCGAGCAGGGAGATGATCAGCAGGTAGGAGATGAACCAGAGGTGCCGCGGAGTGAGGTTGAAGACGTTCGCGAAGTCCAGTTCCCGCTTCGCCGGCACGGCGCCCTTGCGCGGCCAGAGAACCGCCGCCTCGATGACGAAGAAGTTGGCCAGCGGCACGACCGTGAGCATTCCGACCACAAGCGGGAGTCCGAGCCGGCGAAACCGGGCCCGCACCTGCCGGGCGGCGGTGGATCGCCGCAGCGCGCTGGCGGCGAGGAAGCCGGAGATGGCGAAGAACAGCGGCATGTGCCAGGTGTGGACGAACCAGACCACCGCGTCGACGATCCTCGGGTCCCCATCGCCCTTCTGCACGTAGCGCGCGGCGTGGTAGGGGATCAGGAGAAGGATCGCCGAAACCCGGATCGCATCCAGGTGATGGCGCCGCTGACTTCCGTTTTCGGACACATGTCAGGGTAGGCGGTCCAGGGGTTCGGCCTCACCCGGCACAACAGAAACCAAGGGTGGGGACGCCGTCGCCTAATAACTTCTTGTTCAGGCGAAGAGGTTTCACGCAAGCGGAGGTGGAGCGGTGATCGAGTGTGTGGCGGGCGGATGACCCTGAGTCCCGAGAATCAGAAGCGGGTGGAGGAGGAGGTCCGGCAGATGGTCACCGAACTCCGCGCCCGACCGACGCAGGAAAAGGAGGACGCGCTAGGTCTGCGTATCGCGTCCATGCTGCCACCGGAGCGGGAGCACGTGACGGCGGTCCTGCTGCGGATGCTCGACTGAGTGGCGGATGCCGCTGGGCCAGAGGTTTCAGGATTGGGGGCGTCGTAGATTACGATTCGTGAGATGGAGCATCTACGCGACCACGTACGCCTCAGCGGCGAGCGAGCCGGCGATTACGTCGTTACCGAGGAGCGGCCCGACGGTTCGCTCACCCTCGTGCCCGATACCTCATGGAAGGCCATCAAGGAGCGCTCTGGCGCTCGAGATGCCACCAAGGAGGAGTGGGAGAGCTTCATGCAGGAGCATGGCCCCGACATGCTCCCCCCTGACGGCGAGGGGTAGTCGTTGATCGACAAGTTGCGATTCCCGGCTCGCTTCGACGCCGGCGCCTTCCGCGAGTACGTGGCGGGATCGAGTCCGGTCGGCCAAGGTGCCGCCGAGATCGCCAGGCGCGACTACGAAGCTAACGGCGTTCCAGTGTCGGACCTCCGGCCCTGCGACCCGGAAGGACGCGACGGAACCGTTCTTCCCCAGTGCCTCAAGCTCTATATCCCGCCGCCCGTGGGGCGCTTCGGGATGGTCTTCAGATTCGTGGTTGCCAACGACGCGCCGCGGCTCGATTACCTCGCCTTCGGCGTGCGCCATCACCCCGCCGGCGCGAATGCACCGACGGTCTACGAGATCGCTCACCGGCGGCTGCACGACTAACCCACACAACAGAAAACGCCCCGCCGGGGGAGGCGGGGCGCTTCTGGGGTTACTACAGGGAGGAGAGGCAAATCCAAATTGCGCTCGGTTTGACCGGGCCCTCTGGCATCATCGGAGCTGTGGAACGGCCCCACGTAAAGCTGAGCGGAGATATCGAGGGCACCTATGTCGTGGAGGAGACTCGCAGCGATGGGCGTCTTGTGATTTCGCCCGATACGTCTGCCCAGGCCATCATGGAGCGCCTTGGCCACGAGCCCGCGACTCTCGCGGAGTTCGAAGCTGAGTACGGGCCCGTCCAACCGCCTGACGGCGAGGGGTAGTCATGCCGCTCAAGCGCGGCTTTGCTCCCGTCGCCTTTGACGAGCTGGTCTGGCATGCGGATCTGCGCCGAGCGACGGGCAGTGCGAAGCGGATCGGCGAAGAAACTCGCTCGCGCTTGGAGCGCGACGGCCAAGCCATCGACGCGCTCTTTGCCTGCGACGAAGAGGCGCGGGATGGAACCAGTCTTCCGGGTTGCGTCAAGGTCTACATTCCTCCTCCTGGGGGACCTCTCGGCCTCGTCTTCCGACTTGCAAAAGGGAAAGACGGACGGCTCTACCTCGACCAGCTGGCGTTTGGTGTCCGGCACCTGCCGGCGGGCGCTCGCGGCGAAACCGTCTACCAGCTCGCGCATCGACGGCTGAATCGTTAGAGCCACGACACCTTCCTCGCTCCTGATCGAAACCTGCGAACCCCTCAAGCGACCAGAAGGCACAGGCACTGCGCGAGGGGATGGATACGTACTTGGCTGTGCGGTAAGTCTGCCGACTCCGCCGATTCGTCTGCCACAGTTTTTCGGCTATGCAGAAGGTCCTGAATACAGCCGCGCCCCTCGCGTCCCTTGTCCTTTTCGTCTCTGTCGCTGCGCCGTCGAAAATTACGATGGTCGTCTTGGCCGCTTGTGGCCAAATTCTCTTGTACTTCTGCGCTCCGCTGATGTATCTAGCGACGCTCAAGAGTCGATTCTTTCGGCCAAGGAGGAGGCCGAGATTGGTTCGGTTGTTCCTCTGGACCATGATCGTGATCTATCCGCTATTCGGGGTCTACTCGATCTTTTCGGGTGATTGGACCTACGACAAAATGTCGATATTTGGAATAGCCCAGATTGTTGGGCTTCTCGGGTTGACTGCGATCGTCGGTGGAGTGCTCTGGGTGTCCTCAGACCTGCGGCGCCGCTCGTACCGCGAGTGCCCGCATTGCCTTTCGCGGATTCGCCGAGAGGCGTCTCGCTGCCGCTATTGCACGGGCGAGGTTGGGTCAGCCGCTAGTGCAGGGAGTTTGGTGGATCGCCGGACGCAGCCCGCGACGAGCAGCGCTGTTTTCGAGCAGTCCCTGCCTCGGTATCTCGAGAGGCATCGCAAGAAAAAGGATTTCGGCCAGCTTTCGGCCCCTCGGGTTACGGGGATGATGACCGGGGGGCGACCCCAACCTTCATAAGAGACGATCTGCCTGACAGTCGGATACCCGCTCGCGGCACACTGAAGTCGCAAGCGGCAGTCTCTCGCGAGAGCCGAAAGCGATCACTGTCTCTCAACGCGGAACAAGGTGCCTTCATCACTGGCGCATGGGCTGGCGCATCGGTTTGCGGAAGGGCCCGATACACACGTCGCCATAAGCCGAGATTTGGCTCCGCAACAGAAAACGCCCCGCCGGGGGAGGCGGGGCGCTTCTGGGGTTACTACAGGGAGGAGAGATATTTATCTCTATATATGTGTGGATCCGTGGGAGGTAGGTGAGCCCGGTTAATGTCGAGTGCGTCGCTGTGGGAAGCAGCGAGGCGTATGTTCGACGCGGGGTTCAGCCTTGAAGTCCTTTCCTGATCTCCTTGATCGGTCTTCCCTTGCGAATCCTTGAACAGCGTACGAACGTATGTGCGACTTGTGTGTGAGTGGGGTCACAGAGATCCTGCAATTGACGGACTCTGCGGGCTCGCTACCCGATTTGCTCCAGAGGACCAGATCAAAATCAGTGACCGGTGCGCTGCGAGGCGAGGACAAATGTGGCATCTCATCCTCAAGCTCGAATAAAAGGCCAGACCGAGGGCGTCGCTGTAGCTTTCGGCAGATGGGAAAGTCCCGGATAGACGCGGTTTTGGCGGAGCGAGGGATCTTCCCCTCGCGCTCGGCGGCGGCGGGCGCGGTGCGCGCCGGCGAGGTCCGCATCGGCCGCGACGGCCCTGTCGCCCTGCGGCCGAGCCAGCTGGTCGAGCCCGACGCGAACCTGGTCGTCGCCGAGGGCCGGCGCTTCGTCTCGCGGGGCGGCACCAAGCTGGAGAACGCCCTCGACGCTCTCGGCATCGAGGTGAGCGGGCGGGACTGCCTCGACGTCGGCGCCTCCACCGGCGGCTTCAGCGACTGCCTGTTGCAGCGGGGCGCGGCGCGGGTGGCGGCGGTCGACGTCGCCTACGGCCAGCTCGACGTGCGGCTGCGTCAGGATCCACGCGTGCACGTGATCGAGCGACTGAACGCGCGGGAGCTGGCGCCGGTGGATCTGCCGTTCGCGCCCTCGCTCGCAACGGTCGACGTCTCCTTCATCTCCCTGACCAAGGTGCTACCCGCCGTGGCCCGCTGTCTGGAGCCGGGCGGCGAGGTCCTGGCGATGGTCAAGCCGCAGTTCGAGCTCGGCCGGGAGCGGGTGGGCAAGGGGGTCGTGCGCGACCCCGCCGATCGCCGCGAGGCGATCCAGAGCGTCGCCGTCGCCGCCCGCGACCTCGGCCTTCCGATCCGCGGCTTCGCCTCCTCCGGCCTGCCCGGCCCCAAGGGGAACCGCGAGACCTTCGTCTGGTGCGGCGGCGGCGAAGTCGAGGTTGAGGACATCGGCGCCGCGATCGCAGCCGCGGAGGGGGAAGAGTGAAGACCGCGGCGCTGATCACCCACTCGCACCCGCCGAGCGCCTCCGAAGCGGTCGCGGTCGCGGCCGAGGTGGCCCACGAGGCCGGCTGGCGGCTGGCGGCGACCGAGCAGGAGCTGGAGAAGCACGGCGACGCCGGCGAGGGTGTCGACGTCACCGCCGAACACACGGTCCCGGACATCTGCCTGGTGCTCGGCGGCGACGGCTCGATCCTCCACGCGCTGCGCCGCTACGCGCACACCGAGGTCCCGGTCTTCGGCGTCAACTTCGGCACGGTCGGATTCCTCGCCGCGGTGGAGCGCGACCAGGCGGCGGCGGGGATCCGCCGCGCCCTCGCCGGCGAAATCGAGACGATCCACCTGCCGGGCCTGGAGGTGAAGGTCGACGGCAAGGAGCAGGTGGGGCTGAACGACATCACCCTCGCCCGGCGGCCGCACGACCGCGTCGCCGAGCTCAGCTACCGGATCGCCGACCAGGAGGTGGGCCACGTCCGCTGCGACGGCCTCGTCGCCGCCACCCCGGCCGGCTCGACCGGCTACAACCTCGCCAACCAGGGTCCGATCCTGGCCTGGGGCGTGAAGGGTTACGTCGTCAGCTACATCTCGCCGCACTCGCTCACCGCGCGGGCGCTGGTCGTCGCCCCCGGCGACGTCCTCCACGTCGTCAACGCGCCCGAGCGCGAGCCGGTCGAGGTCGCGGTCGACGGCGGCAAGATTGCCGACCTCGCCGCCGGTGCATCGCTCGAAGTCCGCTTCCTCGACTCGGTCAGCCGCCTGGCGCAGCTTCCGGGGACGAGCTTCTACGGCCGGATACGCGAGAAGTTCGGCCACCTCGCCGTCTGAGGCGCTCTGACCGGCGCATATCGGCGTCCTCAGTCGCTCACGTGCAGAGCACGCTTCGCTCCCTGCGTCCTTGATCTGCTTGGTCAGACCACCTCAGCCGAGAAGGGCAGTTGTCTAGGGTCTGCCGCCATGGAGCGCAAGTGGTGGACCCTCGTCCTGGTCTCGGTAGCGACTTTCATGCTGTTGCTCGACGTCACCGTCGTCAACGTCGCCCTGCCGGACATCCAGCGGGAACTGAACGCCAGCCTCTCGAGCCTGCAGTGGGTCGTCGACGCCTACTCGCTGATGCTCGCCGCCTTCCTGCTGACCGCCGGCTCGCTCGGCGACCGGCTCGGCCGCCGCCGCGTGTTCACGATCGGGTTCGGCGTCTTCACCCTCGCCTCGTTCCTCTGCGGGATCGCCGACAACCCGACCCTGCTCAACCTGGCGCGTGGGCTGCAGGGGGTCGGCGGCGCCGGCATGTTCGCCACCTCGCTGGCGCTGATCGGCCAGGAGTTCCACGGCAAAGACCGGGCGACCGCGTTCGGCGTCTGGGGCGCGACCGTCGGCGGCGCCGTCGCCGTCGGCCCGCTGATCGGCGGCGTCGTCACCGAGAGCCTGGGCTGGGAGTGGATCTTCTTCGTCAACGTCCCGATCGGGATCGCGGCGATGGCGCTGACCGAGCGCAAGATCGTCAACGTCTCCGCCCAGGACCCCGAGCCGATCGACTTCCCCGGTCTCGTCACCTTCTCCTCGGCCCTCTTCCTGCTGATCTTCGGCCTGATCCGCGGCAACCCGGAGGGGTGGGGGAGCCCGCTGATCCTCGCCTGCCTGATCGGCGCCGCCGTCCTGCTGGCGCTGTTCATCGCGATCGAGCGCCGCAGCGACCACCCGATGCTGGACCTGACGCTGTTCCGCAAGCCCGCCTTCAACGGGGTCTCGGCCGTCGCCTTCTTCCTCTCGGCGGGGATGTTCGCCCTCTTCCTCTACCTGACCATCTACATGCAGGGGGTGCTCGACTACTCGCCGCTCGAGGCCGGCCTGCGATTCCTGCCGCTGACCGTGCTCGGCTTCATCGTCGCGCCGATCTCGGGCGCGCTCTCGCACCGGGTGCCGATCAGGGTCCTGCTCGGGGTCGGGTTGGCGACCGTCGGGGTCGGGCTGCTGCTGATGCACGGCGTCTCGGTCGACTCGACCTGGACGACGCTGCTGGCCGGCTTCATCCTCGCCGGGATCGGCATCGGGACCACCAATCCGGGGATCGGGCAGGCGGCGATCGCAGTCGTCCCGGTCGAGAAATCGGGAATGGGGTCTGGGATCAACACCACCTTCCGCCAGGTCGGGATCGCGACCGGCGTCGCCGGCCTCGGCGCCGTCTTCCAGGGCCGCGTCGACGCGAAGCTGGGCGCACTGCTGCCGGGCGCCCCGGACGGCCTCGGCGAAGCGGTCGCCTCCGGCGGCTCGCGGGCCGTTGCCGAACTGCGGCTGCCGCCCGAGATCCACGTCAAAGCCACCCACGCCGCCGATGTTGCATTCGTCAGCGCCTTCAACGAGATCATCCTGATCGCCGCGATCGGCTCCTTCCTCGGCGCCGCGCTCGGTTTTTGGCTGGTCCGCTCGCGGGACTTCGTCCAGCCGACCGACGGCCCCAGCGAGCCGTCGGACGGCTGACACGTATCGGCGCAGGACTTTCTCCACAGATTTTGCTTTTTGCGCACCACCCGTGACAACACTCTTCGTAGGGTTGAATCGTGGCCGTGATGGCGAGAGAAGCGTGGACCGACGAGCGCCTGGACGACCTGGCGACAGGGATCGATAACCGCTTCGATCAGGTCGACCAGCGGTTCGACCGGGTCGAAGCCGACATCCGCGAATTGCGCACAGACATGAAAAAGGGGTTCGAGCGCATGGAGGCCAAGTTCGACGCCAAGTTCGACTCGCTCCAGCGCAGCATGCTGATCGGGTTCATCGGGCTGTTCGGAAGCATCGTCGGCAGCGTCATCGCCGCGGTGCTGGCGGCGGTCGCGTTGACTTAGTCCGCACCTAGCGACGATTCACCGCGGGTCGATCCGCCCCCGTTGCTACACAGAACCGGTGCTGCGTGAGCTGCGGATCGAGAACCTTCTGCTGATCGAGCGGGCCGAGTTGCGGTTGGGGGAGGGGCTGAACGCGATCACCGGCGAGACCGGCGCCGGCAAGACCGTGCTGGCTCACTCGCTGGACCTGCTGATGGGCGGCAAGGCGAAAGCGCAGATCGTCCGGCCGGGTGCTCCCGAGGCCTGGGTCGAGGGGGTCTTCGACCTGCCCGAGGGGCTGCTTGGCGAGCCGGAGTTCGCCGAGCTGGCCGAACGGCTGCCGGAGGGTGCCGAGGAGGTGGTGCTCGGCCGCCGGGTCTCGGCGGGCGGGCGGACCAGCGCTTTCGTCGCCGGCCGCGCCGCGACCGCGGCCGACCTGAAGCTGCTCGGCGGTCGCTTGATCGCCTTCTTCGGCCAGCACGAGCACCGCCGGCTGACGATCTCCTCGGCCCAGTTGGAGATCCTCGACGGCTTCGCCGGCGCCGAGCACCTGGAGCTGCGGGCCGCCTATCGCGAGGCGCACCGCGAGTGCGGGCGGCTGGCGGCCGAGCTGGCCGAGCTGCGCGAGCGGGAAGGCTCGCGGGAGCGCGACCTCGACCTCTACCGCTACGAGCTCTCCGAGATCGAGGAGGTAGGTCCGGAGCCCGAGGAGCGGGAGCAGATCGCCGCCCAGCGCGAGCGCCTGCGCCACGCCGAGGGGCTGCGCGAAGCCGCCTCCGCCGCCCACTCGGGCCTGGCGGGCGCCGAAGAGGACGGTGGCGGCGCGGTCGCCGCTGTCGCCCAGGCCGAAGCCGCCCTGCAGGCCGCCGCCGGCCTCGACAAGAGCCTGGACGCGATCGCCGAGCGGGTGGCGGCGCTGACGGTCGAGCTCGCCGATGCCGCTTCCGAGCTGCGGGACTACGCCGAGGGCGTCGAGGCCGACCCGGCGTCGCTGCTGGCGATCGAGGAGCGGCTGGAGGCGATCGACCGGCTGGAGCGCAAGCACGGCGGCAGCGTCGAGTCGGTGCTGGCCCACGCCGAGCGCTGCCGCGAGGGGATCGCGCGCCTGGAGGGCGCGGAGGTGCGGAGCGCCGAGGCCGAGGCGGCGCTGGCCGCGGCCGAAGCCCGGCGGGCCGAGCTGGGAGAGAGGCTGAGCGCAGGCCGCGAAGCCGCCGCGGGCCCGCTGCAGGAGCGCGTCGCCGCGGAGCTGGAGCGGCTCTCGATGGCCGGCGCCACGCTGGAGGTGGTGCTGGAGCCCCACCCGGACGGCTTCGGGTCCTCCGGCCGCGAGACGGTCGAGCTGCGGGTCGCTCCCAACCCCGGGATCGAGGCGGCGCCGCTGCGCGACGCGGCCTCGGGCGGCGAGCTCTCGCGGGTGATGCTCGCCCTCAGCGGGCTCGGCCAGGCGGCGAGCGCGGGGACGATGGTCTTCGACGAGATCGACGCCGGCGTCGGCGGCAAGACCGCGCGGGTCGTCGGCGAGCGGCTGCAGGCGCTGGGGCGCGACCGCCAGGTTCTCTGCATCACCCACCTGCCGCAGGTCGCCTCGCTGGCCGACGTCCACTTCCGGCTCGAAAAGGACCTCGCCGGCGAGCAGGCGATGGCCACCGTGGAGCGCCTCGACGGGGAGGACGTCGTCGCCGAGATCCGGCGCATGCTCGGCGCCGAGAGCTCCGACCAGGCGGCGACTGACCATGCCCGAGACCTCCTAAAGGCTGCCTGACCAAGCAGATCAAGGACGCAGGGAGCGCAGCGTGCTCCGCACGCAAGCGACTGAGGACGCCGATATGCGCCGGTCAGGTGGCCTTTAGGGCTAGTCTGAGCCCGTGGCCACCACTAGCCGTCGTCGCCTTCCTGCCCTGCTCGGGCGCAGGAACGGTGCCCGGCCGGAGGCGCCGATCGAAGGTACCGCGCGGCTGGGGGAGCGGACCAAGCACCTGGTCAAGCGCCTGCGCCCCGGCGACGTGGCGGTGATCGACCACGTCGACGTCGACCGGATCGCCGCCGAGGAGCTGATCGAAGCCGGGGTGGTCGCGGTGCTCAACGCCTCGCCCTCCTCGCAGGGTCGCTATCCCAACGCCGGGCCGCTGATGCTCGCCCGCGAGGGGATACAGCTCGTCGACGCCCCCGGCGCCGGTCTCTTCGAGCGGCTGAAAGACGGCGACCGGGTGCGGATCGTCGACGGCGCCGTCTTCGTCGGCGAAGAGGAGGTCGCGCGCGGCCGCGTCCTGCGGGTCCCCGAGCTCGAGCGCGAAATGCAGGAACACCGGGCGCGGATCGACGAGGCGCTGGGCGAATTCGCCGAAAACACCGTCGCCCACGTGCGCGAAGAGACCGACCTGCTGACCGGCAACATCGCCTTCCCGCCGACCCGGGCCAGCTTCCGCGATCGCCACGCGCTGATCGTCGTCCGCGGCGACCGCCACCGCCGTGACCTGAAGACGCTGCGCGCCTACATCCGCGACATGCAGCCGCTGATCGTCGCCGTTGACGGCGGCGCCGACGGCGTCCTCGAAGCCGGCCTGAAGCCGGACGTGATCCTCGGCGACATGGACTCGGCCAGCGACGCGGCGCTCGGCTGCGGCGCCGAGCTGATCGTCCACGCCTATCCCGACGGCCGGGCGCCGGGCCGGGAGCGGCTGCAAGAAGCCGGGCTCGACCACCAGGTCGTCCCCGCCGCCGGGACCAGCGAGGACGTGGCGATGCTGATGGCGCACGAGAAGGGGGCGGCGCTGATCGTCAGCGTCGGCGCCCACTTCAACCTGGTCGAGTTTCTCGACCGCAAGCGTGGCGGGATGTCCTCGACCTTCCTCACCCGGCTGAAGATCGGCGAGCGCCTGGTCGATGCCAAGGGGGTGAGCCGGCTCTACAACCCGAGCTCGACCCTGGCGCCGCTGGCCTTCTTCGCCGTCGCCTTCCTCGTCCTGCTGACGATCCTGGTGATCACCTCCCCGGCGCTCAACGACGTCTTCGAACTGGTCTGGCTGAAGATCCGGATCTGGCTCGGCATCGACTGAGCGCGGCTGCGGCCCGTCGCGGGGCAATAGCCTTCTCCCCTCGATGGGGTACTCCGCCCGCTACCACGCCACCTCGCTGATCGCGGTCTTCATCGCGCTCGCGATCGGGATCCTGATCGGCGCCGAGTTCGGCGGCGACGCGCTGACCAACACCCGCCGGGACCTCGAGCGGAGCCTGGTCGGCAACCTCCAGGACGCCCGCTCCAGGGCCGACGAGCTGAACGCCGACCTCAACCGCTCCGACGAGTTCGCCGAACGGGTCTACCCGGCGCTGACCCGGGACCGGCTGCGGGGCAGGCGCTACGCGATCCTCGCCCTCGGCGGCCTGCCGAGCCCGGTGACCGAAGAAGTCGAGGAGGCGCTGGCGCCGACCGGCGGCCGGCTGGTGGGGGTGGGGGTGGTGCGCGAGCCGGTCGACGTCAACGGCCTCGCCGAAGACCTGGCGCAGACGCGCTTCTCCCGCCTGCGATCCGACCCCGACCAGCTGACCGAACTTGGCACCGGCCTTGGTCGCCAGCTCGTCCTCGGCGGCTCGCTGCCGGAGGTCGTGCGCGGCCATCTCTTCTCCCGGGCGAGCGGCAACTTCGACGGGCTCGACGGAGTGATCGTCGTCCGCGACCAGCCCGAAGGCATGGGCCCGGTGCAGGACGCGAAGACCGACGAATTCGAGGAAGCGCTCGCCGGCGGCATCACCGCGACCCGGGTTCCGGCGGTGGGGGTGGAGACCTCCAGCGACGAAACCTCGAACATCCCCTTTTTCCAGTCGCATGGGCTGGCGAGCGTCGACGACGTCGACCTGACGGCGGGGAAGCTGGCGACGGTGTTCGCGCTGCTCGGCGCCGACGGCAGCTTCGGGGTCAAGGGCAGCGCCGACCAGCTGCTGCCCGACCTGCTGACCGAAGGGCAGTAGGCGATGTACTGGGTCGGGCTGCCGCTGGCGTTGGCGATCTCGCTTTTCGTCGTGCCGGCCGGAGCGCGCGGGATGCGCGACGCGGGCCTGGTGCGCGAGAACTACCGCGGGGCGCTGCTCGCCTTCCCGCTTGGGGCGGTGCTGGCGACGACGGCGCTGGTGGCGCTGGCGCCGCTCGCCTTCCTCGATGACCGCGGCGACCTCGACCTGCTGGAGCCAGACCTGCGGCGCTGGCTGCCCTACCTGCTGGGGATCGCCTTCCTCGGCTTCCTCGACGACTCGCTCGGGCGCGGCGAGGCGGCGGCGACCCCGCGCGGCTGGCGCGGCCACTGGGCGGCGCTGCGCTCGGGCTCGCTCTCGACCGGCGCGATCAAGGCGATCGGGGCGCTGGCGCTGGCGGCCTACGTCGTCTCCGGGCGCGGGCTCGAAGACTGGCGTTACCTGGCCGACGTGATCCTGCTGATCCTGACCACCAACCTTTTCAACCTGCTCGATCTGCGGCCGGGGCGGGCGGAGAAGGCGCTGGGGCTGCTCGGCGCTGGCCTCTGCCTCGGCGCCTGGACCTTCGCGCCGCTGGAGCTGCTGGGAATCTTCGTCGGCCCGGTGATCGTCGGCGCCTGGTTGACCCTGGGCGAGCGGGCGATGCTTGGCGACACCGGCTCCAACCTGATCGGGGCGATCGCCGGGGTCTGGTTGCTGACCGCGCTCGGGGCCGACGCGCGGCTGATCGCCCTCGGCGCGGTTCTGGCGCTGACGATCTACGGAGAGATTCGCTCAATTTCCGCAACCATCGATTCGGTTCCGCCTTTGCGCTGGCTAGACTCGCTCGGCAGAGCATGAGTCCAGCGATCAAAGGCGAGACGCGGTTCATCTTCGTTACCGGAGGTGTCGTCTCGGCCCTCGGCAAGGGGATTACGGCGGCCTCGATCGGACGCCTTCTCGTCTCCCGCGGCTACCGGGTCCAGCTGCAGAAGTTCGACCCTTACATCAACGTCGATCCGGGGACGATGAGCCCGTTCCAGCACGGCGAGGTCTTCGTCACCGAGGACGGCGCCGAGACCGACCTCGACCTCGGCCACTACGAGCGCTTCACCGACGAGAACACCTCGCGCGCCTCGAACGTCACCGCCGGCGCTGTCTACAACTCGGTGATCCGGCGCGAGCGCCGTGGCGACTACCTCGGCGCCACGGTCCAGGTGATCCCGCACATCACCAACGAGATCAAGCAGAAAATCCTCATCGTCGCCGAGTCCCAGTCGGTCGACTTCGTGATCACCGAGATCGGCGGCACGGTCGGCGACATCGAGTCGCTGCCGTTCCTGGAGTCGATCCGCCAGCTCTACACCGACCTTGGACCGAAGCGGGCGATGTTCGTCCACCTGACGCTGGTGCCCTACGTCGGCCATGCGGGTGAACTGAAGACGAAGCCGACCCAACACTCGGTCAACGAGCTGCGCCGGATCGGGATCCAGCCGCACGCGCTGGTCTGCCGCTCCGAAGGCCGCCTCGACCGCGAGATCCGCGGCAAGATCGCGCTCTTCGCCAGCTTGCCCGTCGACGCGGTGATCTCCGCCCACGACGTCGACAACATCTACAAGGTGCCGCCCGTCTTCCGCGCCGAGGGCGTCGACGACCTCGTCCTCGACCACTTCGGGATGGAGGCCCCCTCGCCGGACCTCTCCGAGTGGGAGGAGATGGTGCGCCGCGCCGATTCGGCCACCGGCGA
>Ga0164301_10000047_pt1 | contig 28795 bp, 19 predicted proteins | sample Whisoiple_231_MG_FD_109711 | JGI IMG/M metagenome (GOLD analysis project Ga0164301, IMG submission 109711) | Unamended control soil microbial communities from upstate New York, USA - Whitman soil sample_231_MG | ecosystem: Environmental > Terrestrial > Soil > Agricultural land ... | reverse complement strand
GCTGAAGACCGGCCGGCTGATCGCCGCCAGCGTCAACGTCGTGCTTCTGCTCGAAGGGCTGGCGGAACCTGAGACAATGCCGTACCGCCGTTTCGCCGAGGAGATGGGCGTGCTGTTCCAGATCGTCGACGACATCCTCGACGTGACCGAGTCAGACGAGCAGCTCGGCAAGCCACATGGAAGCGACGAGAGACATGGCAAACTCACCTACGTCAGCCTTTTCGGGCTCGACCGGGCACGCGAGCTGGCAGCCGAGTCGCACGCCAAGGCGACCGCGGCTCTGGCCGAGGCGAGCGGCGAAACCGAGGACCTGAGGCGCGTAGCCGACTACATCTTCACGAGGAACGAATGAGCGAGAAGCCCCCCACCCAGGGCGACGCAGAAGACAAAGATCAGATGGAGCCGCTGCTGCCGGGCATCGACAGCCCCGAGGACCTGCACGGCCTCGACGACGAGCAGCTGCAGGAGGTCGCGCAGGAGATGCGCACCTTCATCATCGACACGATCGGCGAGATCGGCGGCCACTTCGGCGCCAACCTCGGCACCTGCGAGCTGGCCGTCGCCCTCCACAGCCTGCTCGACTCGCCCCGCGACAAGATCCTCTGGGACGTCGGCCACCAGGCCTACCCGCACAAGATCCTCACCGGCCGGCGCGACCGGCTGCCGACGATCCGCCAGTACGACGGCCTCGCCCCGTTCTGCTCGATCCCCGAGTCCGCGCACGACATCATGGGCGCCGGCCACGCCTCGACCTCGATCGGCTACGGAGTCGGGCTGAAGGAGGCGATGCGCCACGGGATCGGCGAGGACGGCAAAGTCGCCGCCGTGATCGGCGACGGGGCCCTGACCGGCGGCGTCGCTTACGAGGCGCTGCACGCCGCCGGCGGGCTGCAGACGCCGATGGTGATCGTCCTCAACGACAACGGGATGTCGATCTCGCCCAACGTCGGCGCCCTCTCCCGTTACTTCAACCGGATCCGCCTCAACCCGCGCCTATGGCACGCCCGCGAGGGGGTCGAGGACCGGCTGACGAAGCTGCCGCTGGGGCTCGGCAGGCGGATCGAGCGGCTGGGGCCGGAGATCAAGTCGGCGATCAAGGCCTACTGGGCGCCCGGCCTCTTCTTCGAGGAGCTCGACCTCGCCTACATGGGCGTCATCGACGGCCACGACGTGCACGCCCTGCGCGAGGCTCTGAAGGAGGCCTTCGAGGCCGAACGGCCGGTCGTCGTCCACATTCACACCGTCAAGGGCAAGGGCTTCGCCCCGGCCGAAGAAGGCGGCCTGGAGTCGATGGAGGAGTGGCACGCGGCGAAGCCGAAGTCGATCGTCAACGGCGAACCGGCCGGCGCCAAGCCGGTGCCGGTGACCGAAACCGACTCGCCGGAGGGGATCGAGGTGCTGGAGAAGCCGCCCGCCGCCGGCTCGCCGCCCCAGTACACGAAGGTCTTCGCCGGGGCGATGGTCGCCGAGGCCGAAGCCGACGAGCGGGTGATCGGGATCACCGCGGCGATGGCGGGGGGGACCGGCCTGCAGCAGCTCGCCGACGAGGTCCCCGAGCAGTACTACGACGTCGGCATCGCCGAGCAGAACGCGGTCCTGCTGGCCAGCGGGCTGGCGCTGCAGGGGGCAAAGCCGGTCTGCGCGATCTACTCGACCTTCCTCCAGCGCGCCTTCGACCAGATCGTCCACGACGTCTGCCTGCAGGACCTCGACGTCACCTTCGCGATGGACCGCGCCGGCCTGGTCGGCGACGACGGACCGACCCACCACGGCGCCTTCGACATCTCCTACTTCCGCCCGATCCCCAACGTGGTGCTGATGGCGCCGCGCGACGAGGCGATGCTGGTCCACATGCTGCACACCGCGATCGCCCACGACGGCCCGGCGGCGCTGCGCTACCCGCGCGGCGCGGCGGAGGGGGTCGCGATGCCGGCCAAGCCGAAGAGCATTCCGATCGGGGTGGGCGAGGTGCTGGCGGAGGGAGAGCGGGTGGCGCTGCTCGGCTACGGCTACGGCGTCACCGTCGCCCGCGAAGCGGCGGAGATCCTCGGCAAGCACGGCCTGAAGGCGACCGTCGCCGACGCCCGTTTCGCCAAGCCGATCGACACCGACCTCGCCGAGCGGCTGGCGCGCGAGCACGAGCTGGTGGTGACGATCGAGGAGAACGTGCTGCCCGGCGGCTTCGGCTCGGCGGTGCTGGAGCACCTCGAGGAGGCCTTCGCCGAGGGCCCGGGAGAGCGGGCGCGGGTGCTGCGAATCGGCCTGCCGGACGCCTACGTGACTCATGGCAAGCCGGCGCTGCTGCGGGCCGAGGTCGGCCTCACCGGCGAGTCGGTCGCCGACCGTGTCCTCAGCTCGATGCCCAGCACCCAGCCACTGTTGACCTAATCAATTTTGACGATTGATTCAATTGGCGCAATCGATTAGCCTGCGCCAGTCTCTCCAGGTTAAGGAGAAGCCGAAGCGCTTCTGGGGGAAACGCCAAGGGGAGGAGAGACGCGCTCTATATGTGTGGATCCGCTTGGGGAATCGGATCTCTCGCGCCCGCCTCTCGGGGTCGGGGCGCGAGGCGCGTCTGAAGACGGTCACGGCCTGAGGGCCGACCGCGCTTCGGTTGCGCGCGCGGGCAAAGAAAAAGGGCGCCCGCCGGAGCGGGCGCCCTCTCTTAGCTCAGAATCGAGCGTGGATTACGGTTCGCTGGCTTTGACGAGCGGAGCGAATCCGGTTTCCATGGTCCCTTCCAGGATGGCGGCGTTGGTGCCCGCCGGGGACGGGACGCCGACAACCGAGCTGACCAGCGGATCGACCAGGAACGAGAAGATCCCGCCGCAGCCGCTGGTGGCCGGGACGGCGAACGAGTTGTCCACCTGACGCTGGCCTTTGAACCTCAGGATGGAACCGATTTCGTTGGCGGTTCCTTCGCCGGTGGTTCCGCTGATGGGTTTGTTCGGCGGAGGCGGCGAGGTCGTACCGACCGTCAGGTTCCAGTAGATCGGGCTGGTGCTCGACCCCATGTAGCAGTTGCTACCGAGGATCGCGTTGTCCAGCTTGATTTTCACCGGCAGGATGAGATCCGGTTCGTTCAATCCGCTCAACAGGGCGTTGACGTTCACTTTGACCTCGGTGGCGGGACGCGCGAGTTCGACCGTCGCGTCGACGCCGGTGAAGCCTTCGTTGATCAGGCCGTTGAACCAGTCCTGGATGAATTTCGGCCACCAGGTCGGAGCGACGACGCCCAGCAGGCCTCCCGGAACGGGCTGCGGGGTTTTCGACAACGTGACGCCGTTTTTGGCCCCGTAGAACTGGGATTTGCCGGTCGTTTCGTTGATTTCAACGCCACCCTGCAGGGTCACCGGATTTTTGATCGGCACGGTTTTTTTGCCGGTGGTCACCGAACCGGAGGTCTGTTTCGCGTAGATGCAGAGGAACAGATTTTTTTCGGTCGGGCACTGGCTGAAGACAGCGTATTCCCCTGTAGGTGCCGCAGATGCGGACGCGGCCGGGATTAGCAATGCCGCAAGCATTGCCCCGACCAGGAAGAGCCTTCTCATGGACTGGTCCTTTCGATTTTCTCTTGGTTTTACCGCCGCCTTTCCCGGAGGCGAACGGCATGGAACGGATGTCGTTCCAAGTAGAAGGCACTTTCGTACCAGATCGAATCCGCTTGTGCATCCCGAAAATTGATTAGACAAAGTGACAAACAGTAAAAAAACAGCGCTGTCTGCCGTTTATCTACCTCATACCGGCAAGTACCCAAACTAATCGGGCCGCTGGTTGCTTTCCGGACGGGGTAGCGGGAGACTCCGCGAGTGTCGCTCGCGACCTTCGATGGAGAGCCGGTGCCCGCGGGGAAGCAGGGACGTGCCTCCGTGCCGCGATCGAGGCACGGCGACTGGCAGCTCGCCTCGCGCGACCCTCTGTCGATCCTGACCCGGCAGGACGAGAGCCGCGTGCCCGAGCTGGTCCCGATCCGCTACGGCCGGATGCTGGCTTCTTCCTTCACCTTTTACCGTGGCGGCGCGGCGGTGATGGCTGCCGACTTGGCTCAAGCGCCGAACGCCGGCTTTGAGGTACAGCTCTGCGGCGACGCGCACCTCTCCAACTTCGGCGTCTTCGCCGCCCCCGACCGGCGCCTGGTCTTCGATTGCAACGACTTCGACGAGACCTGCCGCGGCCCGTTTGAGTGGGACGTGAAGCGGCTCGCGGCGAGCCTCGCGATCGCCGGGCGAGCGCGGGGGTTCGGCAAGCGGGAGCGTCGCGAAGCGGTCCTCGCCGGCTCCGCCGGCTACCGCGGGGCGATGCGCGACTTCGCCGCGATGCGCAACATCGACGTCTGGTACGCGCGGATCGATGTCGAGCACAAGCTGGCCGAGCTCGGGGACCAGACGGACCCGAAGCGGTTGCGGCGGGTCGAGCGCAACCTGGACAAGGCGCGCTCGAAGGACAGCCTGAAGGCCCTCCGCAAGTTGACCGAGGAGGTCGACGGGGAGCTGCGGATCGTCAGCGAACCTCCCTTGATCATGCCTTTGCGGGAGCTGGACGACACCGGCGGCGCGGAATCCCTGCTGCAGTCGGTGCTCGACGCCTACCGGGGATCGCTCGGCGACGACCTGCAGCGGCTGGTCGCCTCCTACCGCTACCTCGACGCCGCCCACAAGGTGGTGGGGGTGGGAAGCGTCGGCACCCGCGCCTGGATCGTCCTGCTGCTGGGACGGGACGGGTCGGACCCGCTGTTCCTGCAGGCGAAGGAAGCTCAGCGCTCCGTCCTCGAGCCCCACGCCGGCGCCAGCCCCTACGACCACCCGGGCCGCAGGGTGGTCGAGGGTCAGAGGCTGATGCAAGCGGCAAGCGACGTCTTCCTTGGCTGGGTCAGCGCCGAGGGGCTGGACGGGAAGGAGCGGCACTTCTACGTCCGCCAGCTCTGGGACGGCAAGGGGTCGGCCGACGTGGAGCGGATGTCGCCGCGGGAGCTCTCGATCTACGCCTCGCTCTGCGGCGAGGCGCTGGCGCGCGCCCACGCCCGCTCCGGCGACCGCGTCGCGATCGCCTCCTACCTCGGCAAGGGGGACGCCTTCGACCAGGCGATGGCCCGCTTCGCGGAGAGCTATGCCGACCAGAACGAGCGTGACTTCGAGCGGGTCTCGGCGGCTGCCGAGAGCGGCGAGATCCAGATCCAGGTCGAGGCCTGAGTGCCGAACCTCCGTCGCGCCGCCTTCGTCCTGCTGCTCGACGCGGCGATCCTGCTGTTGCTCTCGGAGGCGATGAACGGCTTCGTCCTCGACGGGCCCGGCGCGGCGCTCGGCGCCGCCGCCATGATCGGCCTGCTCAACTCCTTGGTCTGGCCGGTCCTCGCCCGCTTCGCGCTGCCGATCACGGTGCTGACCCTGGGGCTCGGGGCGCTGGTCCTGAACGGCCTGCTGGTGACGATCGCAATCGACGCCCTGCCGGGGGCGGAAATCTCCGGCGTGCTCGAGGGAACGGTGGTGACGATCGTGATCGCCGCGGTCACCACCGCGTTGTACGCCGTCTTCGCGATCGACGAAGACGAATCGTGGCACCGCAACGTGGTCCGCCGGCAGGCGCGACGCCGCAAGCAGATGGTCGAAAGCGACGTCCCCGGCGTCCTCTTCCTCGAGATCGACGGCCTTGCCCACGATGTCCTCTGGCGGGCGATCACCGGTGGCAACGCGCCGACCCTCGCCGGCTGGCTGCGCTCCGGCTCGCACCGGCTGAACCGCTGGGAAACCGACTGGTCCTCGCAGACGGGGGCCTGTCAGGCGGGGCTGCTGCACGGCTCCAACGAGGACATGCCCGCCTTCCGCTGGTGGGAGAAGGACCGCGGCGCGGCGATCGTCACCAACCACCCGCGCGACGCGGAAGAGATCGAGCGGCGCCACTCCGACGGCAAGGGCCTGCTGCACGCCGACGGCGCCAGCCGCGCCAACATCCTCTCCGGCGACGCGCCGCACTCGATGCTGACGATGAGCACCGCGCTGCGCCGCCGGCGGCCGATCGGCAAGGACTACGCGGCCTACTTCGCCCGCCCCTACGCCGCCGCCCGCACCCTCGTCCTCGCCCTCGCTGACATCGGCCGCGAGCGCCGGGCGGCCCGCTCCCAGGTCCGCGACGACGTCCGCCCGCGGATGGATCGCAGCCGCTCCTACGCGCTGGTGCGCGCCTGGGGGACGGTGGTGCAGCGCGACCTGCAGGTGGCGACCGTGGTCGGCGACCTGCTCGCCGGGCGGCCCGTCGTCTACACGACCTTCCTCGCCTACGACGAGGTTGCGCACCACTCCGGCATCGAGCGGCCCGACGCGCTTGCCGTGCTCCACGATCTCGACCGCCAGATCGCCCGCATCGCCGCCGCCTGCGCCGACGCGCCGCGGCCCTACCGGCTGGTCGTCCTCTCCGACCACGGACAGTCGCAGGGCGAAACCTTCGCCGACCGCTACGGACAGACGCTCGAGGACCTGGTCCGCTCGGCCTGCGAGCCCGACAGCATGATCGCCTCCGAAGCGGGAGACGACGACGCGCTCTCTTACCTCAGCGCCGGGCTGACCGAGGTGGCGCGCGACGACACCGTCGCCGCGCGGACGGTGCGGGCGGCGACCCGCGACCGCCTCGCCGACGGCGCCGTCGCCCTCGATCGCGATTCGCGCCGCGAGGTCGCCGAAACGCACGACGGGGACGGCGAGCTGCCGGAGCTGTCGGTGATGGCCTCCGGCTGCCTCGGCCTGATCACCTTCCCGCGCGAGCCCGGCAGGGTCAGCCTCGAGCGCCTGGAAACGCTCTACCCGCGGCTGATCCCGGCCCTGCGCGACCACCCGGGGGTCGGCTTCATCCTCGTCCGCTCCGAGCGCGAGGGGGCGATGGCCATCGGGGCGGAGGGGACGCGGTTCCTCGACTCCGACCGGGTCGAGGGGGAGGACCCGCTGGCGCCCTTCGGCCCCAACGCGGCCGACCATCTGCGGCGCACCGACGGGTTCGCCCACTGCGCCGACCTGATGATCAACAGCACCTACTGGCCCGAGTTCGGCGAGGTCGCCGCCTTCGAGGAGCTGGTCGGCTCGCACGGCGGCATGGGGGGGACCCAGAGCCATCCCTTCGTCCTCCATCCCAGCGAGCTGAGCTGGCCCGAGGACGAGGTGGTCGGCGCCGAGCGGGTGCACCGGGTCTTCCGCGGCTGGCTCGCCGAGCTGGGCCAGAGCGCCTACGCCAGCGGGGTCGACTCCCCGGGCGAGAGCACCCGCGCCTCGACCTGAGGCGCCAGCCGGCGGATGGCGGCGGCGAAGTCCTCCGCCGGCCGGCGCAGCGGCGCGCCGCGCAGTCGCCTGAGCCCGAACGGATACAGCGTGCCCCAGTGGATTGGCACCGCCAGGCGCGGCGCCAGCGCCGCTGCCGCCCGCGCCGCGCCCTCGGGGTCAAGGTGGCCCTCGCCGATGTTCGGCCCCCAGCCCCAGATCGGCAGCAGGGCGAGGTCGAGGTCCGGGGCGAGCCCCTCCATCCCCGGGAAGTAGTCGGTGTCGCCGGCGAAGTAGACCTTGCGCTTGCCGCTAACCAGGAAGCCAATCGCCCGCGCGTCGCGGGCGAGGCGGCGCCGGCCGCCGTCGTGATGGGCGTCGACCGCGGTCACGGTCAGGGCGCCGACCGCGGTCGACTCGCCGGGCGCCAGCTCCCTGACGGCGCCGAAGCCGTGGTGCTCGAAGAAGGTGCGCGAGCCGGGTGGGACCAGCAGCCGCAGGTCGCGGTCGAGCCGGCGTAGCGAGCCGAGGTCGGCGTGGTCGTGGTGCAGGTGGGAGACGAGGACGGCGTCGAGGTCTTCGGCCGCCGTCGGCGCGGCCGGCGCTCCGTGGCGCACCAAGGGGCCGACGCGCTTGCGCAGCACGGGGTCGGTCAGCAAGCGAGTCCCGTCGAGCTGAAGGAGGACGGTTGCGTGTCCGACGTAGGTGGCACTGTCAGGGGCGTTCATGCCCCGTCGAGTATGGCTCCGTCGAGAGAAGGGCACGGCCGAAGACGAAGTCATCGAGCTCGAGCCCGGCGCCCTGAGCGGCATCTTCGCCGCCCCCCAGTGGCTGCGCGACCTCGGCATCTCCTCCTGGCTCCTGTTCGGCGTCGCCGGGGCCCTGGTCGGGGCGATCTGGCTGCTCTCGCTGACCGAGACGATCGTCATGCCGTTGATCACGGCGGGGATCATCGCCTCGGTGGCATCGCCGCTGGTCGACTGGCTGCACCGCCGCGGGGTGCCGCGCGGGATCGGCGCCGCCCTCGTCATGTTGCTGATCGTCCTGATCGCGTTCGGCGTCGGCCTGCTCGTCCTCACCGGGATCGCGAGCGAGGCCGCCAGTCTCTCCGTCAGGCTCGAAGAAGGGGCGAGCCAGCTGCAGTCATGGGCTCAGGACCTGGGGGTCAAGGAGTCGACCGCGGCCCACGCCAACGCCGACACCAGCTCGGGCCTGAGCAGCGCCTTCACGGCGCTGACCCACGGGCTGCTCGGCGGTATCGACCGGCTTGCCTCGCTGGCCGTCTTCCTCTCCTTCACCGCCCTCAGCCTCTTCTTCCTGCTCAAGGACGGGCCGACGATCGGCGGCTTCGTCGAGCGTCACCTCGGCGTTCCCGTCAGCGTCGCCCACTCGGTCCTCGGCCGGGTCGCCGGCAGCATGCGCGGCTACTTCCTCGGCGTCACCATCGTCGCCCTCTGGAGCGCGCTGATCGTCGGCGCCGGGGCGCTGATCCTCGGGGTGCCCTTGATCGGGACGATCGCCGTCGTCACCTTCCTCGGCGGCTACGTCCCCTACATCGGCGCCTGGGTGGCCGGCGGCTTCGCGGTCCTGATCGCCCTCGGCGGCGAGGGGACGGAGGTGGCGATCGCGATGGCCGTCGTCGTCCTGCTCGCCAACGGGGTGCTGCAGCAGCTGGTCCAGCCGATCGCCTACGGGGCGGCGCTGCGGCTCCATCCCCTGGCGGTGCTGATCGCGACGATCGCCGGCGGCTGCCTGTTCGGGACCGTCGGCCTGGTCTTGGCGGCGCCGCTCCTCTCGGCAGCGGTGAGGATCGTCGCCGACCTCACGGCTGCCGAGGAGGAGGCCGAAGCCGAAGCCTCGGCTGCTGCCGGAGCTACCTAGCTCATTCCTCCCAGCGGGCGGTCAGCTGGTAGATGATCGTCACGTCGAGAATGATCATCAGGAACGCCCACAGCGGGGCGGCGGGGAACCAGACGATCTGCGTCACGGCGTTGATCGCGACGAAGAAGATCGCCGCCCAGCGAGCCGACTCGGCGCCGGCGAAGAGGCCGAGGCCGGTGATCGCGACGAGCGAGCCGAGGACGAGGTGGATCCAGCCCCAGGTCGACACGTCGGCGATGATCACTCCCTGACCGCCGACGAAGACGATTTCGTCGTTGAGGATGCCCGCCAGGCCCCAAAGGGCGTCGAGCGAGCCGACGATCAACATCAGGGCGCCCGCGAAAACGGTCCACCCGGTCGGTTGCCTTTCCGCAACCCTGCGCCTCTCAGCGCTACTGCTCTCCATGCTGTCTCCTCTCCCTAATGGATTCGATGCGCCAAATCTGGGAGAACGATGCTTTCCCAGAACTCCAAGAGGAAGGTTCTACGGCGCTGGCTGGTCACCTTGGTGGCCAGCTATGCGATACGACCGATGAGCTGCCGTGCCGGCTGAGGGGTGCCGGCCTGCGAAGGGGGGAGCAGCAGGGCGGAGACGCAGACGAGGGCGAAGGCGGTCACCTGCAGGCCGAGGCCGACCGAGCCCGAGGCGAGGGGGTCGCCGAAGACGATCACGCCGCTGAGGATCTGGGCCGCGCTGGCGACCAGCCCCATCAGCCCGATCGTCTCGATCGCACCGCCGCGCTGCAGGGCGGCCACGGCCGTGTACTGGGCGAGGGCGCCGCAGACGACGATCGCGGCGAGCCAGGGCGCCAGGCTGACGGGAGAGAGGCCTCCCTCGCCGGTCAGCGCCTTGATCGCAACCCCGGCGAAGGCGAAGAGGGTGCCGGCAATCAGGGCCAGGAGGGCGCCGTGGCGAGCGGTGAGCCGCTGGCGACGCAGGCCCAGGGTGAGGCCGAGGGCCAGCAGCGCCAGCCCGCCCTCGAAGGCGAGGATCGTGGCCGGGGCGAATTCGGAGTGGCTGCCGTGGATGCTCGGCAGGGTCAGGGCGAGGAGGGCCAGGCCCGAGCCGCCGAGCAGCAGGGCCAGCCACTGGCGCGGCTCGACCCGGTGCCCGAACAGCTTCTGCGAGAGGACGGCGAGGCTGACGGCACCCGCCGCCAGCGCTGCCTGGACGAGGGAGATGGGAGCCATCGAGAGGGCGGCGACGTGGATCAGCCAGGCGACGGCGGCGAGCCCCCAGCCCGCCGCGAACCACGGCGAGCCGGCGAGGCGCCTGGCGCTCTCCAGCGGCGCCTGGATCCGCACGTGCGGCACCTGCTGGCAGCCGCGGTGCTTCAGCAGCGCGGCGAGGTTCGCCATCACCGCGCCCAAAAGGGCGAGCCCGATGCCGGCTTCGACTGATCCCACCGCGGGCACTATCGGCTCGTGCTCCTGCGGCGGCGACGGCGCTGCTGCGGCGAAGCGGGCCGCGAGCCGGCCTGCTTCGGGCGGCCGCCGTGGGCGACCTCGAACTCCCGCACCAGGCCGAGGCTGCCGGCCATGCGGCGGACGTCGTCGGCCTGGTCGGCGAGCACGAAGCTGACCCCGGTGCCGCTGCGCCCGGCCCGGCCGGTGCGGCCGATGCGGTGGGTGTAGGCGTCGGAGTCCTCGGGGGTGTCGTAGTTGATGACGTGGGTGATGCCCTCGACGTCGATGCCGCGGGCAGCTACGTCGGTGGCGACGAGGGCGGCGACTTCGCCGTCCTCGAACCGGGCCAGGGCGCGTTCCCGCTGTCGCTGGCTCTTGTCGCCGTGCATCGCAACCGCCTCGACCTTGCGGCCGCGGAGGCGCTTGACCAGCCGGGCGGCGCCCCGCGTGGTGCGGACGAAGACGATCGTCGGCCCGCACTCGCCATCCTGCAGCTGGGCGACCAGGTGGTCGAGCTTCTCGCCCTGGCTCTCGACCGGCAGGAAGTGGTGCTCGATGTCGGCCTTGGCCTGCTTGGGCGCGTGGGTGTGGGTGCGGGCGTCCCGGGTGTAGGCGGCGGCTAGCTTGCCGGTGGCGCCCTCCAGGGTGGCGGAGAAGAACAGCGTCTGACGGTCGCGGGGCGTGCGGGAGACGATCCGGTCGACGGCGGGCTTGAAGCCCATGTCGAGCATCCGGTCGGCCTCGTCGAGGACGAGGATGCGGATCTCCTCCAGGGAGACGACGCCGCGGGCGATCAGGTCCTCGAGGCGACCGGGGGTGGCGACGAGGATGTCGGCCTGGCGCGCAGCCTTGATCTGCGGCCCGAAGCCGACACCGCCGTAGACGGCGGCGATCTTCAGGTTGCGGGTGGCCGCGATGGAGCGCAGGTCTTCGACGATCTGACCGGCGAGCTCGCGGGTCGGCGCCAGCACCAGCGCGCCGGTGTCGTTCCCCGGCTCGAGGCGCTCGACCAGCGGGATGCCGAAGGCGAGCGTCTTGCCCGAGCCGGTGGGGGACTGGACCAGAAGGTCGTGACCGGCGAGAGAATCCCGCACCACGAGCTGCTGGACGGGGAAAGGCTTGGTGATGTCACGGCGTGCAAGCGCACGGATGACAGGTTGAGAGATGCCGAGATCGGCAAATGAATCAGTTATGGAAGTGCTCCTTATTTGAACGTCTAGGGAGATCCTGCGGCCCCTAGGCGCCAAGCGGCACGCGGAGGAAACGGAACCTCTCGGGTGGCGATTCGGCCAAACCCGACCTGATCACCGTAGCAATGAGCCGCCGGGAGAGTGCGGTCAGGCCTCGGAGTGAGCCTTTTCGATCAGGCTCGCGACTTCCCCCCGCGAGGACACGTCGAGCTTGCGGAAGATGTTTCGCAGGTGGCTCTCGACGGTCTTTTCGCTGAGGAACAGCTCCTTCGCGATCTCCGCGTTGGTCAGCCTCTCGACCAGGAGCTGGGCGACCTCCTGCTCCCTGCCGGTCAGCGACTCCAGGCCGCTCTCCTCGGCGCCGGCGCGGCTCCGCCGGTGGGTCCGCCGGCCGAGCCGGCCGAGCTCCTGCTCGACCCGGTCGCGATGGCGGAACGCCTTGCACTCGTCGAGCTCCTCGGCGGCGAGGGCGAACTGCTCGACGGCGCGGTCCCCGTCGCCGCTTTCGAGGAGTGCCCGGCCGGCCAGCTCTCGTGAGACGGCCCGGTCGATGCGCGCATTCAGCTCGCCTGCCGCTTGTGCGGCCGTGAGCGCCAACTCGGCTGCCGCCGCGTGCTCGCCGCGGGCGAGCAGCACCTCCGCCTCGGCCCTGTCGGCCCAGGACCGCGCCATCGGCAGGCCCGTTTCCCGTGCCGCCTCGTCGGCGTGGCGCCGGCTTTCGTCGGCGAGCTCGAGTTGATCGGCACCGACGGCTGCCCGGGTCAGTTCCAGCGCCGCATGCGCGCGCCAGCCACCGGGGATCTGCTCGGCGCCGCTGCCGCCCATCATCGAGGTGAAGGTGTCGGTCGCCCGCTGGTACTGACCGTCCTCGCGCAGGGCGATGCCGAGGCAGAGGCCGGCCCAGCTGCTGATCGCGCTGTCGCCCAGCTCGGTCGCGATCGCGGTCGCCTCTTCGCCGCTGGCCTTCGCTCCCTCGATGTCTCCCTGCACCGCCTGCGCAAAGGCAAGGTTGAGCAGGCTCCAGGCCAGCTGTAGCTGGTTGCGGCTGACCCGCGCCGCCTCGGCCGCGGTCGAGAGGATCTCGATCGAGAGGCCGATGTCGCCGAGCATCCAGCCGCAGGTCCCGACGCAGGGGACGAGGGTTGGGGCGAACGCCGCGCGCCCGCTGGCCCTGCCCACCTTGATCCCGCGCCGGCCGTGGGTGACCACGTCCTCGAACTCGTCCAGATACATCTCGGCGGCGGCCAAACAGCCGATCGCGTCGAGGCGCTCGGCGAGCTCCTCGTCGGAGAGGTCGTCGATCAGCTCGATCACGCCGGGGCGGATGCGCTGCGCTTCGGTGACCCGGCCGCCGAGCGCACAGGCCATCAGGTGGGCGCCTGCGGCCGCGGCTCGAAGCGGGCGGCTGTCGATTCCCTCCGCCGCGGTGACGGCCCGCTCTCCCCACTCGGGCATCTCCTCGAAGCGGCGGTCGTAGAAGCGGTCCATCAGCTTCGCGATCAGCAGGGCGACCGCATCGGGGCTTCCCTCGGCGAGCGCCTCCTCGAGAGCCCCGTCGAGGCGGGCGCCGGCGCGCTCCCGGTCGCCGAGGGCGTGCTCGAAGGTGGCGCAGGCAATCGTCATCGCGACCTCCAGGTCGCGCTGCTCGGGCCCGACGCTGTCCAGCGCTTCGAGCGCCGCTTCGTAGGCGCCGTTGAAGTCGCTCAGCGAGGTCAGCAGCCCGGGCAGCGGCAACAGCAGTTCCTGCCGCAGGGCCATCGGGGCGTCGTCCGGCAACAGGCGCAGTGCTGCCCGCAGCCATCGCACCGCGCTGGCGGGCGCCCGCGCCGCCGAGGCAAGCGCCGCGTCGCGCAGCAGCTCCACCGCTTCGATGTCGCCGAACCGGGCCGACTGCTCGACGTGGTGGGCGCGTACCGAGAGCCCCTCGCGGCCGTCGCGCAGGAGGTCGGCGCAGAGGGAGTGGATCGCCAGTCGCGTTCCCTCGGGGACGGACTCGTAGACCGCTGCGCGGACCAGGGGGTGGCGGAACTGGAAGCGCCGCGGAACGTCGGTCGAGCGGACCAGGTCGGATCCGGCCAACTCGTCGAGGGCGGTCAGTCCCTCGCCCGGCTCCAGCTCGGCGGCGCTGATCGAGAGGTCGAGGCTGAAGGGGTCGCCGATCACCGCCGAGGCGTTGGCGAGCGCGCGGCCGTCGCTGGAGAGCGCGGCGAGCTCACGGTCGATGGCGAGGCCGATCGCCTCCGGGACCCCTTCGAGCCGGTCCCCGGCTGCCTGCGGAAGGGCACCCGGCTCCGCTCGCGAGAGCTCGAGCACGTAGAAGGGGTTGCCGCCGCTCTGGGCGAGGATTTCCTCGGTACGGGGATCGCCGGCGAGGAGCGCGCCCGCCTCCTCGGTGCTGAGCGGGTCGAGGCGCTGCAGGCCGAGGCTGCCCGTCTCGGCGGCGGCCCGGATCTCCGCCATCACCGCGGAGTCGAGACGGCGGGTCCGGTAGCTGAAGGCGACCATCACCTTCGCCCGCGGGGGCCGGCGCAAGAGATGGCCGATCAGCTCGAGCGAGGCGCGGTCGCTCCAGTGCAGGTCGTCCAGGGTGATGAGGACGGTCTTCCCCGGCGCCAGCGCGCCCAGCAGCTCCCGCGTTGCTCCATAGACCCGGACCCGATCTTCCGGCGCAGGCGCCGGGGAGTCGCCGGAGGCGAGGGGCCGCATCGCCGGGAAGGCGGAGGCGAGCTCGTCGATCTGCTCCTGGTCGAGCGTCCGGAAGGCCGAGCCGGGGGCCGCCTCGAGGAAGCTGTCGAGGGCGTCGACGAAGAGACCGAAGGGAAGCTCGCGCTCGAACTCGGCGGCGCGGCCGTGGAGGACGACGCAGCCGCGGCCGGAGGCCCGCTCGGCCAGCTCCCGCAGGAGGCGGGTCTTTCCCATCCCCGGATCGGCTTCGACCGCGGCGAACTGAGCCGTCCCGGTTTCGGCCTCGTCGAGGCGAGCGCTGAGGAACTCCAGCTCTCCTGCCCTGCCGACCAGCCCCGTCGTCACGCTCCCACCTTCCTTTCCTGTCCACCCTAACCCTGAGTCCAAGTTCTAAGGGTCGATTCAGGGTCTGTCCCTGATGTCGGGGACCCGGTGCGAGGCGAACCTGCGGCTATGCAATCACCCAACCGCAGAGGAGCAGATCTCATGCAATCCCGTACCAACATTGCGGCCCGTGCCGCGCAGTGGAGCTCGAATCACCGCAAGCTGGCCATCTGGGGATGGCTGGCGACGGTCGTCGTCCTGTTCGGTGTCTTCATCGGCGGCGAACTGGTCGAACGCAAGGAAGTCTCGGCCGTCGACGCCTTCTCCGGCGAGTCCCGCCAGGCCGAGCGGGCGCTGACCGACGCCGGGCTGCGCCCGACCGAAGAGGTGCTACTGGTACAGAGCGATTCGGCCTCCGCCGACGACCCCGCCTTCGAGGCGATGGTCAACCAGGCCGCCGGAGAGCTGCGGCAGACCGCCCACGTCGCGAACGTCCGCACCCCGAACCAAGGCGGCGGGGCCGTCTCCGAGGACGGGCACTCGGTCCTGATCGACTTCGAGATCACCGGGGCCGAGAAGGACTCGGCGGAAAACGTCGAAGCCAGCGAAGCGACGGTCGCGACCCTGAACAAGGGCGATCCCGGCTTCACCGTCGAGCAGTTCGGTTCCGCTTCGACCGACAAGGGCCTGCAGGAAGCCTTCGCCTCCGACCTCGGTAAGGCGGGGATGATCTCGCTGCCGCTGACCCTGCTGATCCTCCTCATCGCTCTCGGCTCGCTTGCGGCAGCCGGCGTGCCGTTGATCCTCGCCCTCACCGGGGTGCTGGCAACGATGGCGGCGGTCGTCATCCCCAGCCAGCTGCTGCCGCTCGACGGCAACGTCGACGCGCTGATCCTGCTGATCGGCCTCGCCGTCGGGGTCGACTACTCGCTGTTCTACATGCGACGGGAGCGCGAGGAGCGCGCCACCGGCAAGAGCCCGCACGAGGCGCTGATGGCGGCGGCGTCGACCTCGGGACGCGCGGTGATGATCTCCGGGATCACGGTGATGATCGCGATGTCCGGGATGTTCATCACCGGCGAGGCGACCTTCGAGTCCTTCGCCCTGGTCACGGTCGCGGTGGTCGCGATCGAGCTGTTCGTCTCGCTCCTGGTCCTGCCGGCGGTTCTCGCCTGGCTCGGCGACCGGGTGGAAAAGGGGCGGCTGCCGTTTGCCGGCAGGCGCCGCAACCGTGACGTCAGCGGCGGCGTCTGGCGCCGCGTCGTCACCGCGGTGACCCGCCGGCCGCTGATCTCGGCGGTCGCCGCCGCCGGGCTCCTGCTGGTGATGGCGATTCCCGCTCTCAGCATGCAGACGACCCAGACCGGCAGCGACGACCTGCCGTCGAATCTGGCCGTGATGAAGACCTACGACCGCTACACGGAGGCGTTCCCGGACAAGGCGAACGTCAACGAAGTCGTGGTCGAGGCGGATGACGTCCACAGCGGCGAAGGCGCCCTCGCGGTGAAGCGGATCATCGCCTCAGCCGAAGGCTCGCCGACCTACATCGGCACGCCGGAAGTCACCTACAGCGATGACGGCAGCGTCGCCTCTATCGCCGTCCCCAGTGAAGGCAACGGCACCGACGGCGCCTCGATCGCGGCGCTCGACGAGCTCCGCGACGAGGTCGTCCCGGCAGCCCTCGCCGGCACCAGCGGGGTCGAGGCCAACGTCACCGGCGGTGCCGCGGCGACCGAGGACTTCGGCCAGGTCGTCTCCGAACGGCTGCCCCTGGTGTTCGCGTTCGTCCTCGGGCTGGCGTTCCTGTTGTTGCTGTTCACGTTCCGCTCGATCGTCATCCCGATCAAGGCGATCATCCTCAACCTGCTCTCGGTGGGCGCCGCCTACGGAGTGTTGGTGGCGGCGTTCCAGTGGGGCTGGGCGGAGTCGCTGCTCGGCTTTGAGTCCAACGGGGGTGTCACGAACTGGTTGCCCGTCTTCCTCTTCGTGATCCTCTTCGGGCTCTCGATGGACTACCACGTGTTCATCCTCACCCGGGTCCGTGAGCTCTACGACCGGGGGATGAGCACCGACGACGCGGTCCGCGAGGGCATCTCGCAGACGGCGGGCACGGTGACCAGCGCCGCCGCGGTGATGATCGGCGTGTTCTCGGTGTTCGCGACCCTCTCCTTCATCGACTTCAAGGAGATGGGGGTGGGCATGGCGGCCGCGGTCCTGATCGACGCGACGATCATCCGCGGGGTCCTGCTGCCGGCGACGATGAAGCTGCTCGGCGACCGCAACTGGTACCTGCCGAGCTTCCTCGAGCGGATGCCGCAGCGGCGCGAGCGGGGCCCGGCCGAGGTCGGCGTCGAGCCCGAGCCGGCCCGCACCTGAAAGCAAACGACACCAATCCGCAACCGGCGCTCCCAGGGGGCGCCGGTTGCGAGATCGGAGACTCCGATGTCCGACTTCCTCCTCCAACACCGTCACGACCCGAGCGAGTGCGAGACGGCGTTCGCCGCCTGGCGCTCCTTCGACAGCCCTTTGCGCGGCAGCTCGGCACCGTCCACCTGTCTCGCCGGCGATCACCACATCTGGTGGCTGGTCGAGGCGCCGGACGAAGCCGCCGCGCTCGCCCTTCTCCCCGACTTCGTCGCCGCCCGCACCGAGGTGACGCCGGTCCGCTACGTGGAGGTCCCCTGACGGGGATGCCCTCGTGCCGACCGAGGCCCGACCGTAAGGTGCACAGTCCCGATGTCCCGCCTTTGCACAGGAATCGTCCTCGTCGTCTCGGCTCTGCTGGTGCTCGGCGGCGCCTTCAGCCCGGCGTCCTACGGAGCCGAATGGGAGGAATTGCCTGTCGTCCCGGCGCTCGGCCCCGCGGTCTCGAGTCACCTCGAAAAGATCGCCGGCCGCGGAGTTCGCCTCGGCAACCAACCGGGGGTCTTCGCCAAGATCGGCGACAGCATCACCGCCTCGCCCTCGTTCCTGCAGGCGCTGGCCTGTCGGTCGCCTCAGCTGGGGGGACGAGGCGAGCTGCGAGGGACGGTGGAATTCTTCGGCGCGACCCCCGTGCCCCGGGGCTCCGAGGAACCTCAGTGCGATGTGAGCGACAGCTACTCGCGGGTCGGCGTCGCCGCGGTGCCCGGGTGGAGGGCGGTCGATGCTCTAGCGAGGCTTGAAGCGTCGCCCGAATGCGGGGACCTGCCGGCGGTCAGCTGCGAGCTGCAACTGCTCCACCCGTCGGTCGCCCTGATCATGTTCGGGACCAACGACCTGACGGACTTCACCGCGGTCCAGTTCCGCCGCGATCTCGCCCGCGTGGCCCGGCGCGTCGCCAGCGCCGGGACGATCCCGGTTGTCAGCACGATCCCGCCCCGGGGGAGGTGGCCGTATTCGCAGCGAGTCGCGCGGTTCAACGCGGAAATTGCCGCCCTCGCCGAGAACCGGGCGCTGCCGCTCTGGAACTACTGGCGCCAGATGACCGAACCGGGCGTGCCCCACCAGGGCCTGGGAGACGACGGAGTCCACCCGAGCGTCCTCTGCCCTCCCTGCACCGGGATCGACTTCCGGTCCGCCGGCCTGCAGCAGGGATACGCCCTGCGGAACCTCGGGGCGCTGCTCGTCCTCGACCGGCTACGCCGTCATGTCCCGCTCGGCGAGGGTGGCTAGGGCCGCCTTGGTGCGGCCGCGGCGAGCGCGAGCCGCCGTTGCCAGCTTGCGACCCTCCCGGACCAAGGCGTAGCTCCCGAGCGCCAGCAGGAAGGTCCCGGTCACGGCCACTCCCCAGCGGACGGGGATCGCCAGGTCGGTCGTCGAGAGCGTGCTCTGCAGGGCGACGAGGAAGGGGATGTGGACGAGGTAGATCCAGAAGCTCGCGTCCGCGAGGTAGCGCAGCACCCGCGACTCCTGGCGCACGTGTCGCGCCAGCACTCCCCAGATGCCGAACAGGGTGAGCCAGCAGACGATGCCGACGGCGAACAGCCCGTAGAGGCGCAGCGCGCCGATTTCGGTCAGCACGCCCGGCGTGCCGACGTTGCCGGTGAAGGCGCCGCTGTCGTAGAAGAGGTAGAAGGCCGGCACGGCGATCAGCACCCCGGCGGCGAGTCGCAGCCAGGCGCCGCGCTTCAGCTGCTCGATCAGCTCGCTCTGGCCGCTGAGCAGCCAGCCGAAGACGAAGAAGAGGCTGTAGTAGGCGAACAGGGTGGGGACCGGGATCAGCGAGTTGGACGCCGACCCTCCCGCCACCCAGCCGGACTTGGTGATCAGGATCGCGGCGCTGAATGCGGCCAGGACCGGTACCGCCCACCACGACCTCATCATCTGGCCGAAGCCGCGTTTGAGCGCGGCCCCGATCTGGGGTGCCCGCTGGATCGCCAGCCAGACCCCGATCGCGACCAGGGAGATCATCAGCAGGTAGGCGATGAACCAGAGGTGCCGCGGCGTGAAGCTGAAGATGTTGGCGAGGTCCAGCTCCCGTTTCGCCGGCACGGTGCCCTTGCGTGGCCAGAGGGCGGCCGCCTCGATGACGAAGAAGTTGGCCAGCGGCACGACCGTCAGCATCCCGACCACCAGCGGCAGCCCGAGCCGACGGAACCGTGCCCGGACCTGCAGCCCTGCGGTCGATCGCGCCAGCGCCCCGGCGGCCAGGAAGCCGGAGATCGCGAAGAACAGCGGCATGTGCCAGGTGTGGACGAACCAGACCACGGCGTCGACGATCCTGGGGTCCCCGTCGCCCTTCTGCACATACCGAGCAGCGTGGTAGGGGATCAGCAGCAGGATCGCCGAAACACGAATGGCGTCCAGGTGATGACGTCGCTGACTCCCCTTTTCGGACATAGGACAGCGTAGGGCTTGCCGATCCTCGGCCCGACCCCACCAACAGAAAACGCCCCACCGGGGGAGGGCAGGGCTTGTCTCGCTGGATCTGGACCGGGAGAGTCAGCCGTCGTCACAACGAGGCACTAGCTGCGGGAAGGTGGTCATCGATGTCGTTTATGAAGATTCGCAAGATGTCCCCGGAATCGAGTCCGTCATTCGAAACCCCTAGGTCCGTGCGCGTGACTAGGAGCAGGTCTTCATACGCCAAAAGCATCGTGACCAAGGCGTCCTCTCCTGCTTCTCCGTTTTCGACCAGGGTTCCGTGCTCGATGGTTCTGGCCCGCCACGTGTTGAAGGCTTGGACTACCGCGGGCGATCCCCAAAGCTGAAGGCTCTGCGAAAGCTCTCCAAAGAAGCTTGAGATATCTACGTCTTTGGCACCGTCCGAAGCCAGATGGATTTGAGCCACAAGCTGCTCATAGATAGGAGCCATCCGCTCACGGCGATTCCGTGCGTCCTCGCGCTGCTGCTCAAAGAAGCGCTGAACGCCTAAGCCGAGAATGGCAAGCAGGCCGGTGACGACAGCAGCGACGACCACTGGGGCCTCGGTGATCGAGGTATAGACAATCCAGCCTGCCGCTCCAACTAAGGCGAGGAGAAGGACTAGGGCCACCGCCATCTGGAGGGCGCTACCTAGGCGTTTCATTTTGCAGGAGCCGACTGTCTCAGAAGAAGACGCACGAACGACGAAGCTAGAAAAAGGGTCAGACGGTTCCGGAAAATGGGCAACTGCCGCATCGACTCCGTTCTCGCCCACCTGCCCCCCTTGCGTGCGGGCGGCAGACCGGGTCGTATGACTTGCTGGCCCCCACCAACAGAAAACGCCCCACCGGGGGAGGTGGGGCGCTTCTGGGGTTACTACAGGGAGGAGAGAACTGGAGGAGGGGACAGTGCAAGCCGGATTTGGCTTGTAAATGGGGAACCACTTCCGGTTATCGCCGGTTGCTTCCGGTGGTCCCGGTGGCGAACTGGCGCATCACTGGCGCATCGGGGTGCTTGCAAGCTAAGCGACGGTTGTGTCATTGGCCGATCGGTTTCGCCGTACTACACGGTAAATCGTGAATATCACGACCTCAAGAATGGCAAGCACAGCAGCGCTCAACCAGTTGCCTAGCACCAGCGCAATTACCATCGCGACCAAAAAGAGGGGCGCCAAGGCCAGGAATATTTTTACCTCAACGCTCATCTCTTCCCGCTGTCTTTCGGACGTGGCGCCTTTACTCGATCATTCAGCAGATGCCCACCACATCGGCGACGGCCAGAGCCCCAGCTATCAGGCCCCACCTAGCCGAAAGCCGAGCGGCTGCTACGCGGGCCTCGGGCGCCCATTCTACTGCTTTCAGCGCGTGCCAAGAACTCGTCGTAGTTGCGAACGCTTGCCCGCCATCGCACGACGTAGCCTTGTCTACCTTCTGCAGCATGTCCGTGGATATGCCGATTGCCTTCTTCAGCTGTTCTTCCCCAGGAATCGAAAGATTTCCCCCTCCTGGGAGCGAGACGCGATAGGCCCGCTTAGCGCGCGCCTTCCGAAGCCGCTCCCTTAGATAGACGAGCCCCACGACGGTCACGAAGATCGCGACCTGGCACGGAATCCGTGCCGGAGTCGGCCTGAAGAAGGCGACCCCCGGTATTGATGCCGTTGCCGGAATGACGTCCCGAGTCACCCCCCATTGCTTCCGCCGCGCCTGGGCCACCATCGCCCTCAACGACGAGACGAATCCAACGCCGATCGATGTCGTCTCAGAGGTGCTGCGGCACAAGGAGATCGCGACGACGCGGCGCCACTATGCACCTACGAAGTCGGACCGAGCACAAGCAGCGCTGGTGGGGATGAAATTGACCTGATCAGTAGCGGGAGGGGAGAACTGCGTCGCTAGGTCAGCGAGACCGATGCTTCGGCTACCGACACCGAGGCGCCGGCCTCGCTGAACAATTGGAGTTGGTCGCCCGCGAATCGGGCTCCCAAGCTCCTCCCCGACGCCGCTAAACCGCCTTCCGAATCTTCAAGTGCGCCGTGCTGTAATCCCCCGAAGACCCTCCTGACGGGGTCAGCCGTATACGTCATCGGAGCAAAGTACCGTGTCAGAGGAAAATAGCTCGGCGCCGTTCTCACCGTACCCCACGACGCTCTCAGCGCATACATCTTCCTGCAGCGCAAGTGCGATGTAGCGGAACGGCGGGAGCTTCGTCTTCCTCTGCTGCTTGGAATTGAAGAGTCGCGTTCGCCGCTGCAGTTGCCCGCCACCCGCGTACTTGAGAACCACCGACCTAACCGCCGAAGCAAACGTCAAGCCTAGAACCGTTTCGCCGACGACCGGCCCATCTGGTCTGGTTTGGTACGTAGCTCCGATATATACATAGTTTGGCTGATATTTCGCAGCTGACTGATCCTTACTCGGCCCCAACGGAGCGCAACCGTGCACAGCTGCGTACTCGCCTGACCGCGTTATCCGCGCCAACGACAGGCACGGCTGCTCATATCCCCGCCGACCTTTGCCAACACGCGATGCCCACGCCCCCCACCGCGTTCCATTAGGAAGCTGCCCTTCACCGAGCGTCGCGAATGGGCCGTTGCCCGACACATCCTTCGATAGTGGAAACGAGGCATATGGGCTGTTTGCCAGCGCCTGGTCCCTGCAAATTCCGAAGCACAGCCCCAAGGCGAAACCGGTACAGGACATCAGCGCCAACAATCTCATCATCTTAGTCACAGGCTCACCTTCTGAATGGACACCGCTCCTCTAACGCACATTATCTAGTCCAGTTTTATCAGATCATTCCAAGTACAGGGCTCGTTAACTTTCTTCCATTCATAGGCGCTGTGATGGGTGACTTCAAGTACAGGGCTGCCGTTTTCTTGGGCCACCCATCGATTGGGAAGCACTCCATTGAACCTCCAACAGACAGGATTTCCGGCCCCTTCGTGTACGCCAAACCGTCCCGGCGCGAAGCGAAAATATCCAAGAAGATCCAGCTTCGGACTGTTATGAGCACCGGCTCCAGGGGTGCAGTCGAGCTTTGCAGGCTGATTGGGACCCCACTTATCGCAATCGGGCCTCTTGTTTATCCATGACAATCCCTGCGGCTCATATTCATACTTTCCATGCATGGACACCGCCCAGCTCACGTTGACCGTACCTCCGTATGGTCCATCATCAGCTTCGTTATTACAGGGCTTAGCTACTGCTGCCCTACGCACTATTCCATTTCCACCGCCTGACCCGCCGACCGGAGGCTCCTGGACTTCACCATTGGAAGTGAAACGACAGTCACTGAACTTGTAAACCCGTTCTTTGCTCTTGCTTTTCACTGCATTGAGCGGTACTGGGCCCGTCGCGGGCAGAGGCGGCCCGAACGTTGCCTCTCGATATACACCTTCCTCTGGGATGTCCCCTTCGGAGACTTCACCGGCTTCGCCTTCCGGCGTAGGTATGTAGATTTCATACGTTTTGAATCCTCCCTCCCATCCGGACCCGGCAGACACCGGGTAGACATAGGGAGAACTCCGATGCTCAATCGTCAAGGTCAGCTCGTTTTCAGACCCGAGCGAGAAATGGGTTGGAACCGTCGTCCCCACCGCATCGTGGGCCGGAACAGCAGTAATAGAGAATGCAACCGGGCCGTTTTTCCAACGTACGTTCAGGGTCTTGGGATTAGCCAGTTCCATCTCTTGATTGTCTTCCTTCTCGATGTGCCACGAGTAGGTCAGTGGTGCACTGGCATCGCGGATCGCTACGAACGTCATAAGGCCGTCGTAGAGTGGTCTCGTAATCAGATCCGCACTAGGCGCAATATCCGTGGCTATGGCACTCGCACCGTTGTTGGTCAGGTGCTGCTCATCACCAGCAGTATTGTTCGCAGGCAATGCCGAGAGCGGGATGAGTTCTGGCTGAGATGCAACCGGCAGGACTTCGGTACAACCAACCGTCACAGCCAGTTCTTCTTCTTCATCTCCAGTTCGTTCCGGGCCGCTTTCTTCGGCGGGCCGATTCGCGCAGGCGGGTTCATCTTGCTGAGTCGGCACATGTACCGTGAGCACTCCCGGGTGTTCGGTGGAGAGTTCCGTGGGGGCGGCCGAGCCAGCTCCCGCCAGGATCCCGTTCTGCGGGTCTAGCAGCAGCCCTGCGGCAGTGCCTTCGTATTCGGTTTCGCTCTGGGGATCTCCAACGGTATTCACCGGACTGGTTGAGTCCAGTGCTTCAAGAGTATCTTCAGCCTCGCTCGCGGAGATTTGGCCTTCGGGGTCGACGTTGATCGTCCAGGTCCGTTTCACCGCATTGCCGGCACCGTCCCTGGCGATGAATTCCACCGGGTGAGCGCCGCCGCTGTATTCGGCCATGTCGAGGGTTTCGCTGAGGCCGAAGAGCTTGCTGCAGCCGCCGTCCGTGCAGGTCTGGCTGAACGTGTTGACCGCCGCTCCGTCGATCTTCAATTCGACCGAGGTGACGCCGTAGCCCGAATAGTCGCTGGCGAAGGCGGTGTAGCCGACTTTTTTCTGTTCCAGCCAACCGCTCGGGGCGCTGTAGAAGGGGCCGAAATAGGAGATTTCGGGGGCAGTGGTGTCGCGTGCGATGTTGATCGTGAGCGTTTTCGTGCTCACCCGGCCGACGGCGTCGGTGGCTTTGACCTCGACCGTGTGGGAGCCCACCGGGTAGCTGCTGGAGTTCAGCGTCCATTCGCGCGTGATCGAGCAACCGCCGGCGGGGCAGCCCGGCCAGCTCATATCCACGACTTTGCCGTCGACGCTGATCGAGGTCATCACCACCCCCGATTTGAGCTCTTCGGTCGGGCCGGGATCGGTGGCTTCGGCTTTGAGCTTGTAGGTCGGCCTGGTCGTGCCGATCGACGCCTGCTGGGTCATCGTGCCCGAGAGGGCGATGGTCGGATCGGTGTGGTCGCCGTGGGTCTGGATGTCGATCGTCTTGGTAGCCGAGATCCCCACCGCGTCGGTGGCGGTCACTTCGACTTTGTGGGCGCCGCCGGCGTAGTCGTCGGCGTCGAGGGTCCAGCTGCCCGAGACCTGGCAGTTTTTGGTCGCGCAACCCGGTTCTTTGGTGCTGGCGGCGACGCCGTCGACCCTGACCACGACCTTTGCGGCGCCCGACTGGGGGTCTTGGTCGCCGTGGGTCCAGCGCGCTACCCGCTTGTTGCCAGCGTCGGCGACGGCGAGCGTGTTGTCGGGGCCGAAGCTGAGGCCGCCCGGTTCGAAGAGCTGGTTGTTGGCCGAACCGCTGGTACCGGCGCCGAACTTACGCAGGTAGCTGCCGTCGGGCTTGAAGATCTGCACCCGGAAGTTGTTGCGCTCGGTGATGGCGATGTTGCCCGCCGGGCTGATGTCTATGCCGACGATCCCGTTGATCTGTCCGTCCCCCGAGCCCGCGGTGCCGAATTCGAAGAGCGGTTTGCCCGCCGAGTCGAGCTCCAGGACCTTGCCGAGCCCGCCGTCGGCGATCCAGACGTTGCCGAACTTGTCCGTCGCTACGCCGGTCGGCGCGATCACGGCGGTGCCTTTTGCGGGCCCACCGCCGCCACCTTCCCGTCCGTTCGTGATCAGCAGCGTCGCCAGCGAGCTTTCGCTCAGCTTGATCAGCCGGTGCAGGCCGATGTCGGTAACCCACAGCACCCCGCCCGGGCCGCTTGCGACGGCATAGGGTTCGGAGGTCGATTCGCTGAATTTGACCTTGCGGAGAAAGGCGCCGGTCGGGCTGAACGCCTGGACGCGGTCGTTGCCCATGTCGGCCACCCAGACCGTCCCGTCCGGCGCGATGTCGATGCCGCGCGGGTCGTTGAACTGGCCGTCGGCTGCACCGGTCGACCCGAACTGCAGGGCGAATTTGCCTTCCTTGTCGAACTTGACGACCTTGTTGTTCAGGCGGTCGACGGTGTAGACGGAGCCGTCGGGGGCCGTCGCCACGCCCATCGGCCGTTCCAGCTGGCCCGGTCCTTTGCCGGCGCTGCCGGCCGGAGTCGTAGCGGCGGCCGTGGCGTCGTCGCCGTCGGAGGCGGTGTAGCCCAGAGTGTATTCGCGGAGGTTGATCCCGGCCGTTGCCTGTTCGGTGAGGTTGCCGGTCAGCGAGAGGACGGGAGCGGTGTGATCAATTTTGAGTTGGGTGCTACTTACCACCGACTGACCTAGCGGATCAACGACCGTGACCGGAGAAAAATATTCGCCCTGCGCTATGGACTGAGGGTTGTAAGAGATCGCTTTGCTGCTTTGGTTTGCTGCTAACGGACAGGCATTTGCGGACGCCCCCGTACAGCCAAGGGAGGTGACCGCCTCGCCTTTGCCGCCGGCGGCAACCGGATAGCCAAGGCGGACTTGATAGACGCCAAGACCGGGATCGGTAGCGTTGTATTTGATGGGAGCGCTAGGCGAGCTGTTGGCCCACTGGGTCATGCCACCGAGAAATTCCAAGGTAGGTGCCTCCGGATCGGTGACTTCGACCAGTGCCTGCGCCACCATTACATCCCGACGAAGGCCCAGGCTGGAGTTGACCGTACCCAGCCCGAACCCTCCCCGCTTGACATCTCTTACCTGATCAGGATTGCACAGGTCATATACATGGTTGGGATCATTCACCGACCCCTGAGCACCGTTGTACGATCCGTAGCAGGTAAATTGCTGTTTCTTAGGCGACCATAGACCCAACTGCATAAAGGGGTCTGAAGAGAAGGGAGGAAACGCACCTTCATTGACCAGGAAGTATAAATTCCAAAGCTTGATGTCCTTGATGTAGGAGGTGGGTTCTGGAAGTCCAGCTTTGGTGTCCTCTAGATAACGTGGGACGTAGTAGTTGAACCACCCACCATTGCCAGGCGAGGTGGAACCTTCAACTGACCGTACGCTCATACCCCAGTGATCCCACACCTTCATTTCGGTAAGGAAGCCCGGTTTTTCTTCCCGCGTCCAATCGCTTTCCCCTCCGTAGGCTCCCGTCGACCAGTTGTAGCTCTCGAACAGCGGATCAAGCAAAATCGGAAACACTGCATCCGCTGGGGGGCTCACCGAGATGGATATAGAGTGTCCGTCTATTTTAAGGTTGGTCGGCACTTGGCTTCCCTCGGCGTCGATCGCCCAGGGTGGGGAGACTGAGAGAATGACTTCGCCGCCTGCGTTAAGAACCCGAGCGCCCTCCCCAAATGCCTCAAGCCGCGCGCCCTCGGGGATGGACAGGTCGAAACTTTCGTCACGGGGGGCACCTGGGGTGCGCAATTGGGTGAACGTCTCAACTCCGGTTGGCGTCGCACTCATCACGATGTCGGTATCGGTACGAACATTTGGGAAGAACACGCTGTCCTCTCCAGAGGAACTCGCGGTTCGATCGCCGTCCCCCGTTCCGACATCGATGGAGACCCCAATGTTAGGAAAGGCGAAGCCATCCGCGAGCTCGGTCGGGACCTCGACCGCAACCAGGGGATTGACCGGCTCGAGGTGATCACCAGTTGGATTCAGATTCAGATCGACTTCTTCCTTCCCCCCCGAACCATCGTCCGTGCGCATCGGGATTAGGGAAGAAATTAGAGCGGGAGCTTCCCCTTGATTCTCAGGTTCAACGACGGCAACGTGGTCTGATCGAAATGCCTTCACATCGAATTCGTCCAATATGGCTGCCGGCGCTTCCAATTCGTCGCCGAACACTTGGTCGAGAAGTTCTTTTGCCTCAGAACGGCTGAGGTTGTCGTGAGGAAGTTCTACTGCCGCTGCCGAGTCCGGGCTGGCTTGAAAGTCGACAGGCTCGCTTTCGGCGATTAGGGGTTCTAGGTCCTCCGCAGAAACGACATCGGCCGAAAGAAAGGTTGCCGAATCCCCCCCCGTAGCATCCGCGACCGCAAGGGCACCACCCGCAGACAGCAGGAGCAAGACCATCATGAGCATCGCGACTACAATCTTGTTCAGGCGAAGATTGCTCGAGTCGGATTGAAGGCGGTGGGTGAGTCGCGTCGACTGCAAGAGGTTCCTTCCGTTCTGTAGACGTTGTATGACCGGAAGCTGCACCGGGCGGGAGGCACCCTACACACACTGAGCCGCCATTTAGGTACCTACTTTTTGGTCCAATTTTCGGTGGAGTGAAGTATCCGTGCGCCCAGCAGCTCGACAGTGCGACCAGCTTCGCTGCCCTGTTGTCGTTCATCGATAGCCCCGTCTGGAAAAATAGCCTTTCGGTAATCTTGTACACGGTGACCAGTCCCTTATTCCAGTAAAAGGCTCTCAGTGTTTATGGACAGGATCATTCCCGGTTCCCTGGCATTCACAGGTGAGGCGGGTCCTCCAAGAGGTTCTTGACGAGCGGGAGGTCAATCACCTCTTCGTTAGGAACGTAATAGCTCTTTTCCGTTCCTCTTACAGGTTCTTTACTGTGAAGCACAAGGAACTGGTATTTCACCAAGACTCCTATGTGGTATGAGACATTGGATAGGGGCTTACCAACGAGACGGGATGCTTCCCGGGGACTAAGTGGCCGATTTGCGAAGAAGATCGGCATCAGCCGCCGGCGCAGCGGGTGCTTGAGCGCCTGTCTCACATCAGAGTCTGACGGCGGTGACATGTGAGATCGGATCGACGGTGCAGACCTAGCGGGCGCCGCAAGGACGGGTCCGGGAACCGCGGCGCCCGCTAGGTCTGCTGCTCGCCTCCCGGCGCCTTTACGCCTGCACCCCGTAGAGGCGACGCCGGGCCCGCGCTACGGGGTTGTCCTCCTCCAGGCGTTCGCGGAGGTAGCCCGCTCTGTCACGCGCGAGCCTCTTCACCTGCTCGTAGAGCTGGTGAATCTGCGGGTCGCGGCCCATCAGCGCGAACAAGACGATGTCTTCGGACTCCTCTTCGCCAGCCTCCTCGGGCACGGCGTCGGCGAGGAGCGTGTTCAGCTCGTCCCATACCTGCCGTTCGTAGCCTTCGGTGACGACGGTCGTCAAGGCTGCCTCGTCCCGGTGGCGTCGCTTCCCGTTCTTGGGTTCGAGCTGTCACCTTCGACCACCCTGGTGTCCTCTGGTTCGGCTTCAGCGCCGTAACGAGCCGTGGCTTCTTCGGCCTCGTCCATCAGCGCCGCCGGCGCCATGCCGAGCGCTTCGGCGATCAGTCCAATGCCGCTCCAGGACTCGTCGACCTCACCGCGTTCGATCGCCTCGAGTTCGGCCGACGTCATCTCCGACTTCGCCGCCAACTCCTCACGATCCATCCTGCACCGCTCGCGATTCGCGGCGATG
>Ga0164301_10000045_pt1 | contig 29830 bp, 30 predicted proteins | sample Whisoiple_231_MG_FD_109711 | JGI IMG/M metagenome (GOLD analysis project Ga0164301, IMG submission 109711) | Unamended control soil microbial communities from upstate New York, USA - Whitman soil sample_231_MG | ecosystem: Environmental > Terrestrial > Soil > Agricultural land ... | reverse complement strand
TGCAGAGGGGGGTCGTGTTGCAAAGTGGGGGAGAGTGGGTTATTGTGGCGATCGAGTTGAAGCCCAGGACCGGGGTGGTGAGGCTCCTCCCACCTCATCACTCCGGTCCAACTCTTTTCCGGCCCTCCCGCTCAGAAAGGACTCGCCGCAGTGGCGTTCAGGGGTCTCTACGAGCACAGCCTCGATTCCAAGGACCGCCTCACGGTCCCATCTCGCTTCCGGGCTTCGCTTGCTGACGGCATCGTTCTCTCCAAGGGGTTCGACCCCTGCGTCTGGGTGCACACGACCGGGGAGTTCGAGCAGCTGTCCGACCGCTTCCTCTCGCCGCACAGCCCCTTCGGCGCCGACGCCCGCGCCCTGCGCCGCCGCTTCCACGGCGGCTCCTTCGACGAGAAGCTCGACTCCGCCGGTCGCATCCGCGTCCCCAAACCGCTGATCGAGCACGCCGGGCTCGACGGCAGCTGCGTCGTGATCGGCGCCGGGGAGTACCTGGAGATCTGGGACGCCGAGGCCTGGGCCAAGCAGGAGGAAGAGCTCGACGCCGCCGCCCCCGAAATCGCCGAGGGCCTCGCCGCCGCCGGCGCCGCGTAACCATGAGACTTAATGCCGCCGCCCAAAATCTCCCACCCACCCCGCCGACGGGACGAAAGTACGCCTATATGGAGGGGAATCGTCCCGTCGCCGTTCGGGGGCTCTCTCCCGTGGAGGTGGTCATGAGCGAGCACGAGCCGGTGCTGGCGCCGGAGCTGGTCTCGCTGCTGGCGCCGGAGCCGGGCCAGGTCGCGGTCGACTGCACCTTCGGCGGGGGCGGCCACGCGCGCCGGGTCGCCGAGCTGCTCGGGCCGGAGGGGACGCTGATCGGGATCGATCGCGACCCCGCCGCCCAGGAGCGCTTCAACCGCTTCGCCGCCGAAGCGCCCTGCCGGACCCTGTTCGTCAGCAGCGACTTCGCGGCAGGACTTCGCGCCTTGCAGGGCGAAGGGATACGCCCACACATGGTTTATGTAGATCTGGGGATGTCTTCGATGCAGGTCGACGCGCGCGAGCGCGGCTTCTCCTACTCCTACGACGCGCCGCTCGACATGCGGATGGACACCCGCCAGGACTTCACCGCCGCCGACCTCGTCAACGAGTGGCCTGAGGCGCGGATCGCCCAGGTCCTGCGCCGCTTCGGCGAGGAGCGCCACGCCGGCGGCATCGCCCGCGAGATCGTTGCCCGCCGGCCGCTGGCGCGGACCGGCGAGCTGGTCGCCGCGATCAAGGCCGGGATGCCGCCCTCGGCCCGCTTCGGCGCCGGCCATCCGGCCAAGCGCAGCTTCCAGGCGATCCGGATCGCCGTCAACGGCGAGCTGGAGGCCCTGACCGAGGCGCTGCCGCTGGCCTGGTCGCAGCTCAAGCTCGGCGGCCGCTTCGCTGCGATCTCCTTCCACTCGCTGGAGGACCGGCCGGTGAAGCAGTTCCTCGCCGCCAAGGCGCGCGGCTGCGTCTGCCCGCCCGAGCTTCCCGTCTGCGTCTGCGGCCACGAGCCGGAGGCCGAGCTGCTGACCCGCCGCGCGATCTCGCCCGGCCCCGAGGAGACCGAGCGCAACCCGCGCTCGCGCTCGGCCCACCTGCGGGCGGCGATCAAGATCGCCGCCGAGCAGCCGGCGGGGGGGACCGGCTGATGGCCGTCGCCGCTCCCGCCCGCCGCAGCACCGCCGTCCCGGCGTCCGCGCCCTCGCGGACGACGGCACCGAAGAAACGCAAACCGCCGGCGCGGAAACCCACCCGCACCGCAGCACCCGCGAAAGCCCCCGCCCGCCGACCGGCGCCCAGGCGCGCCCCGGCGACCGCCCGCCCCAAACTCGCCGTCGCCGCCGGCCGCACCGCGGTCGCCGTCCGCCAGCTGCCCGACTCGGGCCTGGTCGTGCGGATGACCCGCGGCCGCGCCTGGATCGCGGTCCTCGGGGTGCTGCTCGTCGGGATCGTCTCCCTCAACGTCGCCACCCTCAGCTTCGGCGCCTCGGCGGGCAAGATCGACGAGCAGATCACCTCACTCGAAGGCGAGATCTCGATGCTCGAAAGCCGCGAGGCCAAGTTCTTCAGCACCGCCCGGATCCGCAACGAAGGCGCGGCCGCCGGGCTGGCGATGCCGACCACCGAAGAGCCGGCGCTGATCGAATACCAGCCCGCAGACGTCGCCACCGCCGCCGCCCGGCTCGCGGCCGCGGGGGGCTAGAGCCGACCCGATGCGCTTGATCGAGCGGCGGATCGGGCTCCTCTTCGGCGGCTTCCTCCTCTGTTTCCTCCTCATCGTCGGCCGCGCCTTCTGGCTGCAGGGGGTGCAGGGCGCGAGCCTCGCCTCGCAGGCCGCCTACCAGCAGACCGAGGTGGTCACCGTCCCCGGCCTGCGCGGCGACCTGCTCGACCGCAGCGGCAACAAGCTCGCCGCCTCCGAAGACGCGGCGACGATCTACGCGACGCCCTACCAGGTGAAGAACCCACCGGCCGCGGCCGCTCGCCTGGCGCCGATCCTCGGCGAGCCAAAAGACGAAGTGCTGGAAGCGCTCACCGCCGAAGGCGGCTTCTCCTACGTCGCCCAGAAAGTCGACCTCGGCACCGCCGCCAAGGTCGAAGCCCTCGACATCGAAGGGCTCGGCCAGCTGCCGGACTCCCGCCGCACCTACCCCCAAGGCGAGATGGCCGGGCAGGTGATCGGTGCGGTTGGGATCAATAACCAGGGGCTGACCGGGCTGGAGGCCGGCGAGGAAGAAGTGCTCGGCGGCTCAGACGGCGAACGGCGGATCGTCAACGACGCGCTCGGGGAACCGATCCGGCTGGAAACCGTGCAGGAAGCCGAAGACGGCGAAGACATCCAGCTGACGCTCGACCCGGTGATCCAGCGCGAAACCGAAGCGGCGCTGAACGGCGTCGGCGAAACCTACTCGCCGAAGGGAGCGACGGCGATTGTCGTCGACCCGCGCAGCTCGCAGATCCTGGCGATGGCCAACTGGCCGCCGGTCGACCCCGCCGATCTCTCCGAAGTCAGCAACGAAGACCTGCTGAACAAGGCGACCGGGTTCACCTACGAGCCCGGATCGACCTTCAAGGCGTTCACGATCTCCGCCGCGTTGGAGGAAAAACTGGTGACGCCGGAGAGCGAATTCGTCCTGCCGCCGACGCTCCAGGTCGCCGACCGCACGATCGAAGACGCCGAGCCGCGCGGGACCGAAACGATGAGCGTGGCGACGATCCTCGCCCACTCCTCGAACGTCGGCGCGGCGACGATCGGGACCGAGGTCGGCGCCGAAAGATTCGACAAATGGATCCGCCGCTTCGGCTTCGGCCGCCCGACCGGGGTCCAGTACCCGGCCGAGGAGCAGGGGCTGCTGCTCGACCTCGACGAATACTCGGGATCGACCCTGGGCAACGAGTCGATCGGGCAGGGGCTCTCGGTGACGCCGATGCAGATGGTCGCCGGCTACACGGCGATCGCCAACGGCGGCACCCTGCGCCCGCCGCAGCTGATCAAGCGAATCGGCGACGAACCGGTCGACGAGCCGAAGGGCAAGCGGGTGATCTCGCCCCAGGTCGCCTCCGAGGTGCGGGAAATGCTCGAGGGCGTGCTGGCGCCGGGCGGCACCGCCTCGGAGGTCAGCGTCCCCGGCTACACGCTGGCTGGCAAGACGGGAACCGCTGAGGTGGCCGAAGACGGCACCTACTCGAAAACCAAATACGTGGCTTCATTCATCGGCTTCGCGCCGGCGCAGAACCCGCAGCTGCTGGCGGCGGTGATCGTCGATCAGCCGCAGGGAGAAATCTACGGTGGGTCGGTGGCGGCGCCGGCTTTCGGGCGGATCGCCGAATTCGCTCTGCCCTATCTCGGCGTGCCCCAGGAATAAGGACGAGCCGATCTGCTTCCTAGAATCGGGCAGTCGATGATGAGACTGGCCGAGCTGGTGGAGGAGCTTCCCGGGGCGCGGATCGTCGGCGACGGCTCGGTCGGGGTCCGGGAGCTGGTGTTCGACAGCCGCAGGGTGGAGCCCGGGACGCTGTTCTTCTGCGTGGTGGGGGAGAAGGTCGACGGGCACTCTTTCGGGGCTCGGGCGGTGGAAGATGGGGCCGTGGCGCTGGTGGTCGAGCGGGAGCTGACGGAACTCGACGTGGCTCAGGTGGTGGTCCCGGACTCGCGGGCGGCCATGGCTCCTTTGGCGGCTCGCTTCTACGGCGACCCGACGGCCGAGCTGCGGGTGGTCGGGGTCACCGGGACGAACGGGAAGACGACCACGGCCTTTCTGGTTCAGGAGATCCTCAAGGCGGCTGAATACCCGTGCGGGCTGCTGGGGACGGTGAAGCAGATCGTCGGCGGGGTGGAGAAGGAGGTGGTGCGGACGACGCCCGAGGCGATCGAGCTGCAGTCGACCTTCCGGCAGATGCTCGACGGCGGCGACGAGGCCTGCGCGATGGAGGTCTCCTCCCACGCGCTGACCCTGCACCGCGCCGACGCGATCCACTTCGAGGTGGCGATCTTCACCAACCTCACCCAGGACCACCTCGACTTCCACGCCGACATGGAGGACTACTTCCTCGCCAAGCGCAAGCTCTTCGAGATGGAGCCGAAGACGGCGATCGTCAACGTCGACGACCCCTACGGCCGGCGCCTGGCGGAGGAGTTCGAGTGCCTCACCTTCTCGGCCGAGGGAGCCGAGGCCGACTACAGCGCCCGCGACGTCTCCTTCGACGCCGGCGGCGCCCGCTTCGCGGTCGGCGAGATGGAGCTGCGGACGGGGATGCCCGGCCACTTCAACGTCGCCAACGCGCTCGGCGCCTTCGCCGCCGCCGAGGCGATGGGTGTGGGCCCCGAGATCGCCGCCGCCGGTCTGGCGCGGGCGGCGCGGGTGCCGGGCCGCTTCGAGCCGGTCGACGAGGGGCAGGGTTTCTCGGTCCTCGTCGACTACGCCCACACGCCCGACTCGCTGGAGAACGTGCTGCGCGCCGCCCGCCGCCTTACCGAGGGCAGGCTGATCTCGGTCTTCGGCGCCGGCGGCGACCGCGACCGCGACAAGCGCCCGAAGATGGGACGGGCGGGGGCCGAGCACTCAGACCTCACCGTCGTCACCTCGGACAACCCGCGCTCGGAGGACCCGGCGGCGATCGTCGCCGAAGTCGCCGCCGGCGCCGAAGGCGCGAGCCAGCTGGAGGTCGTCGTCGACCGCCGCGAGGCGATCGCCCTGGCGCTCGGCCGCGCCGCTCCCGGCGACACCGTGGTGATCGCCGGCAAGGGGCACGAGCAGGGCCAGGAGTTCGAGGACGGCCGCAAGGTCCCCTTCGACGACCGCGAGGTCGCCCGCGAGGAGCTCTGGAAGCTGGGCAGCCCGGCGTGAGGCTGACGCCGGAGGAGATCGCCGCCGCGCTCGGCGCCGAGGTCGTGGCCGAGGGGGAGCCGAGCTCACCCCGGCGGGCGACCATCGCCTCCGGCGAAGCGGGGCCGGGGGACCTCTTCTTCGGCCTCCGCGGCGCCAACCACAACGGCGGCAAGTTCGCCCCGGCCGCGATCGAGACCGGCGCCTGGGGGGCGGTCCTTGACGAAGAGTCGCGGCAGAGCTTTTCCATCCATGAGAGGGAAAACCTCTGCCGCGCATGGGTCTTTGTGGTCGAGGACCCGCTGGTGGCGATGCAGGCGCTGGCGCGCGCCTGGCGGCGCGCCCTCGGGGCCTCCGTGGTCGGGGTCACCGGCTCGGTCGGCAAGACCTCGGTCAAGGACATCGCCCGGGCGCTGCTGCCCGGCACCGTCCACGCCAACCGCGAGAATCTGAACACCGAGATCGGGTTGCCTTTGACGATCCTCGAAGCGCCCGACGACGCCGACGCGCTGGTCCTGGAGATGGCGATGCGGGGGAAGGGGCAGATCGCCGAGCTGGCCGCGATCGCCGAGCCCGAGGTGGCGGTGATCACCAACGTCGGTCCCGTCCACGTCGAGCTGCTGGGCTCGGTCGAGGCGATCGCCGCGGCGAAGGCGGAGATCCTCGACGACCTGCCGCCCGGCGGCACCGCCGTGGCGCCGGTGCAGGCCGGAGAGCTGGAGCCGCACCTGGCGCCGATCGCCGAGCAGCTGCGCTTCGGACCCGGCGGCGACGTCGAGGCGACCGAGGTGAAGGTCGATGGCGGCGTGACCGAGGCGCTGGTCAAGACCCCGCTCGGCGCCCGGCGCTTCCACTTCCCCTTCGCCGAGGCCCACAACCTGACCAACGCCCTGGCCGCGATCGCCGCCGGCGTCGCCCTCGGCGCCGACCCCGCGGGGATGGCCGACCGCGCTGCGAGCATAGGATTCTCCCGCTTCCGCGGCGAGCGGCTGCAGCTCCCCGGCGGGATCGTCCTCGTGAACGACTGCTACAACGCCAACCCGGTGTCGATGCGCGCGGCGCTCGACCATCTCGCCAGCCTGGAGGCGGAGCGCACCGTCGCCGTGCTCGGCGAAATGGGCGAGCTGGGACCCGATTCGGCCGGCTACCACCGCGGCGTCGGCGAGCACGCCCGCGCCGCCGGCGTCGACTTCGTCGTCGGCGTCGGCCTGCCGGCCCGCGACTACGACCCCGACGAGCTCGTCGCCGACCCCGGCGAGGCCGCCGAACTGCTTGCCCAGCGGCTGGAGCCCGGCGACGCCGTCCTCGTCAAGGGCTCGCGCTCGGCCGGCCTGGAGGCCGTCGCCGAGCAGCTGGTCGACCTCGTCCCGGCGGAGGAGGGCTGATGGGCGAAGTCCTGATCGCGGGTATGGCGGCGATGCTGATCTGCATCTTCCTCGGCCCGAAATTCATCGAATACCTGCGGGTCAAGGAGTTCGGGCAGCACATCCGCGAGGACGGGCCCCAGGAGCACCACACCAAGGCCGGGACGCCGACGATGGGGGGGCTGATCGTCTTCGCTTCGATCTGCGTCCCCTTCCTCGTCCTCTCCGACCGCGACCCGCAGAGCATGGCCGTCTTCGGCGTGGCGATGGGCTGCGCCGTCCTCGGCTTCGCCGACGACTACATCAAGATCGTCAAACGCCGCTCGCTCGGCCTCGCCGGCCGCTGGAAGCTGCTCGGCCAGCTGCTCCTCGCCCTCGGCCTCTGGTGGGTCGCCCGCCACGAGGTCGGCCTCGAGCCGACGCTCTACTTCCGGATCGGCGACGGCAGCGTCGACCTCGGCCCGGCGCTCTACTTCGTCCTCGTTTTCCTGGTCATCGCCGGCACCTCGAACGGGGTCAACCTCACCGACGGCCTCGACGGGCTCGCCGCCGGCTCCTGCGCGATCGTCCTCCTCGCCTACACGGCGATCGCCTTCGTTGCCAACGAGCAGCAGAACCTGGCGCTGCTCTCCGCCTGCCTGGTCGGCGCCTGCATCGGATTCCTCTGGTACAACGCCTTCCCGGCCTCGATCTTCATGGGGGACACCGGCTCGCTCGGGCTCGGCGGCGCGATCGGCGCCCTGGCGGTGATGACCCAGACCGAGGTCCTGCTGATCATCATTGGCGGCATCTTCGTGATCGAGGCGCTCTCGGTCCTGCTCCAGGTCTTCGCCTTCAAGACCTTCCGCCGCCGGGTCCTGCTGATGGCGCCGCTCCACCACCACTTCGAGATGATGGCCTGGTCGGAGACGAAGATCATGCTTCGCTTCTGGATCATCGCCGCGGTCTGCTCGGGCATCGGTTTCACGCTCTACCAGCAGTCGATCGGGTCCTAGTGGTCTGTGTGACCGATTCGGTGGAATCGGCCCGCCGTCCGAGGATCATCTGAGGCCGTGCCAGAGGTAGAGGTCAGCGCCGGGCCGATCGACTACGGCGACTCCGGGGGCGAGGGCAGGCCGCTCGTCTTGATCGGCGGGCTGCCGCACGACGAGCGCCTCTGGGACGGGGTGGTCGCCGAGCTGGCGCCGCAGTTCCGCTGCCTGACGCCGGTGCTGCCGCTGGGGGCGCAGCGCAAACCCCTGCGCCGCGACGCCGACCTCTCGCTGGCGGGCCTGGGCCGGATCGTCACCGAGTTCCTCGAGCGGCTCGACCTCGACGACGCGGTCGTCTGCTTCAACGACTGGGGCGGCGCCCAGACGATGATCTCCCACGGCGGCGCCGAGCGGGTCGGCGCCTTCGTCCTCGTCTCCTGCGAGACCGACAACAACTACCCGCCCGGGGTGGCCGGCCAGATCGCCGCGCTCTCGGGCTTTATGCCGGGCGGCTTCGGGGTGATGCGCTTTGCCCTCTCCTCGCCGCTGCTGCGGAAACTGCCCTTCACCTACGGCCGGATGAGCAAGCGAGGCGTCCCCGACGAGGTGATGCACGCCTGGCTGCAGCCGCTGAAGCGGGCGGAGATCCGCCGCGACACCCGCCGCTACGTCCGCGACGTTCGCCACGGCAGGCGCGAGATCCGCGCCGCGACGCCGAAGCTGCGCTCCTTCGAGCGGCCGGTGCTCGTCGTCTGGGACGAGGAGGGGACGATGATGCCCAACAGCGAGGGCCGCCGCCTGGCGGAATCGTTTCCGAACTCGACCTACGTCGAGCTGCCCGACTGCTACACCCTGATCCCGATCGACCAGCCGCAGGCGCTGGCGCGCGAGATCAGGCAGTTCGCCGCTCAGTAGGGGGCGCGGAGACCCTCGAACATCGGGAAGTGCTTGAGGTTGCTGGTGGCTAGCGGGATCTCGAGTAGGTCGGCGCTGGCGGCTATCAACAGATCGGTTACGCCGATACCAGGATGGCTTCGGAGCCAGCGCTGGCCGAGCTCACCGGCGCGGCGGGACACCTTCTCGTCGACCGGGATCCAGGTAGTCAGCGCAAACAGGCGCTCGATCCGTCGGCGTTCCGCGGATCGAGCGCCTTGCAGGATCTCGACTCGCGATACCTCCGAGCAGGAGGGGGGAGCGCCGAGCGCGGCTATGTATTCGCCCGCGGGGACGGATCCTCGGAGGTGGTCGATGAGGACGGTCGTGTCGAGGAGAACGCTCACCAACCAAGTTCCTCGAGCCGCTCGGCGTCGGCTCGGCGGAGTTTGTCGACGTACTCGACGCCCTCTTCGAGATGGGGAGCGATTCCCGCCGTCTCCGCGACCGCCTCCTGCCACTGCTCGCGCCAAGCTGCCGCTTCATGCGTCTCCTGGGCGAGGTAGGCGTCGATGGCGCGTCGAATCAGCTTCGAGCGCGTGGTCCCCTCGGCCGCGGCTCGCTCGTCGAGCGCCGCGGTCTGCTCCTCGTCGAGGTAGATCTGGGTGCGACGATTCATGGTGTATAAGCGTACATCATCACCCGGCGGCGGTTGGACAGAGGGGTATCGGGGGCGCTCGCGAAGCTGTGGCATGTGTCCCCAAGGGTCCAGGCCAAGGAACTTCGCCCCCCTCTGCCGCGAGGACCTTTCCTCATTTTGGGGCTTGCCCGCTCGGGGCAGGCGGCGGCGCGGATGCTGGCGGCGCGGGGGGAGGTCGTGCGGGCGGTCGATTCCGGCCATCCCGAGGGGGCGGCAGGGCTGCAGGGGGCGGGCGTCGAAGTCTTCCTGGATACGGATGGAGTTGCACAGCTCGAGGGGACGCGGACCGTCGTCAAGAGCCCGGGCGTACCCCGGGAGGCGCCGGTGATCGCACGGGCGCTGGAGCGCGGAATCGAGGTCGTGGGGGAGATGGAGCTCGCCTGGCGGGCGCTCCCGAATCGCTTCCTCGCCGTCACCGGCACCAACGGCAAGACGACCACGGTCGAGCTGCTCGGCCACGTCTACCGGACCGCGGGCGAGCCGGTCGCGGTCGCCGGCAACGTCGGCACCGCGCTCTCCGAGCTGGTCGGCACGGTCGACCCCGAGGCGACGGTCGTCTGCGAGTGCTCTAGCTTCCAGCTCGAGGACACGACTGCCTTCGCGCCCGAGTGCGCGGTCTTCCTCAACCTCGCCCCCGACCACCTTGATCGCCACCGCGACCTGGAGTCCTACCTGGCGGCGAAGCTGCGGATCTTCGCCAACCAGGGCAACGACGACGTCGCCGTCTACAACGCCGACGACCCCTTCGCCGCCGGCGCCGACCTCGGTGGCTGCGCCCGCCGGGTCGCCTTCTGCACCGGGGCGGCCCCGGAGTGCGAGGTCGCCGTCGCCGAGGGGACGATCTTCTACGACGGCGAGCCGCTGCTGGCGGTCTCCGAGCTCGGCCTCTTCGGCGAGCACAACGTCGCCAACGCGATGGCCGCCGCCGCCGCGGCGCTCTCGATGGGGATCGACCGCGACGCGGTCCGCGAGGGCCTGCGCGGCTTCGCCGGCGTCCCGCACCGGCTGGAGACGGTCGCCGAGACCGGCGGCGTCAGCTTCGTCAACGACTCGAAGGCGACCAACGTCGCCTCCGCCGCGGTCGGGATCCGCGCCTTCGACGGCGGCGTCCATGCGATCCTCGGCGGCAGCGAGAAGGGCGAGCCCTTCGGCCCGCTGGCCGAGCCACTGCGCGAGCGCGCCCGCGCCTGTTACCTGGTCGGCGCCACCGCCGAGCGGATGGCGCGCGAGCTGGCGCCGGTCGTCGAGGCCGGGATCGAGCTGCACCGCTGCGCCGACCTCGGCGACGCCGTTCGCCGCGCCGCCGCCGCGGCCACGGCCGGCGACGTCGTCCTGCTCTCGCCGGCCTGCGCCAGCTTCGACGCCTTCGAGAACTACGAAGCGCGCGGCGAGCGTTTCCGTCAGCTCGTCGGGGAGCTTCGGTGAAGAAAGCCAAGAAGCGCTCGCGGCCCGCCCCGCCCGAGTACAACATCCTCCTCACCGCGACCCTCTGCCTGCTCGCGCTCGGCGCGGTGATGGTCTTCTCGGCCAGCTCGACCACCCGCATCCTCCAGGACGGCGGCCTCTCCGACAGCGCCTTCTACCTGAAGCGGACGTTGCTCTTCGGCGGCGTCGGCCTGGTGATCATGTACCTGGCCTCGCGCCACGGGCTGAAGGCGATCCGCGAGCTGACGCCGCTGCTCCTCGCCGGCTCGATCTTCCTCCTCTTCGCGGTCCTCGTCGCCGGCACCGAAGTCAACGGCGCGACCCGCTGGCTCGGCGGCGGCTTCCTCCAGATCCAGCCCTCCGAGCTGGCCAAGGTGGCATTGATCCTCTACGGGGCCGACCTGCTGGCGCGCAAGCCGAAGCGGGTGCGCTCGCTGGAAGGGATCATGCCGCTGCTGCTGGTCGTCGGCGGCTCCTCGCTGCTGATCATGCTCCAGCCCGACATGGGGACGACGATGGTGATCGCCTTCTCGGTCGGGGCGATGCTGATCGCCGCCGGGGCCCGGCCAGTCGACCTCGGCAAGATCGCGCTCGGGATCGGCGCCCTGGCGCTGGCGATGGCGGTGGTCGAGCCCTACCGGATGGCGCGCCTCACCTCGTTTCTCCACCCAACGGCTGACGCGTCCGGCGCCGGCTTCCAGGCGGCGCAGGCGAAGATCGCCCTCGGCTCCGGCGGCATCCTCGGCGACGGCCTCGGCAACGGCGTCGGCAAGGCCTTCTACCTGCCCGAGGCCCACACCGACATGATCTCCGCCGTGATCGGCGAGGAGCTTGGCCTGGCCGGGATCACCGCCGTCGTCGGCCTCTTCGCGATGTTCGGCTACGCCGGCCTGAAAACCGCCCAGAAGGCGAAGGACACGTACGGGAAGATCCTCGTCGCCGGCCTCACCTCGCTGGTCCTCGTGCAGGCGACGATCAACCTCTTCGCGGTGATGGGGATGGCGCCGCTGACCGGCGTGCCGCTGCCCTTCGTCTCCTACGGCAACAGCAGCCTGATGGCGACCCTGCTGGCGGTGGGACTGATCCTCAACGTCGCCCGCGGCGGCACCGCGAAGGCAGCGCGCACTTCGACGCCCACCCGCGCTGGCAAACTGCGCGTCGTCGACGGCGGGCGTTCGCCCGCGCGCGAAAGGAGCCGATCGAGCGGTGCCAGGAAAGCCAAGAGTGGTGGTCGCAGCGGGGGGAACCGCGGGGCACGTGGTACCCGCCATGGCGGTCGCCGACGAGCTTCGGGCTAGCGGCGCCGAGGTCAGTTTCCTCGGCACGCGGGAGCGGATCGAGGCCGAGCTGGTTCCCGCAGCCGGCTACGAGATCGATTTCGTCAAGGTGCGCGGCATCGACCGCCGCAACCCCCTGCGCGCGGCCCGGGCCGGCGCCGAGGCCCTGGCCGCGGTCGGCGCGGCCCGCAAGGCCCTGCGCCGCCGCGGAGCGGATGTCGTCCTCGGCGGCGGCGGCTTCGTCGCCGGGCCGGCGGGCCTGGCGGCGACGCTGACCCGCACGCCGCTGGTCCTGACCGAGGCCGACAGCCACCTCGGGCTCGCCAACCGGCTGCTGGCGCGGCGGGCGCGGCGTGTCTGCCTCGCCTTCCCGATCGCCGGCCGCGAGGGAGAGCCGTATCTGGTCACCGGTCGCCCGGTGCCGAAAGCGGTGCTCGAAGGCGACCGCGAGGCGGCCCGGCGTCGCTTCGGGATCGCCGCCGACGCCCGTTGCCTGCTCGTCTTCGGCGGCAGCCAGGGGGCGCGCTCGATCAACCTGGCGGCCTTCGAGGCCTTCGCCGAGCGCGAGGGGCGGGACTTCGACGTCGTCCACATCGCCGGCACCCGTGACTTCCCCGAGCTGGAGCCGCGCCTCGCCGCCGCCGCAAACCCCGACCGCTACACGCTGCTGCCCTACGAGCCCGACCTGGGCGACGCGCTGGCCGCCGCCGACCTCGTCCTCGCCCGCTCCGGCGGCTCGATCTTCGAGGTCGTCGCCGCCGGCAGGCCGGCGATCCTGGTCCCGTTTCCCTACGCGACCGCCGACCACCAGAGCACCAACGCCGAGTGGATGCGCGCCGCCGGGGCGGCGAGCGTGATCCCCGACGCGGAGCTGAGCGCCGAGCGCCTGCAGGCCGAGGTCGCGGCGGCGATCGAAGACCGCGCGCGGCTGCAGGCAATGGCCACCGCCGCCCGCGGCCTAGCCAAGCCCGACGCCGCGCGGCAGATCGCCGACCAGGTCCTGGAGGCGGCCGGATGATCGCCGAGACCGCAAGAAGTCGTCGTATAGACGTATTCCTGCGGTTTCGCGGGGGGGTGGGGCGATGAACTGGGCTGGGCGGCGGCTTCACTTCATCGGGATCGGTGGGGCTGGGATGAGCGGGCTGGCGCTGGTCTGCGCGCGGCTCGGGGCGGCGGTGAGCGGGAGCGATCGGGCCGACTCCTCTTATATGGAGCGCCTGCGGGCGGCCGGGCTCGCACCGGCGATCGGCCACGACGCCGCCAATCTGCCCGAAGGCGCCGAGGTGGTCGTCTCGACCGCGATCGCCGCGGACAATCCGGAGCTGGCGTTGGCCCGCAAGCGGGGGGTCGAGCCGATCCACCGAGGGCAGCTCCTCGCCGAGCTCTGCGCCGAGAAGCGGCTGATCGCGATCGCCGGCACCCACGGCAAGACGACGACGACGGCGATGACCGCCTGGGCGCTGCGGGCGATCGGCGCCGACCCGGCCTTCTTCGTCGGCGGCGAGGTGCCCGGGCTCGGGCCCGACGGCGAGGCCGCCAACGCCGGCTGGGGCGAGGGGGAGTGGGTCGTCGCCGAGGCCGACGAGAGCGACGCCAGCTTCCTGCGCCTGCGCCCCGAGGTGGCGGTGATCACCAACGTCGAGATGGACCACCACTCGCGCTGGGGGTCGCTGGCCGAGCTGCACGAGGCCTTCGCCGCCTTCGCCGGTCCGGCCCGGGGCCTGGTCCTGCCGGCGGACGAGGAAATGGCCTGGCTCGACCGGGTCGGCGGCGAGCGAGCCCGCTTCGACGCCGGGGCGCCGGGGCCGGCGGAGCTGGGCCTCGCCGTGCCCGGCGAGCACAACCGCCGCAACGCCCGCGCCGCCCTGGCCGCTCTGGCGCTGGCCGGCTTCGAGCTCGGCCCGGCGGCCGCGGCGCTGGCCGGCTTCCGCGGCGTCAACCGCCGCCTCGAGCTGAAGGGCAGGCGGGGGCCGGTCTCCATATATGACGACTACGCCCACCACCCGACCGAGGTCCGCGCCGCGCTCTCGGCCTTGCGCGAGCAGGGACCGGCCCGACTGGTCGCCGTCTTCCAGCCCCACCTCTACTCGCGCACCAAAGCGCTTGGCGTCGAGTTCGGCGCCGCCCTCGCCCTCGCCGACGAGGTCGCCGTCCTCGACGTCTACCCGGCTCGCGAGGAACCGGTCGGCGACCTGGCCGGCGTCAGCGGCCTGCAGGTCGCCCAGGCCGCGGCGGAGCGAGCGGGGGGGAGGCCGGTCTGGTGGCTGCCCACCGCCGAGCTCGCCCGCCGCGCGCTGGCGGACCGCTTCGACGGCCACCCCGGCCTCTACGGCGAGGGGACGGTGCTGGTGACGATCGGCGCCGGCGACGTCTTCCGCCTCGGCGAGACCCTGGTCGCCGAAGACCCGAGCGGGGAGGAGGGCGATGAGCGCGCCGCCTGAGGGTGTGAAAGCGGGCCACCCGCTGGCGCGGTTCACGACCGTGCGGACCGGGGGCGCCGCCGACTGGTTTGCCCACCCCCGCGACCTCGACGGCCTGGTCTCGGTCCTGCGCTGGGCCGACGCCGAGGGGATCGCCGTCGGCGTGATCGGCTCCGGCTCCAACCTCCTCGTCGCCGACGCCGGCTTCCACGGCCTGGCTCTGAAGCTCGGCGGCTCGCTGGCGACGATCGAGCGCGACGGGGAGCGCATCCTCTGCGGCGGCGGCGCCCGGCTCCCCTCGGCCGCCGCCAAGACCCCGGCCTGGGGCCTGACCGGGCTCGAGTTCGGGATCAACATCCCCGGCACCACCGGCGGCGCGGTGCGGATGAACGCCAACGCCTACGGCGGCCAGCTGGCGCGGGTCCTGGAGTGGGTCGACGTCGCGACCGCCGCCGGGGTCGAGCGGCGCGGTCCCGACCAGCTCGGCTTCGAGTACCGGCGTTCGAACCTGCGCGAGGGCGAAGTCGTCGCCCTCGCCGCCTTCCACCTAACCCCAGTCGACCCCGAGGAGGTGCGGGCGACCCTGGCGAGCATGCGCGAGCGCCGGCGCGAGGCGCAGCCGTCGGGGATCAAGACCTTCGGCTCGACCTTCAAGAACCCCGAGGACGAGAGGGCCGAGGGACGCTCCGCCGGCCAGCTGCTGGAGGCCGCCGGCTGCCGCGGCCTGCGCCACGGCGGCGCCCGCTTCTCCGAGAAGCACGCCAACTTCGTCGAGAACGACCGCGACGCGACCACCGCCGACGTTCTGGAGCTGATGGCCGAGGGCCGCCGCCGGGTCTACGAGCGCTTCGGCGTCGAGCTCGAACCCGAGGTCCAGGTCCTTGGTGAGGTCAGCTGGCCGGACGGTTGGGCGCTGTGAGCCGCCGGGCGATCGCGGTCCTCGTCGCGGTGCTGGTCCTCGCGGTCGGCGCCTACTGGTTCGTCGTCCGCACCAAGAGCGCCGGGCCGCGGGTGCAGGTGCCGAAGCTGGCGGCCACGATCGGCGAAGGGGATGAAGCGGTCGGCATCGCCGGCAGCGGCGCCGCCGTCCGCTGGCTGCGCCCGCCCGAAGAACCGCCGCTGCCGCAGCTGCCGCTGGAAGAGGTGCCGAAAGGCGGCCGGGTCAAAGGCACGGCGCTGGAACAGGTGCGGGTCCTCGCCGCTGCCCCCAAGCAGCTGCAGCCCTACCTTGCCCGCAGCTTCTTCGGCGAGAGCGGGGTGGACGTCGAACTCACCACCGGGATCGAAATCCGCTTTGGCCAGGCCACCCAGGCGCGGCGAAAGTGGAACGCCGCCGCCGCGATCCTGGCCGATCCCTCGGTGACCGCGCTCGATTATGTAAACGTGGTCGCGCCGAGCCGACCCGTGTACGAGGGCTCCGAACACGAACTCCCGCCGCCACCCTGAACCTTCTCCAGTCCCAGGAAAAGGGCTTTGCAGAGCGGCGTCGAAAAGTCTCGACCTGAGGGTGAGAGTGGCAGAACCCTCAACTAGTGGTCGAGACTTGGCCGTTGCAGGATGGCTGGCGCTCGTTTGACAGAGACGTGGGAATGCCCTACGTTGAGCGCAATTTCCGTCCTTCAGCGGGAGGCTCGAACCCTAGAGCGTTGCTGAAGGGTCGGACGGAAACAAAGGCTCAACTCACATGGAATCCACTTACCTGGCAGTGATCAAGGTCGTCGGCGCGGGCGGCGGCGGCACCAATGCCGTCAGCCGCATGATCGACGCCGGAATTCGCGGCGTCGAGTTCGTCGCCGTCAACACCGACGCGCAGGCGCTGCAGGCCTGCGACGCCGACATCAAGCTTTCGATCGGCCAGGAGCTGACCCGCGGCCTCGGCGCCGGGGGCAACCCCGAGGTCGGCGCCGGCGCCGCGGCCGAGAGCCGCGACGAGATCAAGGAGGCGCTGAAGGGCGCCGACATGGTTTTCGTCACCGCCGGCGAGGGCGGCGGCACCGGCACCGGCTCGGCCCCGGTGATCGCCGAGATCGCCAAGGAGGAGATCGGCGCCCTGACCGTCGGCGCGGTGACCAAACCGTTCGAGTTCGAGGGCAAACGGCGGATGCAGCAGGCGCTCGAGGGGATCGAGAAACTGCGCAACAAAGTCGACACCCTGATCATCGTCCCGAACGAGAAGCTTCTGCAGGCGGTCGAGCGGCGCACCAGCGTGCTCGAGGCCTTCCGCCAGGCGGACGACATCCTTCGCCAGGGCGTCCAGGGCATCACCGACCTGATCACGATCCCCGGCCTGATCAACCTCGACTTCGCCGACGTGCGGACGATCATGCGCGACGCCGGCTCGGCCCTGATGGGCGTCGGCTCGGCCTCTGGCGAGGCCCGCGCCCTCGACGCCGCCAAGGCGGCGATCACCTCGCCGCTGATCGAGGAGTCGATCAAAGGCGCGACCGGGATGCTGCTCAACATCACCGGCCCCGAGGACCTCGGGCTGTTCGAGGTCAACGAGGCGGCCCAGCTGGTCCAGGCCGAGGCCGACGACAACGCCAACATCATCTTCGGCTCGGTCGTCGACCAGTCGATGAAGGACGAGGTTCGGGTGACGGTGATCGCCACCGGCTTCGAGGGCTTCGAGCTGCTGGCCCGCTCGCCGCAGCGCGTCCGCCGTCGCTACGAGAGCCGCCCGCGGGTCTCCGCCGAAGACACGGACATCAGGAAACTGCGGGTCAGCGACGACGACATCGACGTTCCCGGCTTCCTCAAAGAGTAGGCCCCGGCGGCGTCACGCCGCCGGATACCTTCGCCATGCCGCACCGTCCTCCACCCAGGTAGCGCTGCTACCTGGGTGTTCGGCCGGCACGCCCTGGCTTGGTCTCCGACGCCGTGGCACTCACCGGGTGGCGCGGCTTAATACGCTGACTGGGTGACCACTGCGGCCGCCCGGCGCACCCCTCTCTTCGAGCAACACCAGGAGCTGGGGGCGAAGGTCGTTCCGTTCGCGGGCTGGGAGATGCCGGTCACCTACGAGGGAATCCGCGAGGAGCACTCGGCGGTGCGCACGCACGTCGGCATGTTCGACGTCTCCCACATGGGCGAGGTCGAGGTCGAGGGCCCCGGCGCGTTGGCCTTTCTGCAGCACGCGCTCTCCAATGACGTCGCCAAGATCGCGATCGGCGGCGCCCAGTACTCGTGCCTCTGCCAGGAGGACGGCGGCGTCCTCGACGACCTCTTCGCCTACCGACTCGGCGGCGACCGCTTCCTGATCGTCACCAACGCCGCCAACCACGAGTCGGACCTCGCCTGGCTCGGCCAGCAGAGCCGCGCCTTCGACGTCATCGTCCGCGACGTCGCCGACCGCTACGCGATGCTCGCCGTCCAGGGCCCGCACGCCCGCGCCGTCCTCGGCTCGGCGCTCGGGATCGAGCTGCCGCCGCGCTTCCACGTCGCCCACGCCCGGGTCGGCCGCCGCCCGGCGCTCGTCTGCGGTACCGGCTACACCGGCGAGGACGGGGTCGAGCTGCAGATCGACCCCGAGGTCGCGGCGCCGATCTGGACCGAGCTGCTCGACGCCGGCGTCGTCCCCTGCGGGCTCGGCGCCCGCGACACCCTGCGGCTGGAGGTCTGCTACCCGCTGCACGGCAACGAGCTCAGCCCCGAGCGCAACCCGATCGAAGCCGGCCTCGGCTGGTGCTGCAAAGAGGAGACGGGCTTCGTCGGCGCCGAGGCGGTCGCCCGCGCCCGCGCCGAGGGCAGCGCCGAGACCCTCGTCGCCTTCAAGCTCTCCGACAAGGGGATCCCGCGCGAAGGCAACCCGGTGCTCGCCGGCGGCGAGCAGGTCGGGGTCGTCACCAGCGGCACCTTCGCCCCCTCGCTCGAACTCGGCGCCGGTATGGCCTACGTGAAGTCCGAGCTTGCGGAAGTCGGGACCGAGGTCGAGATCGACGTCCGCGGCAAGCGGCGCCCCGCCCGGATAGCTTCCAAGCCCCTCTACGCGAAAAGGAGCTGACCTGTGACCGACGCCACCTATCCCGACGACCTGCGCTACCACGAGGAACACGACTGGGCCCGGATCGAGGGCAACGTGGCGACGATGGGAATCACCTGGTACGCCCAGGACTCGCTCGGCGAGGTCGTCTTCTTCGACCCGCCCGAGGTCGGCGCGACGATCCAGAAAGACTCCTCCTACGCCGAGGTCGAGTCGGTCAAGGCCGTCTCCGACGTGATCGCGCCGCTCTCCGGCGAGATCGTCGAGGTCAACGATGCGCTGCAGGACAACCCCGAGAAGATCAACGAGGATCCCTACGGCGACGGCTGGCTGGTCAAGGTGAAGTTGACCTCGCCGGAGGAGGCCGAGACGCTGCTCGGCGGCGCCGAATATCGCAAGATGCTGGACCGCTAGGCCAAAAGCCCAGCCACCCGCTTCCCTAGCCTTAGCGACGTGACCCGCTACACCTCCGCGACGCCGGACGACCGGCGGCAGATGCTCGACGCGATCGGCGTCTCCTCGGTCGACGAGCTCTTCGAGCAGATTCCCGAGCCGCTGCGCCTCGGCCGGCCGCTGGCGCTGCCCGACGGGCTCGGCGAGGCCGAGGTCTACGCGCGGTTGACAGCGCTGGCCGAGCGCAACGCCGACGCCGAAGAGCAGGTCTGCTTCGTCGGCGCCGGGATGTACGACCACTATGTGCCGGCGATCGTCGACGCGATCACCTCGCGCAGCGAGTTCCTCACCCCCTACACGCCCTACCAACCGGAGATCTCCCAGGGCGGGCTGCAGGTGATGTTCGAGTTCCAGACGGCGATGTCGGAGCTGACGGGGCTGCCGGTCTCCAACGCCGGCCTCTACGAGGGGCCCTCGTCGGTCGCTTCGGCCGGCTACCTGGCGATGGGCGCGACCAAACGCGCCAGGTTCGTCGTCTCCCGCGGTCTCCACCCGCACAGCCGCGAGACGCTGGCGACCTACGCCGTCGGCTACGGCGCCGAGATCGTGGAGGTCGGGCTCGACGGCGGGCTGACCGACGCCGCGGCGCTGGCCGCTGCCGTCGACGGGGAGACCGCCGCCGTCTTCCTCCAGAGCCCGAACTTCCTCGGCGCGGTCGAGGACGTCGAGGCGCTCGGGGCGGCGGCGAAGGAGCACGGGGCGCTGCTGGTCGTCGCCTGCGACCCGATGACGCTCGGGATCCTCAAGCCGCCGGGCGAGTGCGGCGCCGACATCGCCCTCGGCGAGGGCCAGCCGCTGGGTAACCGGTTGGACTTCGGGGGGCCATCCTTTGGTTTCTTCTGCGCGACCGAGGCCCAGATCCGCCGCATGCCTGGCCGGATCGCCGGCGAAACCGAGGACTTCGACGGCCGCCGCGGCTTCGTCCTCGCCCTGCAGACCCGCGAGCAGCACATCCGTCGCGAGAAAGCCACCAACAACATCTGCACCGCCCAGGCGCTGAACGCGCTCGGGGCGATGGTCCACCTCGCCTGGCTGGGACGCAACGGCTTCCGCGAGCTCGGCGAGCTGCTGGTCCAGCGGACGGCCTACGCGCGCGAGCGTCTCGCCGCCGTCGACGGGGTCGAGGCGCTGCACGAGGCGCCGGTGGCGCGCGAGTTCGCGGTGCGCCTCGACGCCCCGGTCGCGAAGGTCCTCGACCGCGTCGCCGAGCGCGGCATCGCCGCCGGCTACCCGCTCGGCCGCGAGTACCCCGAGTTCGAGGACGGCCTCCTGGTCGCGATCACCGAGCGCCGCACCAAGGCCCAGATCGACGAGCTGGCCGAGGCGCTCGGCGCCGCCGTCGCCGCCGAGCGCGAGGAGGTCGCAGCCTGATGGCCCTGACCGAGACCCCGATGCAGGCGGAACGCGCGCGGACGATCTACGAGAAGTCGAAGCCGGGCCGGCGCGCCGCGGCGCTGCCGGCGTCCGAAGTCCCGGAGCAGCCGCTCGCCGAGCTGATCCCCGAGAACCTGCTGCGCGCCGAGCCGCCGCGGCTGCCGGAGATCGCCGAGCCCGAGATCGTCCGCCACTACAACAGGCTCTCGCGGCGCAACTTCGACCTCGACAGCGGCTTCTACCCGCTCGGCTCCTGCACGATGAAGCACAACCCGCGGCTCAACGAGCGGGTCGCGGCACTGCCCGGCCATGCCCGCCTGCACCCCGCCCAGGACCCGCGCCGCGCCCAGGGCGCCCTGGAGCTGATGTGGCTGCTGCAGGAGAGCCTTGGCGAGATCTGCGGCCTGCCCCACGTCAGCCTGCAACCGAGCGCCGGCTCCCACGGCGAGCTCGCCGGCCTGCTGCTGACCCGCGCCTACCACGCCGACCGCGGTGAAGAGCGGACCAAGGTGCTGGCCCCCGACACCTCGCACGGGACCAACCCCGCCTCGGTGACGATGGCCGGGTACGAGGTGGTGAAGGTTTCGACCGACGGTGTCGGCGGGGTCGAGATGGACGACCTGCGGGCGAAGCTGGCCGAGAACGCCGGGCAGGTCGCCTGCCTGATGCTGACCAACCCGAACACGCTCGGCGTCTTCGACGAAAACATCGCCGAGATCGCGAAGCTGATCCACGCCGAGGGCGGCACGCTCTACTACGACGGCGCCAATTTGAACGCGGTGATGGGCCACTCGCGGCCGGGCGACATGGGCTTCGACATCGTCCACGTCAACCTCCACAAGTCCTTCAGCCAGCCGCACGGCGGCGGCGGTCCCGGGGCCGGCCCGATCGCCGTCTCCGACCGGATCGAGCCCTTCCTGCCGCGGCCTCAGGTCGTCCGCCGCGAGGGCTCCAACGGCCACGGCCCCGGCTTCGACCTCGATTTCGAGCGGCCGAAGTCGATTGGCCGCCTGCGCGGCTTCCAGGGCAACTTCGGCGTCTTCGTGCGGTCGTACGCCTACATCCTCAGCCTCGGCGGCGACGGCCTCTCGGAGGCCTCGGAGACCGCCGTCCTCAACGCCAACTACCTGAAGGCGCGCCTCGCCGAGGGCCGCGCCGGCGAGCGGCTGCCGATCGCCTTCGACCGCCACTGCATGCACGAGTTCGTCCTCTCCGGCAAGCCGATGAAGCGCGACCTCGGCCTCGCCACCCTCGACCTCGCCAAGCGCCTGCTCGACTTCGGCTTCCATCCGCCGACCGTCTACTTCCCGCTCCTGGTCGAGGAGGCGCTGATGGTCGAGCCGACCGAGACCGAGACCAAGGAGTCCCTCGACGGCTTCGCCGAGGCGGTCGAGAAGATCCTCGCCGAGGCCGAGGAGGACCCGGAGGTGGCGAAGAGCGCCCCCTACACGACCCCGGTCCGCCGCCTCGACGAGGTCAAAGCGACGCGGCAACCGGTCGTGCGCCAGCCGCTCGGCTGAGCACGGTGCGGCTAGTTCTTCGGCCGCACCAGCCGGAACCCAATCCAGCTCTCAGCCGAGACGCCGTTCTCGTTGCGCGCCTTGAAGAACGCCCGCCAGCGGCCGGCGGGTAAGAACTGGACGCCGCCTTTCGGCTTCGGCGTCTTGCCGGCGAAGTGGATTCTGTTCTTTCCGGTCACCCCGTCGATCGCCATCGAGCCGCGCTGGACCAGCCGGCCTCGTTGGAGGACCTGCTTGAAGAGCACGTGAACGGTGGCGTTCTCGTTGAGGAAGAAGGAGAAGGTGGTCTGGCGCGGCAGCCGCGAGCGGGTGCTCTTCGGCGTGCTCGGCGAGAGGATCGTCCGCTCGGTCATTTCCAGCCCGGTCAGCGACGGCGGCGTCCCCGGCGGCGGCGGTTCGGGCGAGGCGCCGGCGGTCGCCGGCAGCGCCAGGGCAAGCAGAAGGATCGAGATAGTCGCAATGCGCATGGTCATTCAACCCGGCCGCCGGGTCAAAGCTGCGGCAGCTTCTGCTCCAGCTCCAGCACGGGGGCGAAGAGGTCGCCGTGCTCCTCGATCCGCTCGATCACGTCGCTCGCTTCGAAGACCAGGCTCGACCCGTCGCCTGACTCGGCCACGGCTTCGACTTCCTCCCAGGTGACCGGGGTCGAGACCGTCGGCCGCTCGCGGGCCCGCAGCGAGTAGACGGCGATCGTCGTTTTGCGTTCGTTGTTCTGGTACCAGTCGATCAGGACCTTGCCGCTGCGGTCGGTCTTTTTGCCCATTTTCGCCAGCACCTCGTCTGGGGTCTGCTTGGCGATCAGCTGCGCCAGCGCCTGGGCGAAGGGCCGCGTCTCCTCATAGGTGGCTTTACCGTTGAGCGGGACGTAGAGCTGCATGCCCTTCGAGCCCGAGGTCTTGACGAAGGACTCGAGCTCCAGCTGGGTGAGCACCTCGCGCAGGCGCAGCGCCACCCGCGAGCAGTCGACGACGTCGGCCGGCGGCCCGGGGTCGAGGTCGAAGGCGAGGACCGTCGGCCGTTTCGGCGCCCGCCCGAGCGAGAGCGAGGGGTGCAGCTCGATCGCCGCCAGTTGCGCCATCCAGATCAGCGTCGGCCGGCTGTCGCAGACGCAGAAGTCGATTTTCCCCGCGTTCGGGCCCGCCTGGACCCGCGTCGTCTTCACCCATTTCGGCCGGTGTTTGGGGCAGCGCTTCTCGAAGAAGGCCGAGTCGAGGTCGTCGACGCCTTCCGGGAAGCGGCGCAGGGTGACGGCGCGGCCGCGCAGGTGGGGGACGATCGCCGGCGCCACCTTGGCGTAGTAGTCGACCATCTCGCCCTTGGTGAACCCCACCTCCGGGTAGAGCACCTTGTCGAGGTTCGTCAGCCGCAGCTCTTTGCCGTCGACCTCGACCTGCCGCGTCTCGCCCACGGCCGGCGCCTATTTCGAGGCTTTGGCTTTGGAGCGGGAAGAGCTTTTGGCTTTCGCCTTGCCCTTCTTGGCGGCTTTCGGCTTGGCTTTCGCTTTCGCCGGTTTCTTGCCGCCTTTCTCTTTAACCGCGGCGATGCTCTCCTCCAGCGCCGCCATCAGGTCGGGGGCTTTAGTCGCCTTCGGCGCCTCCGCCTCCGGCGCCTCCGCCTCCGGCGCGACGATCTCCTTGCCTTCGGCCTTCTGTTCGATCAGGGCGAGGAGCTGTTCGCGGTACTCGTCCTTGTAGCCACTGGGGTCGAAGCTGGTGCTGAGCGAGTCGATCAGCTGCTCGGCCATCTCCTGCTCGCGTTTCGCGACTTTCGGCTTCTTGTCCGGCAGCGCGTCGTCGAGGTCGGAGGGCGGCACGACCTCGTCGTGGAAGCGCATCGTCGTCAGGGTGAGGACGCCGTCGTTGGCGCGGATCGCCGAGAGGTGCTCTTTGTTGCGGAAGACGAAACGGGCGACCGCCGCCTTGCCCGAGTGTTCCATCGCCGCGGCGAGCAGCGAGTAGGCCTTCTCGGCGCCTTTGTCGGGGCCGAGGTAGTAGGGGCTGTCGAAGTACATCGGGTCGATTTCCTCGATGTCGACGAAGTCCTGGACGTCGATCGCGCGGGTCTTCTCCGGCGCCAGCGCCGCCATCTCGTCTTTGCTCAGCGGCACGTACTGGCCGGGGGAGAGCTCGTAGGCCTTGACGATGTTCTCGTAGGGAACCTCCTCGTCGGTCCCTTCGGCGACGCGCCGGTGTTTGATCCGGGCGCTATCGGAATCGCGGATCTCACGCAGGGCGATGTTGCGCCGGGCGACGGCGCTGAACATGCGCACCGGCACGTTCAGCAGCCCAAAGCTGATGGTTCCGCTCCAAATTGCTCTAGCCATTCGTCAAGACCTCCTACCCGGGATTCTTCCAGGCGAACGCCGGCCTTCAACAGAGTCGGCCACAGCGGCAGCCATCTTGCGTTCAGTTGTTCCTTTTGGTTGCTGAGCAAGCAAAAGGAACAACTCGATAGGGGATCATGCGCCGGTGCTCTTCGAGTTGCGAGACGTGGGCCTCGACCGCGGCGAGCGGACCGTGCTCGACGGGCTCAGCGCCCGGATCCCGGAGGGCGCGACCGCGATCGTCGGCCCCTCCGGCGCCGGCAAGTCGACGCTGCTGCGGTTGCTGAACCGGCTCGCCGACCCCGATCGCGGCGAGGTTTCCTACCGCGGCCGGCCGCTGAGCGCATACGAGCCGCTGGCGCTGCGGCGCGAGGTCGCGCTGGTCCCGCAGCTGCCGGCCCTGCTCGAGGGCACGGTCGGCTCGAACCTGCGCTACGCCGCCGGCCTCGCCGGTGAGGAGCTCGACCTCGACGAGACGCTGCGGCGCGCCGGCCTCGATCCGTCCTTCGCCGAGCGCGACGTCGCCAAGCTCTCGGTCGGCGAGCAGCAGCGGGCGATGCTGGCCCGGGCGCTGGCGCAGCGACCCGCCGTCCTCCTGCTCGACGAGCCGACCTCGGCCCTCGACCATGCCGCCCGCGACGCGATCGAGGCGACGCTGGCGCGGCTGCGGGCCGAGTCGAACCTCTCGCTGGTGCTCGTCAGCCACGACCCCGAGCAGGCGCGGCGGCTCGGCGAAACCGTCGTGGAGATGCCGGCGTGAGCACCTCGATCCAGGTCGAGCTCTGGCAGGTCGGCGCTTCGCTGGTTCTGGTCGCGCTGGCGGCGGCGATCTCCTTCTGGCAGCGGGCCGACCTCGAGCGTGACATCGCCGTCGCCACCGTCCGCTCGATCGTCCAGCTGACCCTGGTCGGCTACGCGATCAAGCTGATCTTCGACGTCGACTCGATCTGGCTGGTGCTCCTGCTGCTGGCGGTGATGGTCTTCTTCGGGGCGATCACCGCCCGCCACCGCGCCGACAAGGTGCCGGGCTCCTTCGGGCCGCTGCTGATTGCCCTGGCGCTGGCCGGCGGCACCACCCTCGGCCTCGTCGTCGCCCTCGGGATCTTCGACCCGACGCCGCGTTACCTGGTCCCGGTCGGCGGCATGGTGATCGGCAACGCGATGACCGCCAGCGCCGTCGCCCTCAACCGCCTCGGCGACGAGATGGCCGACGCGCGGGCGCGGATCGAGGCGACCCTCTCGCTCGGCGCGACCCCGCGCGAAGCCGCGGCGCCGACCGTCCGCCGCTCGCTGCGCTCGGGGATGATCACCCTGATCGACTCGACCAAGACCACCGGCTTGATCTTCTTCCCCGGGACGATGGTCGGCATGCTCCTCGCCGGCGCCAGCCCCACCGACGCCGTCCGCCTGCAGCTGATCCTCCTCTACGCCCTGCTCGGAAGCGTCTCGATCTCGGCCCTTGTCGCCACCCTGCTCGCCTACCGCCACTTCTTCACCCCAGCGGCGCAGCTGCGCGAACCGGGTCCCTGACACGGCGCATCTCGGCGTCCTCGTTCGGTCATGTGCAGAGCACACACCCTCTCTCGTCCTTGATCTGCTTGGTCAGGGGCCCGGTTGGCAGCACCAGCCTTCGATCCGGGGGAAGCTGTGCGGGTGGCCGTCTGGAGAGATGGCCCTGGAGATGTTGGCGATGGCGCTGCCCTTGCCGCGGCCGAGCGGCAGGAAGAGCCACTGGTCGGCGCCGGGCCAGGCGATCAGCAGGCGCTTGCCGTCCGGCGACCATTCGACCTGGCCAAGGCTGCCGGGGACGCTGAGCAAGGTCCGCGGGCCTTGGCCCGGCCGGAAGACGAGGATCTCGCTGTAGGTGCCGTGCTTGCGCCAGTGGGTGATCGAGGCGGCGACGAGCGGAGTCTGCGGTGCGAGGGCGGCGTCGACCAGGCTCGCCCGCGGTGGCAGCTGCAGGCGGCGGGCCTTGCCGAGCGCCGGCCGCGACGGGTGTCCGGCCCGCCAGACCGGCCGCAGCCGCAGCGTTCCCGGAGAGGCTTCGAGGATCCTTCTGCCGCCGTCCCCCCAGTCCATCCAGACGATGCGGCCCAGGGCGGGCGCGCCGGCGAGGACGGCGCCGGTCTCGCTGTCGAGGATCCGCAGGCGGCCGGCGCCGGTGACGTAGGCCAGCGCGTCCTCACCGGTCGGCGACCAGGCGGGTGGGACGTAGGCGGGGGAGATCCTCGCGTCGGGCGGGGTCCCGGCGGCGATCGATCCGGCCAGTAGGCGGTCTTCGCTGCCGTCGCCGGCGATCACCCGCAGGTCGAAGCCCGAGCGGTAGGCGATCCGTTCGCCCGAGGGCGACCAGCGGGGGACGGCGACCCTCTGAGCGGCGGCGATCGACCAGCGCTGCGTCCCGTCCGGCTCCAGCGCGCTCAAGGTCCGTTTCTTGACCGCGGCGACGAACAGGCCGTGCGGGGACCACGTCGCCGCTTCGTAGTCGCCGAGCAGGTGGCGCGAGCCGTCGGGTTGCACGACCACGGGGCCCACGCCGGTCTGAACCAGGAGGCGGCCGCCGCCGGGGATCCGCGCCAGCGTCGGTTCCGGGCGCGGGGTGGAGGCGGTGAAGGCGTCGCCGACCCAGTCGCGCACCGAAGCTCCCGCCGGCGAGAGCAGAAGCACCGCCAGCAGGGCCGCGAGGGAGAGCCCGAGCGCGAGGCGGGGGAGGGACGGGTGCGCGGCGCGATCGTCCACCGTGGGGGGCCGCCGCTCCGCGTAGGCGGCCTCGACGATCCGACGGCCGCGCTCCTCGGCGCCGGCCGGCTCGGGGATCGAGGCGTCCCGGAGGGCGTCTTGAAGGCGCTCGTCGCTCATCGCCGCACCTCCTCGACCCGCCGCGCATCGGCCGTCTCGCGCAGGCGATCCAGCCCGCGGCGCAGGCGCGAGTTGACGGTCCCGCGCGGCAGGTCCAGCATCCGCGCGATCTCGCCCGGCGTGTACTCGAGCAGGTGGCGGAGGACGACCACCGCGCGCTGCTCGGCCGGCAGCTCCTTCAGCGCGGCGATCATCTCGCCGCCGATCTCTTCGGGCGGCGGCAGCGGCTCGAAGACCCGCTCGGCGCCGTCGACCCGGCGACGCAGCGCCTCGCGCCGCGCCCAGTCCAGTGCCCGGTTGACGACGATCCGGTGCAGCCAGGGGCGGAAGGGCCGGCGGCGGTCGAAGCGGTCCAGAGCGTCGACCGCGGCAAGGAAGGCGTCCTGGGCGATGTCCTCGGCCGCGGCGGTGTCGTGGACGACGAGGTAGGCGGCGCGGTAGGCGCCGCGCCAGTGCAGCGAGTAGAGCCGCGCCATCGCCGCGCCGGACCCGTCCTGGGCCTCGCGCACGAGTCGCCGCTCGTCCGCATCGCTCTCAGCTGCCACCTCCCGCCTCCTTCCGGCATCTCAATCTTCTCTCACCCAGCGCCCCATCCGCACCAGCGCCTTGCCCAACCGGGAGCGCATCTGCGGCGCCAGCTGCCCCTGCGGCAGCTCGACGACGAAGGCTGGCGCCGCGAGGCGGTGGTTCTGCCAGTTCGGGGCCGTCCCTGCCGGCCAGCGCATCGCCCGGAAGCGCATCCGCGCCAGGGCCGCGAAGTGGCGGCCGGCCGGCTCGCTCTGCCCCCAGGCGCGGACGAAGGGGCGCCGGCCGCGGTACTGGTGGAACCAGATCGTCGCCGCCGGTTCCAGGGCGTGGACGATGCGCGCCGCGAGCCGCGTTTCCGGCTCGGAGAACGGCCGCGGTCCGGAGTATTCGGCGTCGCCGGGCCGGCCGGCGGGCCGCCAGCGCGAGTTGAAGTTGCGGTTGAGGTCGACGCCGTCGCCGTTCAGCCGCGAGCCCGCCGCCTCGCCGTCGGGGTTCAGGTCGGGGACGAGGAAGATGTCGGCGCTGGGGTCGGGGCAGCCGCCGGTCGTCGGCTCGACCGCGCTGGCGCCGCACTCGTCGCCGTGGATGCAGCCGAAGACCAGCAGCTCGCCGCTCCACTTCGGGTCGCCAATCTGGTGAATCGCGATCGGCCGTCCCTGCACCGAGTGGCCGACCACCTTGTTGCGCCCCAGGAGGTTCCCGGGCCCCCGCGGCGTTTCCGCGAAGGCGAGGAAGTTGCCGTCGGTGTCCGGGTGCGTGGGGGCGGGCGCGAGGAGCGCGAGGACCGCCAGCAGCGCGCCCATCAGAAGACCCGGAACGGGTTGGCCGGGAGGCCGAGCCGGACCCAGATCGGCTCGTGCACCTCGAAGGTCCCGGTCTCGATTTCGAGCAGCGGGGAGGCGGGAGCGTCCTTCGTGTCCCGGCTGGAGACGAGGATCCGCGAGCCGCCGTCGGCGAGCCCCAGTCGCAGCTGGAAGGGTTCGCGCAGGCCCTCCAGCTGGGGCAGGTCGACGCAGACGGCGCGGCCGTGGACCGTGTCCAGCGCGTGCAGGAAGGTCTCGCGGCTGCCGGTGTAAAGCGTGTAGACCCAGCGCCCATCGGGGCTGGAGACGCGGGTGACCGGCGAGCCCTGCATCCGCTCGTCCGGCTCCTCGGGATCGACGATCGGCCGCGGCAGCAGCCGGCCGCTGACGGCATCGAGCTCCCGCACCTCGTAGCGGCTCACTTCGCGTCCCCTGAAGACGTTGTGGATCAGGTAGATCCGCGAGCCGTCGGGCGAGATCGCGTCGAAGCTGTATGCGCCGGGAAGGCTGAGGCGGGTGACCGCGTGTCGCGGGCCGCTCGCGTTTTGGTTTGGGTGGGCGAGAAAGAGACGGGTGTCGAGGATCGCGAAGCGGCTCTGCTTCGGCGGGTACCTCCGGGGAGAGGTCGAGAGGACGAGGATGCCGTTGGCGGAGATTCCGCCGGGGCTGCCGTCGAGGGCGACCGCCGGCAGGTAGTAGCTCCCCCGCAGGTACCACCAGCGGTCGATCGTCGAGTCCCGCAGGTCGATCCGCTCGACCACCGAGAGCGGGTGGCGGGTGCGTGGGGTGAGGGCGACGTAGCGGTAGGGAGGGTCGGTGAAGCTGGGCGTTGCGCCGAGGATGCCGAGGCCGTCGGCGCTCGCCTTCGCGGGCACGATGGCGGTTGCGATCACCAGTAGGACGAGCCAGACCTTTCGCATAACCCCTATACGCGCGAGCGCCGCCCGGAGGTCCCTAGACTCGGCCGATGTCCCGGTCCCAGCGACTGACGCTGATCGCGACGATCCTCGGCTCGACGGTCGTCTTCCTCGACAGCACCGTCGTCAACGTCGCCCTGCCGGCGATCAGCGATGGGCTCGACGTCGGCCTCGCCGGCCAGCAGTGGGTGGTCGAGGCCTACACCCTGGCGCTGGTCTCGCTGCTGCTCGTCGGCGGCAGCCTCGGCGACCAGTTCGGGCGGCGGCGGATCTTCGTCATCGGCCTCGTCGGCTTCGGCTTCACCTCGGTCCTCTGCGCGATCTCGCCGACCAGCGAGTTCCTGATCGGCGCCCGCGCCCTGCAGGGGATCACCGGGGCGCTGCTGGTCCCCGGCTCGCTGGCGATCGTCGCCTCGACCTTCGAGGGGGAGGCGCGCGGCAAGGCGGTCGGGACCTGGACCGCCTGGACCGGGATCGCGACCGTGATCGGCCCGGCCGGCGGCGGCGCCCTGATCGGCTTCACCTCCTGGCGGGCGATCTTCTGGGTCAACATCCCGCTGATCGCGGCGACTGTGATGCTGACCCTCCACTCGGTGCAGGAGAGCCGCGACGAGGACGCCTTCCTCGGCATCGACTGGGCCGGGATCGCGCTCTCGGCGATCGGCCTCGGCGCCCCGACCTTCGCCCTGATCGAGCAGCCCG
>Ga0164301_10000043_pt1 | contig 30916 bp, 26 predicted proteins | sample Whisoiple_231_MG_FD_109711 | JGI IMG/M metagenome (GOLD analysis project Ga0164301, IMG submission 109711) | Unamended control soil microbial communities from upstate New York, USA - Whitman soil sample_231_MG | ecosystem: Environmental > Terrestrial > Soil > Agricultural land ... | reverse complement strand
GCGATCGTCACCAACTCGATCCCCAAGGAGGTCCTCTTCGCGATCTTCTCCGGCCTCGCCACCGGCCTCTCGGCCGCCCAGCTCGACCCCTTCATCCACAACATGCACGAGGCGCTCTGGGTCCTGGCGGCGACCTCGGTGCTCGGCGCCGGCGTTTCCCTGCTGCGCCCGCGGCATGTCGGCGCCCAGGTGCCCTGCCCGCCGGAGGAGGCGATCGGCGAGGCGATCGGCGAGGAGCTGAGGGCGACCCCATGAGCGCCGAGCCGGAGCTGCGGATCGGCGAGGTGGCGAAGCTCGCCGGCACCACCCCGCGCACCATCCGCTATTACGAGGAGATCGGCCTGCTGCCCGTGACCGGCGGGCGCCAGCCGGGCGCGCACCGCACCTACGCCGAGGCCGACGTCGAGCGCCTCACCGAGCTGCTGCGGCTGAAGGACCTGCTCGGCCTTTCGCTGGAGGAGCTGAAGGAGCTGGTCGAGGCCGAGGGTGCCCGCGCCGAGCTCCGCCGCGAGTGGCGCGGCGGGGTCGAGGACCCGGTCCGCCGCCGCCAGATCCTCGACCAGTCCCTCACCTACATCGCCCGCCAGCTCGACCTGGTCCGCCGCCGCCGGGACGAGATCGCCAAGCTCGAAGCCGAGCTGCTGGCCCGCCGCAAGCGCGCCCAGACCCTGTTGCGCGAGGCAGGGTAGGCCCGCGAAGCGGTAGAGGAGGGATGGGTGTCCCCTGACCTCCCTGGGATTTTCGCCGTTAACTCACCCTCTCTCGCCAAGTAGCCAGTGCGAAAATCAGGACGCCGGTCGGCCAGGGGACACCCATCCCTCCTCGCGACAGGACTTCAGCTGCTGCCGAGACCGCAGAAATACGTCTCCACGACACCTTTTTGCGGTTTCGAGGATCGGCGTCTGCTGAACGCTGCTGAGGAGGGAGTCGGTACCCCTCCGCAGGAATGTTCGGCGACATGCAATCTGACTCTTGCGCGGCGGAGCCGCGCAGCATGTTCTCCCCGGAGCGAAGCGGAGGGGAGGTCAATTCCGGAGGAGGGGTGCCGACTCCCTCTACGGCAACCGTCGCTAAGAGCTGGCGTCGACGGGGATCGCGACGCCTGCTGTCTGCTCCTCGAAATGCTTGCTCAGCATCGTCACCTGTCCCTGGTAGTTGGAGCCGAGGTCGGAGCCGTAGAGGCGCTCCGCCGGCGCTGACATCCACTCCAGGCCGAGCTTGCAGACGGGTTGGCGGTGCTCGACCATGAACGAGACGTCGCGGGCCCGCACCTCCAGTGCGGCGCGGCTGCCGTGGCGGCCGCCCTCGACGTCGTAACCGAACCCCGGGTCGAAGAAGCCGGCGTAGTGGGTCCGCAACTCCCCCGCGGTCGGGTCGTAGGCCATCATCTCGGCCGCGATCTGCGGCGGGATGCAGACCCCCTCGGCGGAGAGCAGCAGGTAGAAGATCTCCGGCTCCAGAACCACCCTGCCGCCGGGCTCGGGGTAGACCGGATCCCAGTAGTCGGTCCACCGGTAGGCGCGGATCCGGGAGAGATCGACCGGCAGGCTGTTCTTCTTCGCCCGGTAGCCGACCACCCGGTCGGTCGGCCCCGAGAGGTCGAGGCTGAGGAAGAGCCCGTCGGCGACCGCCATCTCCGACTGACGCAACGCGTGTGAGTCGAGGTACAGGAGCGGAAACTCATCCTGCAACTCGCGGATTTCGTCATCCGACAGGCGTACGTCGCCGCGGGCGAGTCGCAGCTGGTTGAGTGACAGTCCGGTTTTCACCTGAATGGCGAACGAGCGCGGGACGATCTCCAGGTAGAGCTTGCCGCCGTACCCGGCGCGGATGTCGTCGAACCGGTGGTGACGATCGGTGATCACCCTGGTGAAAACGTCGAGCCGGCCGGTCGAGCTCTTCGGGTTCGCCTTTGCCCGCACGTCGTCGGGGAGATTCAGCTCCTCGATCAGGGGTACCAGGTAAGGCCGGTCGCGCTCCAGCACCGCGCCGTCGCGGAGATCGACGCGCTGGAAGGCGAGCCCGTCGATCTTCTCCTCGACGGTGGAGTCGACGTCCGGGAGGAAGGAGCAGCGCAGAGCCCAGGCGAAGTCCCCGAGGCGCAGGTCGATGCTCGCCGGCTGCACCGCCTCCGGGCGGATCCGGTACTCGCCGGAGCTGATCCACTCCGCCTCGATAGCCTCGTTCAGCGCCTGCGAGGGAAGGACTCCACGGGTCGGCTCGCTCATTCCGCGGAGACTATTCGCCGCGCCTCCTCAGCGCCCAGGTATGCAGCCAGGATGAACTCGAGGATCTCCGGAAAAAGCTCGCTCAAGAGCGCGGCTTCGCCGGCCAGGATGCGTCGCCCGAGCAGCGACGCGATGCCGCCGACCACGGCTTCGTCGGTCGCCTCGGGCACTTCGCTGCCTTCCGGGAGCCGGGGGGCACCCTGGCGGAGGACGACGACGAAGGACTCGACAGCTGCCTGATAGCGGTCGTAGACGCCGCGGCCGGCACGCAGGCCTTCGACCAGGGCGATGCTCGCCAAGGCGGGGTCGCGCGAGAACAGGTCGAGCAGCGCCGCGACCGCGCTCCGCACCCGGTAGGGCCACTCTTCCCCCTTCGCCGCCTCGCAGGCGGAGACCACCTGCTCCCGGATCCGTTCTATCGCCGCGTCGTAGGCGGAGACGAAGCAGTCATCCTTACTTTCGAAATGCTTGTAGAAGTCACTCTTCGAAACCGCCGCCTTCTGGCCGATGAGCGACACAGTGGTTTTCTGGTACCCCACCTCATAAAGCGCCTGGGTAAGGCCTGCGATCAGCCTTTCACGCTGATTGCGCGCTACGAACTCGGGTGACAGGCCGTGGCGACCCCGTGGTAGTCGGTCCATTGGGTCAAACGAGTCTGGCACCGTACTGTCACTTCGGCCTCCCGGTGTCCACAACTTTCCCTACTCCGAGGTACGGCGAGAGAACGAACTGGGAGAGTTCGGGCAGGAGCTCCGGGGCCCGCTCGGCTTCGCCGCGACGGATCTGCAGCTGGAGGATCCAGGCGACGCCACCCACCAGCGATTCCTCGATCGTCGGGGGTAGTTCCGCCCCGGCCGGCGCACTCTTGCGAAACAGCTCGACGAACTCGCGCACGCCGGCGTCGTAGAGCCGGGCGGAGCTCGGAGTGGCGGAGATCGCCTCGACCATGCACATCCGCGAGGCCGCCGGGTGCTCGGCGACGTACTCGAGGAGCGCCTCGATCCCGGCGACGATACCCCCCTCGGGCGACTCCGCATCGGCGCAGGCGGCTTCGACGAGCTCGCGCATCTCGCTCATCGTCGAATCGATCGCGGAGAGGAATAAATCCTCCTTGCCATCGAAGTTGTCATACAAGGTCTTGCGGGCCACGGCCGCCTGGCGAACGATGTCGGCGATCTTCGTCGACTCATACCCGCTGTCGGCGGTCAGCTCCGCAATCGCGCTCATCATGCGCTTTCGCTTGTGGCTGGCGACGAACTCCCGGGGCAGCTCCGGTCGCATCGCGCTCATCCCGTGCGCTCCTCTCCGGATCGGTAAATCTGCGCGGGGTTAGATGGGGTGCGCAGCTTCCCTATGTTCTGGTACCGTGAAAAAACTTGCATTGTTTTTAATCGAAACTTGTGAGTTTCTCGGTGCCTTTCGATCGAATCCAGCTGAGCCAAGAGACCCTCCTCACTGCGATTGGTGGTGACTGGCCTCCCGAGCAGGTCGAGGTTGCGCTCGAACTGCTTGCCAACAGCAGCGGCAAGTTCCCCTCCGGAGTGCGCAAACTCCCACCTGACTTGATTCGCGCGATCCAGCGGGAGCGTCTGATCGTAGCGATGCTCAACGCTGCAGCCGACCTCGGCTACCTGGAAACCAACGTCCAGGACGTGATCGACCGGGCCGGCGTCTCCCGACCCACCTTCTACGAGCATTTCTCCAACAAAGAAGACTGCTTCCTCGCCGCCTTCGACACCAGCGCCGAGCGCCTGCGAACGACTATGCGAACAGCCGCAGGCGGCGGTGGGAGAGTCTGGCGGGACCGGGTGCGGCTGGGGCTCCAGGCGCTGCTGAGCTTCGCCAGCGACGAACCCGATACGGCGCGGACGATGATCGTCGAGGCCCGCGCCGCCAGCGTCGCTGCGGTTAGGCGTCGTGTCGAGCTGCTCGACGACTTTGCCAAATGCCTCGACTCGGAGGCGCGAGAGCTGCTCCCCGGAAGCCGTTCCCGCGCGGCCCTGACGGCCTCGGGCATCGTCGGCGGCGTCGAATCCCTGCTCTATTCCCGCCTCTGCAAGCAGGAGTACGACCAGCTCGAATCGCTCCTGCCCTCGCTGATGTACTTCGTAGTCCTTCCCTACGAGGGTCATGAGGCTGCGGCTGAGGCGTTCGCGGTCAACTAGATCCAGAGTACTAAAATTGGACATTAAGTACAGCTAATTTCTCGATCGCGTCCAGGCGGGGTCCCCGCCCCCGGACGTGCCGCGACCCTAGAATCAATCGCCGCGGCGAACCCTGGAGGGGTGCCGGAGTGGTTGAACGGGGCGGTCTCGAAAACCGTTGGCCTTCGTAAGGGGGCTCGTGGGTTCGAATCCCACCCCCTCCGTTACTTTTCTCGCTGCCCTCAAGCAGCGAGGCGGCGCTGTCGAAGAGATCGTGTGGCCGCCGCAGAGCAGACCCGCCTAGGGCGTTTCTTCGACCGTCACCCGCTGCTGCTGCGGGGGCTGGCGTTGATCGCCCTCGTCTGGGGCGCCGGCTACCTCACCTGGCGCGTCGGCTGGAGCGGCGAAGGCGCCGACCCGATCGCCTTCGCGATGCTGCTGGCAACCGAGGTCTACGGGCTCTACGCGCTGGCGATCCTCACCTGGTTCTCCTGGTCGCGCCCGCCCGCGCAGCGGCCGCCGGCGACCGCGGGGCGCTCGATCGACGTCTACGTCTGCACCTACGACGAGCCGGCGGAGGTGGTGATGGCCACCCTGGCCGGTTGCCGGGCGTTGACCTACCCGCACACGACCTACCTTCTCGACGACGGCCGCCGCCCGGAGATGCGCGAGCTGGCCGAGCTTGCCGGCGCCGAGTACCTGACCCGCGGCGACAACTCCCACGCCAAGGCGGGGAACCTCAACGCCGCGCTGCCGCGCACCGAAGGCGACTTGGTCTTCGTCCTCGACGCCGACCACGTGCCGATGCCCGACGCGCTCGACGCCCTGGTCGGTTACTTCGACGACGAGCGGATGGCGATCGTGCAGACGCCGCACGATTTCTTCAACCACGACTCGGTCCAGCACTACAACGTCAGCCGCCACGAGCAGTCGCTCTTCTACCGGGTTGTCTGCCCGGGCAAGGACCGCCACGGAGCCGCCTACTGGTGCGGCTCGGCGGCGCTGATCAACCGCCACGCCCTGCTCGAAATCGACGGCGTCGCGACCGAGACGATTGCCGAGGACTTCCACACCACGATCCGCCTGCAGCGCTACGGCTGGCGCACCCGCTACCACGACGAGGTCCTGGTCCAGGGGCTGGCGCCGCACGACCTCGACGGCTACCTGCTGCAGCGCGACCGCTGGGCGCGCGGCAACCTCGCCGTCTTCACCCTGCCGGAGTCGCCGCTGCGGGCGAAAACGCTGAACCCGATCCAGCGCCTCTCCTTCCTCGCCAGCCTGCTCGCCTACCTGGCGCCGCCGATGCGCCTACTGCTGCTGCTCACCCTCGGCCTCGTCCTCTGGACCGGCGAGCTGCCGATGAAGATCAGCGTCGCCGCGCTGGCGGCGCTGTGGGTGCCCTACCTGCTGCTCAACCTCGGCGCCGGCGCGGCCCTGGCCCGCGGCTACATGCGGGTGCCGGAGTCGGCGCACTACGAGCTGCTGACGATGGAGATCTACACCCGCGCCCTGCGCTGCGCGATCCGCCCCGGCAAGACCGCCTTCAAGGTGACGCCGAAGCAGGGTCGCGACGGCGGCGGGCTCGACGCCGTCCGCAAGCTACACCTGGTTCTGCTCTGCACCGCCCTGGTCGGCTTCGGCACCCTGATGCGGCTGCTCGACCTCGCCGGGGTCGGCCCGCTCCCCGACCTGCCCGGCATCGCCGCGATCGTCGTCCCCCTGCTCGGCCTCTACGAGCTGCGGCGGCTGCTGGCGACGACGATGGCCGTCGGGCGCCGGCGGCAGCGGCGGCTCGTGTACCGCTTCGAGGGCGACGCGCCGGCCGAGCTATACGGCCCCGGCGCCCACACCAAGGCCCGCCTCGTCGACGCCTCAGCGGCCGGCCTGGGAATGGTCGCCGACGCCGCGGTGCCGATCGGCAGCACCCCCGCCGTACTGCTGACGCTGACCGACGCCGCCGGCGTCGAGCACGAGGTCGCCGCCAAGGTCGAGGTGCGGACCTGCCGTGAGTCGGACGGCCGCTTCCTGGTCGGGGCGACGATCGTCGAGATCGATCCTGAGGCGCGGATGCGGCTGATGGAGTGGTGCTACGTCGTCTGCAGCCACGAGCGTCTGCGCGGCCACCGTCCGGCGACCCCCCTTCCCGAGTCCGAGGCGATCGTCGTCTCGCTCGACGACTTCCGCCCGGAGCCGATCCCGGCCCGGCCCTCAATCCCCGCCCTGCGACAGGCCTGAGGCCCGCTACCCTGGGCCGGCCCGGCGGCTGGGAAAGGGAGAGGACCGGCATCATCGGCCAAGAGACGCCGGCCCTCCCAGCTGCAACGAAGCGTCGTCAGAGAGCTCCATTACACGTGCTGAGTATAGAGTTGACCTCAGACCAAACAGGCAAGTTCTTATTAAGGAACAGCTAGTTCTCTTAAGAACGGAGAGGGTGGGATTCGAACCCACGAGGCGGGTTAACCCCGCCCACGCGATTTCCAATCGCGCTCCTTAAGCCACTCGGACACCTCTCCAAGGCAACTACAGGGTATCGGCGCTCCCGCGGCGGCGGCTCGCGAAGAAAGCCTGCAGGAGGGCGGCGGACTCCTCCCGGCTGACGCCGCCGATCACTTCGGGGCGGTGATTGAGGGCCGGCTCGGCGAGAACGTCGAGGACGCTGCCGCAGGCGCCCCCCTTGGGGTCGGGGGCGCCGAAGACGACCAGGGGGATGCGGGCGAGGACGATCGCCCCGGCGCACATCGCGCAGGGCTCGAGGGTGACGAACAGCGAGGTCCCCGGCAGCCGCCAGCCGCCGAGCGCCTCGGCGGCAGCGCGGATCGCCAACACCTCGGCGTGGGCGGTGGGATCGCGGCGCAGCTCGCGCTCGTTGCCGGCGCGCGAGAGCAGCTCCCCGTCGCGGAAGATCGCGGCGCCTATCGGGACGTCGCCGTGCCCCTCGGCCTTCCGCGCCTCCTCGACGGCGATCGCCATCCCGGCTTCGAGATCGAGCGTGTCCACGATGCGTGAGTATGTCCTCCCGGCAACTTCCACGCCGACGCGGTGTTTGTGGGTGACCGGCGTCGGAGGCGGGAGTTCCGGCCCGGCACGAATAACGATGAGAAAGCTCATGCGCATCCTCCTGCCGCTGACCGTGGTCGCCGCCGTGGCGCTCGCGGCCACGCCTGCCGCAGCGGCGACGGGCGTCTCGGCGGCGCGCGGTTTCGCGCCGCGCCAGCTGCTGGTCAAGTTCGACGGCGAGAAGCGCGGCCGCGCCATCCCGCTGGCGCCGGGGGTCGGCGTGCTGCGGGCGGCCCGCGCCCTGAACCGCGACCCCGACGTCCTCTATGCGGTGCCGAACTATGTCGCCACCGCCTCCGCGGTTTCGCCCCCTCCCTTCGACCCGAACGACTCCGGCGTCCTGGAAGGGGTGCCGGAAGCCTCCTCGGCGCCCGGCGGCTGGGCCTACAAGCAGTGGAACTTCCTCGCCCCCGAAGGCGAGGCGAGGGGCGGGATGCCCGCCTCCCCGGGTGGGATCGACGCCCCGGCCGCCTGGCGCAACCTGAGCCGGTGGGGGCGTCCGGGCGCCGCCGGCGTGGTCGTCGCGGTCCTCGACAGCGGCGTCGCCTACCGCTCCCAGGGGTCCCGGTTCCGCCGCAGCCCCGACTTCGGACCGGGCCAGTTCGTCCCCGGCTTCGACTTCGTCGACCACGACAGCGTCCCGCTGGACGAAAGCGGACACGGCACCCACGTCGCCGGCACGATCGGCGAGAAGACCGACAACGGCGTCGGCCTCGCCGGCCTTGCCTACGGGGCGAAGCTGATGCCGGTGCGGGTGCTTGACCGCGAAGGGCTCGGCGACGCGCTGGCGATCGCCAGGGGCATCCGCTTCGCCGTCGCCCATCACGCCCAGGTGATCAACATGAGCTTCAACTTCGACTGCGGCAAGCGGGTGCCGCTGATCGACGAAGCGCTGCGGGAAGCCTACGAACAGGGGGTCGTGACCGTGGCCTCGGTCGGCAACCTCGGCTCGGAGAGCTGCGTCGCGGCGCCGGCGACGGGTCCGCGGGTGATCGGGGTCGGAGGCACCACCGAGGGCGGCTGCCTCGGCAACTATTCGCTCGCCGGCACCGGCGTCGACCTCGTCGCACCGGGCGGTGGCGTGCCCGAGGGCCGCTGCCCGTCGGTGGCGGCGCGGCCGATCTACCAGGTGACGCTCTGGCCGGACAGCACCAGCCGCTTCGCGATCCCCTCCAACTACGTCGGCACCTCGATGGCCGCCGCCCACGTCTCCGGCGTGGCGGCAATGGTGCTCGCCTCCGGCGCGGTCAACCCGATCCTCTCGCCCCCCGCGCGGGTCCGGAAGGTGACCAAGCTGCTGCGCCAGACCGCCCGCGACCTCGGCCTGCCGCGAGTTCAGCAGGGAGCCGGGCTCGTCGACGCCGGTGCGGCGACCGGCGTCTACCCGAAGTTCGCGAGGCGCTGAGGGATCAAGTCGTGCGGACGATGATGACGCTGCACGTCGCGTGGTGGGAGACGTTGTTCGGCACGCTGCCGAGCAGGTAGCGGCGCGCGCCCGTCATCCCTTTGTTGCCGACCACGATCAGGTCCGCCTTGACTTCTTCGGCGACGTTGAGGATCGCGTCGGCCGGGTCGGCCTCGACCGCGTGGGTCTGGACCTCGACCCCGGCGGCTTTCGCGTCGGCGGCGGCGGCGTCGAGGACGAGGTTGATGTCCTCGCGCGGGCCGAGCTCGTATTCGACGTCGGCGGGAGCGCCCGGGCCGGACTGCGAGCCGCGCCCGGAGGAGCCGCTGTAGGCGCTGACGATCCCCAGCGAGGCGCCGCTCAGCCGGGCCAGCTCGATTGCCTGCTTGACCGCCTGCGTGGCGGTGTCGGAGCCGTCGGTCCCAACCACGATTCGCGTAAACATGCCGCGATACTAACGCTGCTTCGCCGGCAGACCGCGGAAGCCGTCGCCGAGGATTTCGGTCGGCGTCGTCGAGAGGCGGTAGATCGCGATCACCATCGCCGCGAAGAGGCAGGCGACGAGCACGATCATCCCCGCTTTCCAGATCCAGGGCACGGGCGAACCCTAGAGGGCCGGACGCCCGGCGTTGAGCCTGTCCCGGGGCCCGCGTGTGCGGCTGGCGAGTGCCGGACCGAGCGGGGGTAGGACGCAGGGAGGCCGAATGGCAGCGCCATTTGGCCGACTGAGGACGACGCCCCGCGACGTGTCCGGTGCCGCCAGGCGTGCGCGGGGGCCCCGGGACAGGCTCTAAGGTGGGGCGATGGCACTGGAGAAGGTTGCCGACGGCGTCTGGCTGCTGCGGGGCGATTTCCGCGGGGCGATGAACATCTACTTCCTCGAGGACGGCAACGGCGTCGTCCAGTTCGACGCCGGCACCAAGGCGATGCGGAAGAAGGCGAAGGCCGCCGCGGAGGAGCTGGGCGGGCTGAAGCGGGTCGTGCTCGGGCACGCGCACGCCGACCACCGCGGCACCGCGCCCTATCTGGACGTGCCGGTCCTCTGTCACCCCGACGAGAAGGCCGACGCCGAAAGCGACGCGGCGATCGCCCCCTACATGGACCTCTCGCAGCTGCCGGTCGCCTGGGTGCGTTGGCTCTATCCGTTCCTGCTGCGGCGCTGGGACGGCGGTGCGGTGCGGATCGCCGACACGGTGATCGAGGGCGACGAGGTGGCCGGCTTCAAGGTGATCCACTTCCCCGGGCACGCGCCGGGCCTGATCGGGCTCTGGCGGGAGAGCGACCGGGTGGCGCTCGTCTCCGACGTCGTCTACTTGGTCGACTCGGCGCGGCTGAAACCGCTGCCCGAGGGCGAGGCCAGCGTCCCCCACCCCGCCTGGGCCTGGGACCACGCCAAGGCGAAGGAGTCGCTGCAGCGGCTGGCGGCGCTGGAACCGCGCGTCGTCGGCGCCGGCCACGAGCATCCGCTGCGGGGCGAGAACCTGCGCGAGACGCTCGAAGCGGCCGCCGAGAAGTACTGAAACCGCCCGCTGCCTTAGTTTCCAGCGCCTGATGATCGCCACCTACGCCTCGGCGGCGCTGATCTGCGCCGTCTCGCTGCTGGTCGGCCGCGCCGTTCTCTCCCTCGCCGGCAGGCGGGAGTGGAGCTGGCTGGAGCCGGCGGTCGGCCTCGGCGCCGTGCTGACGGTTACCGGCGCGCTGGCGCGAGCGCCCGGCCACGGCACCTCGGCGACGCTGGGTGTGGCGGCGCTGGTGGTGCTCGCGGCGCTGGTCCTCTGGCGCAGCGGCGTTCGTCCTTTGTCGCCGACTGGGCTACAAAGGACGAACGCCGGCGGTGCCTGGCGGGAAGGGGCGCCGGTGGCGATCGTTGTCGCGCTTGTCCTCGCGATCCCGTTTGCGGTCAGCGGCCGCTGGGGGCTGCTCGGAGTCGGCTTCAACAACGACCTCGGCCTGCACCTCGCCTGGGCCGAGTGGCTGCGCAGCGGCTTCGGCCCGGCGGCCGATCCCGGCTACCCGCTGGGCCCGCACGGGCTGGCGGTGGCGACGGCCGCGGTGCCGGGGATCGGGTTGGGACAGGCGTTCCTCGGCGAGATCGTCGCGATCGGGGTGATGACCGGCCTGACCGCCCTCGGCGCGCTGCGCGGCATGACCCCCGGCCGCCGCACCCTCGCCGCCGCCCTCGTCGCCATCCCCTACCTAGCCGCCTCCTACTACGCCCAAGCAGCCTTCAAGGAGCTTGCCGAGGCCCTACTGGTCATGGCCTTCGCGATCTGGCTGACCACGCTCGACAGCCAGAGCAAGGGGGGTCCGTCGCCAGACACTCAACATCGAGCACCGCGAGATGTGTCTGGAGATGGACCCCCCCTGGCCTGGCTCCTACCACCCCTGGCCCTAGCCGGCGGCATCTTCTTCGCCTACTCCTTCGCCGGCATAGCCTGGCCCGTCGCCATCCTCGCCCTCTGGAGCCTGACCCTGCCGGAGGTCCGACAGGCGCTGCGGCCACGCTCGCTGCTGCGCTTCCTGCTGCGGCCGACGACCCTGCTGGCGATTGCCATCCTCGTCGGCCTCGCGGTCCTGGTCACGGTGGTCGGCCCCTTCGGCTTCGGCAGCAGCTTCAAAAAGGTGGCGGGCAGCAACACCTACGGCCCGGTTTCCGCGTTGGAGGCTTTGGGGGTTTGGCCGGCCTCCAACTACCGCCTCGACGCCGCCGGTGGGGCCCGTTACCCCGGCCTGGCCGGAGCGATAGCGATCCTCGCCCTCCTCGTCGCCATCGCCTGGTGGGTCCGCCGCCGCGAGCTGACCATCCCGATCGCCCTCGGCGCCGCCTGGCTCCTCTACCTCGCCTCCCTCCCCTCCTCCGGCGACTACTCCCAAGCCAAGGCCCTGATGATCATCGCCCCCCTGGCGATGCTGGTGACGGTCCGTCCGCTCCTCGAAGAATTCCCGCGACGCCGGGACAGGGGGGTTCCTCCGCCAGACACTCAACATCGAGCACCGCGAGATGTGTCTGGCGGGGGAACCCCCCTGCCCCGGCCCCTGCTGAAAGCCGCTTGGACCCTCCTGGCCGTCGCCTTCATAGGCGGTGCCGTCTACTCCAGCTTCCTCGCCCTCCGCGACGCCCCAGTAGGCCCACCCGGCCACGGCTCGGAGCTGCAGGCGTTCCTGCCGATCCTCCATGGCCAGCCCGTCCTCTACGCGGGCCAGGACCGCTACGCCGCCTACGAGCTGCTCGGGGCCGACACCCACGTGCCGCTGGTCGAGTTCCCCGACGACGCCGTCTCCCCCAACCCGGAAAAGCCGTTTGACACCGGCGACGCCTACAGCCCGATCGACTTCGACTCCTTCTCGCGCGGGACCCTCGACCGCTTCCCGTACGTGATCACCGGCCGCGCCGCCTGGAACAGCCAGGCGCCGCCCAACTTCAAGCGGGTCGCCAGCACCGCCTCCTACGTGCTCTGGAAGCAGACCGGGCCGACGCCGGAGGACCGCCACGTCCTGCTCGAGGGGACCGAGGCGGGCGCCTTCGCCGGCTGCGCCGCGCCGGAGATCCGGATCCTGCTCGGCGGCCCCGGCCGCGCCGGGCTCTTCCCCGATGTCGTCATCGGCCACAAAGACGACTGGGACGGCGGCAGCATCCTCGGCACCGGCGCGGATACCTCGCAGCCGCTGCAGCTGCCGGCCGGCGCCTGGAACCTCTCGCTGCAGTACTTCTCCCCCTTCGACCTCACCCTTGCGGCGCCCGGCTTCCACGAAGAGCTGCCGGCGGCGCTCGACGGCCAGCGGCCGAACACGATCAGCCTCGGCAACAACGGCCAGTTCTGGCCGGCGGGTCGTTTCCAGAGCGACGGCGGCCCGGCCGTCTTCACCCTGCGCACGCCCGACGCCAGCACCCTCCAGAGCCTGACCGGCTACGACGGCAAGGCCTACGTCGGCGAGCTGGTCGCAGTCCCGGCGCAGCCGCACCGCACGGTGCCCTTGAAAGCCGCCTGCAACGGCTGGATCGACTGGTACGAAGCGCCCGCGGCGCCCTAGGAGAGATTGGCGAAACCCGCGTGTGCGGATGGCGAGCGCCGGACCAAGCGGGCCAAGGACGCAGGGAGGCCGAATAGCAGAGCTCATGAGTATTCGGTTCGCTCAGGCAGCCATCCCGCCCGGTAGAGATAGCGCGCCGAGGAGGTCGCCAGGCGAGGGTGCTGATCCCCCAGCCGTCTTGTCCCCACCTGGCTGGGGCGAAAGTCGGATGCGAGCCACGGCCCTGGGCCAGCACATCGTTTTGACGGGTTCGCAGGCTCACCGGGAGCGAACCGGATACTCATGAGCCTCGCTATTCGGCCGACCGAGGACGCCGCTTCGCGCAGTGTCCGTCGCCGCCAGGCATGCGCGGGGGTTTCGCCAATCCCCCCTACAAGCTAGGCGGGGCCGTCGGAACGGTTCGCGTAGATAGCCTCGGGTATCCGCTAGAGCTTCGCCCCGGTCTCCCGGTCGTGGGCCACGGGCAGGTCAGTGTCCGCACCGGTTGCCCTTCGGCCCGCAGGGCCTCTAACCGGCCTGTCCGGGCCATTCGTCCCGGCCGAGCTGGCGTCCTGGCCGAGCGCGCTCATTCACAGCGCACTCGCCGAACCCACTGCTTGAGGTAACCGTCGTTCGTCGCCTTGTTGACAACGATCAGCCCACAGAATTCGCCGCTTCGGTATTCCACAGCCGCACCGCAGTCGACCCGCGAGTAGGCCATCCGCGAACAGTGCCCAACCTTCCACCAGACGCAGGACGGATGGTGAATGCAGTAATCGTCCATGAAGGCCTTGCTCTGCTTCCGCGCCCAACCGAAGGGCATCTTCACGGACGCGCTCGCCGTTCCCCCGCCTATCAGTGCGGCCACGACCAGCACAACCGCCAGAACCCGAATCCTCATCCAAGCCTCCCCGAAGTCGATTGAGAACTGGCGAGATCCTAAACCGAACCCGCCGATGCTGAGCGCTTCGCGCAGCCGGGTCTTGGATCCTCCCGTCGAAGCGTCCTATTCATGGCCTTGGCTTATTGACGAAGCGCACAGCGGTGGGCAGAGTCAGGTTGCCTCGCCCCCTGCAGTCGGTGCGAGTTTCTGACGGAACTGAATCGCGCCTAGGCTTACTAGGCGATCTTCGCCCTGGCTTTGGTCGCCTGGCGCTCCGGGCTGACCCGCACCACGTCCCAGGCCAGGCCGACCTTCTCGAGGCCGTTGATCACCAGCGAGGAGATGTCGACCTGGTACCAGCGCAACCCGTGGGTGGCCGAGGTCGGGAAGGCGTGGTGGCTGTTGTGGTAGGCCTCGCCGAGCGTCGGGATCGCGATCAGGGCGAGGTTGCGGGACTCGTCGGTGGTCTCGAATTCTTTGCGGCCGAAGGTGTGGCAGAGCGAGTTGATGCTGTAGGTGAAGTGGTGCAGGACGAAGACCCGCACCAGGCCGCCCCAGAGCAGCCCGGTGAGACCGGCGACGAGGGTGCCGCCGATGATCCAGCCGAGGAAGAAGGGGAGCAGCAGGCCGAGGATCGCCCAGTAGATGAAGGTGCGGTCGACCCAGTTGATCACCGGGTCTTTGATCAGGTCGGGCGCGAAGCGCTCCTTGTTGCCGCGCTGGGTGTGGATGAAGATCCAGCCCACGTGCGCGTGGAAGAGGCCCTTCATCGCCCCTTTCCAGCCGCCGCCGTGGTCGACGTGGGGGCTGTGGGGGTCGCCGTGTTCGTCGGAGAAGGTGTGGTGCTTGCGATGGTCGGCGACCCAGGAGATCACCGGCCCCTCGATCGCCGCCGACCCGAGGATCCCGAACAGGCCGCGCATCCAGGGCGTGGTTTTGAAGGCGCGGTGGGTGAGGAGGCGGTGGAAGCCGACGGTGATGCCGAGCCCGGTGAAGAAGTAGAGCCCGAGGAAGAGGAAGACGTCGGTCCAGTTGAGGGCACTCCCCCACACCTGCCAGCCGGCGACGATGACGGCGAGGAACGGGATCACGGTGACCAGGCCGGTGATGATCCGGTCCCTGGTCTCGTTCTCGACGGGCTGGATATCTGAGGGAAGTGGTCCTACGGTCGTCATGGCGGCCGATGATACGGGCCGGGGCTGAAGCTTCCTAGTCGGCCGCTCGATCGGAAGTTGTAGGGTCCCCCGGCAGTGCCCTTCGCAAACACCGCACCGCTGCGGCGGGAGATCGCCACCCGCCTCCCGGAGCGCCCCTTCACGATCGCCTTCTGGGACGGCTCCGAGGTCCCCTCGACCTCCGGCGAGGGCCCCGTCTTCAGCGTCCGCTCGCCGCGCGCGATCGCCCACGCGCTGCGGGCTCCCGGCCAGCTCGGCCTCGGCCGCGCGTACGTCAGCGGCGAGCTCGAGGTCGACGACATCGAACAGGTGATCCGGGTGCTCGACGGCTGGCAGCCCCCCGCGCTCGACAAGGCCGACCAGCGGGCGCTGATGCTGGCCGCGGTGCGGGCGATGGGGATCGTCAAGCCGCCGCCGCGCCCGGCGGCCGAGCTGCGGCCGAGCGGCAAGCGCCACAGCAAGGAGCGCGACGCCCGCGCCGTCCGCCACCACTACGACGTCTCCAACGAGTTCTTCGAGCTCTTCCTCGGCCCGACGATGGTCTACAGCTGCGCGATCTGGCGCGGCGGCGAGATGAAGACGCTGGAGGAGGCGCAGGAGGAGAAGCTCGACACCGTCGCCCGCAAGCTCGACATCAAGGAGGGCGAGCGGATCCTCGACGTCGGTTGCGGCTGGGGCGGCTTCCCGCTCTGGGCGGCGACCAAGTACGGCGCCAACGTCGTCGGCATCACCCTCTCCCCCCCGCAGGCCGAAAAGGCGCGCCGGCGGGCCGAGGAGGCCGGGGTCGCCGACCGGGTCGACATCCGCGTCATGGACTACCGCGACCTGCCCTCGCTGGGCGAGAGGTTCGACGCGATCGCCAGCATCGGCATGGTCGAGCACGTCGGCTCGGCCAACATCGACCTCTACGCCGAGACCCTGGCCAGCCTGCTCGATTCCGGCGGCCGCCTGCTCAACCACGGCATCACCCGCCTCCGCCACACCGACCCCGAGGCCGGCGACTTCTCCGAGCGCTACGTCTTCCCCGACGCGGCGCCGCTGCACCTCTCGCGCAACCTGCTGGCACTCGAACGGGCCGGCTTCAACGTCCACCACGTCGAGGACTTCGGCCCCGACTACGCGGAGACGCTGAAGCATTGGGCGCAGAACCTCGACGCCAACCGGGCCGAGGGCGAACGGCTCGCCGGGGCCGAACGGATGCGCGTCTGGCGCCTCTACCTGCGGATGGCCCGCAACGGCTTCGAAAACGGGTTCCTGAACATCTACCAGGCCCGCTGCAGCAGGTCCTAGCTAAGCGGGGAAACCCTCCAGCACGTTCTCGATCGACCAGTCGGCGCCGGCGTCGGTGAGTTCGTCGGTCGCGTAGGAGCCGGTGGCGACGCCGACCACGCGGATGCCGGCGCCGTGGCCGGCGCGGACGTCGCGGGGGGTGTCGCCGACGGCGATCGTCTCGTCGCGGTCGAGCGGCTGGCCGGCGACCTGCTCGCCCCGCTGCAGCGCCTTCTTGGTCAGCTCGGTGCGGTCGCGCGAGTCGGAGCCGTAGCCGCCGAAGGCGAAGTACTTGTCGAGGTCGCCACGAGCGAGCTTGATGTGCGCCGCCGGCTCGATGTTGCCGGTCACGACCCCGAGCAGGATCCCCTCGGCCACCAGGCGCGGCAGCAGCTCTTCGATCCCCTCGATCACGAAGTACCCATCGGATTCGGCGACCGCGTCGGCGAGGTGGCCGAGGTAGCAGCCGATCGCCTCCGCCCGCTCGGTCGCCGAGCCCGGCCGTTTGAGCACCTCGCGGAAGACAATCTCGGCGATTTCGGGGTCGGTCATCCCGGCGTGGGTGTGTTCGGTGATGTTCGCTTCGACCTCGTAGAGCTCGATGAAGGCGCGCTGCCAGGCGACCGCGCCGGCGCCGCCGGTGTGCAGCAGGGTGCCGTCGATGTCGAAGAGGATCGCCTTGGCCACGGGCCGGCGCAGCCTATCCGCGCCCGTCGGCTGTCAGCCCTCTAGTGCTCGGCCTCGAGCAGGTCCTTCTGCGCAAGCGTGTAGAGCAGCGCCAGTGACGGCAGGACGAGCACCGCGGCGACGGCGAAGACGATGAAGACGATCGTCATCGTCGCGTCGGGCGCGGCGGCCTGGTCGATGCGGAGGCTGGTCGGCAGCAGGTAGGGGAACTGGGCGACGCCCCAGCCCCAGATCACCGCGATCACGGCGCCGGCGGCAAGAGGGCGCAGCGGCCGGCGGCCACCGCGCAGCAAGACCGCGAGCAGGGCGGCGCCGCAGAGCAGCGAGACGACCACCAGCGGCAACCCCTCGGCGGTCAGGCGGTCGAACACGTACCGGGCTTCGGAGTGCAGGGCGAAGAGGCCGGCGAGAGCGAAGGCGCCGGCGACCACTGCCGCGCCCAGCGCCCGGCGTTCGAAGTAGCGCTCCATCTCCTCGTCGCCGGCGCGGCGGGAGTCGCCGACCAGGAACACGGCGGCGAGGTAGGCGCCGGAGGCGACGAACATCGCCCCGATCAGCAACGGCAGCGGCTGGATCCAGCTGGAGAAAGCGTCGCCGTTCCCGTCGGCGGGGACGTTGCCGGCGGCGATCGCCCCCACCACCGTGCCCATGAAGAACGGGGTGAGGACCGAGGAGATCGCAAAGGTCGCCCCCATCGCCCGCCGCTCGCGCAGGCCGACGATCGACTTGCGGAAGGCGAAGCCGGCGCCGCGCAGGACGATCCCCAGCGCGGCCAGGGCGATCGGCACGTAGAGGGTCGAGAAGATCGCGCTGAAGGCGGGCGGGAAGGCGGTCCAGAGGACGACCAGGACGAAGATCAGCCAGACGTGGTTCGCCTCCCAGACGGGGGTCAGCGAGCGCTGGATCACCTCGCGCGGCCGCTCGCCACGCTCGTCCCAGCCGGCGACGAGGTCCCAGAAGCCGCCGCCGAAGTCGGCGCCGCCGAAGAGCGCGTAGAAGGTCGCCCCGACCCAGAGGATCGCCGCAGCAGCGTCGGCCTTGCTCACGACCCACCCCCATCGACGGGCCGATTTCCCTCCGCATAGGCGTACTTTCGTCCCGTCGGCGCTGATGGTGCGTACGGGGTGTCGCCTTCGGGGTCGGCGCCCGCCTCGCGCCAGCGGCGCGACATCGAGCGCAGGACGAGGACGGCCCCGGTCCCGAGCCCGGCGTAGAGGAGCAGCACCAGGCCGAAGCTGAACCAGATCCCCTTCGCATCGGTCACCGCTTCGGAGGTCCGCATGTAGCCCTGGACGATCCACGGCTGGCGGCCGACCTCGGTGACGATCCAGCCGCACCACAGCGCCACGATCGCCCCGGCGCCGGAGACGGCGACCGCGCGCAGGAACCAGGGCGTGCGCGGGATGTCGCGCCGTTTCCACCAGACGAACCCAAACCAGGCGCCGAGGGCGAGCAGCGCGGTGCCGATCCCGACCATCGCGTCGAAGGCGAGGTGGAGCATGGTGTGCGCCGGCGGCTCTTCGTCGTCGGGAATGTCGTTGAGGCCGGTCACCGTGGTGTCTTTGCTGAAGCCGACGAGGAAGGAGTCGAGGCCGGGGATCCCGATCGCCCCCTTTACCCCATCGGAGGTGCAGACGCCGCCGAGGTACTCGGTCTGGTCGTCGCCGGTCTTTTCGATGCACTCCATCGCCGCGAACTTGGCCGGCTGGTGGTCGGCCACTTCACGCGCCGCGGTGTCGCCGACGAAGAGCTGGACCGGGGTGGCGATGCAGGCGATCGTCAGCGGGATCACCAGGCCGAGCCTGTGCAGGCGGTCGCGCCTGCCTTTCAGCATCCCGACCGCGTAGATCGAGGCGACGAGGAAGCCGACGACCATGTAGGCGGCGAGGATCATGTGCGGGACCTCGTAGCCGGTGGCCGGGTTGAACAGCACCTTCAGCGGCTCGACGTCGACGACCTTGCCGGCGGCGTCCAGCGTGAACCCCTGCGGCTGGTTCATCCAGGAGTTGGCGGCGACCACCGCGAAGGCGCCGCCTATCCCGGTTATGACCATCGGCACCCCGGACCAGAAGTGCGCCCAGGGGCTGAGCCGCTTCCAGCCGTAGATGTAGATCGCGAGGAAGATCGCCTCGAGGAAGAAGAAGATCCCCTCGATCGCGAAGGCGACCCCGAAGGCGGCGCCGAAGCGGTCCATGAACTCAGGCCAGAGCAGTCCAAACTCGAAGCTCAGCACGGTGCCGGTGACGGCGCCGACGGCGAAGGTCACCGCCATCGCCTTCGACCAGCGCCGGGCCAGCTCCAGCGCCGCGCCGTCGTCCTTCTTCACGCCCAGCCAGTTGGCGAGGAGGATCGTCGCCGGCAGCGCCACCCCGAGGCAGGAGAGGACGATGTGGAAGGCGAGGGTGAACGCCATCTGCTCGCGAGCGGCGAGCAGGTTCGACGACTCCGCCAGCGGGAGCGCGTCGAGGACCACGGTTACTCCCGGTCCCTCCGGTAGCGCCGGATCAGCTCGTTGGTGGAGCTGTCGTGGCGCAGCTCCGGCTCGGAGTCGGACTCGAGCTCGGGGATGATCGCCACCGCCAGAACCTTGCCCAGCTCGACCCCCCACTGGTCGAAGGAGTCGATCCCCCAGATCGTCCCCTGGGTGAAGACGCTGTGCTCGTAGAGGGCGATCAGCGAGCCCAGCGTCGCCGGCGTCAACCGCTCGGCGAGGATCGTGTTCGACGGCCGGTTGCCCTCCATCACCCGGTGCGGGACTACCTCCTCGGCGGTGCCCTCCGCCCGCACCTGCTCCGGCGTTTTGCCGAAGGCGAGCGCTTCGCCCTGGGCGAAGACGTTCGACATCAGGATGTCGTGGTGGCGGCCGAGCGGGTTGAGCGAGTTGGCGAAGCCGATGAAGTCGCACGGGATCAGCCGCGTCCCCTGGTGGATCAGCTGGTAGAAGCTGTGCTGGCCGTTGGTCCCCGGCTCGCCCCAGTAGACGGCGCCGGTGTCGTAGTCGACGTGGGCGCCGTCGAGGGTGACGTGCTTGCCGTTCGACTCCATCGTCAGCTGCTGCAGGTAGGCGGGAAAGCGGTGCAGGTACTGGTCGTAGGGCAGGACCGCCTGCGTCTGGGCGCCGAAAAAGTCCGAGTACCAGACCGACAGCAGGCCCATCAGCATCGGCAGGTTGGCGCCGGTGTCGGCTTCGCGGAAGTGTTCGTCCATCGCGTGGAAGCCGGCGAGCATCTCCTCGAAGCGGGCCGGGCCGATCGCCAGCATCGTCGAGAGCCCGATCGCCGAATCCATCGAGTAGCGGCCGCCGACCCACTCCCAGAAGCCGAACATGTTCTCGGTGTCGATCCCGAACTTCGAGACCTCCTCGGCGTTGGTCGAGACCGCGACGAAGTGCTTGGCGACCGCGTCCTCGTCGCCGCCAAGACCGGCGAGCGACCACTCGCGGGCGGTGTGGGCGTTGGTCATCGTCTCCAGCGTCGTGAAGGTCTTCGAGGAGATCACGAAGAGCGTCTCCTCGGGATCGAGGTCGCTGGTCTTCTCGGCGAAGTCGGTGCCGTCGACATTGGAGACGAAGCGGCAGCTCAGATCGCGCTTCGCGTAGTGCTTGAGCGCCTCGTAGGCCATCACCGGGCCGAGGTCGGAGCCGCCGATTCCGACGTTGACGACGGCGCGGATCGGCTTGCCGGTGTGGCCGCGCCACTCGCCCGAGCGGACTTGCTCGCAGAACGCCGCCATCCGGTCGAGCGTTCCGTGCACCTCCTTGACCACGTCGACGCCGTCGACGAGGAGCGAGCGGTTGCGGGGCATCCGCAGCGCCACGTGGAGGACGGCGCGGTCCTCGGAGACGTTGATGTGCTCGCCGGCGAACATCGCTTCGCGCCGCTCGGCCACCCCCCGCTGCCGCGCCAGCTCGCCGAGCAGCAGCAGGGTCTCGTCATTGACCCGGTTCTTGGAGAAGTCGAGGTAGAGTCCGGCGCCCTCGGCCCGCAGCCGCTCGCCGCGGTCGGGGTCGGCGGCAAAGAGGTCGCGCAGGTGGGCGCCGCGGATCTGCTCGAAGTGGGACTGCAGCTGCGCCCAGGCCGGCGCCTCACGAAGCGCGCTCACACCTGTTCCTTATCCGTGCTGGGCAACGAAAGGGAACAGACGAGTGAGGTCACCCGGCCTTGACCCCGCTCTTCGACTCGATCGTCTCCAGCATCTCGTTCCAGGCCTTGTTGAAGCTCTCTTTGCCCTCCACCTGCAGCCGCGTCGCCAGCGCCGCGACGTCGATTCCGGCCTCGGCGAACTCGGCCAGGACCTGCTCGGCGTTGCCGCCGTCCTTCGGGAAGAGGTCGGTGACGTCGCCGTGGTCGGCGAAGGCGTGCAGGGTCGGCTCCGGCATCGTGTTGACCGTCAGCGGCGAGGCGAAGGCCTCGATGTAGAGGGTGTCGGAGGCGTCGGGGTCCTTGGTCCCGGTGCTCGCCCAGAGCAGCCGCTGCGGCCGCGCGCCCTCGTTCATCAGGCGTCGCATCCGGTCGGATTCCAGCAGCTCGTTGTAGGCGCGGTAGGCGCGGCCGCCGATCGCGATCCCGAGCCGGTTGACGAGGTTGTCGGGAACCTCCTTGCCGACGGCGACGTCCCAGCGGCTGATGAACAGCGAGGCGACGGAGGGGACGTGGGGGTCCAGCCCCGCCTCGATCCGGCGCTCTAGGCCGCGCATGTAGGCATCGGCGGCGCCGAGGTACTGCTTGTCGTCGAACAGCAGGGTGACGTTGATCGGGATGCCGGCGAAGATCGACTCCTCGATCGCCTCCCGCCCCGCCTCGGTACCCGGGATCTTGATGTAGAGGTTGTCGCGCTCGCCCTTGGCGTGGAGCGCTTTCGCCTCCTCGATCGTCGCCGCCGCGTCGTCGGCGATCAGCGGCGAGACCTCGAGCGAACAGAAGCCGTCGACACCAGCGGTGCGGCGGTGGACGTCGGCGAAGAGGTCGCAGGCGTCGCGCAGATCCGCCAGCGCCAGCTCGAAGAAGATCTTCTCGGTCTCGGTCGCGCCGACACCCTCGCCGGCGGCGGCTTTCGGAGCCTCCTCGGCGATCTGCTCGTCGTAGGCGTCGCCGGCGCCGATCGCCTTGTCGAAGATCGACGGGTTCGAGGTCAGGCCGGTGACCGAGAGGTCGCGGATGTAGCCCTCGAGCACGCCTTCGCGCAGCATCGGGCGGGTGATGTTGTCGAGCCAGAGGCTCTGGCCCAGTTCGTGCAGACGCTGCGTCGGCTTCATCTGGAGCCTCCTAGGTCGTTGATTTGGCCGCCCGCTCGGCGACCTCGCGCGCCACCTCGGTGACGTTGTCGACGGTGAACCCGAACTCGGCCTCGACGTCCGCGAACGGAGCCGACTGTCCAAAGGTACTCATACCCATGATCGCGCCCTCCCTACCGACGTAGCGCTCCCAGCCGAGGGTCGAGCCCTCCTCGATCGAGACCCGGGCGGTGATGTCGGGTGGCAGCACCTCGTCGCGGTAGGACTGGTCCTGCTGCTCGAAGATCTCCCAGCAGGGGAGGCTGACGACGCGGCTGCGGATGCCGGCCTCGTTGAGCCGCTCGTGGGCGCCGAGCGCGAGCTGGACCTCGCTGCCGGTGGCGATCAGGATCAGCTCCGGCTCGCCGCCCTCGGCGTCGGCGAGGACGTAGCCGCCGCGCTGGACCCCCTCGGCCGAGGCGTACCTGGAGCGGTCGAAGACCGGCACGTTCTGCCGGGTCATCACCAGCGCGACCGGGCAGTGGGTGCGGTTGAGCGCGATCTTCCAGGCCTCGGTCACCTCGTTGGCGTCGGCGGGGCGGATCACGTCGAGCTGCGGCATCGCCCGCAGGCCGGCGAGCTGCTCGACCGGCTGGTGGGTCGGGCCGTCCTCGCCGAGGCCGATCGAGTCGTGGGTGAAGAGGTGGACGACCGGCAGCTCCATCTGCGCCGAGAGGCGGATCGCAGCCTTGCCGTAGTCGGAGAAGGTCAGGTAGGTCGACCAGAGCGGGCGCAGCTTCGCGGTTGACATCCCGCTGCAGGCCGCGGCGGCGGCGTGTTCGCGGATCCCGAAGTGGACCTGGCGGCCGTCGTAGCTGCCGGGCTCGTACTGGTCGGCGTCGCTGAGCCGGACCGAGGTCGAGTCGGTCAGGTCGCAGGAGCCGGCGATCAGCCACGGGACCCGCTCGGCGATCGCGTTCTGGACCTTGTTCGAGGCCTTGCGGGTGGCGAGGCCCTTCTCTTCGTCGGCCTCGAAGCGCGGCAGGTCGGCGTCCCAGCCGTCGGGCAGGCCGCGCCGCTGCATCGTCTCCAGCTCAGTCGCCTTCTCGGGGTTGTCGCCCTTGAAGGCGTTAAACCTCTCGACCCAGGCGGAGTGCGCTTCGCTGCCGCGCTTGCCGATCACCTCGTCGAAGCGCTCGCGGACGCCGTCGGGGACGAGGAACTTGGCGTCCTTCGGCCAGCCGTAGGCCTCCTTGGTCAGTTCGATCTCCTCTTCGCCGATCGGTTCGCCGTGGGCGGACTCGGTGTCCTGCTTGTTCGGCGAGCCCCAGCCGATGTGGCTGTCGACGACGATCAGGGTCGGGCGGCCGGTCTCGGCCTTGAACTCGTTGAAGGCTTTGCCCAGCAGGCCGGCGTCGTTCGCGTCGCCGACCCGGATCACGTTCCAGCCGTAGCCCTCGAAGCGGCTGAGGACGTCGTCGGAGAAGGCCAGCGCGGTGTCGCCGTCGATCGAGATGTGGTTGTTGTCGAAGATCCAGCAGAGGTTGTCGAGTTTCAGGTGCCCGGCCAGCGAGGCGGCTTCGTGGGAGATCCCCTCCTGCAGGCAGCCGTCGCCGGCCAGCGCATAGACGTCGAAGTCGAAGAGCTCGGCGCCGTAGGTCGCGCCCAGCCACTTCGAGGCCATCGCCATCCCGGTCGAGGAGCCGACCCCCTGGCCCAGCGGGCCGGTCGTCGTCTCCACCCCGGTCGTCCAGCGGTACTCGGGGTGGCCGGGGGTGCGCGAGTGCAGCTGGCGGAATCTTTCGATCTCCTCCAGCGAGCAGGCCGGCTCGTCGGTCACGTTGTAGTCCTCGTCGACCCTGCGGACGCCGGCGAGGAAGATCATCGAGTAGAGGAGCATCGAGGCGTGGCCAGCCGAGAGGACGAAGCGGTCGCGGTTCGGCCAGATCGGGTTCGCCGGGTCGTAACGCAGGTGGTTCTGCCAGAGCTCGTAGGCGACGGGCGCCAGCGACATCGGCGTCCCCGGGTGGCCCGAGTTCGCCTTCTGGACGGCGTCCATCGAGAGGGTGCGGATCGTGTTTATGGCGAGCTGATCGATGTCCTGAGTCATGAGGGCCGATCCTAGCCGCAACGCACCCTTATTCGGCTGCAGAGAGATCGGAAGGCTTGCGCTCTCCTCGTCTGCCTTTATTCTCCAATCCTGAATAGGCATTTAAATATCGATATATGTCGAATATCGATGTTAAAATATCGATCATGAAACGGCCGACGAACTACTCCCCGCGCACCACGGAGGCTGCCGAGCTGCTCGGCGCTCGCATCCGCCTGGGCAGACGGGAACGGCGATGGACCTTGGCGGAGCTCGCCGACCGGGTGGGAGTCGGCGTCGTAACGATGCGGAAGATCGAGCGGGGCGACCCCGGCGTCGGCCTCGGTGCCGCCTTCGAGGCGGCGACCCTGACCGGGGTGGCGCTCTTCCACGAAGATCCCTCGCGCCTCTCGCTCGAAGCCGCGCGCGTCAACGACCGCCTCGCCGTCCTGCCCCGCCTCGTGCGCAAGCCGGCCGAGGTAGACGATGACTTCTGAGCATCGGCAGGTCTTCGTCTGGGTCTGGCTCCCCGGAGCCACCGAGCCCGTCGTCGCCGGTCGCCTCGACCCGGCCGGCCCAATAGTCAACTTCACCTACGGGCGCACTTACCTGGAACGGAGTGACGCGATCCCGCTCTTCCTGCCCGAGCTTCCCCTCGAACCCGGCCAGATCTCTCCCCGGGTGGGTGACCTGCCGGGCTGCATCGCCGATGCGGGACCCGACGCCTGGGGACAGCGGGTGATCCTCAACCGCCTGACCGGCAGGGCCGACGCCGACCCCGCCGAGCTTGGCCCGCTCACCTATCTGATCGAGTCGGGCTCCGACCGAATCGGCGCCCTTGATTTCCAGACCTCGGCGACCGAGTACGTGCCGCGCGCGATGGACCACGCAACGGTGGACGAGTTGGCGGAATCGGCGGAACGGGTCGAGAAGGGAATCCCGCTGACGCCGGAACTCGACCGGGCGCTCCTGCACGGCAGCTCGGTCGGAGGAGCGCGGCCGAAGGCGCTTCTGAACGACGGCGACAGGAAGCTGATCGTCAAGTTCAGCTCCACCACCGACACCTATCCCGTGGTCAAGGGCGAGTTCCTGGCGATGGAGCTGGCGCGGCGGGCAGGGCTTGACGTGGCGCCGGTGGCCCTGACCGCAGCCCACGGACGCGATGCGCTCCTGGTCCAGCGCTTCGACCGCCCCGGCAGCGGCAGCCGGCGAGCGATGGTCTCGGCGCTGACGATGCTCGGACTGGACGAGGCGGGCGCTCGCTACGGCAGCTACGCGGACCTGGCCGACCAAGTGCGTGCGCGCTTCACCGAGGCGAAGCCAACCCTGCGCGAGCTGTTCTCTCGAATCGTCTTCAACGTCCTCTGTAGCAACACCGACGACCATCCCCGCAACCACGCCGCCTTTTGGGATGGCGAAGCGCTCTCGCTCACCCCCGCCTACGACATCTGCCCCCAGCTGCGCAGCGGCGGCGAGGCAGCGCAGTTGATGGCGATCGGCCGGGACGGCTGGCGGATGAGCCAGGTCGCCGGGTGTATCGAGCGCGCTTCCACCTACCTGCTCTCCGAGTCCGAGGCTCAGGCGATCGTCGATGGCCAGATCGCGACGATCGAGGAGCAGTGGGACGAGGTCTGCGATCTCGCCGAGCTGCCCGAGGCGGCTCGAGCCGGGTTCCGCGGTCGCCAGTTCCTCAACCCCTACTCCCTGGAGGGCTACAGACGCGGCGCATAGCTATGGCTCGATGCGGGTGACGGTGCCGTCTCCGTTATTCGCGACCCAAACCGCATCGCCGCCGACCGCGACGGCGCCGGGTTCGGGGCCGACCTCGATCGGCGCGCCCTCGACCTCGCCGCTGGCAAGGTCGATCTTCCGCACCGCGTCGTCTTCGCGGTCGGCGACCCAGACGGCGCTGGTGCCGCCGTCGATGCCGCCGGGATGGCCGTCGACCCTGATCGTCGCGACCACCTGCAGCGAGAGCGGGTCGATCTGGGCGACCGTGCCCGAGCGGCTGCTCGCGACCCAGACGTAGCCGCCCGCGACCGTGATCCCGGCCGGTCCGCCGCCGACGGTGATCGGGGCGCCGGTCACCAGGGTGCTCGGCGCGATGCGGCGGACGACGTTGGCGCCGGAGACCGCGACCCAGAGGCTTTCGGCGCCCCAGGCGAGCCGCAGGCCGGGCGACTGCGGCGGCAGGCCGCGCTTGGCGACCTCGCCGGCTTCGGCATCGACCGCGGTGACCCCGCTGCCGCCCTCGTCGGCGACCCAGACGCGCTGACCGCCGAGGGCGAGCGGCCCCGGTTCGCCGGGGAGCGGGATCCGCTTCAGGATCCGGCCGCTGAAGGGGTCGATGCGCAGGAGCAGCCCCCGCCGGGGGTTCGTCACCCAGGTCCATTTGCTGCCGACGGCGACCCCGGAGACGCCCTTTTCCAGTTTGTGGGGGCTGCCGACGACTTCGCCGGTTTCCGGGTCGAGGCGGGTCCCGGTGCCGTCCTTTTCGCTCGTCACCCAGACCGCCTTCGGCCCGGCGTCGAGCCGCAGCGGCGGCGTCCCGATCGCGATCGGCGCCGAGACCTGCGGCCCCTCGTCGCCGAGCAGGAGGAAGAGGACGGCGGCGACCATCGCGGCGAGGAAGCCCGCAGCGCCGGCGGCGAGCCAGGCCGCCGAGCGCCCGCCGGCGAGGCCGAAGAAGCGGCGCGAGCGGTTCGGCGTCGTGGTGCGCTCGCTGGGGTCGTGGGAGAGGACGGCGGTCGGCCGCACCTCCGAGCCCTCGGCGGCGCGGGCGGCGGCGATCAGCGCTCCCGCGGTCGGGTAGCGATCGCCCGGCTCCTTGGCAACAGCGCGGCGGATCGCCTCCTCGACGCCCTGCGGCAGCTCCGGCTCGGTGTCGGATTCGGCCCGCTGGAAGGGGGCGATGCCGGTCAGCGCCTCGTAGAGGACGCAGCCGAGCGAGTAGACGTCGGCGGCCGGGCCGATCGAGTCGCCGCGCCACTGCTCGGGCGACATGTACTGGGCGGTGCCGACGACCGAGGCGTCGTTTGCCGCCCCGCTTTCGTCGAGCGCCTTGGCGAGACCGAAGTCCGAGAGGTAGGCGCGGTCGCCTTCGACCAGGATGTTGTGCGGCTTGACGTCGCGGTGGACGACCCCGCCCGCGTGGGCGGCGTCGAGCGCGTCGGCGACCTGAGCGAGGAGGTTGATTGCGCGGTGCGGCGGCAGCGGCCCCTCGCGGTCGATCAGCCGCCGCAGGTCGCCGCCCTTGACCAGTTTCATCGCCACGATCAGCTCGCCGTCGACCTCGCGCGAGTCGTAGACCGGGACCACCGCCGGGTGCTCCAGCCGCGCCGAGAGCCGGGACTCGCGCAGGAAGCGCTCGCGGAAGCCGGGCCGGTCGGCGAGCTCGCGGGCGATCACCTTCAGCGCCACCGCCCGTTCGAGGCCGAGGTGGGTGGCGCGGTAGACCACCCCCATCCCCCCGCGCGCGATCAGCTCTTCGATCCGGTAGCCGGCGACGGTCGAGCCGATGGAAAAGTCCCCCACCCGGCCGTTATAGCCGGATGGGGGACGGAAACGCTTCGACCTGTTCCTTTCTGGCCTCAGAGACCGATAAGGAACAGACGAATTGCGGCTAGCGCTTGGGCACCGGCTGCCAGTCGATCACCGGGCCGAGCACAGTGCCTTCGCCTTCGTCGAAGTTGTAGCCGGAGGCGAGCTGGCTGTCGCGGCCGGTTTCGACGTTGATCGAGACCAGCTGCTGTTCGTCCTCGGCCTGGACGAAGGCGGCCACCCGCTTGCCGTCGGAGGAGAAGACGGAGCTCGTCTCCGACTGGTCCGGCAGGGTGCTGAGCTTGCGCGCTTTGGCCGGGCCGATCTTCTTCACCCAGAGGCCCTGGGCGCGGCGGAAGATCAGCAGCTTGCCGTTCGGCGAGACGTCTTCGACGTAGGCGGAGCCGACGCCTCGCACCTGCGCCTTGGCTTTGGAGCCGTTGCTCCGCATCGTGAAGATGTCGGCGTAGGCCGCCGGGCCCGGGGTGCTCTCGCCGCGGCTGTAGATGACGCCGCCGGCGAAGAAGCGGGGCGCGAACTCGTCGATGCCGCCGCTCCGGGTCAGGCGGGCGAGGCCGCCGCCGTTGGGGTGGATCGAGTAGATGTCGTCGTTGCCGCCTTCGGCGCCCGGGGTGGTGCGGACGAAGACGATCGACTTGCCGTCGGGCGAGAAGGCGGCGTCGTGGTTGTCGCCGCTGCTGGTCAGCGCCCGCAGGCCGCCGCCGGTGGCGCCCACCGAGTAGAGGCTGGACGGGCCGCCGAGGGCGCCGCGGCGCTCGAAGACGACGTAGCGGCCGTTGGGGGCGACCTTCGGCAGCGAGTCGACCTCGGGGCCGCTGGTCAGCTGGCGCTGGCCGGAGCCGTCGGGCCGGACCGAGTAGATGTCGCCGCCGCGGGCGAAGGCGATCGTGCGCCCGTCCGGCGAGAAGTTCGGTTCGGTGTCGGTCGGGTCTTCGGTCAGCTGGTTCAGCCGGCCGTCCTTCACCGCGAACAGCCCGCCTTTGGCGACGCCTTCGACGGTCGAGGATTTGGAGAAGACGACCGCGCCCGTGCTGGACGCCGCCGAGGCCGCTGCCGGGACTACGAGGGCGAGCAGCGCGAACATTGCGATCAGGGTCTTCTTGAACATCGGATTGCTCCTTTCACGAGCAGTCGGTGACTTGATGCATCAATGCTCGGACCGGGAGCCGTGCCGACCAACGACAGCGGCGCCACCCACCGGGCCACGCGTGGCCCGGTGCGGGTCAGCCGCCGAGACCGTGTGAGCCCGCGATATACACGGGCTCACACGGTCTCGCGAGCTAGCGCGGGCGGTCGAGGCCGAGCTCGATGACGCGGGCGGCGATCTGCCTCGGGCGGTCGCGGCCGGCGTCGCCGGGGACTTCGAGCTTGGCGGCGAGGGCGTCGAGGCGGCGCTGGGCGGTGCGCTCGGAGACGTGGAGCTCGGCGGCGATCTCGGCCCGGGTGGCCGGGCGGCCGGCGAAGGCGCCCTCGCTCCGGTAGGGGGCGACGAGGGCGGCGGCGGTCGCGCGCTCCTCCTCGTTGAGGGCGACCGAGGGCTCGCTTGCGGCGACGGTGGCGCCGACCGGGGTCACCGATCCCGTCTTCACTTCCAGCCGGTAGCCGCCGACGATCAGGGTGTCGCCGTCGCGCAGGCGGCGCGGGCGGTCGAGCGGCTCGCCGTTCAGCGCAGTGCCGTTGCGGCTGTCGAGGTCCGTCGCCATCAGCACCTCGCCTTTGCGTTCGATCTCCAGGTGGTTCCATGAGACCGCCTCGTCCTCGAGCACCACGTCGGCCTCGGGCGAGCGTCCGACCACAGTCCGCTCCGCGCTCAGCGCGACCGAGTGCGGCGCCTCACCGCTCGCCGATATCCAGAGCCGCGGATCCATCCGCCGAGATTAGATCGGTGACGGGACGATTCCCCTACATATAGGGGTATTTTCGGCCCGTCGGCGGCTAGTAGCGGTAATGATCCGGCTTGAACGGGCCCTCGACCGGCACGCCGAGGTAGGCGGACTGCTCGGGGGTCAGCTCGGTCAGCTCGACGCCGAGCGCAGAGAGGTGCAGGCGGGCGACCTTCTCGTCGAGGTGCTTGGGCAGGACGTAGACGCCGGGCTCGCCGCCGTATTTGTCCTCGCGCTTGCCGAACAGCTCGATCTGGGCGATCACCTGGTTGGTGAACGAGTTCGACATCACGAAGCTCGGGTGCCCGGTCGCGTTGCCTAGGTTCAGCAGCCGGCCTTCGGAGAGGACGATGATCGCGTTGCCGCCGGGGAACTTCCACTCGTCGACCTGCGGCTTGATGTTGATCCGCTCGGCGTCGGACTCTTCCAACGCCGCCATCTCGATCTCGTTGTCGAAGTGGCCGATGTTGCCGACGATCGCGTTGTGCTTCATCCGCCGCATGTGGTCGAGGGTGATGATGTCCTTGTTGCCGGTGGCGGTGACGAAGATGTCGGCGGTCTCGACGACTTCGTCGAGCTTGCGCACCTCGTACCCCTCCATCGCCGCCTGCAGGGCGCAGATCGGGTCGATCTCGGTGACGATCACCCGCGCGCCCTGGCCGCGCAGCGAGTCGGCGCAGCCCTTGCCGACGTCGCCGTAGCCGCAGATGACGGCGACCTTGCCGCCGATCATCACGTCGGTGCCGCGGTTGATCCCGTCGACCAGCGAGTGGCGGCAGCCGTAGAGGTTGTCGAACTTCGACTTGGTGACCGAGTCGTTGACGTTGATCGCCGGGAAGAGGAGATCGCCGGTCTCGGCCAGCTGGTAGAGCCGGTGGACGCCGGTCGTCGTCTCCTCGGTGACGCCCTTGATGTTGGCGGCGATCTTCGTCCACCGCTGCGGGTCCTCGGAGAGCGAGCGCTGCAGCGTCTGCAGGACGATCTTGAACTCCTCGGATTCGGCCGAGGCGGGGTCCGGAACAGAGCCGGCCTTCTCGAACTCGACGCCCTTGTGGACGAGCAGGGTCGCGTCGCCGCCGTCGTCGAGGATCATGTTCGGGCCCTCGCCGTCGGGCCAGTTCAGCGCCTGCTCGGTGCACCACCAGTACTCCTCCAGCGTCTCGCCTTTCCAGGCGTAGACGGGGACGCCGGCGGCGGCGATCGCCGCGGCGGCGTGGTCCTGGGTGCTGAAGATGTTGCAGCTGGCCCAGCGCACCTCGGCGCCGAGCGCGACCAGGGTCTCGATCAGGACCGCGGTCTGGATCGTCATGTG
>Ga0164301_10000041_pt1 | contig 31322 bp, 43 predicted proteins | sample Whisoiple_231_MG_FD_109711 | JGI IMG/M metagenome (GOLD analysis project Ga0164301, IMG submission 109711) | Unamended control soil microbial communities from upstate New York, USA - Whitman soil sample_231_MG | ecosystem: Environmental > Terrestrial > Soil > Agricultural land ... | reverse complement strand
GCTGCGATCGTCGTCGAGAAGAACCACGGCGGGGCGTTCCTGCTGGAGCTGCTGGAGCAGGTGATGAACGACCTCGGCCTACGAGTCCCGGTGCTGGAGGTTCACGCCTCAGACGGCAAGCGGACCCGCGCCGAGCCCGTGGCGATGCTCTACGAGCAGGGCTTCAACCGCGACCTGCCGATGGTCCACCACGTCGGCGAGTTCCCAGACCTCGAAGACCAGCAGTGCAACTGGACTGGCGAGCCCGGCATTCCCTCGCCCGACCGCATGGACGCCCTGGTGTGGGGAATCACCGCCCTGATGAAAGGTGTCGGCACGCAGAAGCGCCGCAAGGTCAAGGCCGGCGCTCGGTAGTAGAGTGTGCAGGTATGGAGAACGCCCTCGCAGAGCGCATCGTGGAGCACATGGGGCCAGCGCGCGCCGCGGCGATTCGGGACGCTGCAAAGTTGCTCGACGCAATCGAGCAGGCCAAGCGCGAAGGGCGCGTGCGAATCTTGCGAAGCTCGCAGCACTCAGGTTCTTAGGGGTCAACGCAGCCCCTCGCCAGAGTCGGGGGAGTGAGCGACCTAGTCCGAAAGGCGGTCCGGGCACGGGTGGCCCCGATGCCCGAAGGCGTTACCGCCCAGCCCGAGGACAACGCTGACCGCTGGACGCCCGAACACGCCTTGCAGCCGCCGGCGGACCTCGACGCGCTGGCCGGCTTCACGCAGTTCGCCCGCACCCGGCGCTCGTGCATCGAGGCGATCACCCTGAACACGGTGGGCCGCGGGGTGGAGGTGGTGCCCCGAGAGGGCATGGAGGACGAGGCCAAGGAGGATGAGGGCGCCGAGCTCCTGCAGGCCCTCAACGACATGGCCCGCCGCGACGTGCGGCTGCAGCGGCCGAACCTCAAGCGCCTGCTCTCGACGGTGAAGTGGGATGAGGAGGAGGTGGGCAACGGCTACCTCGAGGTCTCGCGCAACCGGGTCACCGGGGATATCGACGGCCTCTTTCACGTCCCCGGCAAGCTGGTGCGCCGCCGTGAGGACCGCAAGGGATGGGTGGTCGGACCGAAGAACGGCGCTCCGCACGAGATGGTCGAGTTCTACGACTTCGGCGATAAGGTCCAGTACAGCGCCGACGGCCGCCCGGAGGCTCGCCTGGCCGAGGGTGGCCCGCTGCAGAAGCGCTGGGACCGCAACGAGATCATCGCCTTCCAGATCTACACCTCCGAGAGCCGGGACTACGGGCTGCCCCGAGACGCTCACCTGGCGATCGACTACCTCGGGGACCGCAACGCTGCTGAGGCGAACGTCGGGTTCTTCGGCGCCAGCGGTGTGCCGCCGACGGTGATCTTCGTCAAGGTGCCGCTGCCGAAAGACGACGAGGAGGCCGTCGACCTGGAGATCCCGCCCGACGTCGCGACCCGGATCACGCAGACCCTCAGCGGCGACGGCGACAAGCGCCACCGAGTCGCCGTCGTCGCTCTACCCGAGGGGGTGGACGCTGACTCGATCGACCTCGCCACCCTGTCGGAGCGCGACATGGGCTTCATCGAGTTCCGCAAAGACAACCGGCGGGCGACCCACGGCGCCTTCCGCCTCTCCCCGATCTTCACCGCGGACATCGAGGACACGAACTACTCGACGGCCGAGACCGAGCGCCGGCTGACCAAGGAGCAGGTCTTCGATCCCGAGCAGGACCGCTGGCAGGACATCCTCGCCCACACCATCCTGCGCGACATGGGCGCCGAGCACATGACCTTCAAGTTCGCCGAGATCGACGTCACCGACGACAAGGCCCAGGCCGAAGGGGCGGACTCCCTCGCCGAGCACGAGGCGATCACCTACGGGGAGCTCCGTGAATCCCACGGCCTCGCCCCGCTCCCCGAGGCCGAGGAGGGCCAGGAGCCCGAGGTCGGCGAGGTGGAGCACGGCTGGAACGGGATGCTGGTGGAGGTCAGCGGCGACGCCTCGCACGGGGACATCCTCGACGGCGCGCGCAAAGCCGCCCTGCTGTTGGCTGAGGGGAACCCGACTCCCACCGGCATTGAGGAATGAGCACCGAGGCGAGCAACGGCTGCTCAGGTCTGTGCTGCGCCGCGTTCCGAATCCCCGAGACCCGCGCATCCCTCCGGGCGGCCGGCAAGCACGGCGACGAGGAACGGGCGCAGATCGCCGAGATGGTGATCCCTCTCACGCCGAAAGAGGCAAACGAGCGGAACGCCGCCTTGGGGGGCGACGCGCCATACCGATGGGCGCGCGACCGCGGTCGCGTCTTCACCTGCAAGCACTGGGATGAGGAGACGCGGTTGTGCGGGATCTACGAGGACCGGCCGGACATGTGCCGGAAGTTTCCGTACGACAAGCCCTGTTGTTTCGGGTGCTCTTGCAAGGGGACCCCGATCGACGATGCCTAGCCGCGCCAAGCAGCGCCGGGAAGGCGAAGAACGCGAAGCCGAAGAACGCGACCGCGCCGACGAAGCCCTGCTGATCGCGCTGGTCCTGATCCTGCTCTCGCCGCTGCCGTTCCTGATCCTCTCCCGCCGGGTCGTGCAGCTACTCGCCGCCGCCGGTATCCCCGCTCCCTCGACCCTGTTGGTGCTGGGGATCATCGGGGCGGCGGGCGTGAAGTTCTCCGACGGGCGCGATGACCTCGGGCCGGACCTGCTCCCCGACGAGGGACCGGCGGTCGCCACCATGCGCCGCAACGCCGTGGGCCGCCGAGCTCGCTACATCCTCGCCGCGGTGCGGAGGGTGAGCGAAGGCGGCTCCGAGAAAGCCGAGCGCTCGCTGTTCGGGGCGCACCTGCGAGCGGAGGAAGGACGCATCGAGGGAGCGCGGAGGATCGACCGCGCCGCTGCGAAGTGGGGGCCGATCCTCGGGTGGAGGGCGACCCGCGACAACCGCACCACCCCGGAGTGCTTCGCCTCCCACGGTGGGAACTTCTCGGCCCTGGTCCCTCCCAGCATCGGGTGGCCGGGGACGCTGCACGGGGGGAACTGCCGGTGCGAGGCGGTCGCGCCTTGGCCGGGGGCAACGATGCTGCCATAGGGGTCAACGCTGGTGGTCGAGAGACTGAGCAAGCCGGCCTGTCACGTCGGTCGATCTGCTTGCCATGGTGGATCACGAAGAGGGGTGCGGGTCTCGCGACCTGTGCCCCTCTTCGCTATTCGGGGTCAACGCGGCCGGTCGGCACGCTAACTCCATGCCGGTCCACCTCCTGCGCGACGCTGACATCAAGGCGATCTCCATCGTCGACAAGGGCGCCAACCGCAAGCGCTTCTTCCTCACCAAGGCCGAAGGCGACGAAGCCGAGACGCTGACGAACACGCACCGGCTGGTGAAAGCCGAGGACTGGTCGACGGTCTACTGCGTCGTCGCCGAGCCCGGCTGGGCTGAGAACCCCGGCCAGGGCGCGAGCGCTCCGGGCATCGATGACGTGTGGGCGGGCGAGGATGAGATCCGCAAGGCCGCGCACCGTTTCATGGCCAACGGCGGGCTCGTCACGAAGCTGCACGAGTCGCTCGACCCCTTCGGTCAGCTGGTCGAGAACGCCGTCGCCCTGGCCGACTTCACCGTCAACGGGGAGACCATCACCAAGGGCTCCTGGTACATCGCCATCACCCCGACCGAGGACGGCAAGGCCGCCATCGAGAAGGGCGAATTCACGGGCGTGTCGATCGAGGGGACCGCGGTGCGCGAACTCGTCGAGAAGGGCAAGGGGTCAACGCGGGCCGGCCGTACCGTCGGTTCCGTGGCCGAACAAAGCCTGCTGAAACGTGTGGTTGATGTCTTGGTGAAGCGGGGCGACCTTCCCGCGGAGGTGGTCGAGAAGTCGGATCGCACCTTCGGGGAGATCGTCGCCCAGCGGGAATTCGATGAGGCTCTGCCACTCGCCTTCGATGCCTTCCGCGATGCGGTGTGGGGCGCCTTCTTCCCCATCGACAAGGACTCGGCCGACCCCAAGACCCTGATCTCCGAGTCCTGCGACGAGTTCAAAGCCTGGGCGCTGGAGATGCTCGACACGGTTCCCGTCGAGAAGACCGAGCGCGAAGAGGCGCTTGCCAAAGCCTTCGGCGCGGCCCCGGATGGGTCAACGCCGCCGACCCCTACCTTCGGAGAGGACACGATGACTGACGCCGAGACCAAAGAGCGCTTCGAGAAGCTGGAGAAAACCCAGGCCGACCTGGCCGAGGGGATCACCAAGCTCACCGACGGTGTGGCCGACATCGCCAAGGCGGTCAAGCCTGAGCCCGAGGCTCCGACGGTCGAGGACGTCAAGAAGGAGTTGGGCGACGTCGCCACTCTCGTGAAGGCTCTCGGCGAGAAGGTCGAGAAGCTCGGCGAGGGCGACTCCTCGCAGACGGATGGCTCCAAGGACACCGATCCGGTGACCCCCGAGGAGATCACGAAATCGTTCGAGGCTGCCGGCCTCGACCCTGACCTTGCGGGGATCGTCTAACCATGAATCGCGCTGAACTGCTGGCCAAAATCCAGAAGGCCACGATTGAAACGGGTGCAGGCGGCCAGCTCAACCCGAAGCAGGACAAGGCCTTTATCCAGCGCGTCATGGAGGTCTCGGCCTTCGGCAAAGCGATCAACCTGGTGCGCCCCGGCCCCGAGCCAAAAGGCGAATTCACCAAGATGGGCAACAGCCCCCGGCTGATCCGTCGCCACAACGAGAACACGGACACGGGCTACCGCGCCGGCATCACCACGGACGACATCGAGTACGACGCGAAGACCGTCCACCTCCCGTTCGAGATCACGGAGAACTTCTTCCACACCAACCTCGAGGGCGAGGCGGTCGAGCCCAAGATCGTCGATCGCATGGCGCGCCAGTTCGCCCTCGACCTCGATGACCTGAACTGGATCGGCGACGAAGAAGACTCCGACGACTTCGTCTCGCTCGACGACGGCATCCTCAAGATCTGCGAGACCAGCTCCGACGTTCACCGCGTCGATGCCCAGGGTCTCACCTCCGGCGGAGCGATGGACAAGGAAGTCTGGTTCGCGCTCAAGTACGCGATGCCGGACATCTACGTCAACTCGGGCCGCCTGCGCTGGTTCATGTCTCCGAACCGCTGGACGAGCTGGATCGAATACCTGACCGATCGCGAGACGGCTGCCGGCGACGCCGCTCTCATGGCAAAGGATCTGTTCCCGCTGGGCATCCCGCCCTTCGTCGGCGCTGCCAGCGACGCCTCGGCCCCTATGCCTGGCGTCCCGTTTATGCCGGACGGCCGGATTATCCCGGCCGACCCCGAGAACTTCGACCGCGTCATCACCTGGGACACCCAGCGCTACCGGGTTACCGGTGCGACCGACTGGGAGCTCGCGATGCGGCGCAAGCGCGGCTACGTCACCTTCCTGACTGCCGACCTGATCATCGAGGAAGAGGCGGCCGTCGCCGACCTCCACGGTCTCGACCCGATCACCATCGGCGCTGGCTCCGGCTCGGGCTTCTAGGTAGGACCCGATGGCCGAGCGCTCGGGCATCCACGTCACCGGCAAGGACTCGGGCTGGCCTGTAGGCGGCCCGGATGAGCCGGACCCGAAGAAGGATGGAACCGGCACCGATGACCTGCCGAAGGTCGAGAGTGTCGAGAAAGGCGTCGTCCATGCCGCCGAAGAGTCCCAGCGGGTCTCCGATACCGGCGGCGACGCCGGCACCACCTTCACGCTCACCTTCTCCGGACAGACCACCGCAGCGCTGAACCGGGACACCGCCACCGCGGCCCAGGTGAAGACGGCGCTCGAAGCGCTCTCCAACATCGGGCCGGGGGACATCGACGTCACCGGCGCCACCGGTGGACCCTGGAGCATCCGCTTCCTCGAAGGAGGCCAGTACGAGGGCGACAACGTGGCTGCGATCACCGGCACGGGGGTCGGCGTCAATGAGGTCCAGACCGTCACCGTCGAAGGCGCACCGACGGGCGGGAACTTCAAACTGTCCTTCGGCGGCGCACAGACCGCGAGCATCAAATACAACGCGACCGGGGCAGAAGTCCAGACCGCCCTGCGCGCGCTGGCGACGATCGCCGACGACGAGATCTCAATCTCCGGCAACGGCCCGTACGTCTGCACCTTCGCGGCCGGGCTGGGCGGCAAAGACGTGGCGGCGATCACCGCCGACGGCTCCGGCCTGACCGGAGGCACCGCGCCGAAAGTCTCCGTCACCACCGGCACCCCCGGCAAGGTCGGCCCCACCATCGTCGTCGAGACCCTGGTCGAGGGCTAGTGCACCGATGACTGTCTGACCGTGGCCCCGTCGGTCGCGATCCTCGTTCCCACGCTGCGCCGGCCCCACGCCCTGGCGCCGCTGCTGGAGTCGCTCGAGGCCAACACTCCCACGGGCATCTACTCCGTGGTGTTCGTGCTTGACCGCGACGACGCCGAGACCTACAGGGAGATCAAGCGCCTCGACAAGCCCTACGTCCGGGTGATGGTGGAGGACGGGACCTACCCGCACAAGATCAACGCGGCGGTGGCGGCGACGACTGAGCCCTGGGTGCTGCTGACGGCCGACGACGTGAAGTTCCACCCCCGCTGGTGGGAGGAGGCGATGGAGCGAGATCGGGAAGTCATCGCGAACCTGTCTGAGACGAGCTTTCCCGCCCCCAGCTTTGGCGTGATCGGGACCTACGATCTGCATAATCGCCACACCCGCACCGGCCGGTACGCGACGCAGATCCTCGTTGCCCGCTGGTACATCGACAAGCTCGGCACTGTCGACGAACCGGGCAAGGTCTTCCACGAGGGTTACCACCACAACTGCATCGACGTAGAGCTCTGCGAGACGGCGCAGGCGCGCGGGCTCTTCGTCCACGCTCCCAACTCGATCATCGAGCACCTGCATCCCGACCACGGCAACCGGCCGGTCGACGACACGGATGCCAAGGGAAACCGGGCCAACCGGGACGCCGACCAGGCATTGCTCCGAGAGCGACGGAAGCTTTGGGCGACGTAAGCGTCATCGTCCCCTGGCACTGGGGCCTGGAGTGCGACCACCGCACCGCGGCGCTGAACTACGTGCTGGGGCGCTACTCGGGCTATCTGCTGGGTGACGCGAGCGCCCTGGCGGTCAGCCCACCGAGCGACGGCGAGTGGTGCAAGGGCGGGGCGATCCGATCCGCCCTGCCGGACGCTCGCGAGATCGTCATCGTCAACGACGCCGACTCCTGGTGTGACGGGATCGGTGAAGCCGTGCAGGCGGTGCGCGAAGGGGCGCCGTGGGCGGTTCCGCACGAGAAGGTTCACCGGCTGACGCCGATCGCCACCGGCGAACTGCTCGCGGGCTGCAGGGCGCCCGAGGCGCTGGCGACCGAGAAGCGTCCCTACCGCGGCCACGCCGGCGGCGGGATTCTCGTCGCCCGCCGTGAGACCCTGGAACAGGTGCCACCCGACCGGCGCTTCACGGGCTGGGGGAGCGAGGACTGCGCCTGGCGAGACGCTCTGCGGACGCTGGTCGGCATGGAGTGGCGCCAGAGCGGGAAGCCGCTGATCCACCTCTGGCACCCCCCCGTGCTACGGGACGGAAAACACGAGACCTCGCCTGGGAATCACGCCTTGCAGGGGCGCTACGTCGCGGCGCGGGGGGACGTTGAGGCGATGCGGGAGCTGGTGGCCGAAGGAGCAGTGGACCCCCTAGACGTACCCGTGAAAGGGGATGAAACCGAAGAGATCGAGCGCGGCGTGAAGCCGTCGGATCGTCGGTACCACCGGTGACCCCCATCGCCTTCACCGGCCGGATGCGCCACTTCATCGACCACCTGGCGCCGGTGTGGCATCAGGTCGGCGGCGACTTCTACGTGCCGACTGCGCTGGTCGACCACGCACTCGATCTCGGCATCACTCCCACCGGCTACGAGGGCGCCGCCCCGCCGATCCCGGCCGACACGCTCACCGTCTGCGCTGCCCGCGGCGATTACCACCGCGTCAAGGGACCTGTCGTCTACATGGCCCACGGCAACGGTCAGGGCTTCGTCACCGGAGAGCACAAGGGCTATGCGGGTGGTCCCGGCCTCGACCGCGTCGTACGCTTCCTCTCGCCCAACGAGCACAACGCCGTGCTCTGGCGCGCGAGCTACCCGAGCATCCCGGTCGACGTGGTCGGCTGCCCCAAGCTCGACCAGCTGCCGGTGCGCCACCGCGAGCCCGGAGCCCGTCCCGTCGTCGCCATCTCCTTTCACTGGGACACCAAGCAGGCTGGCAACAAGATCCGCGAGACCTGGAGCGCATGGCGCCACTACCGCCGCGCCGTAGAAGATCTGGTCCGGGCGAAACGCCCCTACGACCTGATCATCCACGGCCACCCTCGGATGCAGAACGGACTCGCCCGCTGGGCGGGGAAGATGGGCGTCGAGTGGGTGCCCGACTTCCGTGACGTTCTGGCCCGCGCCGACCTCTACGTCAACGACTGCTCGAGCACCCTCTACGAGGCGGCGACGGTGATGCCTGTGGTGGTGCTGAACATCCCTGAGTACCGGCGGGAGGTCGAGCACGGGCTGCGTTTCTGGGAGTTCGCTGACGTGGGTCTGCAGGTAGAGCGGCCGCCCGAGCTGGGCGAGTCGATCTGGCACGCGCTGACCGACCCGCCCGAGATTCGTGGGCGTCGACAGCAGATCGTCGCCGCTGTCTACCCGCACCGCGGCGAGGCCGCCGACCGCGCCGCCGAGGCCATCCGAGAAGCAGCCGGGGTCAACGTAGCCCCTGTCTAACGTCGGTCGGGCGATGTACCCGACGACCAAAGAGCTGGTTGACGCCTCCTCGAACGCCGAGTTGAAAGCGCTCGGCGAGGCCGAGCAGGACGCACTTCGTGCCGAGGCGATCCTGGCGATCGAGGGGCACTGTCGCCAATCCTTCACCGCTGAGGCCGGTAGCGCATCAGGCTCGGGCGACGAGTTCACCACGCTCGCAATCGATGGCACCGGGTCGCGAACCCTCTACCTTCCGCGCCGCCTTGCCTCCCTACACGACCTGAGCGTTGCCGGCGCTGCGATCGACGCTGGCGACGTGGAGCTGAACGACAGGCACGACCGCCTGAGCATCATCGAGGAGGGCGGCAACACGAACTGGCTCGCCCAGGCCGCCGCGGAATACAGCGAGCGGCCACGAGCCCTGTTTGTCGCGGGTGCCGGCACTGTGCAGGTGACGGGCGTGTGGGGCTGGGCCGACGACGAATACCCGGAGGCGATCACGACGGCGCTTCGCTTCGATATGGAGGACCGGGCGCTCGCCAATGGCCATGCCCTCGCTGACACCGTGCGGTCGGCGCGCGCGCTCGGGCTCTCGTCGGTGAACCAGGGCGGCCTCTCGATCGAACTCGGCAAGGGCGAGCCCGCCGTCTCGACTCGGGTCCGGCGACTGCTCAAGGGCTACCGCTGGAGCGGTGCGGCCGGGGCGCTCGCGTGACGCTCCCGTTTCGGCAGTTCGCCGCGGTCACCGGCACCTCCAACGAGATCCTCGGCGTCATCCGCCTGTCTGTTTGGGAGACGCCTGACCCTCGGGAAACCCCGGCGGGGAAGGTGTGGAACTGGAGCGGCGAGGCGGAGATCGAGTCTGCTGAGCTGCTGATCGGCAAAGCAAACCGGCGCCTGTTCATCGTGGACTCCGAGGAGGAACTGGAGGCCGGCTCGGGCAGCGGCGACGACGAGGCGCCGCCCGGTCGCCGACTCGGCGTCCTCGCTGCCGTGCGCCACGACTTCCTGCCCCATGTCGAGCTTCGCCTGCAAGAGACGAGGGGCTCCTGATGCCCCGAGTGACCTTCACCCAGAAGATCGTCGGTCGCGCTTGGGACTTCTTTGGTGGGCGCCGGGCAAGCCGCATCATGCTCCGGGAGTTCAAGACCGAGCTCGGCCCGCGCCTTGTCCGCGTCGGGCGGCAGACCGCGCCCTACGAGCACGGTGGGTTGGCGCGGGGACTGCGAGCTGGAGTCGGCCCGGGGCTCTCGGTCGAGCTGAAGTCCACCGTCCGCTCCAAAGAGGGCTTCCCCTACACGGGCGTCACGCGGTTTGGCCGCGGTCCGATCATCCCCAAGCGAAAGAAGGCGCTCGCCTTCACGGTCGGCGGGAAAACGATCGTCCGCAAGCGCGTGCGCGGCTACAAGCCCGCGGGTGACTGGGCCGATGGCACCGAGCGCGCCGCCCAGCCGCACATCGCCCGCTCGGCCCGCCGTATCGGCCGCCAGCTGCAGGGGGTCTCCGCTTGACCTCCAGGAAAATCGCCGAGGGGGTGGTCGCGTGGGCTCGGGAGCAGATCCCGGTCCTGAAGGCGGGCTACCCGCATCCGCTTGCCGAATCGGGGGACCTACCCGACGTCGTTGTTGTTGTTCAAGACATTCGCACCGTCAAAAGCGATCCCGACAACTTCCCGTTCGCCGCCTTGGAGCAGGTCGACGGGTTAAAGGAGTGGGTGATCGAGCTTTCGATCATGGTCCCGCAGGAGGAAGGGGTCGGCGGCGAGGATGCAGCCCAAAAAGCGGTCGAAGATTTCGCCGAAGCCCTGATTGGGTCAACGCTGGCCGACCTTACGCTCGGCGACAGAGTCCCGATGGCATCGCCTTTCCTCACCGCGTCTCTCGCCGAGCCCTTCGAGGAGCGGCCCGACACGACCTCCGGTCGGCGGATGTTCGCCAACATGGTGATCGCCGAACCGCTGGAGTTCTCGTGAACGTAGAGGTCACCTACCACGGTCCGAGCGGCTGCTACTCGACCGAGTACGAGGGCGAGTGGTTCGAGCTGGAGAAGGGCAAGGCGCTGGCGATACCTGAGCCGCTGGCCGAGTCGCTGCTGGACGTGGAGGGCCACACCTTCGCGATCGGCGATGAGGTTGAGGTCATCCAGAACGACCAGGGCGCCGAGACGACGACCTTTGTTACCTCGGGCTCAGGCTCGGGCTCGGGTTCGGGCAGCGGTGATGACCCCGAGTGGGTCAACGGTCGCGGTGCCTACGGTGGGGGTAACTGATGGGACTCTCCGTTTTCGACATCACCAAGCTCGCCGTTGGGCCGGCCCGCGTCCTGTACGCGCCGACCAGCGTTGCGATCCCGACCAAACTCCAGGACATCATCAAACTGACGGAAGCCGACGACTACACGCCGGTCACCGGCTGGGAGGACTTCGGTGCAGCCCCCGAAGGCGACGGCGCGAGCTACAGCCGCGGCTTCGAGACGGAGGCGCTTGGAATCGAGCAGTCCAACGGCGCGATCTTCAACGACATCACCGATGCGAACCGCTCCATTTCGCTGAATGTCGCCGAGATCTCGCCCGAGAACATGAAGATCGTCGAGGGCACGGACATCGCCGTCGAGACCATCGCTGCTACGGCAGAAGCTGCCGGGCAGGATTCGGTCCCGATTGGCTCGGTCTCGGAGTTCCCCGAATATCGCATCGTTCTCATCGGTCAGCGCAAGCTCTCTTCCGGCGCCGTCATCGAGCCCGATGGCACCGAACGCGGCCGGCTGGTCGCGGTCGTGCTCAACCGCGTCAGCATCTCTGCCGACGACTCCGAGGTCGAGGTGACCAAGGGCAACCTGATGAGCGCGCCGCTTCAGTTCGAAGGCTTCCCCGAGCCGGGGCAGCCGGCCAAGAAAGCCTATGGGCGTTGGCTGTTCGAGAACTCCGCGGACCTCGCGTCCGGTAGCGGTTCCTGATGCCTGACAGCGTCTCCGTCACCCTCGGGCAGCGCTCTCACACGATCGTTCCGCAGGGCATCGGCCGCATCCGCAAGAAGCTGGTCAAGCTCATGCAGTTCGGCGAGGGCTCGGGCGACTTTGACGGCGAGGTCGACTCTCAGCTCTACGACCTCCTCCAGACCTTCATCCCGGATATCGCTCCCTTGGATGACCTCCTGGGTAAGCAAGATGACGAGGCGGCGGCGCTTCAGACCGAACCGACGCTGCCGCAGATTCTCGACGCCGTCGATGCCATCTACCGCGTCAACGGCGCAGATCGGCTCGTGCGCCTGGGAAAATCAATACTGGGTCCGGACGGTCTGCAGAAGCTGCTGCGGCGGGAAGCGCTGACCGCTTTGTCGGAGGTCTCGCTGAGCTCGCGGTCCGAGAGTGGGGAGTCACCGTCGACGAGTTCTACACCGACGCCCCCAACGCCGTCGGACGACCCCTCGGCCTCACCCTCCCCCGCCTCTTAGACCTACTCGACGCCCGCAAGCGGCGCGTCGCCGATGAGCTGCAGGTCCAGGCGATCGCCTTCGCGACCGCCGTAAACGCGCCGGACAAGCTGAAAGAGCTGTTCAAGGCGCGCGAGCCGAGTGCGCCGGTCGAGGTCGGCGAGAAGTGGTGGGAGCGCGGCAAGTAGGTGCCGGGGTCAACGCCGCTGATCGGGAGATTCGGTTGTAGCCGTGGCCGCCTCTCGCTCGATACACGACACGATAATGCGCGTCCTCGGCGAGACTGGGGACTTCGACAAAGCCCAAGCCAAGGTCAAGCGCGAGTTCGCTGAGTTCGCCGCCCTGGAAGCAGAGGCGACGCTTGACGTTAACGATCGCGCCGTCGGGCGCAAGATGCGGACCGCCGAGCGGGAGCTTGCCGAGTTCGCGAACCGCACCGCGACCGCCGACGTCGACTTGGACACCACGGGCGCTCGGGCGAACCTCGAGCGGCTGAAAGCCGACCTGGCACGGCTTGACCACGAGAACGTCTCGCCAGAGGTCAACGCGAAAGTCACCAAAGCGCTGCTGGCGCTCCAGGCGCTCGATGCTCGCCTGGAGAAGATCGACCACAAGCAGGTGACGGTCGACGTCGATGTGCGCCGCGGGGTGGCAGAGCGTGCCCTGGCCCTGCAGCGCGCACTCGGGGGGATCGCTTCGGCCTCTGAGGACGGCAGTCGGGGGCTGCAGCTGGTGGAGTCAGCCGCTAGTGGCGCCGGCGGCGGTTTCGGGTCCCTGAGCGGGTCTCTCGGGCCGGCCGGGGGTGGGCTGAAAGCCCTGCTGGCGGCAGGGGCGGCGCTGATCCCGATCCTCTTCTCGCTGGTGGCGGCGCTCGGGGCCCTTGCGGGGTCGCTCGGCGCAGCAGCGGCGGCAGCCGGCGCCCTGGCGATAGCGCTCGGCGCGGCGATGGGACCGGCCCTCGGCGTCGTCGGGGCAACGGGCGTCCGCGTCTCGGGAATCATGAGCACGCTCAGCGGTTCGACCTCGAGCGCCGGCGCCTCCGCGCTGAAAGCAGGTGCGTCCACCAGCGCCCTCGGCAACGCGCTCCACAAGACCGGCGAGGAGTCAAAAAAGCTCAAGGAAGCCCACGAGCGCGAGTATCAGGCTTCCACTGCTGTGCGGGACGCCCGAGAGGGACTGGTCACGGCGACGCGCAGCTACCGCGAAGCCGTGGCGGCAGCTTGGAAAGAAGTCCGCGATGCGGCTCGGGACGTGCGCAAGGTCGAAGCAGAAGCGACGCGCGCCGTTCGGGAGGCGAAGAACGAACAGCGTCGCGCCGTTGTGGCCGCGGCGGCGGCGGTGAAGGAAGCCGCACGGCAAGAACGCGAAGCCTTGAAGGCGCAGGTGGCGGCCTACCGCGAACTCGCCGACGCGATGCGCGGCGTGCGTGAAGCCGAACGCGGGGTGCGCGACTCGCGGACCGCTCAGAAGGAAAGCGCTCTCGACCTAGCCGACGCCGAAGACGCGCTCCAGGAACGGCAGGAGTCGATGCGGCAGCTGCTCGAATCTCTCGGGGCGAGCGGGGAAGACCTCGACAAGGTGCTCGCCACCCTCTCGACGGCGGACCTCTCCTCGCTGGACATCGGGTCGCTGTTGGCCGGGGTGGGGATCTCCGTCACCCCCGAGCAGATCGAGAAGGTCTCGGATTCTGCACGGGAACTGCAGCACTCCCAGCTCGGCGTCGAAAAGGCGACCAACACGCTCTCCGATGCAACGGCCGGGCTGACCGATGCCGACGAACGGCTGGCTCGATCGCACGAGGAAGTAGCCGAAGCCCAAGAGCAGGTGAACGCCTTTGCCAAGGAAGGGCTGAAGGCATATGAACCCTACGCCCAGGCCCTGGAGGAAGTCGCGGAAGCCCAGCGCGGGGTGACCAAGGCCAGCGCCGAAGTCGCCCGCGTGCAGGCCAAGGGTGCTGCGGAAGTCGCCGCGGCCGCCGAAAAGCTCTCGCGTCTCCAGAAGGACGGGGTACGGGACAACGCTGCCGTGATCGCCGCCGCTGAGGGCCTGCGCGACGCTCACCAGTCTCTGGCTCAGGCTATCCGCGAATCGAACAAAGCGATGGCCGAAGGCGGAGGTGCGGGGGGCGGGGGTGCCGGCGCGGGAATCAAGGAACTCACCGGCCTGGACCGCGAATTCGCCGAAACCCTCGAAGACGTCAAAAAGGCGCTCGCCAACGCCTTCAAACCGGCGACCACGGCTGTTCTGGAAGGGCTGCGCGACGCGATGCGCTCGATCGTGCCGCTGATCCGCGAATTGCGCCCAGGCCTGACCGCGATCGGCGAAGTGATAGGGAATCTTGCCCGGAGCGCGGGTAAGGCACTGGCCGGGCCGGAATGGACGAAGGCAATCAAATTCTTCGTCCGCTCGAGCGCCAAGGTCACGAAGCTGGTGGGCGAATCCTTCGGCCAGCTCGCCGAGATCCTCCGGGACATCGCCGTCGCCGCAATGCCGTTCCTGGTCGCCGGCCTGCGCAAGGTGCGCGACTTCCTCTCTGGGATCTCGGACAAGACGAAGAGCATCGGCGCTCTGCGCGATTCGATCGGCGGGCTGGTGAGCCACCTGGAAGCCTGGCTCGGGCTGCTGAAGTCGATCGGCGGGCTCATGGTGGCCCTGTTCGGCGGCGAGACCGCGGCGGCGGGCAAGGAACTGGTCGAATGGCTGACGAAGGGAACCGACGCGCTGCGGGATTGGGCAAAGTCCTCGGAGGGCCAGGAACGGATTCAGGCCTTCTTCCAGGACGTGATGCCCTTGGTCAAGGCGCTTCTGGGTCTCTTCGGCGCCCTCGCCAAGGCCGCGCTGCTGTTCACGCAAGTGATGGCCCCGGTCTTCACGCCCATCGTCGGGGGGATCACCAAGGCGGTCGAGCTATTCAACCGCCTGCTGCTGTTGCTGACGGAAATCCCGGCCTCGGTGCGTGGGTTCCTGGGTTCCTTCGGTGGTCTTAGCCTGCTGACCGGTCTCGCCGAAGGCGTGATTGGAGCCTTCAAGAAGATCCCGGGCGCCATCTCCAGTATGGCGGGTGCAGTCGCAGCAACCGCGAGCGACATTGCCAGTGGCGCCGTAGACAAGGTGAGCGAATGGGGTGCTGCAGCGCTGCAGGCCGGGACGGATCTGTTCGGCAAGGTCCGGGAGGGGATCGCCGCAGCAAAGGACTGGGTGGTCATCGCCGCCGGAAATGTCGTCGAGGCGGTCGTCGGCAAGATCACCGGGGCGTTTTCATGGGCACTCAATGCCGGCCGCAGCCTGTTCCAGAAGGTGACCGGGGGAATCAACGCGGCGCGGGCCGCGGTAGTGGGCGCCGCGGCCGACGTGATTGGTGCGGTCATCGACAAGATCACGGGGGCGTTCGAACGAGCGCTGAACGCGGGGCGCAACCTCTTCGAGAAGGTGCGTGGGGGGATCAATGCCGCCTTCTCGGCGGTTGCGGGCGCCGCCGGGGACATCATCGAGGCAGTGATCGACAAGGTCAGCGGCGCCTTCGAGAGGGCCTACAACGCCGGGAAGAACCTCTTCGAAAAGGTCAAGGGAGGGATCAATGACGTCGCCGGCCAGGTCGCCAGCGCAGTCGGGGAGGCGATCACCAACGCGGTCGAAAAGGTCGCCGACTTCGCCTCTCGCTTCTACGCGGCCGGTCAGGCGCTTATCCAGAACCTCATCGACGGCTTCATGTCGAAGGTCGAAGAGCTGTACTCGAAGGTGAAGGGCGCCGTCGACAAGGTCACCGGTCTGCTGCCAGGCTCCGAACCGAAGGACCCGTCCTCGCCTCTGCGTGGTCTCCCCAAGCGCGGGCGGGCACTCATCGAAAACTTCGCCGCGGGCATCGAAGAAGCCGCGCCGGATCTCGCCCGCGTCATGGCTGACGGCCTCTCGCTCTCCGCTACCCCGGCTCAACTCTCGCTCCCCGCGGGCCTCCGGGGCGGCTCGAGCAGCGTCAACCACCACACCTACAACACCGAAATCGTCTCCCCGGCCGGGTCGATCGCCGACCCGCAGATCGCGATGGCGCAGTTCGACGCGATCCTTCGGGCGAAGGGGATCGGATGATCGCCGGGATCGAGGGGCTGCACGCTTGGACCCCGCCCGGGGCGAGCGAACCTGCCGTGGTGCTGGGGCAGCGCTCGGGACTGCTGCTCGCTTCAGGTTCGGGGTCTGGGGACGACGTCGGTGCGCCGCGGCTGAAAATCGTCGAGGTCGGCGGCCTGCATGCGCTGAGCCCGACCGAAGACAACCGCGACCCCCGCATCGGCGACATAGGCTCGACGGCGCGGCCCTCGGAGCGCCGCGAGAAGTCCGTCACCTACACCGGGGTCTTGGAAGCCGAGACGCTGCGGGAGTTGCGCGAAGGCGAGCAGCTCCTACGAGACGCCTTCGCCGAGGTCAACCGCGAAGGGCGGATGGACGTGGCCTGGCACCCGGACAACGACGAGTTCGCCGACGCCCCGCCGGTCTTCTATGAAGCGCGGCCGGTGCTCTGCGAGATCGTCGACCGGCAGGTGAACAAGCGGTGGCATCGGCCTGTGGTGATCGGCCTGGTGCTTGGGGACCCACGGCACTTCGAGGCCGACGCGGCCCACTCGGTCGAAATCAAAGAATCCGACCTGGCGGTGGACTTCACCTGATGACGCTCAACGTTCCACAGAACATCCGAAGGCCGTTATTGGAACTGGGCCTGCCCGCCACGACCGAGCAGCTCGACATTCTCGTCCGAAATGCCACTACGGGCAAGCGGCTCGCGCTTGCTATTCCAGCTGGATGGGCGGGCGCGGATCTCGTACTCGATTTCTTCCGTCAAACGATCAAGGATCAGAACGGGGTAGATCGCTCGGCGCTTCTGGACCCCTTGGAGACCGATCTCTGGCTTCTCAATCCCTTGCTGTCCGGAATCAACGATTTGGAGATCGAAGTCTTCAAAGCGTTCTCTGAAATCAGCAATACCTTCGTCACCGCCCCGTCTGAACCGTCAGGCGTCGCGGTTGACGGCACCTACATTTACTGGGGCGACGGCACCAATATAGGTCGCTCGAAACTCAATGGGAGTGAACCCAACGCGGCCTTTATTGCCGCCCCAGAAAACGCCCTCGGGGTTGCTGTCAATGCAACGCACATTTTCTGGGCGGATACCACGGCGGGCACCATCGGCCGGGCCAAACTCGACGGCACCGAAGCAAACAACAGCTTTGTCACCACGCCGGTTGCTCCGACCGCGGTTGCTGTCAATGCAACGCACATTTTCTGGGCGGATACCACGGCGGGCACCATCGGCCGGGCCACTTTGGCAGGTGGATCACCCAATAACAACTTCATTACCCTGCCGGTCTCGCCTCGAGGGGTATATCTCGATGGCACCTATGTCTACTGGACGGACGTAGACATCAGCATCCTCGCCGATACCATCGGCCGGGCCAAACTCGACGGCACCGAAGCAAACAACAGCTTTGTGGATGTCCCCTATGGGTTCGTCAATGGGATCGCGGTCACCTCGCGACGCATCTACTGGAGCGTCGCCGAGCAGATAGGGCGGGTCAACCTGGACGGAACGCTGCTCCGGGCGGGGCTACTCACGGCCCCGGAAGGAGCGGCCGATCTGGCGGCTGACTCCACCTATATCTATTGGGCCGAGCAGGAAAAAGGCGCCATTGGGCGGGCTCGACTCAACGAGAAAGTCGCTATCGCGGTCACGGCGAAACTGAGCTGGGACCGCGGCTACTACTAGGCCGCTGCGGTAGCTCGGCGAACGCTTCCTTGCGGGTCCAGCTCAAGTCGAACCCTCCAGGCCAGATGCTCGACCAGACCGCTCGGCGATAAGGGTGTCTTTCGAGGAGCCTGCCTTCCGCGTTGCGTGCTTCCGTGTATGACAGAACCACCATCACCCGGAACACGAAGGCCGTGCCGGACGCTCGCTCGGAGCGGAGAATGCCACCCTTCGGTTCCCTCGCTTTGAAGGTGTCGCGGGCCTGAGTGAATGATAGGTAGGTGACCTGTCTCGCTCGGAGTCCACTCCCGGCTGCCGAGGGCGTGCCCGCAGAGACCACCAGCGTCACCGACGCTAGAACTGCGAGAACTACAATCCACTTCGTCATCGGGACTGACCTCCTGGTGACCATGCCCCGGGGTGTTCTCGCACCGCCGGGGCGCTTTTCGGGTACGCAGACGGTAGCAGCGCCGCGCTGATCCGTGTGGGAGCTAGCCGTTCGTATTCGTGTCGGCCACGTACCAGCGGCCTTCGACTCGCTGGAGCTTGAGCGCGCGGTCGCTCGGAAGCGCGACCGTAGCGGCGTCGCCGTCGACCGACACATCGCCATCGTCAAGGGTGCGGATCGCTCGCCGCAGCTTCGCGTCGTCCTCGGGGCCGAAGAGGTCGAAGGCGGTTTTCAAACTGACTTCGCGGTCGGTCGAGATTTCCAGTTCGTCGGCGAGTCCTCGCTTGGCTTCGCCCGTGAGGAGGTCGCACGCCGCCTCGGCGTCGCGGGCGAGAAAGGCGCGCTGGTAGGCGTTCGCGGCGGCGAGCGCCGCCGCCTGCTCGCCTGCCGACGGCGCTGGCGCCGTGGTGCTGCCGCCCGACCCGCACCCGACAAGCATCGCTGCCGCCACCGCTGCCCCCGCGAGCGTCTTCATGGCGCGCACCTTAGCGGGGTCAACGTGGCCGCGCGCCACGCTGGGCATGTGTACCTCGACTTCGATTTGACCGACCTCGAGCAGACGGTCCTTACCCGCCTGGACCAGCGGAACGCCGGGGGCTACGCCGACCTCGGGCTGTGCAGGATGCGGCAGGGTTTCTGCCCGCTGAGCCTCGATGACGACGCGCGCGAGATGGCGACCGCGATCGACACGGCGCTGCGGATCACCCTGAAGGACTCCGAAGGCTTCTCGCTGCCGCTGTTCATCGGCCGGGTGGTGATCCCTGAGCGCAACCGATCCGGCGACGGGCAGACGCTCGGCCTGAACGCCTCCGATCCCTTCTTCCACCTGGAACGAAAGCTGGTGCGGGAAGTCTCAGGCGCCACCTGGAAACCAAGGACCTTCACCGGCAAAGACCAGTCTCAGATCATGTGGTCGCTGATCGCGAGCGTCGCCGCCGATCACGGCGTGGTGGAAGGCTCGCTGCCGGCGTCGTTGAACCGCGACCGCACCTACGCGCCGAGCAAGGAGATCGGGCAGGCGTTGGTCGAGATGTCCGAGGTGATCGACGGCCCCGACTTCGAGCTCGCCCCGGTCCTGGCCACCGACGGGACGCTGGTCGAGTTCAACACCTACCACCCGCGCCAAGGCGCGGACCTCACCGACTCGGTGATCTTCGAGTCCGGCGGGGGGTTGCGCACCGCGACCGCGCTCACCTACTCCCCCGCTGGCGAGAGACTCTGCAACGCGTTCCTGGCCGTGGGCGCCCCGAAGGATCAAGAAAGCGAAACGCCCGAGGCCCTGCACCCCTCCTACTTCGCTAAGCACGCAGTCTCGATTGCCAAATACGGCCAGTTCGAGGAACGCGAGCAACTCGACGACGTAAAGGAAGCCGCGACGCTGAAAGCTCACGCGGAAGCCGCCGTCGCCGCCGCGGCCTACCCGATCCCCTACTTCGACTTCACCGCCGCACCCGAGCAGTACGAAGAGGAGACCGGGGAGGGGATGCCGCCCCGGTTCGGGATCGACTACTGGCTCGGCGACACGATCACGATCCTCGACTACGACGACGGCGAAGACGACGAACCGCTGGAGCTGACCGGGCGCGTGACGGACGCGAAAGTCACCGAGCGAGCCTCCGGACAGATCGAGGTGAAGGTGACCTGCGCGCCGGAGCTCAGCTCGGCCGGGATCACCGGCGAAGCCCTGACCTTGCTGGTTCCGGAGGGTGAATAGACGATGCGCGTTCCACGTAAAACGTTGGCGGTGGACCTGATCAGGAAGGCGGTGAGGCCGAAGGTGGCGCTGCCCGCCACGCCGCTTTCGGGTGGACCGGAAGGACCCGAAGGTCCCGAAGGTCCGAAAGGAGAAAAAGGGGAAACGGGCAAAGAAGGCCCGCCTGGCTCGGCAACCATGAACGGCTTCAAGGAGCCGTGTCGAGTCGCCACGACCGCGAACATCGCAATTGCCACGGCGTTGAACCCAGGAGACGCGATCGACGGGGTCACCCTCGCCGAAGGTGACCGGGTCCTGGTCTGGAAGCAGACGACCACGAAAGAAAACGGCCTCTGGATCGTCGGGGCAGTGCCGGTCCGCGCTACCGATGCTGACGGCGCCGGCGAGCTGCGCGCAGGCACCACCGTCCGCGTGCAGGAGGGAACGGTGAACGCTCGCCGGGAGTTCACCATCGTCACGGCAGGGCTTATCACCCCTGGCACCACTTCACACGACTGGTCTCCGATCACCCAGAGCGGGACGGCGGAAATTACCTGGACGGCCGAAGGTCAGAAGTCCGACGTGATCACGGTGCTGCACGATCTGAAACTGGAACCGAAGGCGGTGCAGCTCACCTTGTGGCGCTCGGAAGCCACCGAAGTCGCGGTGGTCCCCGGGCTGGTAGAAGGATCGAAGTCCGCTACGCAATTCAAAATCAAGGCCATCGGGTCCATAAAAATCGCCGCCGGGACCAAAATCAAAGTGGATTGGACGGCCACCCTCTGGTAGCTGGGTCAACGACCGGGAAGCACACACTGGGCAGTGTGCATCTGCCGAGCACAGGAACCGAGCGGGGCCGGTGATTGACCAGCGAGCGACAGCAGGGGGACGGCAAGTCCTCGCCGGCTATGGCGAAGCTGATCACGGTCGCCGTCCTTGCGATGGCGGGGTACAGCCAGATCTCCACGGGTCAGATCGATCCCATGCTCATCACCGCAATGGTGGCCCTCGTGTTGATCTGGCTCGGGCACGGCGTCGACCGCTTCTTCGGGCCTTGAGAGGGACGCGATGACCTTTGCCCAGCGCTCCTACTCAGCCGTCCAGCGGAACCCCGGCATGACGATCGGCTTCGTGCTCGGGTTCACCTTGATCCTGGTCGTCGGCTTGCGAGGCGAGAATACCCGCAACATCGTCACCGATTCCCCCTGCGCCAAAGAGGCCAGCGCCGAGTGCCAGAACATCAAGCAGCGATCCGACGAAGAGCGCTCGGTCTCCTCTACCTGCGTCCTCTTCTACAAGGTCGACAAGGGCGGGAAGCTCTTGAAGCTGACGAAGTGCGAGGTCAAGCAGCCGCGGGGTGGAGGTGGTGCGATCGAACCCGGGCGGGTTGCGCCTGTCGGCGCCGAGGCTGCATCGGGCAGGCCGGACCGCGGTCGCGGTGACTCGACGTCGACCGTGGTGCCGCCGAAAGGCGGCGGCAAGCCCCCGTCTGCGCCGGCTTCAGGTGGCACGAACGGAGAACCGAGCCGCGGTGACCCGGCGCCAGCCGCCGCGAGCCCCGGCAAGTCCGAAGGCCATGGCAACTCTGAGTCCTCCAAAGCCAACCCAATAGCTGAAGGAGCAGGTAAAGCAGTGGAAGACGTCGGCTCTGCGGCTGGAGACGTAGTAGGGGAAACGGGTGACTCCGTGAACCACGCCGTCGAAGGCGTCACCGGGAAAGCCTGTGGTCCGCTTGGGGCGAGCTGCGGACCTGCCGGCTAGGCCGGCGCGAACATCTCGTCTAGACGGCGCTCGATCTGTTTCGACGCCTTCTCCCACTCTTCCAACGTCGGTTCGCGGTCCTCGTAGGCTGCGCGCCAGAACGGTGCCAGTTCCTTCTGTAGCTCGCGCTCTTTCGCCAGCTCATCCTTGACGAGGTCGATTCCGGGGCCGCCGGTGCGCTCGGGGGAGAGGGTGCGCATTGCTTCGCGCCATGCGGCGTTCCAGGGGAGTCGGTTGCGCTTGGCCTCGGCGAGGACGCGGCCTATCTGCTCCCACGGATTCACCGGGCCGAATCCTAGATCTGGGGCCGGATGGGTCAACGGGGGGTCGGCCTAACGTCGCTCCCATGCCAGAGAACGGCAAGCTCGCCCCCTCCGAACTCGCTGCGATCCCCGGCGGCCGACTCGCCAAGCCCGCCGCCCGCGCATGGAACGCCGCCGGCGGCCCGGCTGAGGCGGGGTGCCTGCCGACCGGCCCCGAATCCACCTACCGCGATCTGGCGGGCCAGGAGAAGCAGCGGCACGAATGGTGCGCGAAAGGTCTCTGCGGCAACGCTGCCGTCCCTGGCACGTCCAATCACGGCCTCGGGATCTGCGTCGACCTCAAGGAACCGTGGATGCGGGCCTGGATTGACGAGCACGGTCGCCCCTACGGCTGGGCGAAGACCGAAGCCTTCCAGGAGTGGTGGCACGTCAACTTCACCGGCGAAGTCACCATCGACCTCTTCGACACGCTCCGCAAGGGCGACCGCGGTAAGCGCGTCCTCTGGTACACCCGCCGCCTCGCCTACGTCCACGAGCCGGGCGGCAAGGCCTACCTGAAGAAGAAGCACCCGCCGCGCAAGTTCGGGCGCCGGGTTGAGGAAGCCGTCGAAGCCTTCCAGGTAGACCACCACCTCGAGGTCGACGGCGAAATCGGCCCGCGCACTGCGGCGCTCATCGCCGCCAGCTTCCGCCGCCAGTACCAGGCCCGCCACCACAAGCCGCGACGCGGCACCCACTCCGCCGCCGCCAGCTCGGCGATCAAAGCCCCGGCCGCGGAGACGACCCGCCCGGTCTGGAAGCCCTCCTACGCCGCCCGCTTCATCGGGAAGTGGGAGGGCTACCTGGACCACGCCTACCTCGACACGATCGCCGAGCCGGACGTGTGGACCGGCGGCTACGGCCACACCGGTTCGGACGTGAAGCCGGGGATGCACGTCTCGCGGGCACTGGCGATGCGCTGGCTGATCAGCGACATTCGCAGCGCCGCCCGCGGCGTCAAGCGCAACATCCATGTGCCGCTGACGATCCGCCAGCGGATCGCGCTGATCTCCCTCGCCTTCAACTGCGGGCCGGGCGCCGTCGAAGGCTCCACGCTGCAGTCCCTCCTCAACGCCCGCCACTACGAGGCCGCCGCCGACGAGTTCCTGAAGTGGAGCCACGCCGGGGGCGTCGTGGTCGAGGGCCTCCTGAACCGGCGCAAAGAGGAGCGCTGGTTGTTCTTGCACGACGGGAGGAAGCACTGATGCGCCCGGTCGCGAGTGCCTTCTACAGCGATCCGGTCCTCTTCTTGGGGGCGGTGCAGATCGGCGTGTCTTCGGCCGCCGCTGCCCACAAGATCTCGGGGTGGATTCCGGTGGCGACGCTGGCGATCATCAGCTTCGCTCAACGCCAGCTGGTGAAACCGACCCGGCGGCGCCGATGACCCTCTGACCTTTAGTCGACTCCATGCTCCTGAGACCCTCTGCCTTCGGGCAGGGGGTCTTTTTGCGTTCCGAGGGGCCGCACCTCTTTCGGCGGGGAACTACGGACATGCAGCAGTGAGGAACGGTCGAGTATTCCTCTGGTGCTCTTTACGGTCCAAGAACTCCGGAGTGACTGGCACGAGGTCGGCTGCCCTGATGCCCCTTGCGAAGGCGAGGCGGTTGAGGAGGTCGGAACGCTCGCGGGGATGTATCGAGCACGGGCCTTCGGCTCCAGGATCTGGCACTACTTCTGGGTGGGGAGAGATGGAGCCGTCGAGGATATGGACGGGCACTGAGGGGAGAACTCGGTAGGCCGTGCGTCTGCGTACCCCCACGTTCCCGTCCAACGCCCTAAGCTTTCCCGCGTGCTGGAGATCTGGGGAGCGGTCCACGAGGGACGAGGCGGTCGGGTTGGCCCGGCCGAGGGAAGCCAACCCGACCGAGCAATTCAGGAGCCCTTCGAGGTTTTCAGCGTGGGCACCGCAGTGGGGATTTCGGCGATCTGGAGCAAGGTCGTCACCTCCCTTCGAGGCCCGTGTGTAAGCGGACTTGGCAAGCATCTCCACGGGGTCGGACGGCATGCCTGACCTACCTGCCATCGCGTCGATCCCCGAGCTGACGATCGAAGTCCATAAGCTGCTGCAGCACCCGCTCCGCCATGAGATTCTTCTACGGCTCGGCGACGGGCCTGCCACGCCGGGCCAGCTCGCCAAGGTGACCGGCAAGTCAGAGCGCCAGGTCTATGATCAGATCAACGTCTTGAAGAGCGCGACGCCGGCGCTTGTCGAGCTGGTTGAGAAACGCCGCGGCCCCCGTGGGGGCTGGGAACACATCTACAAGGCTGTAGAGCGGCGCCTGATCAACGCCGAGGAGTGGGAGCAACTGCCTGCGGTCGTCAAGGCGACCTCAGAGACGACGATCACTCGGATGCTTCACGAGGAGATGGTTCGTTCGCTCGAAGACGGCTGCTTCTACCTCGACCCGGACCACGTCCTGATCCGCTTCCCCATGTGGCTCGACCGCGAGGGCATCAGAGAGGTCGACAGAATCTTCAGCCGAGCCTTCAACGAAGTCGCCGACGTCGAGCGTACGAGTGCCGAGCGCCGGCACGCTTCAGGGGAGGCGCCGATCCGCGTCATCGCCGGCCTGACCTCCTTCGTGGCCGCGCCGGTTGACCGAAGCGTCCCGCGGTACTGAGAAAAAACTCGGGTCTAGAAATTCCCGGTCACTGTGTGTTGACTGCTCCCGGCCAACACAGAATCTGACCTTTGGAGGGGACCAAACAGGTGGACAGGGAGAGGCCGGCCGGCGGAAGCGGGATCGAGCAAGACGTACTCGGCGATCTTTTGGCCGAGGTTCGCCGAGCCCGCGAAAGGCTCGATCCCGCTTCCGCCTGGCAGCCCGCCCTAGCCGAGCTTGAAGACGAAGTGAAAGACGGTCAGCCTTTTCTCTTGAGGGTTGCTTCGGCGTCGGAGAGCAAGTCCAGCAGCGACGCGTCCGTCGTCCCCTCATAGCCATTGATCAAATCGTTGAGGGCCGTGAAGGTCTGCCCCTCCTCGAACTTGCGGATCGTGTCTTCGGTCTTGCCGACCTTCGCCGCGACCTCGCTGCGGGTGACCCCCGCCTCTTCCCTTGCTTTCTTTGCTGCCGATGCGAGGGCTTCTATTAATCCGGTGGCCACGGCCGCAACGGTAATGCAAAACCGCATGTTGGAGAATAGTTCTCGAAAATAATTCTGGAATCTAGTTCTGGAACCTGCTACGGTTGTCCCCGTGAGTGATCACGCGAACAACCGACTCGCCGAGGCCATGGAGGCAGCGGGCAAGTCCCGGTCTGAAGTCGCCACCCTCGTCGGTCGCACCGAAGACACGGTTCGGAAGTGGGCGAACGGCGCGACCATCCCGGCGGACCTGGCGCCGGTCGTCGCGGAGTTCCTGAACGTCGGGCCTGGCTGGCTAATGGGATGGGATCGAGTCCCAGCTAGTTCAGGGAAGGCGGCGTAGGTCGTGGCTCTCTCTCGTGAAGAGAAGATCCTGAAGGCTGATCGGGAGGCGGTCTAGATGTACGCCGTCGAAGTCAGCTACGAGCGCGACCTCTACGGGAAGCGCAGCCGCTACAAGCACTTCGAGGAGCCGGAGGACGCCGCGCAGTACTACGAAAGCGAGGCTGAACCTCCGAAGAACGAACTCGCCCTGTTGATCGAACTGCTGGCGACCGGCCAGGGGATCGAACACCTCAATGAGGAAACGGGCAAGAAGGTAGTCGCCTACGAGCTTGAAGAGGCTGTGGTCTGAGTGGGCGGGGTAGAGGTGGCCGAGCGGTCATTGGTGGATGTTCTGCGCGCCGCGAAGGAGCGGATCAGTGACCCGGAGCGGTGGACGCAGGGGACTGCGGCTTGTGGCAGCGACCGGCGACCGTGCGAGTACGAGGAAGCGGCTCGTTTTTGTGCCCTTGGCTCCTTGGACTTTGAGTGCATCCCCCTCTACCAGGACACCTATCCGCTCCTCTACGGAGCTGCGCAGGAGCTATTCGGCCAGGGTGTATCGGCAGTGAACGACCGCCTTGGTCACACCGCGACCTTGGCGGTTTTTGACCGCGCCATAGAGCTAGCGGAGGCCGAGCAGACGTGACCTCCCTCGCCCCTCTCGCATCTATCGGAGACGTGCTGGTCAGGGTCGGGATCGGCGTCGTCGTCTACTTCCTGCTCTCGCTGATCGCTCTCGGCGCCTACACCGCCTGGTGCGATTACCGCGAGCGGCAGAACCAGCAGGCGGCCGAGCGGTTTGACTTCGAACGGCACGCCGCCAAGGAACTGTCCGATCATCTTCGCGTCGTCGGCGGCAACCACATCCCGAGCGAGGAGCGGTGGTCCGCGTGAACGACTTCCCCAACAAAAACGCGACTCGCGGGGCTGCAACCCCCAGTCGCCCAACCAGCGAAGGAGACTCTTCGATGGCTGCCGACCCGACCCTACAACCGATTGGCTGGAAGCCGGATCTCGACGAGGTGACCCGCGCTCGGATCGAGCTGGGGACCTCACCTCTCCAGATCGCCGCTGAGATCGTGGAAGACGTCCACACCCAGCTCCGGGAGGCGATGAAGCTCACCGACTGCACCGAGCACCGGGACCTGCACCTGCGGTTGGGGAACGAGATCAACGACCTGGACGACGTCGTGGCCCTGCTGATGGAGCGGTGCTCATGAGCCCGAACCCCAAGGCGTACGAGGCTCCCGTTAAGGCGCCAGAGCCGACGCCGGTTGTCGAGCCTCCGGCTGAGGAGGCCCAGCCCGTCGTCTACCAGCCGAAGGCGCTGAGCCAGCGCAACCCGGTGTCCATCGCCGAGCACTTCTACCGCTCCGGGTTCTTCCCGGACGTGAAGTCGCTGAGCCAGGCCGTGGTGAAGATCATGGCCGGCGAAGAGATCGGGATCGGCCATATGACCGCGATCAAAGGCATCACGATCATCGAGGGCACGCTGGGCTACACCGGCAACCTCGTCGCCACCCTGATCAAACGGCACCCGACCTACGAATACAAGGTGCTGGAGCGCACGAACGAGCGTTGCCTGATCGAGTTCTACGATGGCGAGGATCTACTCGGCGAGTCGGAGTTCACTGTCGATGACGCCGAGAAGGCCGAACTCGTCAAGCCGAAGAGCAACTGGGTCAAGTGGCCGCGGGCGATGTGCTTCAACCGAGCCCTCACCGAGGGTGCCCGTGCCTACATCCCGGACATCACTGCAGGGAGCCCGGCCTATACCGACGACGAGATCGAAGAGGTCGTTACTGCAGGGCCGGTTGCGGCCGAGACCGTCCAAGAGGACGGCCTGCCACCGGAACGCCTCGACGAGCTACTCAAGGGCTACGAGATCGCCGGACCGCACCTTGGCGGAGTCAACGAGCTCGACGGGCTGAACTTCCTGCTCGGCACGCTGGGCCTCGATGGCATCGAGCCCGGTGAGGGAGTCGACGACAGGGTCACTCAGGCGTTCCGGGGGCTGACCGAAGAGCAGGCCTACGAACTCGAAGCCGAGTTCAAGCAAGCCGTCGACAAAGCGGAGGCCGCAAATGCTGACGCTTGATCGAAAGCAGGTCGGTCGCTTCGAGGAGTTCATCCTGCCCAACGGCGAACGGGTCTACTTCGAAGAGAAGCACCACGCCTACTACGCCGAAGTCAAAGAGAATCCGAAGTCCGAGGGCGGCTACAGCTTCGTGCGGTCCTCCCGGCTGACCGGCGTCTCGACGATCTCCAAGTTCCTGGATCCCAACGCCGACCCGCTGATGCACTGGGCGGCGAAGCTGGACCGGATCGGGGTGGCCGAGTTGGCATCGGCGGCGATTGAGTCCGAGGGTGACCTGACCTGGCTGATGGAAGAGCCGTCGATCAGCGCTGCCCTTCGAGAGGCCGAGGCGACGTGGGCGCACGTTCGGGACCGCGCCGCGGTCCGCGGGACGAACGTCCATGAGCGGATCTTCCTCGCCTTGGCGACGGGGCGTGAAGCACCAAGCCTTGCCGCGCTGACCGAGGAAGAGCGCCGCTACGGACAGGCGGCGATGCGCTGGTGGCGCGAGCGCCGGCCTGAACCGATCGCAGCCGAGCAGGTGACGGTCGACCACTCCAACGGGTTCGCGGGTCGCTTCGACCTCCTGGCCACGGTCGACGCTTCCGACTTCGAGCATCTACCCGAGTCGATCCACGGCGGCGGATTCACCGTCTTGGTTGACGCGAAGACCCGCGAGAAGGGCAAGGTCCGCAAGTCCGACCACGTCCAGCTCCCGGGCTACGAGGTGGCCAACCGGGCGTGTGGGATCGGTGCTTCCGACGTGCAGCTCGCTCTGATCCTGATGCCCGACGGCACCTACCGAGAGGAGTGGTGTGTCGGGACGGAGGCCGACTTCTACTCGGCGCTCAACTCCTGCCACTCCGGCAAGCACCTGGAGAAACGGATGCGAGACGCCGGCAAGGCCCGAGAGGCGGTGATGGCATGACCGCCGGAGCCGAGCTGGTCCCGGTCGACACGCAGGATGCGGTCACCGACGTCGAGCGCCAGGTCGCCGAGGCCCGCGCCCAGGCTGAAGCGATCGAGGTCCGCGACGAAGCCTCCGCTGCGCTGGCGACCGGCGTCCTCCGCGAAATCAAGGCGCGCCGAAAGGCGGCCGAGGAGAAAAGGCGCGAACTCGTCGACCCGCTGAACAAGACCGTAAAGACGATCAACGCCGATTTCAAAGCGGCGATGGCCCCGTTCGACGAGGCCGACACGATCGTCCGCTCCAAGGTTCAGAACTGGACCGACGAGCAGGAGCGCATCCGCCGTGAAGAGGAGGAACGGCTGGAGCGCGAGCGCCAGGAGCGGGAGCAGAAGGTCCGCGAAGAGCGCGAGCGTCAGGAGGCCGAGGCCCGAGCGAAAGCCGAGCAGGCCGCCAAGGAACAGCGCGAAGCCGAAGAGGAGGCGAGGAAGGCCAAAGACGAGGCCGACCGCGAGACCGCCGAGAAGCTCGCCCAGGAGGCCCGCGAGAAGGCACAAGAAGCTCAGACCGCCGAGTCGGCCATCGCCTCACTGCCCGACGTACAGCTCCCCAAAGCGGTCGTCGAGTCGGCGAAGAAACCGGAGGGGATCTCGACCCCGAAAAGGTGGGTCGCCGAGGTCGCGGATATCACCCAGCTTCCCGACTTCCTGCCGAACGGGACTCCGCTCAAGGTGGTCGTCGCCGCGGCGCTCACCCGCTACATGCACGACACGTTGAAGGAGACCGGGGGGCCGCCGGAGATGGCCGGCGCCGAGTTCAAGCAGGTCAGCACCTTGGCGGTGAGAGGCTGATGGTCAAGCACTCCCACAAACAGCAGGAAGCCTTGAAGGACCCCCGGCGCATGGCGATCTACGACTACCTGCGGGGTGAGGAGGTAGCCGCGCGCCGGACGTGCGGATCGATCCTCGAGCAAGGCATCGACGGCGCGAAGGACTACGCCGTCGCCTTCTACCAGATCGGTGTGCTGGAGCAGGCAGGGCTCGTAGTGAAGGAACCCGGCACGAACCAGTACCGGGCGGTGGAGCTTTAGTGGATACCTCCATGCTCGTGCCGGGAGATCGGGTCGAGTGCAATGTGCTCGGCAACGTCTTCCCCGCGACCATCCGCGACCGGGTTCCTTACCAGGGCTTCCACGTCGATCCGGACGATCCCAAGCGGATCACCTACCGCTTCGTCCGGCGAGCGAACATCGTCAAGAAGCTGGAGAGCGGGGTGGGGGCGTGAACGTCGAAGTCGTCAAGCGCCAGTACCCCTGCCGGTTCTTCCGCTCAGACCCCACCTCGACCGCGTGTCGATCGTGCGTTCTCGCTACCCACGTCCGCCTTGAGGGAACCGGCCGGACCCTGTGTGGTCACGACTGTGTCGACGAGGCGGGATGGATGCCGATGGTCGACGCGCACCCGGAGGACATCGACCAACTCGACCGGTGCACGGTGTGCTACTCGCGGCTCCCGCAGAGGGTGTTGGTTCTGTGAACGACGATCTGACTCGACTCTCCAAGGAGCTGAAGGATCGCCTCCCGGAGCACACCTATGAGGCCGTGGTCAGACGGGCGAGGGCACTGGGCTCGGATGAGGCTCGCAGGCAGCTGCTCGCGGACATCCTTGAGCGGCGCGAACGCAGCGAAGGAGCCGCAGCGTGACCTACTCACTCCACTGCAACGCCTGCGGGAGCGCCTTCGAGGCCAAACGACCTCACGCCCGTTACTGCTCCGATGCCTGCCGGACGAGGCATTGGAAGGGAGCAGGGGGTCAAGGCGCTCAGCCCGACTCAGAACGCGTTCTAGCCCAGCCCTTCGACCGCGACCGCATCCTCACCGCCCTCAAGGCACGAGGCAGCCAGGGCATCCACTCGCACGAGATACGACGCCTAGGTCTCTCCGGCCACCCCTCGATGCGCATCTCCGAACTGGAAGAGCGCGGCTACTCCATCGAGCACCACCGAGAGCACAAGGGACGTAGGCCAGGGGTCCGCTACGTGTTGGTTTCTGAGCCGCGGTCCGTCTCCGAGGCCAAGGCCGCGTAGGGGCAATGCCGTGGCCCACTGTCAACACCAAGGGGCGCCGGTGAATGCCGAGCGATCTCCCCTTCATGAAGCTGTGGGTCGACGACCTGCTCGCGGATATCACCGAGATGGGGCTGACCGACGAGGAGTTCGGCGCCTACATGAAGCTGCTGCTGATCGCCTGGCAGCGCGGGTCGATCTTCGCCGACGTGAAGCGGAACGCTCGGTGGTTGTCTTGCTCGGAGCGCGAGCTGACGAAGCTCTGGCCAGCCTTCGCCCACAAGTGGCACCCGAACGCCGATGGCGGATTGGTCAACCGGAAGATGGAGGAGGTTCGCGCCGAGGCGCTCTCCAAGTCCTCAAAAGCTCAGCAGGCGGCGAACGAACGGTGGGCACGGGAACGTGCCCGCAAGGCTGCCGAAGAGGAAGCGAAGGCCGCGTGATGCGAACGCAATGCAGACGCATATGCGAACGCAATGCAGACGCATATGCGAACGCAGATCCTGTTGCATCTGATTCGCACGGCTTTTTCGGTGCACCGGCATATGCAATGGCCGATGCCAGTCCAAAGCACAGAGTCCAGAATCCAGAGGAAGGGTAGGGCTTTTGACTTCGATCGGTGTAAACAGCCCTTCCCTTACCGACCTTCACCTTGAAGTGTGGTCGGTACTACAGGGCGGCATCGACTCTCTCGGCCTGAACGATTTCGGCAACCCGTGGCCTGCTCCCCGCGGCGACGCGATTGCCCGGGCACTGACCCGGCACGAGCCCGACCTGTGTCTCGCTGCTGCCAAGGAAGCCCGCGAGATCGTCGTCTC
>Ga0164301_10000040_pt1 | contig 31445 bp, 27 predicted proteins | sample Whisoiple_231_MG_FD_109711 | JGI IMG/M metagenome (GOLD analysis project Ga0164301, IMG submission 109711) | Unamended control soil microbial communities from upstate New York, USA - Whitman soil sample_231_MG | ecosystem: Environmental > Terrestrial > Soil > Agricultural land ... | reverse complement strand
GCCGCCTCGCTGCGCGACCACTTCCGCCGCGCGACCGCGACCACCCCGACCGCCTACCGCCGTTCCTTCCAGCCCGTAGGCTGAGGGCCGTGAGCCGGCGCGACCAGATCAAGCTCAGCGACGGCGAGCTGCTGGAGCTGATGGCGGGGGAGCGGGTGGCGATCGTCTCCAGCCTTGGGCCGCGCGGCTGGCCGCACTCGATGCCGCTCTGGTTCGTCCCCCGCGACGGCGTCGTCTGGATCTGGACCTACGCCAAGTCGCAGAAGGTCCGCAACCTCGAACGCGACCCGCGGGCGACGGTGCTGCTGGAGACCGGCCACGAGTACGGCGAGCTGCGCGGGGCGATGATCGAATCCGAGGCGGTGATCCACCGCGACTTCGAGTCCGTTCTCGGGTTCGCGGAGGAGCTGACCGTGCGCTATGCCGAGGGGATCTCCTCCGTCGAGGGGGATGCCCGGGCGGCGCTCGAAGCGCAGGCGCCGAAGCGGGTGGCGATCAGCTTCCCGGCCCTGCGCATCGCCACCTGGGATCACCGCAAGCTCGGCGGCACTTACTGAACCTTCACTTTCCGAACCGACCCGCCCGCTACCTTTCTCGCTCGATGAAACGACGCCTCCTCGCTCTCCCACTCCTCGCCTGCCTGCTTCTCGCCCTGGTGCTCGCCCAGACCGGATCGGGCTCGGCGAGGCCGCTGCCGCAGCCGCCCAAGGGCTTCTTCGGGATCGTTCCGCAGACCCCGCTCGGGCCGGAAGACTTCAAGTACATGAAAGCCGGCGGGATCGAAAGCATCCGCATCACCCTGCCCTGGGCCGGGGTGCAGCCGCGGCGCAACGGGCCCTACGACTGGACCGGCTTCGACGCCGCGGTCGAAATGGCGACCCGCGCCGGCCTCCGCGTCCTGCCCTCGATCGGCTCGCCGCCGCGCTGGGCGGTGCGCAAGGAAACGACGATGCCGGTGGCCTCGGCCAAGCTCCGCAAGGGCTGGAGCGACTTCCTCGCTGCCGCGGTCGCCCGTTACGGGCCGGGCGGGGAATTCTGGAGCCAGACCGGCGGCATCGGCCCCAACTACGAACCGGCGATCCGCAACCCGATGCCGATCCGCGAGTGGCAGATCTGGAACGAGGCCAACTTCTTCTACTTCGCCTACCCGGTCTCGACCTCGAAGTACGCGAAGCTGGTGACGATCTCCAGCCAGGCGATCAAATCGGTCGACCCGAAGGCGAAAGTGATCCTCGCCGGCCTCTTTGCCGAACCGACCGCGAAGGGCGCGAAAGGGATGCCGGCAACGACCTACCTCGAACGGCTCTACCGGGTCCCCGGCTTCAAGAGCCGCTTCGACGGGATCGACCTGCACCCCTACGCGGTCGACGCCGAAGAACTGGAGCGGATGATCGAGGAATACACCGCGGTGGCGCGGGAAAACCACGATCGCCCGTCGCTCTACCTGACCGAGCTCGGCTGGGGCTCGCAGAACAACTTCAAGCAGGTCGCCTTCGAGCAGGGGATCAGGGGTCAGGTCAAGCAGCTGAAAGCCTCCTACGGGTACCTGCTGGAAAACGCGCGCCGACTCAACCTCAAGAGCGCCTACTGGTTCTCCTGGAAGGACCTGCCCGGCTCCTGCACCTTCTGCGACTCGGTCGGGCTCTTCCGCGCCGGACCCAAGTTCCACGCCAAGCCTTCCTGGCACGCGTTCGTCGCCCTCACCGGTGGCCGCGCCAGACCGTGAGCGGCTGAGCAGGTACGGCGCTCTCGTCCTGCTAGCCGTCGCGATGGCCGCCGCCGCGGCGGTGCTGCTCGACTACGGCTCGGGGCTGACCTTCTTCCAGGACTCCTGGGAGTTCCTGATGCAGCGGCGCGACCCCTCGGTCGCGACCCTGCTCGATCCCCACAACGAGCACATCGTCCTGCTGCCGGTGCTGATCAGCCAGGGCTCCCTGCGGCTCTTCGGGATGGACTCCCAGACCCCCGAACTGGTGCTCCTGGTGGCGCTGCTGCTGGTGACCACCGGGCTCGTGTTCGTCTACGCGCAGCGCCGCCTCGGCCCCTGGCCGGCGCTGTTCGCGGCGGCCCTGCTGCTTTTCCTCGGCCCCGCCTGGCAGGACATGCTCTGGCCGTTCCAGGTCGGCTTCATCGGCTCGGCGATGTTCGGGCTGGCGATGCTGCTGGCGCTGGAGAACGACGACGAGCGCTGGGACCTCGCCGCCTGCGGCTTCCTGGCGCTCTCGATCGCCTTCTCCAGCCTCGGGATCGCCTTCGCGGTGGCCTGCGCGGTCGACGTCCTCCAGCGCCGCCGTGGACGCGGTTTGCGGCGGGCCTACGTCTTCGGCCTGCCGCTGCTGCTCTATGCGGGCTGGTACGCGGGCTGGGGTCACGAGGCGGACAACAGCCTCACCGCCCACCACGTCCTCGTCTCGCCGCGCTACGTCTGGGAAGGGCTGACCGCCTCGCTGGACTCGCTGCTCGCCCTGGGGACGATCTCCGACGAAGTCGTCGGCCGCTCGAAGTGGGGCGCGCCGCTGCTGATCGCGCTGCTGGCCCTGGCCGCCTACCGCGGCTTCCGCCGCGGGTTCTTCGCCGGCCTCTGGCCTGCGGTCGCGGCAGCGGCGACCTTCTGGTTCCTCGCGGCCTTCAACCAGGGCCCCGGCCGCGAGCCCTACTCCAGCCGCTACATCTACATCGGTGGCTTCTTCGCGCTGCTGATCGCGGTCAACCTGCTGCAGGGGGTGAAGCTCAACCGCTGGGCGCTGCTCGCGGCCGCGGCGGCGACGGTCACGATTGCCGGGTTCAACCTGGTGCCGCTGCGCGAAGGCCGCGACTTCTTCGACGAGCAGACGGTGCTGACCCGCTCCGACCTGGCGGCGATCGAGATCGCCGACCGCACCGTCGAACCCGCCTTCCGCCTCTCCCCCGAAGCCGCCGGGACTCTCTTCCTGAACGAAATCGAAGCCGGCGAGTACCTGCAGGCGGTCGACGAATACGGCTCGCCCGCCTACTCGCCTGCGGCCCTCGCCGCGGCGCCCGAAGAAGGCCGCGTCCACGCCGACCTGGTGCTGGCCAACGCGCTGCCGCTGACGATCGAAACCGGGTCGAGCGATCCGCCGCCGCGGGGCGAGTGCGTCCGGCTCGGCGGCAGCGCCAGCGCTCCGCTGGCGCTGCGGCCGGGGGTGACGACGATCGAGCTCGGCCCCGGCGCCGCCGGCAGGATCCGACTGCGGCGCTTTGCCGAGCGCGAATACCCGCTGGACAGCGGCGCGATCCAGCCCGGGTCGACGACCCGCCTCTATATCCCCCGCGACCGTCTGCAGCGGCCCTGGCGGCTCCTGGTCGAGCCGGCGCAGGGAACCCGCGTATGCAGGGGCTAGGGGTCAGCCGAGCAGGTCGGCCGCGTCGACCTCGCGCAGGCAGTCGCGGTACTGCCGCCACCAGGCGTGGAGGAGGCTGACCGCCTCGATCCCCAGCCGCAGGTGCCGGTCCGGCTCGACCTCGCCCGTGCCGTCGATCCACGCCCGCACCCCCGCCGAGAGGTGCGGGGCCAGCGGCCCGTCGCGGAGGAGGCTGCGGTGGAGCTCCAGCCCGGCGGGAGAGCACCAGCGTTGCGGCAGGTGCGGCTCCTTGCGGGGCACGTCGGCGGTCGAGGGCAGGGCGGCAACCGCCGGGGAGAGGAGCTCGAAGATCGCCTTGTAGACCGCCCCGTCGAACTTCTCCTCCCCCGGGACCGAGAGGGCGGCGCGGACGAACGGATCGGCGGCGCCGGGGGCGACCACCCAGGAGCGGTCGCCGAGCAGCTTCGTCGCGTAGGTCGACACGCCGCGGAGGGAGCGGCTCGAATAGAAGGCGAGGAAGCACTGGTTGGGATGCCCGTCGAAGTGACGAGCCCGGGAGAGGAACTGCTCCCGCGCCCGCTCGACCAGCGGCCCCTGGAAGCTCTCCTCCAGCGCCAGGTGGGCGTGGCCGTAGCGCCGCACGCTTTCGAACAGCGCCCTCATCGCCGCCTTGGGCCTGCCGGTGTCGAGCGTCTCGGGGGTGTAGAAGTGGCGGCCGGCGGAGATGAAGCAGTCGATCGCGAAGCCGTCGGGGACCGGCGCCTCGGTGCCGGCCAGACGTTGCGCCAGGGGGACCATCCAGGCGTGGTCGACGAACTCGTACTCGACCCGCCGGGCCCGCTCCTCCCATTCGGCGGCGTAGTCGCCCATCGTCCCCCGCAGCCGCTCCTGTGGCACCCCGAAGCTTGCCGCCACTGGCTCGGCCAGGTCCTCCTCGTGGGTGTCGCCCTCGTCGTCGGGAACCGTGGCGACGCCGGCGACGCGGCCGTCGCGGGCAAGCGGCAGGAACAGCATCCGCGAGTCGCGGCCGCCGCTGAGAGGGCAGACGATCTCGCCAGGCAGCGGCGCTAGCGTCTCCTCCAGGCCGGCGACCATCGCCTCGGCCCCGGCGGCGAGGCTCTGGTCGGGCTCGACCTCGGTCCAGGGCCAGCGCCCCCGCTCGACCTGCGCCCGCCCCCAGGCACGCCGCCGCAGGGACGCGGACGGCGGCAGCCGGCGGATCTCGGCAAACGGGGTGCTGGTGCCGAGCGGGTAGCGGAGGGCGACGATCGACGCCCAGGCGTCCCAGTCGATCGAGAGGCGCGAGGGGGAGGTGCGGACCAGCGGGTCGATGCGTGAGGCGAAGTAGACAGCGCCGCCCTGCTCAAGCCAGTAGAGGGGCGCGAGCCCGTTCACCGTCGAGTGCAGGAAGCGGCGCCGGCCGTCGAAGGCCAGCCCGCAGATGCCCGCCGCGGACGCCGCCTGCCAGTCGGGCAGCCCCGCGGGAGGCCGCCGGGGGTCGGCTTCGATCCAGCCCAGGCCACGCTGCTGGTCGCCGCCCCAGCGCAGGGGCTCGCGGTCGAGGATCAGGGCCGAGGACTCGTCTTCGTGCGCGAAGGCGCTTCCCCCGCCGAGCAGCTCCGCGATGCGGCGGACGCGGTCACGCTCGTAGTTCCCGAGAGCGCCGCAGGCAAGTGGCGCTCTGGTCGGCACGGGTTCGGGAATCTATTCGACCCCGTGGCCGCGACTAGTGGCGGTGCTTCTTTTTCTTCTTCGGCTTGATCGTCAGCTTGCGTGAGATCGCCGCGACGTAGGTGGCATTGGCCTTGACGGTCGCCCGGAACCCCGAGCGGCGGCTGATCCGCGGCCGGAAGCGGACCGTGCAGACTTTGTCCAGGTGCCTGGTGCCGAGCCGGAAGCGCCCGCGCCAGAGGGTGACCGGATCCCCCGGGCGCCCTTTGCAGGGCGAGACCCAGGCGGTGATCACGGTGCGCCGGTTGCGCACCACGCGGCGGGAGAGGGGGCGGATCCCGACGAAGGAGGGGTTGAGCGCAGCCGGCCCCGGCGTGTTCGAGCAGTCGGTCGGGGCCGAGCCGACGATCCGGTAGACGGTGCCGCTGCCGGAGACCGCGTAGAGCCGGCCGCAGGAGTCCTCGCCGAAGGAGTTGAGGTTGAAGACGTCGAGCCCCTCGGAGCGGTCGCTGGCGAACGGCTGCCCGGGAGCGAAGGAGCGGATCTCGTTGACGCAGAGGTCGCCGTAGACGTAGCGGCCGAGGAGACCGCTGACGCCGGGATCACGGGAGACGTAGCCGCCGATGATCGCGCAGCCGTGGGCGCCGCCGTCTTCGGGGTCGAGGTGCGGGTAGTCGAAGACCGGGTCGGTGAAGGCGTCGGCGGGCGCCCCTGCGCACTCCGGGTCGGTAGCCGGGCCCGCGACCCGTCCCTCGCGGCAGTTCCAGCCATAGTTGGAGGCGCCGCCGAGGCCCGGCGCCGGGCCGAAGTCGACCTCCTCCCGCGTCCCCTGGCCGACGTCGCCGATCCAGATGCCGTTGCCGCCGCGGTCGAAGGAGAAGCGGAAGGGGTTGCGCAGGCCCCAGGACCAGATCGTGTCGAAGGGGGCCGGCGCCGCCAGTGGGTTGCCCGCCGGCACCGTGTAAGGGAGGAGCCCGGAGGGGTCGGGGTCGATGCGGAGGATCTTGCCGAGCAGGCTGCCGAGGTTCTGGGCGTTGTGGTGCTGGTCGTCGCTGCCGCCGCCGTCGCCGCTGGCGATGAAGAGATTGCCTTCGGGCCCGGTCTGCAGCTGGCCGCCGTAGTGGTTGCTGTCTCCGGGGTGGGCGATCGTCAGCAGGTTGCGGAGGGTGCCCAGCGGGGCGAAGCTGCCGCTCGCCTTCATTTCGGCGACGTGGATGTCCCCTTCTCCCTGGTCTTCGCCGTAGTAGACGAAGAAGCGCCCGCTGGAGGCAAAGTCCGGCGCCAGGGCGATCGAGAGCAGCCCTCGCTCGCCGCCGCATTCTCCTTCGCAGCCGACGGCGGGACGCAGGTCGGCGAAGACCGAGCGCGAGCCGCCGGGGAGGACTTCGATCACCCTGCCCTGGCGCTCGACGACGAAGAGGCGGTCCGGGTTGTTCGGCGCCGAGGTGACGAAGATCGGTTCCTCGAAACCCGCCCCGACCGATTCCAGGCCGGCGGCCTGGGCGCCGCCGCCCGCCAGGGCGACCAGCAGGCCCAGGGCAAGCGCGAGTATCCCAGCGGCCCGTCTCAAGCTCATCAAGTTAGCTAACGCCGACTACGGCTTATCGGAGCGGTGGGCCGAACGTCCAGCAGCGCAGCACCAGCGGCTCGCTCGTCGCCACTGCGGCTGCGTAGCCGGGCCCGACGTCCAGGCGGTTGACGACCGGCTCGGCGGTGCCCACGGGCACCGGAACGCCGAGGCCGGTGCCGAGGCACTTGACCCGCGCCTCGCGATCGGCCCAGCGGCGGTAGAAGTCGGCCGGCCGCTTCGGCCGAATCCGCTCCACGTCGACGCCGACCTCGTGGCGGGCGACCGCGACCAGGGCGAGGGGGCCGGAGTGGCTGAGGTTGAACGCGAGCTTCCCTTCGGGGTCCGCCAGGCGCGGCTTGCCGTATTTCCCGGCTTCGAAGCGCAGCTCCTCCCCGGGCAGGCCGAGGTAACGGCCGAGGATCTCGCGCAGCGCCCACTGCGAGGTGACCGATTCGAGGTCCACGCGCCAGACGTGCACCTCGTCGCCTGGGCTCTCGAGCCGGTCGGGTGCGGGGAGGAACTCCAACCGCCGGATCTTAGGCATAGCATCCGGTTATGCCTGAGAGTCGAGGGGCGGGGCCGGCCTGGCTGGTGCTGCCCACCTACAACGAGGCCGAGAACCTCGAGCCGCTGATCGCCGCCGCGCTCGCGAACCTGCCGGATTCGGCCCGGGTCCTGGTCGTCGACGACAACTCGCCGGACGGGACCGGGCAGCTTGCCGACCGCCTCGCGGCCGCGGAGCCCCGGATCGAGGTGCTGCACCGGGCCGAGAAGGAAGGCCTCGGCCCCGCCTACATCGCCGGGTTCCGCCACGCTCTCGCGGCCGGGGCGGGCCGCATCCTGGAGATGGACTCCGACTTCTCCCATGACCCCGCCGACCTCCCCCGCCTGCTCGCCGCGACCGAGGGGGCCGACATCGCGATCGGCTCCCGTTACGTCGGTGGCGGCGGGGTCGAGAACTGGAGCAGGCTGCGCCAGGCGATCAGCCGCGGCGGCAGCGCCTACGCCCGGCTCGTGCTCGGCCTGCCGATCCGCGACCTGACCGGCGGCTTCAAGTGCTTCCGCCGGGGGGTGCTGGAGGCGATCGACCTGGAGGCGATCGGCTCGCGCGGCTACGCCTTCCAGGTCGAGATGACCTACCGGGCGGTCGAGCTCGGCTTCAGCGTCACCGAGGTCCCGATCACCTTCCGCGAGCGCCGCGCCGGCGCCTCGAAGATGAGCCGCTCGATCGTCGCCGAGGCGGCCTGGCGGGTGCCGCAGATGCGCTGGGGTAAAGAGGGCTGAGCGTGAGCCGCGTTCTGATCACCGGCGGGGCGGGCTTCGTCGGCTCCAACCTCGCCGTCTCCCTGGCGACCCGGCACCCCGACTGGGAGGTCGTCGCCTTCGACAACCTCTATCGCCAGGGCTCGAAGCTGAACCTGCCGCGACTGGAGGAGGCCGGGGTCGAGTTCGTCGAGGGCGACGTGCGCGAGCCCGCCGACCTGGCCGCGGTGGCGGAGCTGACGGCGCTGATCGAGTGCTCGGCCGAGCCCTCGGTGATGAGCGGTGTCGACGGCGACACCGGCTACCTCGTCCACACCAACCTGACCGGCGCCTACAACTGCCTCGAGCTGGCCCGCCGCGACGGCGCCTTCCTCGTCTTCCTCTCGACCAGCCGCGTCTATCCTGTGGCGCCGCAGGTGGAGCTGCGGCTGGAGGAGGCCGAGACGCGGTTCGAGATCGCCGCCGAGCAGGCGGTGCGCGGGGTTTCGCCGAAGGGGATCTCCGAGGGCTTCCCGCTGGAGGGCGCCCGCACCCTCTACGGCGCCACCAAGCTCGCCGCCGAGATGCTGATCGAGGAGTACCGCGAGGGGCTCGGGGTGCCCGCGGTGATCGACCGCTGCGGGGTGATCGCCGGTCCCTGGCAGATGGGAAAGGTCGACCAGGGGGTATTCACTCACTGGATGCTCGCTCACCACTTCCGCAACCCGCTCAGCTACATCGGCTTCGGCGGGCACGGCAAGCAGGTGCGCGACCTGCTCCACGTCGAGGACCTGGTCGACCTGGTCGAGCGCCAGCTGCTCGCTCCCGGCGCCTGGGACGGGCGCACGGTGAACGTCGGCGGCGGCCGCGAGTGCAGCCTCTCGCTGCGCGAGACGACGGCGATCTGCCAGGAGCTGACCGGCAACGAGGTGCCGATGACCCCGGTCGAGGAGACGCGCCAGGGGGACGTGCCGATATACCTGTCCGACTGCACGAGGCTTTTCGGCCTGGACGAGTGGCGGCCGCGGCGCAGCGCCGAGCAGGTGCTGGCCGACATCCACGAGTGGATCGCCGCCGATCCCGAGCGGATCGCCCAGGCACTCAACATCGACGCCCCAGCGGGGGGAAGGGAGTAGACGCGATGCCGGTAGCGATCATCACGGGCTCGGGAGGACTGATCGGCTCCGAGGCCGTCGACCACTTCGTCTCCGAGGGCTTCGACGTCGTCGGGATCGAGAACGACATGCGGGCGCGCTTCTTCGGCCCCGAATCCTCGACCTCGCACGTCACCACCCGCCTGGTCGAGGCCTACCCCTCGGCCTTCCGCTGGGAGAACGCCGACATCCGCGACGCCGATGCGGTCGACCGCGTCTTCCGCGAGCACGCCGGCCAGATCGAGCTGGTCGTCCACACCGCCGCCCAGCCCTCCCACGACTGGGCCGCGAGCGAGCCGCAGACCGACTTCGGCGTCAACGCCAACGGCACCCTCAACCTGCTGGAGGCGGCGCGCGCCCACTGCCCGGAGGCACCCTTCGTCTTCTGCTCGACCAACAAGGTCTACGGCGACACGCCCAACCGCCTGCCGCTGCAGGACCTGGAGAAGCGGCTGGAGTTGCCCGAGGACCATCAGTACTTCAAGGGAATCGACACCTCGATGTCGATCGACTCCTCGACCCACTCGCTGTTCGGCGTCTCCAAGGCCGCGGCGGACCTGCTGGTCCAGGAGTACGGCCGCTACTTCGACATGCCGACCGTCGCCTTCCGCGGCGGCTGCCTGACCGGCCCCCAGCACGCCGGCGCCAAGCTGCACGGCTTCCTCGCCTACCTGATGAAGTGCACCGTCACCGGCACGCCGTACACCGTCTTCGGCTACGAGGGCAAGCAGGTCCGCGACAACATCCACTCCGCCGACCTGATCGCCGCCTTCGACGCGTTCCGCAAGGCGCCCCGCCCGGCAGCCGTCTACAACATCGGCGGCGGCCGCTTCAGCAACTGCTCGATGCTGGAGGCGATCGACGCCTGCGAGCGGATCGCCGGCCGCGAGCTGCAGTGGGAGATGGGCGAGGAGCCGCGGATCGGCGACCACCGCTGGTGGATCTCCGACCTCGAGCCGTTCAAGGCCGACTACCCAGACTGGGACCTGCGTTACGGGATCGAGGAGATCCTCAGCGAGATGTACGAGCAGAACGTCGAGCGCTGGGTCGGCGCCGCGGCCTGAGTCAGAAGGCGTTGCTGCCGAGGATGGCGGCGACGATCACGAAGAAGCCGGCGATCATCTCGCGCCGCAGGTCGCGGATGTCGGCATCCAAGCGGGCGAAGCCTTCGCGCATCTCAGCTTTCGTTTCCGCGAAGCCTCGATCGACCTTCTTGTTGAGGTCGTCGAGTCGCTCGTCGGTCCACTTCTCCCTCGGCGCCATCACGGCCATGACCATAGCGTAACTTTTTAGCTGCGACGAATGGCGCGCAGAAAGGAAAATCTGCCGCGTGACTTTGCGCAGCTTCTGTTACTTCCGATAGCGTCGCCGCGTGAGAGTTCTCCTCGCTCTGAACTCGCTCGGGATCGGCGGCACCGAGACCTACGTGTTCACGGTGGCGGAGCAGCTCGACCGCCTCGCCCACGAACCGGTCATCTACTCGCCCGAGCCGGGGCGGGGGGTGGAGATCGCCCGCGAGCGCGGCCTGACCGTGATCGGTGCCGAGAAGCTGGGCGCTGAATTCGACGTCGCCCTGGTCCAGGACGCCGCCGTCGCCTACGAAGTCGCCGAGCTCTGCCCTGGCGTTCCCTCGGTCTTCGTCGCCCACAGCGAGAGCTTCGACCCGCAGTCGCCGCCGCAGCTGCCGGGAACGGTGCAGGTGCAGGTGGCGATGAACGACCGCGTCGAGCGGCGGCTTCGCGCCTTCGACGCGGGGGGGGAGATCGTGCGACTGCGCCAGCCGATCGACACCGAGCGCTTCAAGTCCCCCTGGCCGCTGCCGGAGAAGCCGGAGCGGGCGCTGCTGCTCAGCAACAACCCCGTTACCGACCGCCTGGCGATGCTGGAGGAGGCCTGCCAGGAGGCCGGCCTGGAGCTGATCCGGGCCGGCGGCGCCGGCCGCCAGACCGACGACCCGCGGGAGGCGCTCGCCGCGGCGGACGTGGTGATCGGGCTGGGCCGCGGAATCCTCGAGGCGATGGCCTGTGGGCGTGCGGCGTTCGTCTACGACTGGTCGGGGGGCGAGGGGTGGGTCACCCCCGACTCCTACCCGGCGATCGAGGCCGACGGCTTTGCCGGTCGCGGCGATGCGATCTTCGACGCCCCCGCCCTTGCCCGCGTCCTCGGCGAATACGACCGGTCGATGGGCCCCGTCAACCGCGACCTGGTCGTCGTCCACCACCGCGCCAACGACCACGTCCAGCAGCTGGTCGAGATCTTCCGCCGGCTCAGCTCGCCGGCGGAGCGAGTCGCGGCCCCCCTGGCCGAGCTGGGTCGGCTGGTGCGGCTCGAGTGGCGGGCGCGGGCGGAGGTCCACGGCCTCCGGGTCGAGAACGCGAGGCTCAACGCCGAGCTGCACGAGACGCATCTCAAGCTCGCTTCCTCTCAGGAGAAGCAGCTGGAGGCCGAGCAACGCGCAGCCGACGCCGCCAGGCGTTTCGAATCGACCCTCAGCTGGCGCCTGACCAAGCCCCTGCGGGCGCTGGTCGCCAGACGCGGCAGGTGAGCGTCAGAAAGCGCTGCTGCCAATGATGGCGGCGACGATCGCGACGAAGCCGGCGAACATGTTGCGGTTCATGGCGTCGAAGCGTGCGTTCATTTCGCGCCGCAGCTCCTTGATTTCCCCATCCACGCGAGCGAAGCCCGCCCGCATCTCGGCTTGGAGGTCGTCGAGGCGCTCGTCGGTCCACTTCTCCCTCGGCACCATCACGGCCATGACCATAGCGTAACTTTTTAGCTGCGACAGATGGCGCGCAGTAAGGAAAATCTGTCGCGCGACTTCGCAGCAAATCTGTGACTTCCGGTAGCGTCGCCGCCTCATGGCAGAGGGGATGAAGCTCTCGGTGGTGATGCCGGCCCAGAACGAGGAGGGCTCGGTGGCGAAGACGGTCGAAGGCGTGGTCGCCGCGCTCGAGCGCGAGGGCGTCGACTACGAGGTGATCGTCGTCAACGACGATTCCGAAGACGCGACCGAAGCGGTCGTCGCCGCGATCGGCGAGCGTAACCCGCGCGTCCGCGTCCACCGTTCCCACAACGAACGCGGCTTCGGCAACGCGATCCGCGCCGGCCTCGACGTCTTCGAGGGCGACGCCGTTGCGATCGTCATGGCCGACGCCTCCGACGACCCCGAGGACCTCATCCGCTACCACCGCCTGCTCGAGGAGGGCTACGACTGCGCCTTCGGCTCCCGCTTCGTCCCCGGCGCCAAGGTCTACGACTACCCGCGCCTCAAGTACGTCGTCAACCGCCTCGCCAACCAGTTCATCCGCATCCTCTTCCGCCACCGCTACAACGACACCACCAACGCCTTCAAGGCCTACCGGCGCGAGGTCGTCGAGACCATTCAGCCGCTGCTCTCCAAGCACTTCAACCTCACCGTCGAGATGCCGCTGAAGGCGATCGTCCGCGGTCACAGCTACGCCGTCGTCCCCACCTCCTGGACCAACCGCACCAGCGGCGAGGCGAAGCTGGCGATGAAAGAGATGGGCAGCCGCTACCTCTTCATCACCCTCTACGTCTGGCTGGAGATGACCCTCAGTCGCGGGGATTACCGGCTGCCCGAGCGGGAGCAGCAGAAGGCCGGTTCTTCGCGATAGGGCCGTATCTCTGCCCGTTCCACACCCAGACCCGTAGGTTCCGCCCGTCCGGCATGCCGACCTGGCGGACGAGGTGGAAGTCGAGGTTCTTCAGCGCGGTCTCGACTTTGGCCTGGGTGACCAGGGGTTCGAAGTCGCCCGCTTCGGTACTGGTGGTGACGATCGCGGTCGGCTTGCCCAGCTCGGGGCCGGTGATCTGTTCTTCGTAGTGGGCGACCGTGTCCGGTTCGGCGAGGAGCTGGGTAAAGGGGATGCCGCGGCGGTAGTTGACGAGGCCGGCGAGGCCGACGCTGTTGGTGCTGACGACGCGGTTGCGGGAGGCGAAGGCGACCAGGCGGGGGGAGCCTTCGGGGGCGATCGGTTCGAGCAAGGTCTGGGCCAGCTCGGTGTCGGTCGCGACGTAGCCCTTGTCCTCGTCGGTGAAGCGGGTGCGCGGCCCTGGCGCCTGCTGGCGGACGTTGCCGACCGCGTGCGGTTCGCCGCTGATCCAGGGCAGTTCGCCGAAGGCCGGGACCTCGACCAGGCGCGGCTCGGAGATGCCGTCGGAGATGTTGGAGTTGGCGAGCAGGTTGACGGCGGCGATCGCGACGACCAGGACGGTGACGGGGACGATCGCCTTCCGGTAACGGCGCAGGGCGACGAGCGCCAGCGTCGGCAGCAGCACCGCGACCGGGAAGGTGAAGCCGTTGCCGCCGTTCTGTGAGCTCATCAGCGCCCCGAAGCCCGCCCCGGCGACGATGAACAGCGCCACCGCGTCGCTGCCGAGGATGCGGAGCGCCTCGGCCTTGCGGTCCTCCGCCTTGCGCAGCCGCTGCACCACTCCGACCGCGCAGGCTAGGAGCCCGGCGACGACGAGGTAGGACATCGGCACCAGCAGGTCTCCCTGGATGATCTTCTCGGCGACGGTCTTGAACCGGGCCCAGGAGATGAAGGCGGCGTCGTCGCCGTAGTTCTGGGCCTGCGAGCCGTAGCCGAATTCGGTCAGGTAGTCCATCACCGGGTCGAGGTTGTTCCAGTACCAGGTGGCGGCGACCAGGACGGCGGCGATCACGGCGAGGCCGAAGTTGAGCGCGCGCCGGGCGAGCTCGTCGCGGTAGCTGAGGGCGATCCCGAGCAGGGCCGCGGCGACGACCCCCGGGACGAAGGCGACCGCCATCGTCCGCGAGAGCAGCATCAGGCCGATCGCGGCGCCACAGGCGACCGCCCACCAGCGCCGTCGCATCCCTTCGCTGCGGATCAGCGCGTAGACCGAGCAGGCGAGGAAGGCGGCGGTGGGGAGGGCGAAGATGTACTCGCGGGTGAAGATGAAGACGCCCTGGCTGGTGCCGACCGCGAGCGCCGCCAGTGCCCCCAGACGCGGCCCGGCAAGGCGCTCGCCGATCCCGTAGGTGGCCAGCGTCAGCAGCGCCGCGAAGGCGATCAGGACGCCGAAGCCCTGCAGGATGCCGGGGCTGAAGACGAGCACGACCGAGGTCATAGCCGGCAGCAGCGGCGCGTTCGGCGTCTGGTTCTGGACCGCTTCCCACCAGCCGTGGATCCCCCCGCTTTCCCAGCCGAAGAAGTCGACGATGCCGATCATCGTGTAGCCGTTCTCGTCCACGTCCAGCGGGTAGCCGTGGCGGTAGGTGGCGACCCACCAGACGTTGATCGCCGCCATGACCAGGCAGCCGATCGCGACGATCAGCGCCCACTTCCAGGCCGGGGTGAGGTTGCGGATTCGTTCCTTCATCGCGTGCTCCCTGCGGCGACCGCCTTCTCCAACAGGGCGGCGATCTCCTGCCCGTAGCCCTCGAGCGAGTGGCGCTCCTCGACCAGCGGCCGTCCCGCGGCGCCGATCCGCCGGCGCTCCTCCGCCGGCAGCGACAGGACCCGGTCCAGCCCCGCCGCCAGGGCCGGCAGGTCGCGGGGCTCGCAGAGCCAGCCGGTCTCGCCGTCGGCGATCAGCTCCGGCAGGCCGAAGACACGCGTCCCCAACACCGGCGTCTCCCAGGCCATCGCCTCCAGGACCGTGCGCGGCGTCGACTCGATGTCCGAGGCGCAGACGAGGACGTCGGCCATCCCGTACCAAGTCTCCACTTCGGGGGTGATCGGGATGATCCGCATCCGCTCGCCCTGCGGCGAGGCCTCGACGTAGCGGTGCAGCGCTTCGGTGTTGGGGTCTTCGCGGCCGCCGACGAAGGCGACCCAGGCGCGCGGGTGGCGGGCGGCGACCATGTCAAAGGCCTGGGCCAGCATCACCTGCGCCTTGCGCGGCTCGACCGTGCCGACGCAGACGACCAGCTCGGCGTCGGCCGGGATTTCCGCCGCGCGCCGGGCAGCGGCGCCGTCGAACTGCTCCCGGTGGGCGTCGATCGGCTCCAGGTCGAGGCCGTAGGGATACATGTGGCAGCGCTCGGCGCCGGCCACCGGCTCGTAGAGGCGCTTGGTCGCCTCGGCCTCGAAGACGAGGGCCGCCGCACTCGCCAGCGCCCGCTCGGCCCGCTCCCGCACCTCGGGGGAGAAGTCGGCGACCAGCACGCTCGGCGGGAAGCTCTCGTGGATCGCCCAGACGACCGGGATCCCCAGCTCGGCTGCTGCCTCGGCGCCCGGGATCGTCCAAGCGGAAGCGGTGTTGAGCAGGGCGGCGTCGAACCCGCGCCCCTCGCCCCAGGCGACCAGCTCCTCGACTCGGCCGATGTGGGAGCTGGTGTCGTCGTAAGGCGCGAGGCCGTTGATGTGGACCGGGATCCCCAGCGCTTCGACCTCGGCTCGCAGCGGCCCGTCGAAGGAGCTGACCATGGTGAAGGTCGCGGTCTCGGTCCGGACTAGCTCCCTCAGGAGGTCGAGCAGGTAGAGCTGGGCGCCGCCGAGGGTGAGCTGGTGGGTGACGACGAGGACGTGCGGCCGCGGGGCCGAGGCCGGGGTGCCAGTCCGCGCCGCGGGCGGCGGCAGCTTGCCGGGCTTCTCCGGCGGGGTGCCGACCCTGACCCGCACCGGCTCCATCTCGTGGCGCTCGCCGCTGACGCTGGTGGCGACGACGAGCAGGTCGTGCTCGCCCTCGCCGCCGTCCCACCCGCCGAGGTCGGCGTCGAGTTCGAAGCCCGCCGCCGCCGCGTGAGGGTCGTCCCAGATCCGGGCGACGTCCATCCGCGGGGCGCCGATCCGGGCCGGTCCCAGCGAGCGGCCGCCGAGGAAGACCTCGATCCGTGCCGTCGCCGCCTGCGGGAAGAAGAGCCAGCCGGCGACGGAGATCGCGCCGCCCTCGACCCAGGCGCCGGCCTCCGGCTTGTCGAGCTGGGTGACCGGCTCAGAGCGCTTGCGCCCGACGTCGGCCAGAACCCCTTCCGGGGAGGCGCCGCGCCGCCACAGCGCCCGCGTCGCGCGCAGCCGCCAGCGCAGGCCATTGAGCCGTTCGGCGCCGTCGCTCAAACCCGCTCCGGTCGCCCCGTCACGAGCCAGTGGTGGGTGCGGGCGATGCCCGCGGCGAGGTCCGTGATCTCGAGCTCCACGGTCTGATGCAACAACGTCGTGTCGAGAACGATTTGGCCGACTTCGAAGCCGCGCTGCTCGTGCTCGACGACCTGGGCCTCGCGGCCGAGGTGCCGCTCAACCGCCCGCAGCAGCTCCAGCAGCGAGGTGCCGGTGCCGCTGCCGACGTTGATCTTCGCCGGGCCGCCGGCCTCGATCAAGGCGATCGTCGCCCGCGCCACGTCGCCGACGTAGACGTAGTCGCGGATCGTCGCGCCGCCGCCGTAGAGGTCGATCGGTTCGCCGCGTTCGATCCGGTGCAGGAAGGTGACGACCGCGCCCTGGCCGCGGTCGGGGTCCTGGTGCTCGCCGTAGACCGTCGCGCAGCGGAGGATCCGTGCCGGCAGCCCGTGGTCCCGGCTCGCGGCCATCACCTCGGCCTCGCAGCGGAGGTGGAGGTGGCCGTAGGCGCCGACTGGCTCGGTCGGAGCGCCCTCGGAGACCGGATTCTGCTCCGGCTCGCCGTAGACCGTGCCGCCCGAGGAGAGGTAGGTGAGGCCGACGCCGGGCCGCTGCCGCAACCGCTCCAGCACGGTCTGCACCGGCCCCAGCGTCAGCCGCGCGTCCTCCTCGGGGTTCTCCTCGGAGGCGGCCGGCAGCAGGCCGCCGGCGCTGAAGATCACGTGGCCGACGCCCTCCAGGGCCCGCTCCACGGTCTCCGCGTCGGTCGCGTCGCCGACGATCAGGTCGGCCGCCGGGATCTCCGTCGCCAGGCCCTTCGGCTCCGAGCGGGTCAGCACCGCGGGCGCCCGCCCGGCGGCGACCAGCTGTTCGACGATGTTGGACCCGATGAAGCCGCAGCCGATGACGAGGATCCGACCCTGCACTACTTGCGCCCGATCACCAGGAACTGCTTGCCGAGCAGCCGCCAGGCGAGCGGCGTCTTCAGGTAGAGGCGGGTCAGCTGCGGCGAGGGCGGCAGGATCCCGCGGAAGGAGTAGGGCAGGTAGCGGGGGATGACCCGCTCGATCTCGAAGCCGGCGGCGTAGAGGTGCTCTTCGATCGCCACGTGGGTGAGGGCGACGTAGTGATCGGCGCAGTCCCAGTACTCGTCGGAGCAGTAGCGGTAGTTCGGGCCCATGATCGCGATCCGGCCGCCCTGCTCCATCGAGGCGTTCATCTTTTCCAGGAAGGCGGCGATCGCCTCCTGGTCGTAGAGGTGCTCGAGGAAGTTGGAGACGAAGACGCCGTCGAAGTGGTCGCTGGGCAGCTCGGCGTCCATGATCATCGCGGTGATCACGGTGGTGTCGGGCTTGTGGGCGGCCTCCTCGTAGCTGACGGCGTCGACCGCCCAGGTCTCCTTGGCGGGGATCGCGCCGATGAACTCGCCACGGCCGGCGGCCGGGTCGAGGACCTTCTGCGGGCTGCCCATCAGGCCGTGGACGTGGGGGCTGATCTGCTGCCAGACCGCGATCCGGCCGTCCTGGTCGATGTCGCGGAAGCGGAAGCTGTAAAGGCGCTCGTAGTTCACGTCAGGCGGGTTGTCCTTTCGGGGGGCGGCGGCGCCGGAGCCGCGGCCGGCGGGGCATCCAGCTGAATTTGGAGCTGGGCCGCGGCAGCTCATGGCGCAGTTGCGGATTCGAGTAGGGGTCGGGGTCGGTGAACCGTAGCCACATTTCCCTAAACAGCCGCTTCTCCCAGTCCTCGACGTCGGAGGAGCGGCTCGAGGACTCGAAGTGGAACATCTTCAGGTCGGGGTCGTAGACGGTGCGCCTGCCCGCCTGTCGCAGCCGCAGGCAGTAGTCGACGTCGTTGTAGTTGACCGGGAACTGCTCGCTGAGGCCGCCGAGCTGCTCGAACAGCTCGCGACGGGTCATCAGGCAGGCGGCGGTGACCGCGAGGCAGTTGGTGGCGATGCGGCAGGCGTTCGCGTAGCCGCGGAAGTCGCCGCGGAAGCCCCAGTAGGGGTGGCCCGGGAGGCCGCCCTCGAAGCGAACGCCGACGTGCTGCAGGCGCTCGTCCTGGAGCAGCAGCCGGCCACCGACGGCGCCGACCTCCTCCATGCCCGAGTACATGACCATCCGCTCGATCCAGTTCGGCGTCGCCACCTCGATGTCGTCGTTGAGCAGCAGCAGGTGCTCGCCGCGGGCGGCGGCGGCGCCGACGTTGACCTTGTCCGAGTAGCTGAACGGCTTGTCGTACTCGACCAGCCGCAGCCGCTCGCCGCCGATCTGTCGCAGCTCCTCCAGCAGCGCGGGGTCGGCCGGGGTGTCGACGACGACCACCAGCTCGTAGTTCTCATACGTCGAGGACTCGACGATGCTGCGCAGGCAGTGGCTGACCAGCACGACCGGCTCGTAGCGGACTTCGCGCACCTGGCCGGCGGTGGGGATGACGATGCTGACCAGCGGTTCCTCGGTGAGGACGGGGTCGAGGTGGTAGACGCCGCGGTCGTCGGGGTCGTGTGTGACCCGAGCGGGCATCCCGATTCGGTCGAGGTGGGCCTGGACTGCCCGGGTGCCCGCTTCGAAGGCCCACGGCTTCGCCGCCTCGTCGGACCCCGCGGTCGAGCCCTCCAGCATCCGCCAGTGGTAGAGGACGCGGGGTACGTGGACGACGGCGCGGGCCCGCTCGGTCGCCTTCAGGACCAGGTCCCAGTCCTGGGAGCCCTCGAACTCGGGGTCGAAGCCGCCGACCTCTTCGACAAGGGAGCGGCGGAAGACGCTGAGGTGACAGGAGTACATCTGGGTCCGCATCCGCTCCGGCGACCAGTCGGGCTTGAAGAAGGGGCCGGAGTGGTGGCCGGCGCGGTCGACCTTGTCCTCGTCGGTGTAGGCGTAGTCGGCTTCGGGCTCCGCCCGCAGCGCCGCCTCGACCAGCCGCAGCGCGTCGGGGTGGAGCTCGTCGTCGTGATCGACCAGGGCGAGGAACTCCCCCCGCGCCATCGCCAGGGCGTCGTTGGAGGCGGCGACGATGCCGCCGTTCTCGGGCCGGCGCGAGACCCGGATCCGCGGATCCAGCCCTTCGACCTCGTCCAGCAGCGCCGCCACGTGCGGCGCGGGGGAGCAGTCGTCGACCAGGCACAGCTCCCAGTCACCGAAGCTCTGCCCGAGGATCGAGCCGACCATCGCCCAGAAGACGTCGGCCGGGGTGTCGTAGACCGGCGTTATGACCGAGAAGCGGGGTGCATCAGCCACGCTCGCCACCCCGCCGCTCGCGCAGGCGGCGCAGGACGTACCCCGGACGGGTCACCGCCAGCTTCGCCAGCCGGCCATAGGAGATCAGCCGCAGCGCGTAGCTTTCCAGCTCCAGCCGCCGCCCCCGTTCTTCGCCGATCTCGACGTCCTTGGCGACCAGCAGCTCCCGCAACCGCGCGATCTCGGCGTCGCGCTCGGCAAGCTCGCGCAGCAACTGCTCGCGGTCGGCGCCCTCAGCCATCGGCGGCGAGTCTACCCACGGGGCAGCGACGAGCAGAGAGGGCGCCCGGTCGGACACCCTCCCTGCTTCGTCTATCTATTCCTGCTCGATACCGACGAGGTCGGCTTTCCCGTCGCCGGTGACGTCCCCGAGCGACCTGTTCGGGCTCGGACCGAGGCCGCCGAGGACCTGCGACCAGGCGAAGCCACTGCCGTTGCTGGCGCCGAGCATGTAGCGGTACTGTCCGCCGCCGGCACTCTCGAAGGCGACGATGTCAGCCTTCCCGTCGCCGCTGAAATCGTCGACGTCGAACTGGGCACAGCTCATTTTGCTGAGCACCTGTTTCCAGCTCGAGATCCCGGCGCCGGTTCCGGTCCCGAGCATGTAGCGGCACTGGCCGGTCCCTTCGGACTCCAAGGTGACCACATCCGCTTTCCCGTCGCCGGTCACGTCTCCGAGCTCCATGTCGCTCGGGTTGCTCATGCCACTCATGATCTGTTTCCAACTGGCGACACCGGTGCCGCTGCTGGTCCCCAGCATGTACCGGAAATTGCCGCCTCCTTCCGCCTCGGCGGTGACGATGTCCTCTTTGCCGTCGCCGTTTATATCGCCGACTGCCATGTCATCCGCGGCGCTCATCCCGGTAAGGATCGCTTTCCAGCTCGAGATCCCCGCCCCGGTGCCGGTCCCGAGCATGTAGCGGTATTTACCGCCCCCTTCATCCTCGACGGCGATGATGTCGTCTTTCCCATCGCCCGTCAGGTCTCCGAGTTCGAGACTGCCAGCGGGGGCCATGCCGCTGAGGATCTGACTCCAGCTGGCGATGCCGGTGCCGCTGCTGGTCCCCAGCATGTAGCGGTATTTGCCGCCGCCTTCTTCCTCGACGGTGAGGACGTCGGCTTTTCCGTCACCGGACATGTCGCCGACGACCATTGCCTGTGCTGCGCTCATGCCGCTGAGCACCTGTTTCCAGCTCGCGACCCCGCTTCCGGAGCTGGTCCCGAGCATGTACCGGTACTGCACCGGTGAGGGCGGGGGTGGTGGCGGGCTTTCGGGAGGCGGCGGACCGTCCCATCCGGTTCCGTGGACCGTCGTCGGTTCGTTCCCCAGGTTCCAGTTGAGGATGAGCGGCTTACTCAGGTGTCCGTAGCCGTCTTCGTAGCCGAGGTAAATTCCTTCATTGGGGTGTTTCAGGCACCCGGATTTTTCTTCCGACAAGAAGAGGCAGACGCCGGCCAAGTCGGCGTTCGCATAGACGGCGCTGTAGTAGCGCTGCGGCCCTTCACACCCAGCCAGATAGCCCGGCAGTTTTTTGCCCCAGCAGAACTGGTATTCCGTCGCTTGGGCCGTTTGCGGACCCGCGACGAGCAGAAGCATCAATGCTCCAAGTAGCGATAAGGCGCTGAGTACAAGCGGTATCCAGCGCCGGCTGATCGATCGTTCCATGGCATCTCCCGTTTCGTTGGTACGGCAGACGGGAGTGTTTCCGGGTCGGGCGGGAGCCGAAATGACCAAGTTGGGAACCCGGCCTCATTTCCCCGCACTCGTCTTAGCCGGTGAGGCGGAGGACTCTGATCGGCCGGGTAGCGGCGAAATCGAACGCGTTACCTGCAACGGGCAGGGTGACCGGTGCGCTACCTGCTCGCAGGCTGACACCGGTCGCCCAGTCGGGCACGATGCCGATCGTCGTGAAGGCGGGCTCGTCGGCAGCAAGAGAGGTCCGGCGGGTCTGGAGGATGAGGCCCTGACGGAGTGCAGTCCGCTTGCGGGCGCAGGCGGTCGCCGTACGTTCCACTCGGATCAGGCACATCACGCCCCGGCCGGGGACCATCCAGAGCCGGATGCCGCTGGGAGTTTCTGCGCGACGGGCGGAGCCGAATCGCAGCCCGAGAGCGTCCACCGCGGCTGACCCACCCAGCGTTTCGGTAACCGCGATGCGGGTTCGTAATCGCAAGCCCCCTGCAATTGGCCCGAGGTGAGAGAACTGCTGCCACAGGCGTGATTCGGGAATCTCGCCTTCCGCCAATCCACGTTTGGCAATCGCACCCAGAGCCGCGGATGCTCGATCGGTGGCCTTCAATCCGGAGTCGCCTGCCCCGGTAGATCGGGATCGGACCCCCAGAACCACTGCCGACGAGGTCACGATCAGAGCTGCGAGGATGGCGATGAGGCGACGGCTGTGCATCGACCCTTGAGTGTGCCCAAAGGGATCGACTGTCAGAGGTACCAATGTGGGAAATGGGCCTGTCGGCGCTCTAGTTCGTTCGCAGGGCTTCCAGCGAAAGTGCGGCTTCCAGGGCTGGCATCTCCGGATCGAGAGGGCGGCCGATTGTTCGCTCCGCAGCTCGCAGGCGGTTATTCACCGTGCGGCGGCTTACACCCAGCGCAGCCGCAGTCGACGAAACATTACGTTGTGCCTCGATATACGCACGCAGGGTCTGGCGCAATTTGACGCCCCCATCCGCTGTGGATTCCAGCGGGACTAGATATAGCTCCCTCAGGGAGGAACTCAGAAGGTTGTCCTGGACCAGCGAGGCCAATAGTGCCACCTCGACGTAGCGGACCGCCGCCTTGCGGTGCGTCGCGATCGGTAGGGCTGCTCTGGCTTGTTCATGGGTCAAGCGCCACCCGTTCAGACCTTGCATCGGCTCGCCGACGGCTATCGCCAGCTTTGGAGCGAATGCATCGAGAGCCTCCTTCACCTCCCCGGCATCGATCGCATGGCGATGGGCAAACCAGGCCCACGCACGGGTGTCTGTGGGGGTCACGAGAAGTATCCGGCAATCGACAGAATCCCTGATCTCCCGCACGCTCTCTGCGGACCGTGGGCCCTCGGCGACAACGCCGACGTGCGTAGCTTCGAATTCGTAGGCGATGGCAGAGGCGTCCAGCGGCTCACCGGCTAGGAGGCGTCGCACCCGCTCCAACTGCCTTGCTTTTGAGCTGGGTGGCTGCGCATTGGCGCGCATGAACTCATCGCTCACTGCCTCCAAGAGACGATCGCAGACCATTGATAGGTCACGCAATACCTGCTTGAGGCTCTCCCCGAGCAGCCCGGCTTCGGTTGCCACCTCGACGACAAACTCGGCGAGGAGTGCGTGGCCGGCGACGTATCTGCGGAGAAGGGTGTCGACGGGTAGCCCGGCTCGCGCCGCTCTCGTGGCCTCCAGGAGAACTGCAGCCGGTATCGGAGGGACGCTCTCCTCACCGGATTCGATCGTCTCGAACCCGTAATCGACCGTGGCAGCCACCGTCGCGGCAAGCTTGTGAGACCCGCCCGCCCTGCTGTCCACAGATCCGGTCAAGCCCCGGACACGAGCGAGGATCGACGCGTCTACCTCGGCCCTCCTCGGTCGGAGTCGTCCGGCCAGTATCTCCCTTGCTGCAACGTCGGCCCGCCCCGCCATTTGGAGCAAAAGCTACCTTGCAATGCGAGGAAAAATTCTGGCTTAAAACTCCCTAAATGACCCGTTTCCCCTCACCAGTCTTCTCTTAGGTTCACGGGCCCGAAGGGCTCCATCGCTTTCGTCGCCGCGAGGCACTCGCTTGGATTCTTCGGCTGGTAGACGGTGCGGGTGCGGAGGTCAACCAGGATCGCCTTGCCGTACTCGGTTTCGCTGTTGCCGGCGTTCGTCTGGGACATGCCGTCGGCGCCGCAGGTCAGCCCGACGCCTTCGAGCAGCGGGAAGGCGCGCAGTTCTTCGCTGCCGTAGGTGACCTTGAAGGCCCCGAGCTCGTCGTTGTTGCCGCCCCCGCCGAAGGCCGGCACGCTGGGTGACGAGTTGCCCGGATAGGGCGAGGTGAAGATCGTCGCGTCGGGTGGCGGCGAGGGGACCAGTTCCTGCGCCTGGGTGAGGATTTCGTCCTGGATGTCGGCCGACTGGGTCCAGCGGTCGGCGTCTTGGGTGACGCGCACGGTGTAGATGCCGACCACGCCGAGGATGAGCACAGCGGTGATCGCCGTCCTCGCCTGTGTCCTGGCCTGAGCCGAGACCCGCGGTAGGGCTCCGGCGAGCATCGAGCCGACGGCCGCCGCGAGAAACACGAGCAGGGCGCTGATCCCCAGCGCCGCGAGGCAGTTGGTGCGGTTCTGGACCCCGGGCGCGTAGAGCGGGTAGCGATCGGCGACCGGAACGATCATCGCGTAGCCGACCACGATTGCGGCCAGGGCAAGGAGGATCGGCAGGCCCCAGCGGGCGATCGCGTCGCGGTCGGGAGACGGCGGTGCCAGCTGCCGGACCAGCTGGGTCACCAGCAGCACTCCCGCCACCGCGGCAACCAGCAGCCAGGGGGTGGTCAGGGTCCGGGTCGGATACAGCGAGTAGGCGAGCACCGAGACCGCTCCGTCGAGGACGAGGTGCGCGTTGTCCAGCAGCTTCCCCACTCCCGAGGCGCTTTCGCCGAACTTGCGCGTGTAGAGGACGAGCAGGAGCACGGTCGGGACCGCGTCGAGCAGCCAGCGCCAGAGCGTGCCGCCGCGACCGCCGGCCCATCGGTAGAGGACGAAAGAGAGAAGAACCGCGGGGGCGACGATCTCGTAGCCGCCGACAGCCACCACGGCGATCGCCGAGGCCACCACCTGGGTGAGGACGGCGGGCAGGCTCGGTGCCGGTCCGAACCGGCGGCGGCCGCCGATCGCGATCGTCATCGCCACCAAGTAGAGGCCGATGAAGAGGTTGATCTGGCTGCCGGTGCTCCACAGACGGGTCGAGTCCGAAGCGGGGAAGACGAGCAGTATCGCCGCCGCGGCCAGCGCCCAGGGGAGCCCGAGCCCGAGGGTCCGCAGGAAGGCGAAGTAGGCGATCGAGAGAAAGGCCGCCAGGACCACCGAGAGCAGCAGGTGCTGGTCGAAGTGCATCCCCAGCACCTCATAGGTCAGGGTCACGTAGACGGCGGCGATCGGCCGGCTGGGGGTCTGGTAGTTGTCGACCGCTCCCCAGAAGCCCGGGTCGGGGTGGAAGGTGAAGCGGTCCGCGTTGACCCAGTCGTCGGCGACGAAGCCGCCGTGGAAGGCGTACCAGCCGAAGACCGCGAAGGCGAGGGCGGTGAGCAGGAGGGAGGCGCCGGCGAGCTCCCGCCAGCCGAAGCCGAGGTTCCAGCGATTAGCGGCTCGCAAGGGCGGCGACGCTACCACGGAGCGCCTGGCGGGGAGGCCATCTGCCAGGCTTGCCGACCGAGTGAGCAACCCCGAGCTCTTCCTCATCCTGATTCTGCACCTGGTCCTGACCGCCCTGCCGGGGGTCGCGGCCGCGCTGCTCGCGGCGCGCCTCGGGGTGCGCAACGTCCCGGTCCTGCTCGCCACCGGGATGGCGGCGACCGGGGCCGTCGCGATGCTGGCCTTCTGGTCCTACTTCGCCGACCCGCTGATCGGCGAAAGCTTCTCCTACCTGGCGCTTCTCGGCCCGGCCGCGCTGGTCGGCTGGCTGCTCTTCGAGCGCAAGCTGCCGGGGGAGCTGCTGCGGCAGCTTGCGACCCCGCTGGCGCTGTGGGCGCTGGGCTCGCTCTTCCTCGTCTTCTTCGGCTTCATCCACGGCGGGGCCGAGAACCCGCTCGGCACCGCCGCCACCCGCTTCATCGGCCCGCTGCCGTCCGACAACAACATCCCCGCCTTCTTCGCCGACTGGTACTTCCGCCACGGCCACGACTCCCCCGTGCCGATCTTCCCCGGCGAATGGCTCTCCAGCGACCGGCCGCCTCTGCAGGTCGGTTACGTGCTGGCCCAGCGGCCGATCGCCTGGGACCACTGGGGCGACAACTACCAGCTCCTCTGCGTGAGCCTGCAGCAGCTCTGGATCGTCGGCCTCTGGGCGCTGCTGCTCGCCGCCCGCGTCGGCCGCCTCACCCGGGCGCTGATCATGATCACCGTTCTGGTCAGCGACGTGGCCCTGCTCAACGGCTTCTTCGTCTGGCCGAAGATGCTGCCCGCGGCGATGCTGCTGGCGGCGGCGGCGCTGGTGATGACCCCGCTCTGGGACGAGCTGCGGAAGAGCCTCTGGGCGGCCGCCCTGGTGGCGGCGCTCTGCGGCCTGGCGATGATGGGCCACGGCTCGAGCATCTTCGGGATCGTCCCCCTCGCCCTGATCGCCGCCTGGCGCGGCCTGCCGAGCTGGCGCTGGATCGGGGTGGCGGTGCTGGTCGGGCTGCTCTTCCAGGCGCCGTGGTCGGCCTACCAGAAGTACCACGACCCGCCCGGGAACCGGCTGGTCAAGTACATGCTCGCCGGGGTGCCGGAAATCGACGAGCGCGGGACCCTGGAGACGATCTCCGACTCCTACGGCGAAGCGGGCTTCAGCGGCACCCTCCACAACAAGGGCCAGAACTTCGTGACGATGTTCGGCGGCGAGCCGATGACCTCCACCTTCGAGCGCGCCGGGGACTACATCGGCGAAGGAGACTGGGACGCGGGGCTGGAACAGATTCGCACCGTCCTCTTCTTCGACCTCTTCCCCTCGCTCGGGCTGCTCCTGCTGGCCCCGCTGGCGATGATCGCGGCGCACCGAAGACGGCGCGAGCACCCGGAGGAATGGAGCTTCGCGCTCCTCTGCTTCGCCGTGCTGATCGTCGGCGCGATCGCCTGGGGCTTGCTGCTGTTCGGCAACCTCGCCGGACGCACGGTCATGCACGCCGGCAGCTTTGCCCTGCCGATCTTCGGCTTCTGCGCCTGCGTCGCCGGCCTGCGCGCGAGCTTTCCCCGCTTCGCCACCTGGTTCGTCGCGCTCAGCGCCGCCCTGATGCTGGCGATCTACACCCCGGTGACCCAACCCCTGCCCGGCACCGCCTACTCGGCCACGGCGATCGTCCTCGCGATCGCCGGCCTCGCGGGCTTCGTCGCGCTGTCGCTTAGAGGTCCTCGGCGATCTTCGGCGCCTGGCGGCTGAAGGTCCAGGCGCCGAGGGCGCAGACGCCGACGAAGATCGCCGCGGCGGGGAGGAGGCCGACCCAGCCGCCCGCCGCCTCGACCGCGGTCGGGGCGTGGGGTTCGAGGACCCAGACGCGGGCCTGCTCGAAGATCACCGCCAGGGGGTTGATCATCAGCAGGTGTTCGTAGGTTTCGTTATGGAAGGCCTCGACCGGATAGAGGACCGGGGTCGCGTAGAAGAGCGCCTGGGCGAAGACCATCCAGATGATCGCCACGTCGCGGAAGCGGACGTAGAGGACCGAGAGCATCATGCTCACCGCCGCGGTGAAGACGAAGAGGACGACGACGACGAAGGGGAACAGCAGCCAGGTCCAGGCCGGGGTGACGCCGAAGGCGAGCACGAAGCCGAGGACGACGACCAAGTTCAGCCCGAGGTTGAAGGCGCCGGTAACCACCGTCGAAAGCGGGATCACCAGGCGCGGGAACTGGGTCTTGCGCACGACCCCCTCCTGGGCGACCACCGAGGTCACCCCGCTGGTCGTCGATTCCTGGAAGAAGGTGAAGAGGACGATCCCCATCAGCAGCAGGACCGGGTAGTGCTCGGCGGTATCGCTGCCGATTTTGAAGACCTGGGTGAAGACGAAGAGGAGGACCCCGAACAGAGCCAGCGGCCGCACCAGCGACCAGAGGTAGCCGAACACGGTGCCGAAGTAGACGCGCTTGAACTCGGTCACCGACATCAGCCAGAGCAGGTCGAAGAAGCGGCGCGAGCCGCCGCCGAGGGCCGAGGGGCCGTGCACCTCGCGCAGCGGCGCGGGGGCGGGGGCCTGGGTGCTCATCGGTCGCCGCCCTCGATTGCGGCGTCGATCTTCAGCTCCGGGTAGACGACGCCGCGGGTCTGCGGGCCGCCGAAGACGACGAAGTCGATCGCTTTCGGCACATAGAGGGCGATGCCGCCCTCGTAGGCGCGGTTGATCCCGCAGTCGACGAAGTAGCGGCCGGCGGCGAGCTGGTTGTCGAGGGCGGCGGTGACGACCACCCGCTGGCCGGCGACCAGCTCCCGCTGCCGCTCGCGCTCGCCCACCGGGATGCCGAAGTTGAAGACGCCGAGGCCGTCGGCGTTGGCGACGAGGAAGCCGACGTCGACGCCCGGCAGGTCGCGCTTGACCTCGAGCTCGAGCCGCAGCCGGATCTCCTCGCCGTGCTCGACGTTGGCGGTCGGCTCGCCGTCGGCGCCCTCGAGCCGCGCCTCGACCAGGCGGACCTCCTCGCCCTCGGTCGCGCCCTCGTCCGCCCCGTCGCCCTCGAAGTTGAGCCGCAGGTACTCGCGACCGACCTCACCGGGGTCGCCGATGTGCTGGATCTCGCCGTCGGCGATCAGCATCGCCCGGTGGCAGTAGTCCTCGACCGTCGCCATCTCGTGGGTGACGAGGACGATCGTCTTGCCCTCGGATTTCATCTGGTGGAAGGCGTCGGCGCACTTCTGCTGGAAGGCGGCGTCGCCGACCGCCAGCACCTCGTCGATCAGCAGGACGTCGGCGTCGGCCTCCATCATCACCGCGAAGGCCAGCCGCACCAGCATCCCGGAGGAGTAGTTCTTCAGCTTCAGGTCGGCGAATTCCTCCAGCTCGGCGAACTCGATGATCGCGTCCTGCCGGCGTCGCATCTCGCGCGGGGTGAGGCCCATCATCACCCCGTTGAGGACGACGTTTTCGCGCGCGGTGAGGTCGTGGTTGAAGCCGACCCCGAGCTCGATGAAGGGCGCCAGCCGGCCAGCGATTCGGATCCTGCCGGCGTCGGCGCGGTAGATGCTCGCCAGCAGCTTCAGCAGGGTGCTCTTGCCCGACCCGTTGCGCCCGACGATGCCGAAGAACTCCCCCTGGCCGATCTCGAAGGAGACCCCGCGCAGCGCTCGCAGGTCGCGGAAGTCGCGCCCGGCGAAGGGGTGGACGACCCGCTCTTTCAGCGAGTCGACCCGCTGGGTAGGGATGCGGAAGGACTTGTGCAGGCCCTCGACCTGGATCGCGGGGGCGGCGGTGGGGGCGTCGGCAGACAGAACGAGGGAACGCTACCGCTAGGAGTGGCTAGCGACCGGCGTCGGAGAGGGTCTGGCAGCTGACGTAGAGGCCGAAGCCGGGCGGGGAGATGGCGACGGCGGCGTCCTCGACGTCTTCCGCGCGGCAGTCGGCAGCGGCGTCGTCGATCGCCTGGTGCCAGCGCGGGGTGCCGCGGACCGCGGTGTCGCCGACGTAGAAGGAGCTGCCGATCGCCAGCGCGGCGACGGCGACGGCGACGACGCCCGCCCAGGGCAGCCGGCGCGGTCCCGGCAGCGGGCGCGGCCAGCGGTCGATCGCGACCAGGGCGGCGCTGGCCAGCAGCAGCGCCGGGACGATCGCGTAGCGGCCGGCGTTGCCGAAGTGCATGTCGGCGGGCCACATCATCTGCGTGCCGACCGCCCGCTGGTAGGCGGAGGCGACGAACATCAGCAGCGAGGTCCCGACCGCGACCGCAACGAAGGCGCGGACCGGGGCGGAGGAGCGGCGAGCGAGGTAAGCGAGGGCGACCAGGGCGGCGACGATCAGCGCGATCAGCAGCGCCCAGCCGAGCTGCTCCCAGGCGACCCCGCCGAGGCGTTCGCCGAGCAGGCCGCCGTCGAGCACCCGCTGCAGGTAGCTGGTCCAGATGCTCTCGGTCCACTGCGGGTCGACCGCGGTGTCGCTGTTGCTCGCCAGGACCGGGACCTGGACGGCGGCGCCGATCGCGTAGCCGGCGAGGATCGCGGCGTCGCGGCGGTCGCGCGCTGCGAGCAGCCGCAGCCCGGCCAGCGGCGCGAAGAACCAAAGGCCCGGGGTGCTGAGCCCGGTGACGAGGACGAAGAGGCCGCCGAGGGTGGCGCCGGCGGTGCTCCGCGGCGTCCACAGCAGGACCCAGAAGGCGGCGAAGAGCATGTACCAGAGGACGTAGGAGCCGGCGGCGATCGACTCCAGCGAGGCGACCGGCGAGAGCACGGTGAGGGCGACCAGCGCGCCGCGCAGATAGGGGTTGCGGATGTGGTCGGCGGCGGCGATCCAGACGACGAGGCCGCAGACGGCGACGACCAGGGCCGAGGCGATCGCGACCGCGGCGGCGGCGTCGCGCAGCGGCACCGCGGCGCCGACCTCGCCGATCAGCCGCGGGACGAGGATCAGGTAGCCGGCGTAGGGAGTTACCAGGGCGCCGAGGAAGCTGTGTTCGGAGGTTCCCTGGAGAAGGATCGAGCCGTCCTCGGCCCAGAGCGATTCGAGCGCGTTCTCGAGGCCGAGGCGGGCCAGCTGCAGGACGACGGCGAGGGCGAGCACGGAGACCGCGAGCAGCGCCAGCTCGCCGCGGCCGATGCGGCGCCGGTCCTCGTCCGCGGCCGGAAAGAGGCAGCGGCGGACCCCCTGCCGGAACGCCGCCAACCTGGTCCTCGAGTGCTCCGGCATCGGCGGCGGACGATATCGGCGCTCCAGGAGGGCTCTAGGCTGCGGCCCTGTGGCAGCCGAGCTGAGCGTGGCGGTGGTGATCCCGAGCTGGAACTCGGCCGGTCTGCTGCCGCGCTGCCTCGACTCGCTCGCCGAGCAGGGCGCCGAGCTGGAGCCGATGGTCGTCGACAACGGCTCCGAGGACGGCAGCGTCGAGCTGCTGCGCGAACGCGGCGTGCCCCACGTCTCGCTGCCGAGCAACGTCGGCTTCGCCGCCGCCGTCAACCTCGGCGCCGCCCGCACCCGTGCCCCGATGGTCCTGGCCCTCAACGCCGACACGGTCCTGGAGCCGGGTTGCATCGGGCGGCTGGCCGAGGCGCTTGCCGCCGACCCGGCGCTGGGAGGCGTGCAGCCGCGGATCCTCCAGCTCGAGGACGGCGTCGAGGTTGATGTCACGAGCGCCCGCCTCTACAGCCGCGGGATGGCGCTGAGCGCCGACGGCCGCGCCTTCGAGGAAGGGGCGGGGGAGCCGCAGGACGCGCGCAGCGCCGCCGCGCGGGAGATCTTCGGCGTCTGCGGCGCCGCCTGCCTGCTGCGGCGCGAGCTGTTCGCCGACCTCGGCGGCTACGACGAGCGCTACTTCGCCTTCTACGAGGACGTCGACCTCAACGTCCGGGCGCGGATCGCCGGCTGGCGCTTCGCCTACGCCCCCGAGGCGGTCGTCTGGCATGTCGGCAACGCCTCCTGGCTGGCCGAGGCGCCCAGCCCCGGCGCCTGGAACGCCCGCCTCGTCGCCCGCAACCGCCTCGCCACCCAGGCCAAGTTCGTGCCGGCGCGGGCGCTGCCGCGGATCGTCGCGGTCGAGGCCGGGGCGCTGGCGCGGGCGGCGGGGCAGCGGCGGCTGCGGGCGACCCTGGCCGGCAAGCTGGCGGCTCTGCGCCAGCTCCCCGCCCTGCTGCGCGAGCGCCGGCGGCTGCGCCGCGAGGGGGATCTCGGGCTCGCCCAGCGCTGGCTCGGGGTGAGAGGCTAGGCCCGATGAGGGTCTGCCTGATCGCCCCGGCTCCGAGCGAGGCCGGTGCCACCGCCCACTCGCCGCGCGCCCTGGCGGCGCTCCTCGCGCGGCGCCACGAGGTGACGCTGATCCACAGCGGCTGGGACGAGGGACGACCCGCGCTGCCGCCGGACCCCGGCTTCCGCGAGGTCCTCGCCGACCTACCCGAGGCGCTGGCGCCCCTCAAGTGGGCCGGCGAGGACCACCGCCACTCGGCTGCGGCGATGGAGGCGATCCGCGCCCTCTACGCCGACGGTGGCCCGGACTACCTCGAGGTCCCCGACTTCCGCGCCCACGGCATCGTCCCGTTGCAGGCGCGCCGCGGCGGCGACCCGCTGCTCGCCGGGACGACGATCGCGACCCGGATCTCGCCCAGCGGCGAGCTGATCAACCTGCAGGACGGAAAGCTGCACCTGTACGCCAACCGGCGCCTGGCCGAGCTGGAGCGCGAGCAGCTGCGCCTCTGCGACCGGTTGATCTGGACGGGAGGCGACTGCCTCGGGCTCTACCGCCGCTACTACGGCGACGAGGCGCTGCCGCCAGGGGTGCGGATCCGGCCCGCCTTCGAGTCGCCGCCGGCCCCTCGGGCACCTGCCGCGACCCTGCCCGAGGGACCGCTGCGGCTGCTCTGCG
>Ga0164301_10000039_pt1 | contig 31882 bp, 30 predicted proteins | sample Whisoiple_231_MG_FD_109711 | JGI IMG/M metagenome (GOLD analysis project Ga0164301, IMG submission 109711) | Unamended control soil microbial communities from upstate New York, USA - Whitman soil sample_231_MG | ecosystem: Environmental > Terrestrial > Soil > Agricultural land ... | reverse complement strand
TGGCCTCGATCCTCTACGGCTCGGTGATGGCCTTCACCCAGACCAACGTGCGGCTGATCGCCGGCTACTCCTCGGTCGCCCAGCTCGGCTTCATCACCGCCGGGATCTTCGCCCTGCGCGCCGACGGCTCCGACGGGGCGGTCCTGCAGATGGTCAACCACGGGCTGGTGGTAGCCCCGGTCTTCGTCATCGTCGCGATCCTGGTGGAGAGGACCGGCAGCGAGGACATCCGCGAGATGGGCGGGATGGCGCTGCGGGCGCCGGTGCTGGCGGCGCTCTTCCTGATCGTCGCCCTGGCGACCCTGGCGATGCCCGGCTCGGCCAACTTCGTCGGCGAGTTCTACATCCTCAACGGCCTCTTCCAGGAAAAGATCGTCTTCGCCTTCATCGCCATCAGCGGCGTCGCGATGTCGGCCTACTACGCCCTGCGCCTCTACCAGGGGACGATGCACAACAGGAAGCCGGAGGGGTTGCTCTCGCGTGAGATCGGGGTGCGCGACGGGCTGGTGCTGGTGCCGCTGGTGCTCTGCATCCTCGGCCTGGCTCTCTACCCGCAGCTGATCCTCGAGCGGACGGCGCCGACCGTCGCCCAGACCGTCGCCAAGGTCAACGGCGGCGAAGCGCCCGAGGCGAAACTGGCGGCACAAATCGAATTCGTCGGCGAACCGCCGAAGGACGACATCGACACGCTCGGCATCCAGGAACCATGAACTTCCACGAGCCGCACATCGACTACGCCGGCATCTCGCCGCTGATCGCCCTCACCGTCGGCCTCTGCCTGGTCCTGCTCAGCGCCGTCTTCAAGCCGTTCCGCCGCAGCGCGCCGGTGATGACGACGACCACCCTGTTCGTCACCGCCGGGCTGCTGATCGGCCAGTGGGACGACCCGAAGACGCTGATCACCGGCGCCTTGCGGCTCGACGACCTGGCGATCTCGATCTCCCTCATCTCCATCCTGACGGCGGTCTTCTGCGTCCTCTTCTCGATCCGCGAGAAGGCAACCGAGGAAGCCGGCTCCGGCGAGTACCACGCGCTGCTGATCGGCTCGGTGCTCGGCATGGTGCTGCTCTCCCAGGCGACCAACCTGGTCACCTTCTTCGTCGCCATCGAGACGCTCTCGATCCCGCTCTACATCCTCTGCGCCACCAACCTGCGCCGCGAGGGCTCGCTGGAGTCGGGGCTGAAGTACCTGATCGTCGGCTCGGTCGGCTCGGCGACGCTGCTCTACGGGATGGCCTTCATCTACGGCGGCAGCGGCTCGACCTCGTTTGCCGGGATCGCCGACGGGATCGTCCAGAACGGCCTCGACGGCGACCCGCTGATCCTGATCGGAATCGCGATGGCGGCGGTCGGGCTCGCCTTCAAGACCTCGATCGCCCCGTTCCACCAGTGGACGCCCGACGTCTACCAGGGGGCGCCGACCCCGATCACCGCCTTCATGGCGGTGGCGACCAAGGCCGCGGCCTTCGCCGTCTTCCTCCGCTTCTTCGACGTCGCCCTCGGCTCGCAGGTCGACGAGTGGGCACCGGCGCTCGCCGCCCTGGCGGCGATCTCGATCGTCGTCGGCAACGTCGGCGCCCTCGGCCAGGACTCGCTGAAGCGGCTGCTCGGCTACTCGGGCGTCGCCCAGGCCGGCTACATGCTCGGCGGCGTCGTCGTCCTCTCCAACGCGGGGACGAGCTCGCTGGTCTTCTACCTCGCCGCCTACGCCTTCATGAACCTCGCCGCCTTCGCGGTGATCGTCGCCCGCGAGCGGGAAACGATCTTCGGCGACGACATCCGCGCCGTGCGTGGCCTCGGGGCCGAGCGACCGCTGCTGGCCTGGCCGCTGACGATCTCGATGCTGGCCCTGGCCGGGCTGCCGGCGACGGCGGGCTTCATCGGCAAGCTCTACCTGATCGAGGCCCTGGTCGAGGGCGACTACACCTGGCTCGCCGTCTTCATCGCGGTCGGGACGATGATCTCCCTCGCCTACTACCTGCGGGTGGTGGCGGCGATGTGGATGAGCCCGGGGACCGAGGGCGCGCCGGGCGCGACCCCGGTGATCGCCGGCGCTTCGCCGGAGGCCGACCCTGTCGACCCCGAAGCCGGCCGCCGCTGGTACATCGTCGGCCCGGCGATCCTCGCCTCCGCCGCCACGGTCTTCTTCGGCATCGTCCCGCAGCCGCTGGTCGAGTTCGCCAGCCACGCGGGTTCGGCCCTCTTCGGGTAGAAACGCCCGATCGGAGTTCTCCTCACCACCGGCGCGATCGTCGTGGCCGTCGCCGTCGGCGTCTGGTCCGAGGGCCGCTGGCCGCAGGGGGCCGCGCGCGCCTCGCGCAGCGCCCTGACGCTGCTGCTCTACGTGCTGCTCCCGCCGGTGATCTTCTTCAACACCGCCGCGGCCGAGATCGACGTCAGTCACGGGGTCGGCCTGGTGCTGGGGATCGTCGCCTCCTCGCTGGGGGCCTTCTTCGCCTACACGCTGGCGAGCCGCTTCCTGCACCTCTCCCGCCCCGCCGTCGGGGCTGTGGTCTGCACCGTGCTCAGCGTCAACACCGGCTACCTCGGCTACCCGCTGGCGGTGGCGCTGCTGGGACGGGGCGAACTCTCGACCGCGGTCCTCTACGACGTCCTCGTCACCGGCCCCTGCCTGCTGCTCGGCGCCTTTGCGGTGGGCGCCGCCTTCGGGACCAAGGCGGGGGAAACGCCGCGGCAGCGCGTCGTCGCCTTCTTCACCCGCAACCCACCCCTCTACGCGGCGATCGCCGGCCTGCTGGCGCCCGAAGCGCTGGCGCCCGACGTCCTCGTCGACCTCTCCCAGATCCTGATCGTCGCCATCCTCCCGATCGGCTTCTTCGCCGTCGGCGCCACCCTGGCCGAGAACGCCGAACACGGCGAGCTGCCTATGCCGCCGCCCCTGACCCGCCCGGTCGCCCTTGTGATCGTCACCCGCCTGGCGATCGTCCCCGCCCTGCTGATGCTCCTGGCACTCCCCCTAATCGATCTGCCCCCCGCCTACCGCCTCCTATCGGCGATGCCCTCCGGCCTCAACTCCCTGGTCATCGCCCACGCCTACGGCCTCGACATGGAGATCACCGCCGAGGCCGTGACGTGGTCCACGGCGATCGTGGTCTTGGCAGCGCTCGGGTCATTGCTGCTCTAAGCGTCAAGCCCTAGCTCGCAACGATTCCGACCAAGAGGCCGATCAGACCAAGTCCCCCGACTACAAAGGTCACGGCGGCCTGAAACAAGGTTCGGTGAAATCCGTCCAGGCGATCGTTGATGCGAAGAATTCCGGTCTCAAGCCCCTCGAAGCGGCGCCCAAACTCTTCGAAGCGTTCGTCAAATCGCTCAAGCCGTCCGTCGATCTCGATCAACCGTTTGTCGACCCGGCCAAATTCCTTCAGCATCGTCCGACCCTGCTCCTCGACCTTCTTGTCGAGTCGATCCACCTTCTGATCGATCTTGTCGACCTTCTTGTCAAGGTCATCGAGACGCCCATCGTTCCACTCCGTCATCTCAGCCTCCCTCTCTGCGACCCGCGCCTCCATCGTCAGACCACCGTAGCAGACAAAAACATACATAACAGAGTCATCTCTGTAAATTCCCCGGGGTGCTTCATCACGTCGGAATCGAGGTCGCGCCCGCCGATATCGAGGCCGCTGCCGGCTTCTTCGAGCTGATCGGGTTCGCGCGGGTCGAGCCGCCCGAGGCACTGCGCAGGTACACCTGGCTCGAGCGCGACGGGACGCAGATCCACCTGATGCCGGAGAACGAGCCGACCGTCCCCTCTCCCGGCCATATCGCCGTTGTCGCGCCTGAGTTCGACGCCACCGTCGCCCGTCTCCGCGATCACGGCTTCAGCGTCGAGCCAAAACGCGAACACTGGGGTCAGCCCCGGGCGCTTGCCATCGCCCCCGGCGGCCACCGGGTCGAGCTGATGGCCGCCCCGCCCGCGGCGCGGACCTAAGCCCGCCCGCGCGCCCGGCGCTCGCCTGGCTTGGCGGCGAAGAGGTCGGCGTCGGCGACGCCGAGCAGCTCGTCGACGCTGCGACCGTCGGAGGGGAACATCGCGAAGCCGGTCGCCGCCGAGAGCGGGCGCAGCTCGTCGCTGCCGAAGCCGCGCTGGGTGACGCGGCCGCGCAGCCGCTTGGCGACTTCGCCAGCCTCCTCGGCGTTGACCTCGGGGACGATCACCGCAAACTCGTCGCCGCCCTGACGGTAAACCGAGTCTTCCGCCCGTACCTCCTTGCGCAGCGAGCCGCCGATCTCGGCCAGCAGGCGGTCGCCTTCGAGGTGGCCGTAGCGCTCGTTGACCTGCTTGAAGCCGTCGAGGTCGAGGAGGATCAGCGCGAACTCGCGGCCGTGGCGAGTGTGGCGGGCGATTTCCGCCATCAGCCGCTCGTGCAGGGCGCGGTAGTTGCCGACCCCGGTCAGCTCGTCGCGCCGGGCCTGCGCCCAGAGCGCCTCGTTGCTCGCCCGCAGGCGCCGCACCAGGAGCACGATGCCGGCGCCGACCGCCAGCAGGCAGGCTCCCTCGGCGATCGCGAGGATCGTCTCCTGCGTCCGCGAGTAGTCGCCGAGGACCAGCGGCGCCAGCAGTCCCAGCGCGATCGCGAACAGTGCCGCCAGCAGATAGGCGGCGCCGAGCGGGAGGAGCCGTTTGCCATCGGGGCCGATGCCCAAAGATTACGTAGCTGCGCCCGCCGCGTCACGCACTACGATGCGCCGGTGCGCTACCCGGTCGAAGACTTCACCGCCGAGGAGCGAGCCCTGCTCGCCCCCCACTTCACCAATCTCGACCGTCCCGTCTTCGCCCTCGTCACCCTCCCCGAGACCGTCAAAGGGGCGCTTTTTGCCCGCTATTCGCGGTATTCCGGGACGGTGCGCCGACTCTACCTCGACGAGTTCGCCGCCGACGCGCCGGCCGGCGGCCGTCCCTTCGACGATGACGAGGGCGCCCGCGCGGCGGGCCTCTATGAGCGCGTCTTCGCCGGCTACGGGGACGACTCGATCGCCCAGCTCGGCGGCGCCCACGTCGCCTGCGAGTGGGTCTCCAACATCCTCACCAAGGCGCTCCAGCGCGGCCGCCTCGCCGCCTACCTGGAGCAGTCGACCCGCTACATCCCCTACGACAAGCCGATGCCCGGGGGCGACTACCGCTTCTACCGCGACGACCAGCTCGGGCCGGAGTTCGCGACGGCGATGGACGAGATCTTCGCCATCTACTCGCGCTCGCTGACCGCGGTCGAGGAGTGGGCTGCGGCGCGCTGGCCGCGCGGCGACGGGGAACCCGAGGGGCCCTGGCTGCGCTCGATCAGGGCCAAGGCGCTGGACCTGCTGCGCGGCCTGCTGCCGGCGGCGACCCTCAGCCACGTCGGCATCTACGCCACCGGCCAGGCCTACGAGCAGCTGATCATGCGCCTGCTCGCCTCGCCGCTGCCCGAGGCGCGCGACTACGGCGGGATGATTCTCGCCGAGCTGAAGCAGGTGATGCCGAGCTTCGTCTCCCGTGTCGACCGCCCCGACCGTGGCGGCGAGTGGATCGAATACCTGGAGCAGCGGCGCGAGCAGACCGAGAGCTGGGTCGCCCGCCTCGGGCTCGACCGCCGCGGCGGTGGCGACGACGCTCCCGCGGTCGAGCTGCTCCACGTCGACGGGACCGAAGAGGACCTGCTCGCCTCCTCGCTGTTCGAGTCGGCAAACGCCTCGGAGACCGAGGTCCTCGCCCGCATCGACGTCCTCGACCGTGAGGAGCGGACCGAGCTGCTGGCCGCCCTGGTCGGCGAGCGCGCCAACCGCCGCTACCGGCCGGGCCGTGGCTTCGAGGCGCTGCGCTACCGCTTCGAGATCGTCTCCGACTACGGCGCCTTCCGCGACCTGCAGCGGCACCGGATGCTGACCTGCCAGTGGCAGCGGCTGACCCCCGACCTCGGTGCCGGGATCCCCGAGGAGGTGCGCGAAGCCGGGGTCGGCGACGAGTTCGAGCGGGCGCTCGAGGTCTCCCGCGAAGAGTACGAGCGCCTGCACGGCGCCGGCCTCGCCGAGCAGGCCCCCTACGCGCTCAGCCTCGCCTACCGGATCCGCTACACGCTCGACCTCAACGCCCGCGAGGCGATGCACCTGATCGAGCTGCGCTCGGGCCGCGAGGGCCACCCCACTTACCGCGCCGTGGCGCAGGCGATGCACGAGCGGATCGCCGCCGTCCACCCCGGCGTAGCCGCCGCGATGTCCCACGTCGACACCTCGGTGGAGCCGCGGCTGGAGCGGATCATGAGCGAGATCCGCACCCACCGCAAGCAGGTCGGCGCCGGCCGCGCCGAGTAGCCGGCGCCCTACTCGCGCTGCTTGCGCTTGCGCTTCGGGCCGTCCTCGCCCTCGTCGCCGTTGCTCGGGGGCTCGTCGTCCCAGCCCTCCTCCGGCTCCAGTTCGGCCGCGGCTTTCTCGCCCGGAGTCGGCCAGGGGATCGCTTCGCCCGCCTCCCAGGCCGGCGGCCGACCGCCGGGGAGCACGCCCACCACGAGCAGGGCGATGTAGACCAGCCAGATCAGCAGGAAGGGGAGCAGGCCGAGCAGGGTGGCGACGCCGAGGGCCATCCCCAGTGAGCCCCAGAAGCGCGAGAGGAGCCCGGTGCGCATCGCCCAGAGGCAGGTGTAGAAGAGGGAGACGACGAAGCCGAGGGCGCCGGCGATCCCGAAGCCGGTGACCACCCCCGCCAGCGAGGCTTCGGTGCGCGCATTGGAGGCTTCGTCGTCTTCGATCTTGCGGTCTTCGCAGGCGGCCGCCGGGGTCTCGCCTTTGGCCGGCTCGTATTCGTCGGCGAAGTCCTTCGCGCCTTCGTCCTTCAGGTCGTCGCGGCATTCGTCCTTGGCTTCGGCGGGGGTGAGCGTCGACTTCGCGTCGCCAGCGAGGAACGAATCCGCGGCTTCCTGCTGGGCCACCACCGCGAGCCCGGCGGAGATCCCGAGGAAGATCGGGGCGGCGATGACAAGGCCGATCAGCTGTGCCCGGACCCGGTCGCTGCGGGCCGAAGCGGCGCGGAAGAGGTAGGCGATGGGGAAGGCGAGGAGGACGAAGGCGATCGCCTGCAGCACGCCCGCGAGGGTGACCGAGCCGCTGTGTTCGTCGACCGAGCGCAGCAGTTCCGCCGTGCCATCCCCACTTGCCTCGTTGACGAAGCGCGAGGCGATGATCAGGACGATGGCGAGCACCGTCGCGATCGCCACCGGAACCGCCCAGCGGGACTCCCAGGCCCGGACCTCGGCCTTGCTCTTACCGGTCAACTATCTATCCCCTCTCGTGGAAGTAGAACTGGGGCAGAGCCCCTTCGATCACGTCTTGGGTCATCTTCTGCGCAACCTCGAGGTTGCCGCTGCGCACAGCGATGTCGTCGAGGCTGGCGATGCCGACCAGCTCCTCGCCGCGGACGACGGGCAACCGCCGCACCCGGTGCTGGACCATCAGCGCCGCCGCCTCGTCGAGCTCCATCTCGGGCTCGCCGCAGACCAGCGGCCGCGAGGCGTGGTCGAGCGCCGGTGCGGCCGGGTCGACCCCCTCGGCGAAGACCCGCAGGGCGAGGTCGCGGTCGGTCAGCATCGCCACCGGCTTGCCGGCGGAGTCGACGATCACGACTGAGCCGACCCGGTGGTCGCGCATCAGCCGCGCGACCTCGAGGGCGCTCGCCTCCGCGCCGGCGGTGACGACGCCGGAGGTCATGATCTCGCTGAGGCGCACGACGCGTACGCTACCCGAGCATGAGCCAGGTCGAGCCCACCCATGTCGTCCCACTGGAGGCCGGCGCCGGTCCCGAAAACCCGCCCTGCCCCGCCTGCGGCGAGCCGCTCTTCGGCTGGATAGGCGCCAAGCGCGGCCTCGCCGGCCCGGTCCGCCGCTGCGAGAGCTGCGGGCTCGGGGTCGTCGGCGACCCGGCCGGCCCGGAGGAGGCCCTGCGCGACCTCGACCGCCTGCGCGAAGAAGACACGATCCGGATCGAGAACCGGGCCGGCTTCGGCTGCTCGCTCGGCGGCGCCGGCTGGTCGGGGCTGCAGCCGGAAGCGCGCCATCTCTTCACGGTCGAGTCGGTGCGCCGGCTCGTCGCCCGCCGCGACCAGGTGGTGAAGTCGCGCCGCTGGGTCCCGGGCGCGGGCCTCTTCGCCACCTGGCAGACGCTGCTGAACAGCGTCACCTTCGGCCGTAACGGCGCCCTCGGCGCCCTGCGCGGCATGCCCTCCGTGCCGGCGCCGGAGCCCTGGCAACGGCGGATCGACGCCCTCGCCAGCGTCGTCCTCGCGATCCCGGCGCTGCTGGTGGCGATCCCGGTCGAGCTGGCCGGTGGCCTCAGCGGCCGCGGCGCGGTCGTCCGGATCCGCGTCGAGCTTTTCTAGAGCGCTAGCTCAAGCCTTCCCGAGCCTCACGCACCAGCGTGACGGCCTCCGGGAAGAGGACGCGGATCGCGTCGCGTACCTGCATCGCCTGCTCGTCGGCGCTGCCGGTCAGGTCGAGGCGGCCGATCGAGGCGACGGTCATCTCGACCGCCAGCTTGATCGCGTTGTCGGCCCAGGCGACGCGCTGCGAGGACTGCATCTGCTCCGAGAGCTCCTCCATGCGGGCGCGGAACTCCTCGGGGTCGCCAAAAAGGTTGAAACCACCCTCCATCGACCCCATGTAAGCAGAACCGCGACACCGCCGAGGCGGAGTCGTTGCTTTCTGCGCGCCACATGTGCGCCGAGCCCGCCTAGCGTCTCCCCCATGGGCAGGGACGGCGATCGGGAGCGGGGCTCGGCGACGGTCGAGCAGGCCGGCCTGGCGGCCCTCGTCGCCCTGCTCCTAATCGCCGGGATCGCCGCGGTCGCGGCCGGCGGCGAGGTCGACGCCGGCCGCCGGCTGGCCGGGGCGATCGCAAGGAAGATCGGCTGCGCGCCGCGCCTGCCCGACGACTGCCGCCACCACCCACTCGTTCCCGCCTATGGCTGGCCGCTGGCGCGGCTGACGCGAGCGCTGGCCCCCGCCCCGGTCGCCCTGCCCGGTCCCTCCGGCCTGCCGCTGGCGCCGGTCGACTTCCGCCGCTGTCGGCGGGAGAGCTGCGCCGTCGCCGCCGGCCCTCACCTGACCGCCTCGGGCCGCCGCACCACCGCCTTCACCGAGGTGATCGACCAACGCGGGAGCGCCGGCTGGGTCGAGGTCGTCTACTGGCTCTACCGCCCGACGCTGGGCTGGGAACGGATCGTGCGCCGCGCGACCGCCACCGACGTCGAAGCCGCCGCCGGGACCGAGATCCTCGTCGAGGACGACCCTGCCCTGGTCCCGCTCGAGACCCTGCCCGGCCGCAACCACTACGAGTTCCCGCCCGGCGAGCAACCGCCATGGCAGTGGCGCGTCGCCGGTCGCTACCCGGGCTGGTCGAGCTAGGGACTGACCGCCTCGGCGGCCTTCTCGCTGTCGGCTTCCTCCTCGGCCTGTTTGATGAGACCCCGCCAGTCGGTGGTCCTGAAGACGAGCAGCATCGCCATGAAGCCGAGCACCACCGACCAGGCGGCCATCGCGATCTGGGTGCCGACCGAAAAGGAGAGGACGGCGGTGCGGGTCGGCCCGTGCAGGGTGGCCACCAGCAGCGCCTGCTGGGCGCCGGCGCCGCCGGGGGTGAAGGGGACGACGTTGGCGATCGCCTGGCAGCTCATCACCAGCATCACGCTGCCGACCGAGCCCCCGATCCCGAACGCCTCGAGGAAGAACCAGAAGGCGGCGAAGCGACAGAGCCAGCCGACACCCTGCCAGGCGAAGACCTCGCGCAGGTAGCGCCGCGGCTCGGTGAGGATCACCAGCCCCTGCCGCACCCGCACCCAGAAGCGGCGCACGTGGTGAGCGAGGTAGTAGATGCCGATCGCGATCGCCAGCACCGTTACGCCCAGGGCGATGAAGAACAGCTGCGGGTTTTCGGCCCAGAAGGAGAGCTCGAAGGCCGGCAGCTTCGGGATCTGGGGCAGGGGAGGCAGCAGCCCCTGGCTGATCGCGTAGAGGAGGACCAGGACGCCGACCGAGGTGTCGAAGACGGTCTGGACCAGGAAGGAAGAGGTGACCGCCGGGTAGGAGGACTCGGGGATCTGGCGTTTGACCAGGAAGACCTTGGTCGCGTCGCCCGCGTGGGCGGGGACGATCGCGTTGATCCCGGCCCCGGCCAGGTAGGAGGCGGCGACGCCCAGGTAGGGGATCCGCTGGCCCGGATAGGCAGCCTGGAGCACGTTGCGCCAGGCCCAGGCGCGCGCCAGCTGCATTGCCAGCAGGCAGAGCAGGGCGATCCCGAACGCCGTCCAGTCGATTTCCGAGAGGTGGCGGAAGAATTCGGCGGCGCGGCTGAAGAACGCCTCGAAGTTGCCTTGAAGATCAGCGGAGACCATCGCAGCTAGACTAGCCACGCTCGTGCCGGATACCGACACGCACACCCTCCCCCCCGCCGCTGCCAATGACCCCGCCGACGTGGCGATGTGCGACCGTGCCCGCGAGCGCTACGCGGGCGATCGCAAGAGCCGCTGGCGCAAACGGCGCAAGCGCCACGCCCAGCTGCCGAACCTGATCATCATCGGTGGGCTGAAGTGCGGGACGACGAGCATCCACCACTACCTCGGCCTCCATCCGGAAGTCCAGATGTCGAAGCCGAAGGAGCTCAACTTCTTCGTCGAGGAGCTGAACTGGGACCTCGGCATCGACTGGTACGCGAGCCGCTTCGACGACCGCTTCAAGGTCCGCGGCGAGTCCTCCCCCCACTACACCAACCAGCCTCGCTTCGACGGGGTCGCCGAGCGGATCAAGCAGCACACCCCGGACGCGCGCCTGCTCTACATGGTGCGCGACCCGATCAAGCGGATCCTCTCCCACTGGGTCCACGCGACGGGCGCCGGCTACGAGCACGGCGACCTGGTCGAGGTCCTCTCCCGCCCCGACACCTCTTACATGAACCGCTCCAAGTACTGGATGCAGCTGCAGCCCTACCTCGAGCGCTTCGACCGCTCCCAGATCGAGATCATCACCCAGGAGGAGCTGCAGACCGAACGCGAGGAGACGATGCGCAAGGCCTTCGCCTTCGCCGGCGTCGACGCCAGCTTCACCTCCGAGCAGTTCGACCGCGAGTGGGAGAAGTCCAGCGCCAAGGAGGGCGACAAATACCAGCTGATGGAGAAGCTGGTGAAACTCCCGGGGCTGCGCTCCTTCGACCGCAACTTCGACCGTCTGCCGGAGTCGATGCGCTGGATCGTCGAGAAGGTCGTCCACGACCCCGACAAGCCGCCGGCACCGAAGCCGAAGCTCCCCGACGACCTCTTCGAGACCGTCCGCGGCCGCTTCACCGAGGACGTCGCCGAGCTGCAGAAGTTCGCCGGCCGCGAGTTCGCCGGCTGGCACGACTACCGGTAGAGCGCGCTCGCATGCGCTCGCGCCGCACCGGGTAGCTGCCGCCGATGCGGCGACTGCTTCCCGACCCCGGTCCGACCACCGTCTCCGAGCAGCTCGAGGCCTACCGCCCGTGGGAGGAAACCCGCGAGGGCAGGCCCTTCGTGGCGATGAACTTCGCTGCCACCCTCGATGGCGGAGCGACGATCGGCGGCGTCTCCGGGCCGATCGGCTCCGAAACGGACACGGCGATGCTGGCCGGCCTGCGTGAGCGGTTCGACGCGGTGATGATCGGCGCCGGGACGAAACGCGTCGAGCGCTACGCCGGCCTCGACAAGCGCCTGGTCGTGGTGCGCAGCGGCGAGGGCGAGTGGGCCGATCTAGCCGGGCTCCTCGCCTCATTGCAGGAGGAAGGCGTGCGAGCGGTGATCTGCGAGGGAGGGCCGACCCTGCATGCCTCGCTCCAGGCCGAGGGCCTGGTCGACGAGCTCTTCCTGACCATCGCGCCGAAGCTGGCCGGCATCGGTGGCCCGCGGATCCTGGAGGGGGCATTGCCGGAGGCGATAGACCTCGACCTCGTCTGGCTGCTCGAGGAGCAGGGCGAGCTCTTCGCCCGCTACCGGCGTACCTGAAGCGACCTATCGATTAGCGTTCGTCTCCCAAAGAGGACGAGGAGAGGAACCGATGGACTTCACCCCCAGCCCCGAGGTCGCCGAGCTGCGCGAGCGCGTGCTCGACTTCATGGACGCCGAGATCTACCCGCAGGAGCGGGAGCTGATGGAGGCGCTCGACGACGAGGTCGGGCCGGGGGTCCCGTATCCCGCCAACCTGGTCGCGGTCCGCGAGAAGGCCCGCGGCGACGGGCTCTGGAACCTGTTCATGCCCGACGAGCGCTTCGGGCCGGGGCTGAAGAACTGGGAGTACGGCCTGCTCTGCGAGGAGATGGGTCGCAGCCCGATGGCGGCGCCGATGGCCTTCAACTGCTCGGCCCCGGACACCGGCAACATGGAGATCCTCGCCGAGCACGGGACCGCTGAGCAGCAGGAGCGCTGGCTGGAGCCGCTGCTGGAGGGCAGGATCCGCTCCTGCTTCTCGATGACCGAGCCGGAGGTCTCCGGCTCCGACCCGACCCTGCTCCAGGCCCAGGCGCGGCTGGACGGCGACGAGTGGGTGATCGACGGCCACAAGTGGTTCACCTCCGGCGCGGTCGGCGCCGACCTGGCGATTGCGATGGTCGTCACCGACCCCGACGCCCACCCCTACGCCCGCGCCTCGATGATCTGCGTCCCCACGGACAACCCCGGCTTCAACCTGGTGCGGCCGATCTCGGTGATGGGCCACGACGCCGGCCCCGGCCACTGCGAGATCCGCTACGAAGAGTGCCGGGTGCCGAAGGAGAACCTGCTGGGCGAGCGCGGCGCCGGCTTCGCCGTCGCCCAGGACCGGCTCGGCCCGGGCCGCATCCATCACTGCATGCGGGCGATCGGGACCGCCGAGCGGGCGCACGAGATGATGTGCCGCCGCGCCAACGAGCGCACCGCCTTCGGCGGCCCGCTGGGCGAGAAGCAGTTCGTCCAGGAGTCGATCGCCGCCAGCCGGATGGAGATCGACCAGGCCCGCCTGCTGACCCTCTACGCCGCCTGGAAGATGGACACCGAGGGCAAGCGCGCCGCCCGCCAGGCGATCTCGGCGATCAAGATCGTCGCCGCCAACATGGTCATGGACGTCCTCGACCGGGCGATCCAGATCCACGGCTCACTCGGCATGACCGACGACACGCCGCTGGCGATCATGTGGCGCTTCAGCCGCATGCTGCGCCTCGCCGACGGCCCCGACGAGGTCCACAAGATGGTCCTCGCCCGCCGTGAGCTGAACCGCTGGGCGAAGCGCGCCGAGGCGGAAGCCGAAGGCAACCTCGAGCCCCGGCACGCCGCGCGGATGGTCTGAGGCAAAGAAAAGGGCCGGGCACAAAGCCCGGCCCTTGGTGGATCGCCGGAGCGGTCCTCGCTAGCTGATGATCTGCGCGTTCAGCCAGTACCAGCAGGTGCCGGTGTCTTTCTCAGAGGCAAGCGCCACGAAGGCCGTGAAGCTCTGCCCGTTGGCGGCAGTGGCACTGACGCCGACGTCGCTCGCCGAGTCATAGGCGAATTCGCCGCTGCTGTCCACCCAGTTGTAGCTGTTGAGCTGGCGATCTTCCTCGGGAGTCCCGGGACCCAGATTGGTGGCACCGTCTTCCCAACTCGTGAAGACCGTGTTGCCGGTCGACGAGCTGATGAGCGCGCGAGCGGTGATCACGTTTTCGTTCTCTTTCGGAACTTCGCACTTGACCGAGAGGGAGAGCGGACCGTGAGTGAAGATGGTCGCGGTCTGACCCAGCGCAACGGTTCCACGACCGCCTTTGATCACTTCGGTAGAGGCCGAGACGGGCACCGTGCCGAGCGTGGCGGCGTTGATGTCGGCGCCGGTCAACGAACCGTCCTTGACCTTGGCTCCGGTGACAGCGGCATTCTTGATCTTCGCCGTGGTGACCGCGTTCTTCTTGATCTTCGCGGCGGTGACCGAGTTGGACTTCAGCTGCTTCTTGCCGACGCTGTTCTTGCCGAGCTGGTTGGCGGCGATGGCAGTAGCACCGGTGAGCACGAAAAAGAGGGCGATCGACGACACCACATTGGCGTACGTCAAGCGCTTGCGAACTTGCTTCAAGGGTTCTCCTTTGGTTGAGTGCGCCCCGAATGAGGCCCGCGGAGGCTGTCAAAGCGAGATGACGACACAAAAAGGGCCGGACAGATGTCCGGCCCTTTCGACGGAGATCGTCAACCCTTTCGATCAGGGCAGACTGGGCTCCACGTTGAGCGAGGCGCTGCCCAGGAGGACCGCCGAGAGCGTTGCTTCGGCGATGTAGGTCGATCCCGAGTTCTCCTTACATTCGAAGGCGAAGGAGTGGGAGCCGGCCGACAGCGAGTTCGTGATCCAGTTCATCGAGATGCTGCCGCCCTCGCCGATGCCATGGGTGTCCGTGTCCTCGCCGAAGCTGATGTCCCGCGAGACCGTAGAACCGTCCGCAGACAACCGGCAGTCGCCGGAGTTCGGAGGCGTGGCGCCGTTGTCGTCGTTGTCCCATTCCGCAGAGGCGATCAGCAGCACGTGCCCCGTGGACGGCAGGTTGACCGACCCCGTGGACGCGCAGGTTTCGAACGGTTCCGCGAGCGCGCCGCAGCCGCCGTTGCCGAAAGCACCGAAGCTCGGGCCGGAGTCGCCCTTCGGACCGGCGGGCCCGGCGGGCAGCTGACCGGCTTTGAAGTTGGAGGCAGTCAGCGAGCCAGGCTTCACTTTCGCCCCGGTCACCGCCCCGTTCTTGATTTTCGCCGTGGTCACAGCGTTCTTCTTCAGCTGCTTAGAGCCGACGCTGTTCTTGCCCAACTGGCCTGCGGCGAATGCGGCGCCGCCGCCGAGGACGAGGAACACTGCAATCGACGACATCACGTTCGCGTACGTGAGCCGCTTCTTGATCTGCTTCACGAGCTCTCCCTTTCGTTGTTAGTTGCAGTCGAGAAAACTGCGGGCCTTCCCTAACCCGCCCGCTCGGCTCGCTCGGCCTCTTCGGCCAGGCGCTCGACCAGCTTGGCGAAGGCGTGGATGCCCTCGTCGACCTTGCCATAGCCACCGGCGACATAACGGGCGTAGACGCCCTCGAGGATGATTGCCAGCTTCCAGTAGCCGAGGGCGACGTAGAAGCCGAGGTCGGAGAGGTCGCGGCCGCTGCGCTCGGCGTAGCGGGCCGCAATCTCCTGCTGGGACGGGAAGCCTGGGGCGAGGTTGGCGGGCATGCCGAGGGCAACGACGTCGTCGCCGCGCTCGGGCCAGTAGGCCATCAGCAGGCCGACGTCGGCGAGCGGGTCGCCGAGGGTGCAGAGCTCCCAGTCGACGACCGCCGCCACCTCGCCGCCGGGGCTGAGGATCATGTTGTCGAGGCGGTAGTCGCCGTGGACGATCGTCGCCGGCCCCTGCTCGGGGATGCGGGCCGAGAGCGCTGCGTGGACGCGGTCGATCGCCTCCAGCTCGCGGGTCTTCGACTTCTCCCACTGACCCTGCCAGCGGCGCAGCTGGCGGGCGACGTAGTCCTCCTTGCGGCCGAGGTCACCGAGCCCGACCGCGTCGGGGTCGACGGCGTGGATCTGGACCAGGGTGTCGGCGACGCGCTCGCCGATCGCCCTCCGGTCGCCCTCGTCGGGGAAGATCTCGGCCTCGGCCAGGCCGCGCAGGATCGGCCCCTCGACGAACTTCATCACGTAGAAGGGGGCGCCGTTGACGGATTCGTCCTCGCAGAGCCCGACCACCGGCGCGACCGGCACCTCGGTCCCGCCCAGCGCCGAGACGACCTTGAACTCGCGCCCCATGTCGTGAGCCGAGCCGAGCCGCTTGCCGAGCGGCGGCCGCCTCAGCGCCCACTTCCGCCCGGCCGCGTCGGTGACCCCGTAGGTGAGGTTGGAGTGGCCGCCGGCTATGCGCTCGAAGCGCAGCGGCGGCTCGGCCGCGGGGACGTGCTCGCCGAACCAGGCTTCGAGCGGTCCCTGGTCGATTCCATCTGGAACCGCGACGGTTCCGTCTTGCTCGGTAGCCTCGTCAGCCATCGCGCAGCAAGCATATTCACGATCCAACCGACGGCTGAGCCCGTCACTCGCCAACCGGCTGCGGATCGGGTTCGCGATCGGCTTCGCTGTGCTCACCGCGATGGCGGTGATCGGCGTCGGCCGCTTCATCCAGCAACGCCAGGACTTCGAGGACGCGATCGCCCGCTCCTACCAGGTGGAGATGGAAGCGCGGGTCGACATCGCCCAGGGCAGCGACAGCCAGGCGGCGAAAGCGACCGTCCGCCAGCAGATCTCCCACCGCGAGGAACTGCAGGACGAGATCTCCGGCGACACCCGCGACACCGCCCTGCTGGTCGCCGCCGGGCTGATCGCCGGCCTGACCGGGGCGCTGCTCCTCTTCAGCGGCCTGATCTCCTCGATGCGACGACCGCTCGAGCAGCTGGTCGCCGCGGCCGGGCGCCTCGCCTCCGGCGACCGCAGCGCCCGGGTCGAGGTCGGCGGGCTCTCGGAGACGGCAACCCTCGGCGCCGCCTTCAACGAGATGGCCGAGGAGCTGGAGCAGGAGGAAAGCAGGCGCGAAGAGCTGGACCGCCTTAAAGACGAGTTCGTCCTCACCGCCTCGCACGAGCTGCGCAGCCCGCTGACCTCGGTCCAGGGCTTCGCCGAGCTGCTGATGCTCGACCGCGACTCGCTCTCCCCCCAGCAGGCCGAGACCGTCGAAATCATCCTCGACAACTGCCGACACCTGGTGCGGCTGCTGAACAACCTGCTCGACCTCGCCCGCTCCGACGTCGGCCGGCTGGCGATTCAGCCGCAGCCGACCGAGGTCGCACCGCTCGTCGAAGACGTCGTGCGTACGATGCGCGCCCAAACCGAGGCGGGAAACCAGTCGCTGACGGAAGACATTCCGCCGGACCTGCCTCTGATCAACGTCGAGCCCGACCGGATAAGGCAAATACTTGTGAACTTGCTTACGAATGCGCATGAGTACTCGCCCGAAGGGGCGTCCATCGCGGTTGCGGCGCGCCCGGTCGGTGCCGAGGTGGAGATCAGCGTGAGCGACAACGGACAGGGCATCCCGGAGGAGCAGATCGGCCGCATCTTCGAGCGCTTCACCCGCGGCGACGCCGGCCTGACCCAGCGGGTCGGCGGCACCGGCCTCGGCCTGGCGATCTCGAAATCGCTGGTCGAGCTGCACGGCGGCAGCATCGAGGTGGAGTCGACGCTCGGCGCCGGCTCGACCTTCCGGGTGCGGCTGCCGATCGCGCCGGCACCGGCGCTCGGCGAGGGCGGCAACGGCCAGGGCCGGACCGCGGCGGAGGCGAGCTGATGGCGACGATCCTGGTTGCCGACGACTCGGAGACGATCCTGCTGCTGATGCGGACCCGGCTGGAGATGGCCGGTCACGCGGTCGAGACCGCCGCCGACGGGCAGGAGGTGCTCGACCACATCGCCGCCGGGGTCGTCCCCGACATGCTCCTGCTCGACGCGATGATGCCGCGCAAGTCCGGGATCGACGCCCTGCGCGAGCTGCGCTCCGCCGGCTGGGAGGTCCCCGCCCTGATCGTCAGCGCCCACCAGAACGCCGGCGACGCAGACGCCCCAAGCGACCTCGGGATCGAGGCCTTCGTCACCAAGCCGATCGACTTCGACCGGCTACTGGAGACAATCGGCGAGCTGACGCCCTAACCGACTTTCGACCCACCCCGTTGTGCTGAAAGTCAGCTGCGCTAGCTCTTGGCGATCTCGAGGCGGATCTCTTTGCCCTCGAGCTTGGTGCCGTCGAGGAACTCGACGGTGCGCTCGGCCAGCTCGGGATCGACCTCGACGAAGGAGAAGCGGTGGAGGACGCGGACGTCGTGGATCGCCTCCTCGGGGAGGACGGCGCCCTCGCGCAACGCCCAGCGCAGCGCCTCCTCGTTGATGCCGCTGTTCTCGCCGCGGTTGACGAAGAGCTTGGTGGTCGCGGCCTTCTCGCTGTCGGAGTCGGCGGCGCCGTTGGCCTCGGCGGCCGGCTTCTTCTCCGGCTCGCGCTCGCGCCGCTCCTCCCGCGTGCGCTCGCGGCGGCGAGGGCGCGGCGCGTGTTCGAGCCGCTCCTCCGGGGTTTCCCACTCGCCGATCGTGGTCTTCACGTCGCGCTCGATGCGGCCGATCTCGTCGCGCTGGTCGGGGGTGACGAAGGTGATCGCGCGGCCGGTGCGGCCGACTCGGCCGGTGCGGCCGATCCGGTGCACGTAGGTCTCCGAGGAGTTCGGCACGTCGTAGTTGATGACGTGGGTGACGTGCTCGACGTCAAGCCCGCGGGCGGCGATGTCGGTCGCCACCAGCAGCTTCACGCGATGGTCCTTGAAGGAGATCATCACCCCGTCGCGGACGCCCTGGCTGAGGTCGCCGTGCAGGGCCTTCACGTCGAGGCCTTTGTCCTTCAGCGTCTTCTCCAGCTTCGAGGCGCCGATTTTGGTCCGGGTGAAGATGATCGCCTGCTCGGGTTCTTCGGTCTTCAGCAGCGCAACCAGGCGCGCGGCCTTCTCCTTGGCGGGAACCTCGACGAAGGCCTGGGAGATCTTGTCGACCGTCAGCTGTTTCGGGGTGATTTTGATCGTCACCGGGTCGTACATGTAGCCCTCGGCGAGCTTCTGGATCGGCGGCGGCATCGTCGCCGAGAAGAGCGCCGTCTGACGCCCGCTCGGGCACATCCGGAGGATTTTCTCGACGTCCTCGATGAAGCCGAGGTCGAGCATCTCGTCGGCCTCGTCGAGGACCACGTAGCGGGCCGCGGTGAGGACCAGCGAGCGGCGCGACATCAGGTCCTTCATGCGGCCGACGGTGGCGACGACGACGTGGGCACCGGAGCGCAGCTGCGACTGCTGGGAGCGGATCGGGGCGCCGCCGAAGACGGCGACGATCTCGATGTCGAGGTGCTCGGCGAAGGTGCGCAGCGCCTGGGTCACCTGGATGCAGAGCTCGCGGGTCGGGGTGAGGACGACCGCCTGCACCTCGTCGTTGTCCGGGTCGAGGTACTGCAGCAGCGGCAACCCGAAGGCGGCGGTCTTGCCGGTCCCGGTCTGGGCCTGGCCGATCACGTCGTGGCCGCCGAGCAGCTCCGGGATCGCCTGCTCCTGGATCGGCGTCGGCTCCTCGAAGCCGAGCTCGTCCAGCGCCTGCTGCACGTCAGGCGAGAGTCCTAGGTCTTTGAAGGTGGTCACTTAGAGGGGTCCAACAGGAGCTTGCCGGTGGTGCGGCGGGCGATCAGGTCTTCGTGCGCCCGCTTCGCTTCCGACAGTGGGTAGACCTCACCGATCGTAACCGTCAGCTCGCTTTTGGCGATCGCCCCCAGCAGGTCGCCGATCATCGGCACCAGCAGATCGGGGCGCGAGAGCAGGTGGGCGAGCCAGAAGCCGATCACCGCCTTGGAGCCGCGCAGCAGCGAGGCGGTGGAGATCTCGCGCTGTTCGCGCGAGGCGATGCCGAAGACGACCATCCGCCCCAGCGGCGCCAGGACGCCCATCTCGGCGTCGAAAGCGGCCCCGCCGCTCATGTGGAGGACGACGTCGACCCGCTTGCCGTCGTTGGCCTCGCGGATCGCCTCGCCGAGGTCCTCGGCGCGGGAGTCGACGACGGCGTCGGCGCCGAGGCTCCGCACCAGCTCGCGCTTCTCCTCGTTGGAGGCAAGTCCGATCACCTTCGCGCCGGCCCGCTTGGCGAGCTGCACGGAGAGGGTTCCGGTGCCGCCGGCGGCTGCCTCGACGACGATCGTCTCCCCCGGCTCGATCCGAGCGCAGCGGTGGACCAGCGCCATCGCGGTCAGCCCCTGCAGTAGCCCGCCGGCCGCCTGGTCGTACTCGACGCCCTCGGGCAGCTCGATCAGCTGCGCCTGCGGGATCGCGACCTTCTCGGCGTAGCCGCCGCTGCCGAGCAGGGCGACGACGCGGCGGCCGTCGTTGGTCTGGCCGGCGATCTCCGCCCCCGGAATCAGGGGCAGGGTCTGCTCGGCGAGGTAGTCGTTGCGGGAGGCGTGGGTGTCGGCGAAGTTGATGCCGCTGCGCTTGACGTTGACGACGATCTCGGCGAGCTTCGGGCTCGGGTCCGGGACGTCGCGGTAGTCGAGGACCTCGGGACCGCCGAACTCGTCTATCTGGATGGCTTTCATCGGACGGTGAGTCTCGCAGGACAGGCGTTAGGCTGCCGTGCCCATGTCGCTCACGGTTGTCGGATCAATCGCCTTCGATGCAGTCAAGACCCCGTTCGGGGAGCGCGAGCGGATGCTCGGCGGCGCCGCCGTCCATTTCTCCCTCGCCGCCAGCTTCTTCACCGAGGTGCGGCCGGTCGGCCCCGTCGGCGACGACTTCGGCGCCGAGCAGTTCGAGGTGCTCGAAGGGCGCGGGGTGATCGTCGACGACGTCGAGCGGGTCGAGGGCGGCAAATCTTTCTTCTGGCGCGGCCGCTACGAGTACGACCTCAACGTCGCCCACACCGAGGACACGCAGCTCGGCGTCTTCGCCGAGTTCGAACCGAAGCTCTCGGCGGCCTCGCAGGCGGCCGACACCCTCTTCCTCGCCAACATCCAGCCCGACCTGCAACGCCAGGTGCGCGCCCAGTGCACGGCGGCGCAGCTCAGCGGCCTCGACTCGATGAACCTCTGGATCGAAACCGCCAAGGACTCGCTGGAGGCGGCGATCGCCGAGGTCGACGTCCTGGTCGTCAACGACGCCGAGATCCGGATGCTGACCGGCGAGTCCAACCTCGCCCGGGCCGCCCGCGCGGTGATGGACATGGGGCCGCGCGCGGTCGTCGCCAAGCAGGGCGAGTACGGCGCCGCCCTCTTCACCGACTCGGGCTTCTTCGCCCTGCCGGGGTTCCCGCTGGAGGACGTGCGCGACCCGACCGGCGCCGGCGACAGCTTCGCCGGCGGCTTCTTCGGCCACCTCGACAGCGTCACCGAGATCACCGACGACGAGCTGCGGCGGGCGATGGGCTACGGCACCGTGCTCGCCTCCTTCAACGTCGAGGAGTTCGGCACCGAGCGGGTGGCGCGGCTGTCCCGCGAGGAGATCGACTCCCGCTTCGAGCAGCTGCGGGCGATGACCCAGTTCGAGGGTCCCGTCGCTTCGTAAGCGTTTCGCCAAGACCTCTTAACAGCCGACGCGGGCGAAATGACAGAATGGGCGCCGCCCCATGGCTTCCGACTCGCTGACGATCACCGACAACCGCACCGGACAGAGCTACGAGGTGCCGATCTCCGACGGCACGGTGCGGGCGATGGACCTGCGTCAGATCAAAGTCGACGAGGACGAATTCGGGATGATGGCCTACGACCCGGCCTTCACCAACACCGCCGCCTGCCGCTCCTCGGTCACCTACATCGACGGCGCCGCGGGGATCCTCGAACACCGCGGCTACTCGATCGAGCAGCTCTGCGAGAAGTCCACCTTCCTCGAGGTCGCCTACCTGCTGGTCTTCGGCCAGCTGCCGACCGCGCCGCAGCTCGACCGCTGGGTCTACGACATCACCCACCACACCTTCGTCCACGAGGACCTCAAGCACTTCTTCGAGGGCTTCCGCTACGACGCCCACCCGATGGGGATGCTGCTGGCCGGCGTCGGCGCCCTCTCGACCTTCTACCCGGACGCGAAGCAGATCGACGACCCGGAAGAGCGCTACATGGCCGCGGTGCGGTTGATCGCCAAGGTCCCGACCCTCGCCGCCTTCTCCTACCGGCACAACATGGGGCTCCCCTACGTCTACCCGGACAACGAGCTGAACTACGCCGAGAACTTCCTCTCGATGGTCTTCAAGAAGACCGAAGACCGCCACATCCCCAAGGAGGCGCTGACCAAAGCGCTCGATGTCCTCTTCATCCTCCACGCCGATCACGAACAGAACTGCTCGACCAGCGCGGTGCGCGGGGTCGGCTCCTCCGACGTCGACCCCTACTCGGCCGTCGCGGCCGGGGTGGCGGCGCTCTACGGGCCGTTGCACGGCGGCGCCAACGAGGCGGTGCTGCGGATGCTGCGGCGGATCGAGTCGCCGGAGAACATCCCGGACTTCCTCGAGCGGGTGAAGCAGCGCGACGAGAAACTGATGGGCTTCGGCCACCGGGTCTACAAAAACTACGACCCGCGGGCGCGGATCATCCAGCAGTACATCGAGCCGGTCTTCCAAGCCACCGAGTACAACCCGCTGGTCGAGATCGCGCAGGAGCTGGAGAAGCGCGCCCTCGACGACGACTACTTCACCGAGCGCAAGCTCTACCCGAACGTCGACTTCTACTCGGGGATCATCTACGAGGCGATGGACATCCCGGCCGACATGTTCACGGTCATCTTCGCCATCCCCCGCACCGCCGGCTGGGTCGCCCAGTGGATGGAGATGCAGGAAGACCCGGAGAAGAAAATCGCCCGGCCGCGGCAGATCTACACCGGCGAGCGGGAGCTGGAGTACGTGCCGATCGACGACCGCGAGGGGCCGGAGAAAATCGTCGGCCCCCCGGCACGCAGGCCGAAACGCCCGCGGCGCGGCGCCTAGCAGCACCGGCTTCGAGCTAGCCTCGTCCCGTGTCTCGCTGGAAGCTGACCGTGCGCCACGGCTCGGACGTGGACCATGCCCAGTTCGACGACCTGGCCGAGGCCGTCGCGGCGATGCGGGAGCGAGCGATGGCAATCCGCAGCGAGGGCCCGATGGACCGGGTCCAGTCGCTGCGGGACTTCGAGCCCCGCGACCAGGTCAACGCCCGGCTGCAGCTCAGCAGCGGAGGGTTCCTGCGCAAGTCGGTCGCCGGGGTCGACGTGCGCGGCGACGGCACGTTCGTCCCCTTCAAGGGCGGGGTAGCCCGAGAGGAGCTCGACCCGACCGACCACGACACGCCGTTCGACCTCGTGCGCGAGACTCTGGAGGCGGAGCAACGATGAGCACCGAGACCGAGATCCCCAAGGGCAGCTACGCCGCCGGCGAGCGGGTGAAGCTGCCGGGCGGGGCCGAACCGCCCTTCACCGTCTTCATCAACGGGATCGAGCAGCCGAAGGGCAGCTACCGGATCGAAGCCGGCGAGATCGTCTTCGACCGCCCGATCGTCAAGGAGAAGGTCGGCACCGGCCGCTGGCTGGCTATGTACCTCGGCCTCTTCGGCACCTACCGCAAGAACGAGACGATCGACCTCCAGTTCAGCAAGGGCGGCAAGGTCGAGCTGCGCTCCGACCTGCCGGTCATCCCCTACGCCGAGGGCGAGGCCCGGTGAACATCGGCTTCCTCCTCCTCTGCGACCACAGCGAGGCCGTCAACGGCAAGCTCTACCTGACCGGCGGCGGCTGGAACGTCCTCCGCCTCCCCGAGCTGCCGGCCGAGTGGTCCTTCTCGATCGGCCTCGGCATCGACGTCGCCTGGCACGAGACCAACAGCCCCCACGAGCTCATCGTCACCGTCCAGGACCCCGACGGGGTCGAGCTCGGCGAGGGCCTGACCGCCAACTTCGAGACCGGCCGCCCCCCGGGCCTCCCCGAAGGCCAGGAGCAGCGCCTGGTCATGTCGATCGCCGCCACCGCCTCTTTCGCCACCGCCGGCCCCCACGCCGCAGTCGTCCAGGTAAACGGCGAGGAGATCGGCCGCGCCCGCTTCTACCTGATGGAGGAAGGCCCGCCCGACATGGGGCTGGCTTAGTTGAACACGTAGAGCAGCAGGAAGGCGATCAGCGCGAAGGCGGCGCCGGCAGCCTGGATGCCGCGGTCGCCGGCGATGATTCCGGACATCGAGCGGTCGTCGTTGCGGTCGTAGATCAGATAGAGGTAGCGGAAGATGCCGTAGACCGCGGGCGGGATGGTGAGCATCATCTGGCTGCCGATCAGCGGTGAGTTGACGGTGTAGATCGCGTAGCTGAGCACGGTGCCGGTGGTGACTAGGGAGACCATCTGGTCGAGGAAGGGCAGCGAGTAGTGCTCGAGGACCGGGCGGGTCGAGGTCCCCTCGTGCAGCTCGGAGACCGCCTCCTGGCGGCGCTTGGTGAAGCCGAGGAAGGCGGCGAGCATGCCGGTGCAGAGCAGCAGCCATTCCGAGGCGTGGGCGTCGACGGCGCTGGCGCCGGCGGCGACGCGAAGGATGAAGAGGCCCGCCAGGGTCATCACGTCGACGATCACGATCTGCTTGAGGCCGAGGCTGTAGGCGGTCTGGGCGACGCCGTAGCCGACCGCCATCAGCCCGACTTCCCAGTTGACCGCGCCGAAGGCGAGGGCGATCGCGAGGAGCGCGAGGACCGGGGCGATCGTCCATGCCGCCCGCTCCGAGAGCTCGCCCGCGGCCAGCGGCCGAAAGCGCTTCTTCGGGTGCTTGCGGTCGAGCTCGACGTCGATCAGGTCGTTAAGGAAGTAGCCGGCGCTGGAGATCATGCAGAAGGCGACGAAGGTGATCAACGCCTCGGCGATCGCGTGGCCCTCGGTGAACTTGCCGGAGAAGAGCAACCCGGCGAAGACGAAGACGTTTGTGACCCACTCCTTCGGCCGTCCCGTCTTGATCGCGGCGCGCAGCGGCGAGCGGCGCGGCACCACGGGGTCCTGCCCGGGCGGGGCCGGCTCAGCCGGCACGGTGGGCTGTTCGGAGGTGATCGTTTCCATCGCGGGAGGTCGGTCCGGGCGCCGTATCTGGCTGCCTGACCGGGAATGCGGGTCGCGACAGGGTACCGACGAGCGGCGGCGACCTCATCGTCAAGGGTCGATCAGCACGCCGGGATTCAGCATTCCCGCTGGGTCCAGCTCGGCCTTGGCGGCGCGCAGGGCGGCAGCGAAGGGGGGCGGGCGCTGGCGGTCGTAGGAGGGGCGGTGGTCGCGGCCGACGGCGTGGTGGTGGGTGATCGTGCCGCCGGCGTCGATCAGCGCTTCGGAGACGGCGGCCTTGACCTCGTCCCACTGCTCGACCTCGCCGCCGCGGACCGCCGGGGCGATGACCGTGAAGTAGGGGGCGACGCCGTCGGGATAGACATGGGTGAAGCGGCAGCTGACCCGCGGCGCGCCCGGCCCGTCGGCGGCGACGCCGCTTGCCTCTGCGGCAGCGCGGCGGGCGGTCTCCATCACCGTCGCGTGGAAGTCCTCGAAGCGGTCCCAGGTGATCGCCGTCTCGAAAGTCTCGGAGAGGACGCCGCAGGCGACAAAGGTGTCGCGCAGGTAGGGCGCCAGGAGAAATGCCCCGCGCCAGGTGTCGACGGGCCGATTTCGATCTATATCGGGCCCTTTGAGGCCCGTCGGCGAGGTGGTGCGGGGTTCGCCCGGGGTGCCGCCGTGGTCGCGGGCGATCTCGAGCGCCAGGTCCATCCAGTGGTCGACGGGGTGGTCGGCGGACTCGAAGCCGAGGATCAAAAGGTTGGCGCTGCCGTCCCCCGCCCCGGTCAGCTCCGCCTCGCTCGCGTCGAGCAGGCGGCAGTTGGCGGGATGGAGGCCGGACTGGGCGATGGCCCGGACCGCCCCGGCGGCGACGCCGAAGTCGTCGAAGGCGACGCTGGTCGAAGCCTTGGGCTCGGGCCGCGGGCGCACCCGAACCCATGCCTCGGCGATCACGCCGAGGATCCCCTCGGAGCCGATCAGCATCCGGTCCGGCGAGGGGCCCGCACCGGAGGCGGGCAGCCGCCGGCTCTCCCAGGTCCCCCGCGGGGTGATCGCCCGTACCGACTCGACCAGGTCGTCGATATGCGTCTCCAGGGTGGCGAAGTGGCCGCCGGCCCTGGTCGCGACCCAGCCGCCGAGGGTCGAGTACTCGAAGGACTGGGGGAAGTGGCGCAGGGTGAGGCCGTGCTCGCGCAGCTGGTCCTCGAGCCCCGGCCCGGTCGCGCCGGCCTGGATCCGCGCCGCCAGCGAGGTCGGGTCGACCTCCAGGACCCGGTCCAGCCGCCGCAGGTCGAGCGAGACCGACGGCCGCTCCCCCAGCCGCGGCTCGACCCCGCCGCAGACGCTGGTCCCGCCGCCGAAGGGGATCACCGCCGCGCCCTCTGCCTCGGCCCAGCTCAGCACCGCCTCGATCTCGGACTCGTCCCTGGGGAAGGCAACGAGGTCCGGCGGATTCTCGAACTTCCCGTAGAACCCCCGCACCACGTCGCGATAAGCGCTCCCCAGCGCGTGCGAGACCCGCTCGTAGCGCCCGTCCGAGAACAGGTCCCCGAACCCGCTCGGCCGCTTCAGCCGCGGCTCCCGCAGCTCGACCGCTTCCAGCGGCACCGGCTTCTCGACCTCGCCCCCGAAGCCGAATCGGGCCCGGATCCCTTCCGCAGCCTCCCGCAGCTGTGTAGCGGTAGGGGCCTGGTCCTCGTAGCCCCAACCCCAATGCTTGAGCCGACGTTCGGTCACCGGCCCAACCTAACCGCTACCAGTGCACGCCTTTCATCAGATGCGCGAAGGCGACAGCCTCGGTCGAAGGCGGTTTGTCGCGTGCCTCGTCTTTCTTGCCCTTCGCCGCCTGCGAGTCCGGGAACAGCTTGTAGGCGGTGTTGAGGAGCGAGTCGCTGGCCTTCGGGGCCACCGCGTAGACCAGCTCGCCGAAGTTGCCGAGCCGGGTCGCGACCTTCTTCGGCCGGCGGACCATCGCCTTGGCGATCATCTCGGCGGCCTCCTCGGGGGTGATCGCCGGGAACATGTCGTACATCCGCGTCGGCGCGATCATCGGCGTCCGCACCAGCGGCATGTGGATCGTCGTCAGGTGGACGTCGTCTTCGACCACCTCGGAAGCGATCACCCGGCTGAAAGCGTCAAGCGCGGCCTTCGAAGCGACGTAGGCCGAGAAGCGCGGCGGGTTGGTCTGGGTCCCAATCGAGCTGATGTTGATGATGTGGCCGCCCTTGCGCGCCCGCATCGCCGGCATCAGCGCCAGGATCAGCCGCACCGCGCCCAGGTAGTTGAGCTGGATCGTGCGCTCGAAGTCGTGGTAGCGGTCGTAGGAGAGCGAGATCGAGCGGCGGATCGAGCGGCCGGCGTTGTTGACGAGGATGTCGACGTGACCGTGGTAGGTCAGGACCTCCTCGGCCATCCGCTCGATGTCGTCGATGTCGGCGAGGTCGCACTGGTGGATGTGGGCGCTGCCGCCGCCGGCGACGATCTCCTCCTTGGTCTCCTCCAGCTTGTCGAGCGAGCGGGCGACCAACAGCACCGTGGCGCCGGCGTCGGCGACCTTGACCGCGGTCGCTTTGCCGATCCCCGAGGAGGCACCGGTGATCAGGACGATTTTGCCCCGCACCGCGGCCGAGAGCGAGCGGTCCTTGAACAGGTCGGGATCGAGATTGCGCTCCCAGTAGTCCCAGACCCGGGTCGCGTAGGACTCCAGCGGCGGCACCTCGATCCCCGAGCCCTTCAGCGCTTTCTGCGTCTGGGTCGAGTCGAAGGTCGTCGGGTAGTCGACGTAGGAGAGCATCTCGGCCGGCAGGCCCAGCTGGTCGAGCGCCACCTTCGCGGCCCGCTTGGCCGGTGGGAAGAGCTTCAGCGCGGTCCGCAGCGCCCCGCTCGCCGGCTCGGTCACCTCGGGGTCGAGCCGGTACGTCATCTGCGGCGCGTCGGCGGCCTTGGCGAAGATGTTGATCACCTCGCCCGCGGTGTGCGGGTTGGGGTCGGTGAGGTGGAAGGCGCGCCCGTTCAGCCGCGGTTTGTGGGCGATGTGGTCGATCGCGGCGGCGACGTAGTCGACCGGGACGATGTTGATCTCGCCGCCTTCGATCCCCAGCACCGGCAGCCACGAGGGCGCCACCCGCCGCAGCCGCTGCAGGCTCTTGAAGAAGTAGTAGGGCCCGTCGATCTTGTCGATCTCCCCCGTGCGCGAGTCGCCGACCACGATCCCCGGCCGGTAGACCCGCCAGGGGCGCTGGCACTCGTCGCGGACCAGGCGCTCGGACTCGTGCTTGGTGCGGAAGTAGGGGTTGTTGTCGAGGCGTTCGGCCTCCTCGAACATCTCCTCGGTCCACTCGCCGCGGTACAGGCCGGCGGCGGCAATCGAGCTGACCTGGTGGAAGCAGCCGGCCTCGACCGCGCCGGCGAGCTCGATCGCGTGGCGCGTGCCCTCGACGTTCGCCACCTCCTGGGCCTCGGCGTCGGCGGTCAGGTCGTAGATCGCCGCCAGGTGGAAGAAGTGGTCGATCTCGCCCCGCATCGTCAGCAGGTCCTCCTCGGAGACACCGAGACCGTCCTGGGAGAGGTCGCCGGTGACCGGGACGATGCGGGCCCCGTCGGCGCCGAAGCTGGTCCGCAGCTCCTCCAGCCGGCCGCGCGAACCGGCCCGCACCAGGGCGTAAATCTCGCCCTCGCGCTGCAGCAGCTTCTGGACGAGATTGCGGCCGATGAATCCGGTTGCCCCGGTGACGAAGTAGCTCATGGACTTGCAGGGTATCTCGATGGCGCTGCCCGCAAACCTCTTTCCTTAGACTGAGCCCAGAGATGCCCGAGACGGCCACCGTCCAGATCACGATGCCCGAGATGGGCGAGTCGGTGACCGAGGGCATCGTCCTGGAATGGCACGTGGCCGAGGGCGACGCCGTCAAGGAGGGCGATACGGTCGTCGAGGTGTCGACTGACAAGGTCGATGCTGAGGTGCCGGCGCCGGCTGACGGGGTCATCACCAAGCTGATTGCGGCGGTCGACGATGAGGTCTCGGTTGGGGCGGTGTTGGCCGAAATGGAATCGGGGGGCGAGGGACAGAGCCCTCAGCCCGCGGGTCCTGTCTCCGATACGTCCCCCTCCCCAACCGGGGAGGGTCCCGCATCGTCGCCACCCACGGCAGGGGCGCAGTCAACGCCGGGTTCGAATGGCGGTAACGGCGGGGCCGATGTCAAGGCGACGCCCGTGGCGCGGAGGGTGGCCGAGGCTCATGGGGTCGACCTTGGTTCGGTGAGTGGTTCTGGGCCTGGGGCGAAGGTGACTAAAGACGATGTGCTGGCGGCCGGCAACGGTGGGGGGAATGGCGCGAGCGCGGTGGCTGCGCAGGGTGAGGCGAAGCAGTTGCGGGGGGCCGCGGCGATGCTCGCTAATGCGATGGACGAAAGCCGGGCGGTGCCTACGGCTACTTCGTTCCGGACGATTTCGGTTGACACCTTGGATGCAAAACGGAAGGCGATCAACTCGGTCTTGAAGGACCGGGGCCTGAAGGTCTCCTTCACCCATCTCATCGCCTGGGCGATCGTCGAGGCGGCCAAGGACTTCCCGGTCATGACCCGCGTCTTCGCCGAGGAAAACGGCAAGCCGTTCGCGATCGAAGGCAACCCGGTCAACCTCGGGATCGCCGTCGACGTCGAGAAAAAGGACGGCTCCCACAGCCTCATGGTCCCCGCGATCAAGGGTGCCGACGGGCTCGACTTCTCCGGCTTCCACTCCAACTACGAAGAGCTGATCGCGAAGACGCGCGAGAACAAGCTCTCCGCCGACGACTTCCAGGGCACCAACATCAGCCTCACCAACCCCGGCGGAATCGGGACGATGGCCTCGGTGCCGCGGCTGCTGAGCGGCCAGAGCGCGATCATTGCCACCGGCTCGATCGCCTACCCGCCCGAGTGGCGACACGCTTCGCCGGAACGGATCAAGCAGCTCGGCGTCTCGAAAATCATGACGCTGACCTCGACCTACGACCACCGCGTTATCCAGGGCGCCGAGTCGGGCGCCTTCCTGCGCCGGATCGAGGAACTGCTGCAGGGCGAGGACGAGTTCTACGAGTGCGTCGCCAAAGACCTCGGCTTCGAGGCCTCGGTCGTCAGCAACGCCCACCCCGCCTCCGCCTCGCCGGCGCCGCTCAGCGTCGGCGCCCCCAGCGCCGAACCGACCACCGCCCCGGGCGAGATCGACGAAGAGCTGCTGCAGGCGGTGCAGGCGGCGACCTCACTGTTGAAGGCCTACCGCACCCACGGTCACCTCGCCGCCCAGCTCGACCCGCTCGGCTCCGAGCCGAAGGGCGACCCGGCGCTGCAGCCCGAGAACGTCAACCTCACCCCGGAGCTGATGGCGCGGATCCCGGCCTCGATCCTCCGCATCGGCGTCCCCGGCGAAACCCTGCTCGAGGCGCTGCCGCGGATGCGCGACGCCTACTGCGGCACGATCGGCTACCAGGTCGAGCACCTCTCATCCCACCAGCAGCGGATCTGGCTGCGGGAGATGATCGAGACCGGCGCCCACCGCCAGCCGCTCACCGACGCGGAGAAAAAACGCCTGCTGGACCGGCTGATCGACGTCTTCCAGTTCGAGCGCTTCCTCGAGAAAGCGTATTTGGGGCAGAAGATGTTCTCGATCGAGGGGCTCGACGTGGTCGTGCCGATGCTCGACGAAGCGGTCACCCTCTCCCAACGCGCCGGCGCCGAGGAGGTCGTCTTCGGGATGGCCCACCGCGGCCGCCTCAGCGTCCTCGCCCACAACCTCGGCCGCTCGGTGGAGTCGATCCTGGCCGAGTTCGAGGGCTCGAAGCAGATCGACGCGGTCAAGGCGGTCGCCTCGATCCCCCACGGCGGCACCGGCGACGTCAAGTACCACTACGGCCACCGCGGGGTCTACGAGACCTCCGACGGCAACAAGATCTCGGTCCGCCTCTACCCGAACCCGAGCCACCTTGAGTTCGTCGACCCGGTGGTCACCGGCGGCACCCGCTTCCTGCAGCAGGACTTCGTCGGCCCCGACCTCACACACGACCCGAAACGGGCGGTGGCGGTGCTGCTCCACGGCGACGCCGCCTTCCCGGCGCAGGGCGTGGTCGCCGAGACCCTCAACCTGCAGGCGCTGCCCGGTTACTCGACCGGCGGCACCGTCCACGTCATCCAGAACAACCAGGTCGGCTTCACCACCGATCCCGACGAGGCCCGCTCGACCCCCTACGCCGCCGACATGGCGAAGGGGTTCAACGTGCCGATCATCCACGTCAACGCCGACGACGTCGAGGCCTGCGTAGACGCGATGCGGCTGGCGATGGCCTACCGCGAGCGCTGGTGCCGCGACGTCGTCATCGACGTGATCGGCTACCGCCGCTTCGGCCACAACGAGACCGACGAGCCCGCCTACACGCAGCCGACGATGGCGGCCAAGATCAAGGCCCACCCGCCGGTCTCGGAGATCTACGCCGAGAAGCTGATCGGCGAGGGCACGGTCTCGGCCGAGGAGGTCGGCAAGGCCTCCGACGAGCGCCACACCGAGATGTCCGGGGCGCTGAAGGGCCTGCGGGAGAAGATGGAGGCGGGCGAGTACGAGGACCCGACCGTCACCGGGGTCACCACCCAGACCGGCGAACTGCTCGACCGCACCGCCAGCCCGCCGGTCCACACCGCGGTCGAGGCCGAGAAGCTGCGGGCGATCAACGAGGAGCTGCTGAAGACGCCGGAGGGCTTCAACGTCCACCGCAAGCTGCGCCGCCCGCTGGCGCGGCGGGTCGACGCCCTGGAGGGAGGCGGGATCGACTTCGGCCAGGCCGAGGCGCTCGCTTTCGGCACCCTGCTGACCGACGGCGTCCACATCCGCCTCACCGGCCAGGACACCGAGCGCGGCACCTTTTCCCACCGCCACCTCGTCCTCCACGACGAGAACACCGGCCTCGAGTACACGCCGATGCAGCACCTCGAGGACGCCTCCGCCCCCTTCGAGCTCTACAACAGCCCCCTCTCGGAGATCGCCTGCCTCGGCTTCGAGTACGGCTACTCGGCGGCCAGCCCCAGCGCCCTGGTCCTCTGGGAGGCCCAGTTCGGCGACTTCGCCAACGCGGCGCAGGTGATCATCGACAGCTTCATCGTCTCCGGCGAGTCGAAGTGGGGCCAGCAGACCCGCCTCACCCTGCTGCTGCCGCACGGCTACGAGGGCTCGGGCCCGGAGCACTCCAGCGCCCGGATCGAGCGCTTCCTCGCCCTCGGCGCCGAGGGCAACATCCGCATCGCCTACCCGACCACCGCCGCCCAGTACTTCCACCTGCTGCGCCGCCAGGCGCTGATCAAGAAGCCGCGGCCGCTGATC
>Ga0164301_10000038_pt1 | contig 31899 bp, 35 predicted proteins | sample Whisoiple_231_MG_FD_109711 | JGI IMG/M metagenome (GOLD analysis project Ga0164301, IMG submission 109711) | Unamended control soil microbial communities from upstate New York, USA - Whitman soil sample_231_MG | ecosystem: Environmental > Terrestrial > Soil > Agricultural land ... | reverse complement strand
ACCACGTTCGGGTTCAGTGTCACCTGCAAAACCGGGGAAGGCACGAAAATTGGCACACTGACCGGCGTGGCCAGTAGTAGTGAACACGCGACAGTGACCATTGGCGCGGTGCTCAGTTGCGGCTTCCTGCTGCCCAGTGCGAGTTTGAGTGGCAGCTACAAAGTCACAAGCCCAACAGGGCTTGGCGTCGTCGCATAGGCAGCACTTCCTATTCAGGTATCCGAGTAGGGCGCGAGCCGCGCGCCTCACGGCCGCGGCTCGGCATAGGCCAGGCGTTCTCCAAGGACCCCGACCGAGCCGCCAAGCGCCTCGTCCACATCCCCATGGGCCGCTTCGGCGAGCCCGACGAGATCGCCAAGGCAGCCCTCTTCCTCGCCAGCGACGACTCAACCTTCGCCCCCGCCAGCACCTTCTTGGTCGACGGCGGCCTCTCGGCGGCCTATCTGACGCCGATCCAGGTCGACTAGCCGCACTCAGCTGGTCTTGACTATTGCTCCGCGGAGCGTTACGCATTGCTCCGTACCCACGGCTCCGGAGTCCGGAGCAAGAAGAGGAGATGAGTCAATGAATTTCCTAAAGATAATTAGCTTCGCTGCGGTCGCCGCCATGTCCCTGATGGCGGTCGCCGCGTGTAGCGCCTCGGCGACCACACTCGAGATCGGTGGCGTGGCGCAGAGTGGCGCGGTGACACTTACAGCTTCGGCCGAGTCGTCTCTTTCCTTTTCGGAAACAGAAGAAGGTCTATTTCAGACATGTAGCGGTTCGCATTTTCACGGCAGTACGACCGTGTTCAGCGGAACGAAAGTGACAGGGTCTCTCGGTGAACTCAACTTCACCAGCTGCATCAGAAGTCCCGTCGTCGTTAACAGTCCAGGCAAACTCTACGTTGAATGGGAGAGTGGCACCACAAGTGGCACTGTCTTCTGGGAGGGCGCCGATCTCACCATGCCGTCCTTGTTCGGGTTTAGTGTCACATGTACTACTTCCGCAAGTGAAACGACACTCGGCACACTGGATGGTAAAGCCAGTGGCACTAGTGAACACGCGACACTGACAGTATCCGCGATCCTCAGTTGCGGCTTGGTGCTGCCCAGTGTGCATTGGAGTGGCACCTACAAAGTCACAAGCCCAACAGGGCTTGGCGTGGTCGCATAGGCAGCACTTCCTATTCGGGTATCCGAGTAGGGCCGAGCCGCGCGCCTCACGGCCGCGGCTCGGCATAGGCCAGGCGTTCCCCAAGGGCCCCGACCGAGCCGCCAAGCGGCTTGTCCACATCCCAATGGGCCGCTTAGGCGAGCCCGACGAGATCGCCAAGGCAGCCCTTTCCGGCAAGCGACGACTCCAGCTGCGTAACCGCCAGCACCTTCCTCGTCGGCGGCGGCCTATCGGCGGCCTCGCCGACCCCGAAGTATCTGAAAGATACGCAGCTGTTCTTGACTAAAACCCGCGTGGGCGGTACTTCTGTCCTCGTACCCAAGGCTCCGGCGGGGACCGGAGCACGAAGAGGAGGGAAGAAATGAACTACCTAAAGACGATCGGCCTCACCGCTGTCGCTGCCATGGCCCTTATGGCGGTTGCCGCGGGCAGCGCTTCGGCAACGACACTCGAGATCGGCGGCGTGGTGCAGAGTGGAGCGGTGACACTCACAGCTTCCGCCGAGTCAGCAATTGTCCTCGCGGATACAGAACGATCTCAATTCAACTCTTGTAGTCAATCCCACATGCATTGGACCACGAGCGTATTCAGTGGTACCAAAGTAATAGGCAGTCTGACTGAACTCAGTTACGCTACCTGCACTCGAAGTCCGTTCGTCGTGGACGCCAAAGGCGGCCTCTTTATCGAATCGGAGTCCGGCACCACAAGTGGCAATGTGTTCTCGGAGAACGCCGAAGTGACAATCCCGACCACGTTCGGGTTCAGTGTCAGTTGCAAAACTGCCTCAAGCGGCACGAAAATTGGGACACTGGACGGCGTGAAAAGTATTAGTGAACACGCAACAATTACACTTACCGCCGTCCTCAGTTGTGGCTTTCTGCTGCCTAGTGCGAGTTTGAAAGGTTCCTACAAAATTACATCTCCGACAGGGCTTGGCGTTGTTGCATAGTTCGCACATGCGGCCCAGGTAGCGGATAAGCTCGGCCTTCGGCAGCGCTTCGCCCAGTACCCTGGCGGCCGTCAGACGCCTCGACCACATCGACCGCCGCCTACCTGACTCCGAGCCAGGTCGACCAACCTGACCGGCGCCTATTTCTCCAGGATCCTCTTAAGCATGACTTTGTAGGGAGTGGTCGCGGCGATCCCGCCGTGGTCGGCGCGGAACGTCCTCGGCCCCATCTGCATCGGATCTCCGTTCTTGCTGGCAAAGATCGTGGCGAGGGTGTCGTCCGAGATGAGCGACTCGATCAGCGCGGTCGGCTTCATCACGTCAACCTGCAGTTGCTGGTTGTCTTCGACGGAGTGGTTGGTGGCCAGCGCGGTCGGCTCCGGCACGACGATGTCGTCGTAACTCCGTGGCTCTGCCTACTCGAAACGACGCCTAAGGATACTCAGGTGTTCTTGACCATGGGGCTGCCGAGCGCTACCTCTAATGCAAAAGGCTCCCGGTTCGGAACTGGGGCAAAAGAGGAGATACCCATGAACAATCTGAAGATGCTTGGCCTCGCCGCGCTTGCGGCCATGGTCCTGATGGCGGTCACCGCAGGTAGCGCCTCGGCTACCACACTTGAGGTCGGCGGTGTGGTAAAGAGTGGCGCGGTGACAATTACAGCGTCCGATGAGATGTCCGTTGTCTGGGAAGACACAGAACACTCCCAAGCCAATACATGCAGTGTGTCGCATTTCCACGGTATTACCAGTGTGTTCACCGGTGCGAAAGTAACAGGCAGTTATAGTGAAGTCGTTTACAGTACCTGTACCAGAAGTCCCGTGATTGTGGACGCCAAAGGCGGGTTCTACATTGAATGGGAGCCTGGTACCACAAGTGGCACTGTGTTCTCTGAGAACACCGAAGTTACATTACCGACTACCTTTGGCTTCAGTGTCAGTTGCAAAACCGGGGCCGGGACGAAAATCGGGACACTGGATGCAGCGTCGTCGGCCAGTAGTCACGCGACACTGACAGGGTTCGCGGTCCTCAATTGCGGGTTCCTGCTGCCCAGTGCGAGTATGAGTGGCAGTTACGTAATCACAAGCCCGACAGGTCTCGGCGTCACCTCTTAGAGCATCGAGTCTTGGAGATAGATGCAGGTGGAGTCCGCTCCGGCCGTGGAGCGGCTCCATCAACTGATGGTGCGCAGCCAGGGTTGGCAGATGTCAATCCCCAGGTCGTTGAAGGCCCCGACCCTCTCCTCGGTCTCCGGCCCCAGCACCGCAGGGTCGACTCCCCCCGCCCCCCATCCGGGTCGCTGCGGCGGTCGTCGACCCTAGTGCAGCGCGTCGGCGCGGCTGCCCTCGGGGTGGAATTGGAGTGCCCAGGCGGGCCCACCCAGGCGGACGGCCTGCAGGCAGAACTGGCTGCGGGCGAGAGGGACGGCGCCTGGCGGCAACCGGGAACTCGTAGTTGTGCCACTGGAAGGCCTCGAAGCCGGGGGCGAGGGGGTCGAGCAGGGGGTGGTCCTCGCCTGCCGCCGTCACCTCGACCTGGTGCCAGCCGATTCTCCGCAGGACGCGCGCCGCGCCACCGGCCTTCGTCGGCACCCATCGCCCCACCGAGGACTTTGTGGCTGGAAAACTCGATGTCTGCCAATGCATACTCAGGTGTTCGTGACTGTTGGCCTGCAGAGCGCTACCACTAGTCCAGACGCCACGGTCGGAAGCCGGGGCAAAAAAGGAGACGCCCATGAACTATTTGAAGATGCTCGCCCTCGCAACGGTCGCGGCCATGGGCCTGATGGTGGTTGCCGTCGGTAACGCCTCGGCGACCACACTCGAGCTCGGTGGCGTAGTGCAGAGTGGAGCGGTGACATTCACAATCTCCAACGACACTTCCCTTACCCTCGCAGACACAGAAGGCACCCAAGCGAGTACATGTAGTGAATCCCATATTCACGGCAGTACGACCGTGTTCAGTGGCACGAGAGTGACAGGCCCTCTCAGTGTTCTCAGTTTCAGTTCCTGCACCAGGAGTCCGGTTGTCGTAAACAGTCCTGGCAAACTCTTCGTCGAATGGGAGAGCGGCACCACAAGTGGCAGTGTGTTCTGGGAGGGCGCTGATGTGACCGTTCCGACGACGTTCGGCTTCAGTATCACATGCACCACCCCCGCCAGTGGGACGAAAATCGGCACACTGGACGGCAGGGCCAGTAGTAGTGAACACGCGACACTGACAATTTCCGCAGTTCTCAGTTGCGGTTTCCTACTGCCCAGTGCGAGTTGGTCCACCAACTACAAAGTTACAACTCCGACAGGTCTCGGCGTCACCTCTTAGAGCATTGTGTCTTCGAGATACTTGCAGGTGGAGTCGCTCCAGCCGTGGAGCGACTCCTTTAGCCGATTGTGCGCAACCAGCGTCGGCAGATGCCACTCCCTAGCTCGTTGAAGGCCTCGATCTTCTCCTCGGTCTCCGGGCCGAGGGCCGCGGGGTCGATCCCCATCTGGATCGCATCCGGGTCGCTGCGGTAGTCCTCGACCCAGTGCAGGGCGTCGGCGCGGCTGACCTCGGGGTGGAACTGGAGCGCCCAGGCGCGCTCGCCGAGGCGGGCGGCCTGGAGGCAGACCTCGCTGCGGGCGAGGGGGACGGCGCCTGGTGGCAGAGGGAACTTGTAGCTGTGCCACTGGAAGGCCCTGAAGCCGGGGGCGAGGGGGCCGAGCAGGGGGTCATCCGCGCCCTCCGCCGTCAGCTCGACCTGGTGCCAGCCGATCTCCGGACGCGCCGCGCGCCGCGGTTCGGCGCCGGCGGCCTGCGCCAGCAGCTGACCGCCGAGGCAGAGGCCGAGCAGCGGGATCTCGCGCGCCAGCAGCTCACGCAGCAGCGCCACCTCCTCGCCGATCCAGCCGTGTCGCTCGCCTTCGTCGACGTTCATCGCTCCGCCGAGGACGAGGACGGCGTCGTAACCCAGCGGGTCGGCCGGCGGCTGGGGTCGCTCGGCCAGCGTCCACTCGTCCAGCGTTCCGCCCGCCTCGGCGATCGCCTCGGCGAAGACGCCGGGCCCCGCATCGCGCTGGTGGACGATTGCCAGGACTCGCATCTGCGCAGTCTCCCACTCCCTCTATCGCAAACCCGAGTGTTTTTGACACGGGGCAGATCTGACGTATGGTCGCCCGCGGGAGGTAGTGATGAAGAAGTCTTGGGGCAAATATCTGGGGACTGCCGCTGCTGTGATCTCAATGGCGCTGGTGGTGGCCGGCATCGCGATGGCGGCGCCGTGGGAGCGGTTCGTCGTCGGCGACCTCGAAGTGCAGTACAACGGCGGCTTCTCGCCGAAGGTGATCTCGAAGAAGAAGCCGACGCCGATCACCTTCAACGTCGCGGCGAAAGTCGCGTCCCTCGACCCGGCGGAAGAACACCCACCTGCCTTGCGCAAGTTTGTCATCGAAGGAGACAAGCACGCGACCCTGGACGTCAAGGGGATTCCCACCTGTCAGTCGGGCAAGATCCAGTCGACCAATTCCAAGGCTGCGCGCAAAGCGTGCGGTCCGGCCCTGATCGGTAGCGGCAAGACCGACGTCGAGGTCAAGTTCCCCGAACAGCCGCCCATCCTCGCTCACAGCGAACTGCTCGCCTTCAACGGCGGCGTCAAGGGCGGAGTGACCACGTTTTACATCCACGCTTTCCTGACCGCGCCGGTGGTGGCCGCCGTGGTCACCACGGTGAAGATCACGAAGATCCACAAGGGCCGGTACGGGCTGCTCTCCACCGCGACGATCCCGAAAATCGCAGGTGGCAGCGGCTCCCCCACCTTCTTCACCCTGACGTTGAAAAAGGGGATCGTCTCCGCCACCTGCCCCGACGGCCACCTCAACGCCCGCGGCGTCGCCGATTTCGACGACGGCACCAAGGTGAACGGCATCGTCGTCAGGGCCTGCACGGGCAAGGGCTGATCGCGGCGCGCTCATCGTTCCTCGTCACCGCGCTATTCCTCTGCGCCCTGGCGATCTCGACGGGTGTCGCATCGGGCGACGGAAGCTCCTCTGGCCTGCTGCCCAGCTTGGACTTCGAGGTCAATCCGCGGCAGCTTTCTCCAACCGAAGCCTCGCCAGTTCGCCTTCGATTTTCAGGGAGCTACCGCACCCGGGACGGGTCCCACGTCCCTGCCCTGCGAGAGCTGCGCGTCGCAGGGGATAGGCATCTGCTGCTCGGATTGAAAGACGTGCCCAGCTGTGAGTTGAGCAGAACTGACTCCCCCGTCGACCGCAGCGACCGCTGCCCGGAGTCGGTCGTGGGGCGAGGGACCGTAAGGGTGGAGACCAACTTCCCGGAAGAGGCAAATATTCCATCCACCTGGCCGCTGACGTTGTGGAAGCGAGGCGACTCCAAGCTCCTTGCCTATGCGTATCTCACCGTCCCGGCGGTCGCCGAGTTCCTTGTGCCCATAGAACTTCGTCGGCTCCGCCGCGGCCGAATCGGCTGGCGAGCGGATGCGGCAGTCCCGAAGATCGCCGGCGGCAGTGGCTCGATAATCGACTTCACGTTGACGGTTGGCGGAAGGCTCCTCTCAGCGACCTGCAGGCGCTACTTCGAGTTCGACGCCGTCTCCGTCTTCGCCGACGGGAGTCGGTTCCGCGAACGCTTCGTCCGCCCCTGCGCCGTGACCGAACCGCACGTCCGGCAGCAGCCGGTCGAGCCAGCGCGGTAGCCACCAGGCGGCGGGGCCGGTGAGGCGCAGCAGGACCGGGACCAGCAGCAGGCGGACGAGGAAGGCGTCGAGGAGGACGGCGACGCCGAGGATCGCTCCCATTTCCTTCGGCGGCAGCGGGCCGGAGAGGGCGAAGGTGAAGAAGACGGCGACCATCACCGCTCCGGCGGCGAGGATCACCCGGCCGGAGTGGGCGAGGCCGCCGACCATCGCCTCCTTGGCGCTGCCGGTCCGCTCCCAGTGCTCGCGGGCGGAAGAGAGCAGGAAGACGGTGTAGTCCATCGCGATCGCGAAGACCATCGCGAAGAAGAAGACCGGCGCCCAGGCGTCGAGGAAGCCCTGGGATTCGAAGCCCAGCAGGTTGGCGAGGTTGCCGTCCTGGAAGACGAGTTTGGCGACGCCGAAGGCGGCGGCGGTCGAGAGCAGGTTGGTCAGCACCCCGAGCGCGGCGATCAGCGGCGCCTGGAAGGCGACCAGCAGGAGCAGGAACCCGAGGCCGAGGACGACGCCGATCACCAGCGGGGTCTTGGCCGCGAGCGCCGCCTCCAGGTCGTGGTTTTCCGCCGCCGGGCCGCCGACCCGGGCCCCGGTGGGCAGCTCGGAACGCAGGCGGTCGAGGGTCGCGCCGAAGGCGGTCGAGGAGGGGGCGGCGACCGGCATCGCTTCGATCAGCGCCGTCCCGCCGCGGCCGGCCTGCGGCGGCAGCGCGATCGCCACGCCGGGGTCGGCCTGCAGCTTCGCGGTGACGCGCGGCGCCTCGTCCCGCGGCGCGGTCACCTGCAGCAGCCCCGGGGCGCCGGGGCCGAAGGCGGCGCTCAGCTGTTCGTAGCCGACCCGCGAGTGGTCGCCCGGGGGGACGACCTTGATCGAGGGCATGCCGGTGCGGGCGCCGAGGACCGGCAGCGCCAGGGCGAGGAGGACGACCAGGCCGAGGCCGCCGAAGAGCAGCGGCCGCCGCCAGAGCAGCTCCCCCCAGCGGGCGAAGCGTGGCGAGCGGTGCTCGCCCGAGTGGGCCCAGGGCAGGGAGACCCGGTCGACCCGCGGCCCGAGCTTGGCCAGCACCGCCGGCAGCAGCGTCAGCGTCGCGGCGAGGACGAAGAGGACCGAGACCATGATCCCCAGCGAGACCGAGCGGAACGCCGGGCTGGGGACGAGCAGCACCGCCGCCAGGGAGACGATCACGGTCAGGCCGGAGAAGAGGACCGCCTTGCCGGCGGTGTCCATCGTCCTGGCGACCGCCTCGGTGGGTGGCAGGCCCTGGCCGAAGAGGGCGCCGCGGAAGCGCATGACGACGAACAGCGCGTAGTCGATGCCGAGCGCCAGGGCGAACATCAGCGCGAAGTTCATCGCCCAGATCGAGATCGGCGAGAGCAGGGTGCCGAGGTAGAGGACCCCGGCGGAGAGGACGAGGCCGGCGATAGTCAGCATCAGCGGCAGGCCGGCGGCGACCAGCGAGCCGAAGGCGAGGACGAGAATCGCCAGGGTCACGGGCCACGAGAAGAGCTCGGACTTCAGCATCGCCTCTTTGTTGGCTTCGTTGAAATCGGACCACATGCCCGCGGCGCCGGTCAGGTTGGCTTCGACGCCTGGCGTGGCGACGCCGGCCAGCTCGCCCTTGAGGTCGTTCGCGGCGGCGACCATCCCGTTGGGGTCCTCGGCGGCGGTGGCGCGGACCACCGCGGTGTGCCCGTCGCGAGCGATCGAGACCCCGGGGGCGGGCGGGACGACCCTGCCGACGGCGGGGTCGGCGGCGAGGGTGCGCTCGACGCTGCGCAGCGAGCGCTGGAAGGCAGGGTCGGCGACCGCGAAGCGCCGCGAGTGGACCGCGACCTGGAGGCCGTAGGCGCCGCCGCCGGCGAAGGCCGCGTCGACCTGCTTGCGCACGGCCACCGACTCCGACCCGGTTGCTTCCCAGCCGGCGCCGGAGAGCGCGGTCTCGACCCTGGGGGCGAGGAAGCCGAGGCCGACGGCGACCACGGCCCAGGTGATGAAGACGGCGCGGCGGTGGGTGGCGGCGACGCGGCCGAGGCGGCCGATCGGTCCGAGTGCGGTGGGCGCTACGGTGCTGGCGGTCACAGCGTTCTCCTTTGAGCGTTTACAAACTAACAACTACACAACTTAACAGTTGTACAAGGTACAATAACAGGAGATGCCGAGCCGGCGCAACAAGAACGTGCAGAGCCCTCTCGATCCCGAGGCGGCCGAGCTGATCGCGCGCCGCTTCCGCGCCCTCGCCGATCCCACCCGGCTGCGGATCCTCGACCACCTGCGCAACAACGACGAGGCCTCGGTGGGAGAGATCACCGAGGCGCTCGGCGCCTCGCAGCAGAACGTCTCCAAGCACCTCGCCGCCCTCCACGCCGAGGGCTTCGTCGCCCGCCGCAAGCGCGGCACCAGCTCGCTGTACCGGATCGCCGACCCCGGCGTCCACGAAATCTGCGACGGCGTAACCGCCGGCATCGCCACCCAGCTGGCGGACCTAGAGGCAGTCTTCAGCGCATAAAGCGTCTTTGTCCCGCGCGAAGGGGGTGAACGAGTGAGGCCAGGCGCCTTGGTCCACTCGTGGTTGACCAAAGCGCCTCAGTAGATCTGCGGATCGCGTTGATCGCGGGTGAGCAGCATGGGATCGTCACGACCGCGCAGCTAGTTGAGGTGGGATTGACGAAGAGCGCGATCTCCCAGCGCTCCCAGCGCGGCCGCCTTCATCGGCTCCACCGCGGGGTCTATGCGGTGGGTCACGAAGGACTTGGCAACGAGGGGCGGTGGATGGCGGCTGTGCTCGCTTGTGGAGTCGGCGCCGCGTTGAGCCATGGTGCCGCCGCCGTCCACTGGGGGCTGTTGCGCCCACTCGATGGACCGATTGACGTCACCGTGCCAACGCAGAACGGCCGCCGACGCCGCAACGGCATCCGAGTCCACCGCTGCGAGACTCTCCAGGCGCGTTGGTCAACCAGAGGTTTGCCAAAGCGCCTTGCCTCTCCGGTGACCGTGCGGGACCGCATCCCCGTGACGACCGTGGCGCGCACGCTTGCGGATCTCCCTTCGACGCTTGCGCCTTATCTCGTGCGGCGGGCTGTTCGGCAGGCCGAGTTCCTCAAGCTGCCGACCGGGATCGAGACCGATCGCACCCGCAGCGACCTCGAGCGCTCCTTTCTGCGGCTGTGTCGCCTCTATGGCCTGCCGCGCCCCGAGGTCAACGTCCCGATCCGCGGGATGACCGTCGACTTCCTCTGGCGCGACGCCTGGCTCGTCGTCGAAACCGACAGCTACGCGACTCACGGCGGCACGGTCGCTTTCGAGGACGATCGCGAACGCGACATGCGACTGCGGCGCCTCGGGTTCGCGGTCCATCACTTCAGCGAACGGCAGCTGGAACTGGAACCCGCGGCGGTCGCCGCCGACGTTGCCGCGGCGCTCCGGCTGACGGCGGTCGCATAATCCCCCCGTGGGCGCGGAGACGGCGGTGATCGAGACGGAGGCGCTGACCAAGCGCTACGGGGGCCACCGCGGGATCGAGGACGTGACCTTTTCGGTCCGGCCTGGCGAGGTGTTCGGCTTCCTCGGGCCCAACGGAGCCGGCAAGACGACGACGATCCGGACGCTGCTCGACCTGATCCACCCGACCGCCGGCTCGGCCCGCCTGTTCGGCCTCGACAGCCGCCGCGACAGCGTCGCGATCCGCGCCCGGCTCGGCAACCTGCCTGGCGACTTCGGCTTCGGCCGCGAGACCCCGGGCCGCGAGGCGCTGCAGCTGCTGGCGCGGGTGCGCGGCGTCGACGGTACCGCCCGCGCCGAGGAGCTGGCGGCGCGGTTCCGCGCCGACCTCGACCGCCCGCTCGGCCAGCTCTCGCGCGGCAACCGCCAGAAGATCGGCCTCATCCTCGCCACCTTCCACCGGCCCGAGCTGCTGATCCTCGACGAGCCGACCGGGGGCCTCGACCCGCTGATGCAGGAGGAGTTCCTCGCCCTCGTCGCCGAGGAACGCGACCGCGGCTGCGCCGTCTTCCTCTCCTCGCACGAGCTCGACGAGGTGCAGCGGGTCTGCGACCGGGTCGGGATCGTCCGCGGCGGCCGCCTGATCGCGGTCGAGCGGATGGCGGACCTGCTGGGCAAAGCCCGCCGCCGCTTCACCGTCGAGCTGGCCGATCCGGACGGCGCCGAGCGCCTGCGCTCGCTCCCCGGAGTCGAGGACTTAGCGGCCGACGGCAGCCGCGTCAGCTTCAGCGCCGGTGGCGACCTCGACGCCGTCGTCCGCGAGCTCGCCGGCCATCACGTCGTCGACCTCGAGGCGACGCACCCGTCTCTCGAGGAGGTCTTCCTCGGCTATTACGACGAGGGGGAGGAGGAGCGATGAGCCGGCAGCTCGGCGCCCTCGCCGCCGCCCACCTCCACGACCGCCGCCGCTCGGTCTGGGCCTGGGGCATCCCCCTCGGCCTGATGTCGGCCTTCATAGTCGCCATCTTCCCCTCGGTCGAAACCTCGATCTCCAAGGCGGTCCAGGGATACCCGCAGGGACTGAAGGAAGCCTTCGGGATCGGCGAGCTGAGCAACGTCGAGCAGTACCTGCACGCCGAGATGCTGAGCCTGATCGTGCCGCTGGCGCTCGGCTACCTGGCGGTGCGGGCGGTCGCCAGCGGCCTCACCGGCGCCGCCGAAACCGGCCGGCTCGACGTCGTCCTCTCCGCACCGGTCTCGCGCACCCGCCTGGTCGCCGCCGGCTTCCTCGCCACCGCGGCCGAGCTGGCGCTGGTCCTGCTGGTGACCGGCATCCTCACCGCCCTCGGCAGCCTGCTCTCCGGCGCCGGCCTCGCCGCCGGCCCGGCAGTCGAAGGCTTCGCCAACGTCTGGCCCCTGGCGCTGCTCTTCGCCGGGCTGGGCATCGTCGCCGCCGGCTTCTCGCTGCGGACCAGCGTCGTCACCGGCTCGGTCGCCGGCGTGCTGGTGGCGATGTACGTCCTCGACCTCGTCGGCCGCCTCGACCCCGACCTCTCCGGAGTCCGCTACCTCTCGGTCTTCAAGTACTACGGCAACGCGATCGAAGAAGGCATCGACCCGCTCGCCTTCGCCGGTGTCACCACCGCCGCCTGCCTCCTCGCCGCCCTCGGCGCCTGGCTCTTCGAGCGCCGCGACCTGGCGGCTTAAGAAGACGCGCGGGCCAGCAGCTCTCCCGCCCGTTGCATCTCCTCCGGGGAGCCGGCCTCGGTGATCGAGACGATCGCGGCGGGACGCTCCCCGGCGCCGAGCCCGTCCTCGCCGACGACGAGGTGCAGCGGCTTGCCCGCCCTCTCGCAGCGGGAGGCGACCTCGCCGACGATCTTGCCGCCGAGGCTCTGCGAGTCGAAGCGGCCCTCGCCGCCGATTACCGCGTCAGCGCGGGCCAACCGCTCGTCGAAGCCGACTGCGTCGAGGACGAAGGCGGCGCCGGGGCGCAGCCGCGCTCCGTAGGCCCAAAGCCCGCCGGAGAGCCCGCCGCCGCAGCCCGTCATCGGCACCCCGCGCGGGTCGCGAGGCAGCTCGGCTGCCAGCGCGTCGAGTCGCGCCGCCAGGCGCTCGACCGCCGCTGCGTCGGCGCCCTTCTGCGGCGCGAAGACCGCCGCCGCCTCCTCGTAAGGAGCGGCGACGTCGCAGAGGACCTCGATCTCCACCGCGCCCAGCAGGCCGGCGCCGCGCAGCGCCTCCAGCGCTCCGGCCCCACCGTCGGTCGAGGCGCTGCCGCCGACGGCGAGGAGGACGGAGCGCGCCCCCGCCGCGACAGCGGCGGCGATTAGCTCGCCGGTGCCGAAGGTGTCGGCACGCTCCGCGTCGCGCTCCTCGGGCGCCACCAGCGGCAGCCCCGAGGCCTGGGCCGCCTCGACGATCGCCCTCCCGTCGCCGAGCAGGCCGAAGCTCGCTTCCACCGGCCGCCCCAGCGGGTCGTGGACCGTCGCCGTGCGCCGCTGGCCCCCCAGCGCCGCGAGCAGCACCTCCATCGTCCCCTCGCCGCCGTCGGCGACCGGGCAGCGGTCGGCCGCGCCGCCGCCGGCCTCGACCCCCGACGCGATCGCCTCCGCCACCTCCCCGGCGCCGAAGGTCCCCTTGAACGAATCGGGGGCGACGAGGAAGCGCATCGGCCCGGCGACCTATTCGGGCGCCGGGACCTGCGAGGCCATCTGCGTGTAGCCGGCGGCGCTGGGGTGGATGCCGGTGTCGTTGTTGATCACCCAGGTGGGGCCGCCGCCGGCCGGGCCGGAGCAGAAGGACAGCGGGTGATCCTCGAGCTCCAGCTGGGTCCCGGCCGATTGGACGCTGGGGCCGTCGACCCGCTCCAGCCGGCAGCGGTAGCGCGAGGGGTAGACCGGTTCGATCGAGATGCCGACGTTGAAGTGGGGAGGGGTGACCAGCTGCAGGCGCCCGTTGCCCATCGCCGCCACCGCGGCAGCGACTTCTTCGTTCAGCATCTGGTTCGCCCGGGCGATCTCGGTGGTGCGGTCGAACAGCGCGCTCCAGGGGATCGAGAGGTGGTACTGCATGACGAAGATCGTCGCCTTGGTGTTTTCCAGCAGCTCCGTATAGACCTTGCGCAGGCTGGACCCCAGCGTCACCCGTTCAAATTCTTCCCGCACGCACTTTTCGAACTTCGGCAGTTCGGAGATGGCGGCGCAGAAGAGGTCCTTCGGTTTCGTCAGCAGCGCCGAGAGCAGCGGGTTCGCCCCCAGGGTGAGGAGGACGTAATCCGGTTCGGCCGCCTCGATCTGCTTCGTGTACCGGTAGAGGAAGCCTTCCGGCCCAGGGACCCAGTTGGCGGGTTCCGAGCCGCTGACCGCGAAGTTTGCGTAGTTGGTGACGCCGTATTCGTTCGCCCACTGCGCCGCCCACGAGACGTTCTTCGCCAGGCCGTAGTCGGTGGCGAATTCGGGCGCCGCTTCGGCCGACTTCTTCGCGATCGCGTTCGAGGAGCAGGCGTCGTTGAAGAGCGTCTTCGCGGGCTCGCACTGGAGGATGTCGTCGAGCGGGAAGGTGATGCCGGTCGAGTAGTAACCGAAGCCGGCGGTGACCGAGTCCCCCATCGCGCGGACGACGAGCCCGCTCGGGGCGCCGACGGTGACCTGGGGGTATTCGAGGGCGAAGCGCTGGAACCCCGAGGCGCTCGCTCCGCTCTGAAGCCGCTTGCCGACCAGCTCGATGCTGTCGCGACCGCTGAATCCCCTTGGCGCGCGGTAGACGAGGCGGCCGTCGCGGATGCGGGCGGCGCCCCGCGTCTGGTCCCAGCGCTCGACCCATTGCATCGGCGTGTCGCAGACCGGCAGCGGCACCGAGATCCGCCCTCCCGGCTTGACCCGCAGGTGCGGGACGCTGCTGCAGACCGGCCTGGGCCGCGGCCCGACGAGGGCGCGGCCGGCGGCCCGATCGCGTGAGCTCGCCTCCGCCTTGCCGTCGTCGTCGAGGTCGAGGCGGCCGCGGGCGAGGACGCGGACCGAGGCGCCCTGCTCGAGCTGCCGGGTCAGGGTCGCGTTCAGCCCGATGCGGTGGACGAAGGTGAAGCGACGCCGCCGATCGGGATACCGCGCGCGGCCGCCGTTCAGCCGTTCGTGCAAGACCCAGGAGCGGATCGTCGCTCCGCTCCTGCCGACCAGCGCGACCCGCAACTCGGCCAGCCGTCCCTTCAGCTCGATCGGGTAGCGGACCGGGACGAGGATCGAGTCGAGCCCGTCGGCGGAGGCGCCGACGACCGGGGCGCCGATCTCGACGTTCGCCGACAGTCCCCTTGCCGGCTTCGCGACCGCCGGCGCCGCGGCGAGCACCAGCACCGCCGCCAGGCAGGCGAGAGCGATCGGGATGTGGCGCCGCCGGGTCATGGCTTGCCCCGCCGATACAGCCAGCGCTGGAAGAGATTGTCAAGCTGGCTGCCGCCGACTTCCTCCGCCAACGCCTCGAACTGGCCGATCGTCGCGTTGCCGTGCCGGTGCTCCCTGGTCCAGCGGTGCAGGACGCGCAGAAACGGCTCCGTGCCGATCCGCTGCCGCAATGCCTGTAGCGCCATCGCGCCGCGCACGTAGACGGTCCAGCTGAAGAGCTGTCTTGGGCCGCGGAGCCTCGCCGGTGGAGGGTTCCAGAACGCCTTGTTCGACGCCGGCACCCGCATGGCGTTCCTGAGCCGGGCGCTGGCAGACGGCCCGCCGTGCTTCTCGGCGTAGAACCACTGAGCCCAGGACGCGAACCCCTCGTTGAGCCAGATGTCGGGCCAGCGCGCGACCCCGACCGAGTCGCCGAACCACTGGTGGGCCGTCTCGTGGACGATCAGGGTCCGGTTCGGGACGAAGGCGTAGATCGTGCGGCTCTGTGCCTCCAGGGCGTATTCAAGCCAAGGTGCGTAGTCGACCAGGGAGCCAGCCGAGTCGAAAGGATATGGGCCGAATGCCCTGCTGAGGAAGTGAATCACCTCAGGCAGATCTGCCAGCGGCCCGCGCGAGCCGCGCTCCATGCGCGGGTCAACCAGGGTCCAGGTCGGCAGCCCGCCCGCCCGACCTTTGACTATTCGGCCGCGACCGATGTTGAGTACCGCCAGGTAGGTGCTCATCGGGGCCGGTTCGACCCAGTTCATCTGCACCAGCCCACGGCCCGGGTCGGGGCCCCGCTCGCGGCGACCGTTGGCGACCGCCTTCAGACTCTCCGGAACGGTGACATGGAACTCGAAGCTGGCCTTGTCGGTCGGGACGTTGTCGCAGGGGATCCAGGCGGGCGTACCCTGCGGCTCGCCGACCGCGATGACACCGTCGTCGGTGCGCAACCAACCCTCCAGGACGCCATCGGCATCGATTACCCAGGACGGACGGCCGCTGTAGCGGACAAGGACGGTGAAGCGCTCACCTTTGGCGATCCCGGCCGCCGGGGTGACGATGAGCTTGCCGGGCCGACGGCGGAAGCGAGCTGCTTCCAAGCCGACGGCGACGTTTCGGACCTTGGGACCCACAAAGTCGAAGGAGAAGCTCTTCAGCGCTTCGGTCGCCACCGCTTCGACCTTCGTCGTCGCCTCGATCCGCCCGCCCTTCGGCTTGTAGGTGAGCTGCACGTCGTAGTGGACCGCGTCGTATCCGGGGTTGCCGGCGCGGGGGAAGAACGGTTCTCCGGCGGGCTTCGCGGCGAACGCCTGGGCCGCGGCCGCCAGGGCGAGAACGGCGAAAATCGCGAGGCTGAGGCGGGTAGAGCGCAAGAATCGATCCTATGGCGAAGGCGAAAGGAAAATCGAGAGGCGGCGAGCTCGGCGAGTACGAGCGCAAGCGGGACTTCGGCAAGACCGCCGAGCCGGCGCCGAAACGCCGCCGCCGCAAGCAGGGCGCGCCGCGCTTCGTCGGCCAGGAACACAGCGCCCGCCGCCTGCACTGGGACCTGCGGCTGGAGCACGATGGCGTCGCCGCCTCCTGGGCGATCCCCAACGGCATCCCCGAGGACCCGGCCGAGAACCGCAAGGCCGTCCACACCGAGGACCACCCGCTGGAGTACCTCGACTGGGAGGGGGAGATCCCGCAGGGCTCCTACGGCGCCGGGACGATGAAGATCTGGGACCGCGGCACCTACGAGCTGGAGAAGTGGGAGCCGGGGAAAGTGATGGTCGAGTTCCACGGCGAGCGGCTGCAGGGCCGCTACGCGCTCTTCCGCGCCGGCGAGGACGCCAAGGACTGGATGATCCACCGGATCGACCCGCCTGCCCGCGAGCGCGATCCCTTCCCCGAGGAGGTGGTGCCGATGCTGGCCCGGCTCTCGACCCTGCCGCGCGACGCCGATGAGTGGGCGGTCGAGGTGAAGTGGGACGGGGTGCGGGCGATCGCCTACTGCCAGCCCGGCCGGGTGCACCTGCAGACCCGCAACCTCAACGACGTCACCGCCCAGTACCCGGAGGTCAAACGGCTCTCCCGCCAGCTCGGCTCCTTCGACGCCGTCCTCGACGGCGAGCTGGTCGCCTTCGACGAGGACGGCCGCCCCAGCTTCGAGCTGCTGCAGCAGCGGATCCACCAGACCGAGCCGAGCGTCGTGCGGCGGCGGATGAAGACCCACCCGGTCGTCTACGTCGTCTTCGACCTGCTCTATTTCGACGGCCACGATCTCACCGGCTACCCCTACGAACGCCGTCGCGAGGTGCTGGAGAGCCTGGAGATCGACGACGAGAGCTGGCGCACGCCGGGCTACTCGGTCGGCCACGCCGAGGAGCTGCTGGAGGCGAGCCGCCAGCAGGGGCTGGAGGGGATGGTGCTCAAGCGCCTCGACAGCCCCTACGCCGCCGGCAAGCGCAACGGCGCCTGGCTGAAGGTGAAGAACACCCTGCGCCAGGAGCTGGTGATCGGTGGCTGGACCCCGGGCGAGGGGCGGCGCAAGGAGCATCTCGGCGCCCTCCTCGTCGGCTATTTCGAGGGCGAGGGCCCGCAGCGGGAGCTGCGCTACGGGGGCAAAGCCGGGACCGGGTTCAAGCAGGCCGACCTCGAGGACCTGGCCGAGCGCCTGGCGCCGCTGGCGCGAAAGACCAGCCCCTTCGAGAGGGGCCCGACTCCGCCGAAGGTCGCCCGCTTCGTCGAGCCGCGGCTGGTCGCCGAGTTCGAGTTCCGGGAGATGACCAAGGAGGGGATCCTCCGCCACGCCGCCTACAAGGGCCTGCGCGAGGACAAGCCGGCGGCCGAGGTCGAGCTGGAGCGGCCGGCCCCCGGTTAGAAGCGCCGCCGTAACGGGCACCAAAGGCGGTATGGAGAGCAGCACGGTCAGACGCGACTACCGGCCCGAGGGCGAGAAGCCGAGGACGGGGCTGCTGCCGACCCTGAAGCGGACGCTGACCGAGTTCCAGGAGGACAACCTCACCGACTGGGCGGCGGCGCTCACCTACTACGGGCTGCTCTCGCTGTTCCCGGCGCTGATCGCGATGGTCTCGCTGATCGGGATCTTCGGCGACCCGCAGACCACCACCGCGAAGCTGACCGAAATCATCACCGAACTCGGCCCCGAATCGGGCGCCGAAACCTTCGAAGGCCCGATCAAGTCGATCGTCGAAAACCAGAGCGCGGCGGGCTTCGCCTTCGTCTTCGGCCTCGCCGTGGCGCTGTGGTCGGCCTCGGGCTACGTCGGCGCCTTCACCCGCGCCTCGAACATCATCTACGAGACCCCCGAGGGGCGGCCCTTCTGGAAGCTGCGGCCGCTGCAGATCGCGGTCACCCTGGCGATGATCGTGATGATGGCGCTGCTCGCGATCGGCCTCGTCCTCACCGGCCCCGTCGTCGAAGCCGTCGCCAACCCGATCGGCCTCAGCAGCACCGCGGTCGACGTCTGGAACGTCGCCAAGTGGCCGGTGATGGCGGCGATCTTCATCCTCATGGTCGACGTCCTCTACTACACGACGCCGAACGTGAAGATCCGCGGCTTCAAATGGGTCACCCCGGGGGCGATGGTCGCGATCGTCGTCTGGGCGATCGCCTCGGCGCTCTTCGCTCTTTACGTCGCCAACTTCAGCTCCTACGACAAGACCTACGGCACCCTCGCCGGCCTCGTCGTCCTCCTCCTCTGGTTCTGGATCACCAACCTGGCGATCCTCTTCGGCCACCAGATGAACGCCGAGCGCGAGCGCAGCGCCGAGATCGAGGAAGGTTTGCCCCGGGCCGAGAAGGAGATCCAGCTGGAGCCGCGCGACGAGCCCAAGGACCAGAAGACCACCTAAAGATGGAGGCCGCAACGAAATGAAGTTCATCTTCGCCCCGATCGGCATCGTCCTCGGCTTGATCGCCGGGATGATCGGCTCCAAGATCTTCGAACGGATCTGGGGGCTGATCGACGATCAGGAGCCGCCGAAGCCCGAGCACCGCGAGTTCTCTTGGCCGAAGCTCTTGGCGGCGCTCCTGATCGAGGGGGCGATCTTCCGCCTCGTCAAAGGCCTCGTCGACCACGGAACCCGGACCTCGTTCGCGAAGCTCACCGGCTCCTGGCCGGGCGAGGAGGCCCCGGAACCGGAGTGAGATCGGCCCTCCCGGGGTAGCTATTGGAAGACACCAGTCGTCCAAGGGAACCCAGCGAACGGAGGAGCAGATGAACACCAGAGCAGATCGAGATGCCGGCGGTATCGGGGGGATCTCCCTCGGCGGCATCCTCGTGATCATCGGGATCGTGCTGATGATCGTCTGGAGCTTCTGGATCGGGTTGATCGTCGCGCTGATCGGGTTGATCGCCTTCGGCGGCTTCGCCCGCGGCAAGTGGTACTAACGCCTCCGATCCCCGGGTAGTCAGGGACCGGACGCACCTCTCCCCGCATACCGGGGACAAGTGCGTCCGGGTCGCCTTTCCGGCGCGTGGGCGGGGCTGCGGTAAGGTCAGCCCACGTTGTCGGGGGGCCTATCGCGAACCGCGCGCATCGCCTGGATCGCCGCCGCGGCTGGGATCGTTTTCGCCGTCTGGGTCCTGGCCGGCAGTGCCACCGCCGGGATCGCATTCTTCTACTCGGTGGCGGTCGGGCTAGCGGCCTGGTGGTTCGGGCTGCGAGCCGCCCTCGCCACCGCCCTGCTCTGCCTCTGCCTCTACGCGATCGGGAGCCTCGTGCACCCGGTCCCCCACTTCGTCGCGGCGCTCCTCGTCCGCGCGATCTTCCTCTCCGTGGTGGCGGTTGGCGGCTCGTGGATCGCCGAGCGCCTGCAGACGCTGGAGCACTCGGCCGAGGAACTCGAGGCGATCAGGGCGGCCCTCGCCCCGGCCGAGCTGCCGGAACTTGCCGGAATCGACGCCGGCGCCGCCTTCGTCCCTTCCGAACTAGGCGTCTCAGGCGACTTCTACCTGCTGACCAACGGGCCCGACGGCTCGGCGGTGGCGATCGTCGGCGACGTCGTCGGCCACGGGCCCGAGGCCGCCCGGCTCGCCACCTTCATCCGCGCCCGCTTCGCCGCCTTCGCCGCCAACACCACCGACCCGGCCGAGCTGCTGGCGATGGCAAACACCGCCCTCGCCGAACGGCCCGGCCGCCGCCAGGAGCTGGTCAGCGCCCTCTGCCTGCGGCTGCGGCCGGGCGAGGAGACCGTCTGCTGGTCCAGGGCGGGCCACCCGCCGCCGCTGCGGATGCCGGAGCTGGCCGAGCTGCCAGGGGACGGCTCGACCTTCCTCCTCGGCGCGACAGAGAAGATCGAGCTGAGGAACACCGAGTCCTCGCTGGCCGGGGGCGAGGGGCTGATCGTCTACACCGACGGCGCCACCGACGTCCGCCGCGACAGGGAGATGCTCGGCCTCGACGGCCTCGCGCGGGTGCTGACCCCGCTGAGCGGGCTGGCGGCGCGGGTGATCGCCAGCGAGACCGAACGGTCGATCCTCGGCTGGGCGGACCGCCCGATCCGCGACGACCTCTGCCTGCTGGTCCTGAAGCCGAAACCTGTCTGAGGACAGGGGCGGCAGCAGTAGGTGCCAGGTTTTCCCTGGCGATCCAGTCACCCGCCGACCCCTTGATCAGAGATTGGGAGCGGTCAAGATTCTTACTGGGTACGCAATGTTCTCCTTGTTTCCCGTTCCCAAGTGTCAATCGGGAGATCGAACATGCGACAGAGTTGGCGCTACTCCCCAAGCCTCCCTGGCGCGGGGGAGTAGCGTCATGCCATGGGCACGGCCGAACAGCCACTTTTCGCCGTCACCAACCGGCTTCCGGCCTCCGCCGTCGAGCTGCTGCGCGCGGCCGGCGAGGTGCGGATCGACGAGCGGGAGACGGCGATCCCCCGCCCCGACCTGCTCGAGCTGGTCGCCGGCGCCAGCGCGGTGCTGACCCTGCTGGGCGACCGCGTCGACGAGGAGCTGCTCGCCGCGGCCGGGCCGCAGCTGCGCTGCGTCGCCAACGTCGCCGTCGGCTACGACAACGTCGACGTCGCCGCGGCCGAGCGCCGCGGGGTGGTGGTGACCAACACCCCCGGCGTCCTCGACGACGCCACCGCCGACCTGACGATGGCGCTGATCCTGGCCGCGACCCGGCGGCTCGCCGAGGGCGATCGCCTGGTCCGCTCCGGCCGCGACTGGAACTGGGGGATGGGGTTCATGCTTGGCAGCTCGCTGCAGGGCCGGCGGCTGGGGATCGTCGGCCTCGGCGGGATCGGCAGATGGGTGGCGCAGCGAGCGCGCGCCTTCGGGATGGAGATCGCCTACCACCAGCGCAACCCCGCCCCGGCCGAGGTCGAGACGGCGCTCGGTGCCGAGCGGATGCCGCTCGAGCGGCTGCTGGTGGAGGCCGACGTCGTCAGCCTCCATTGCCCGCTGACCCCGGACACGCACCACCTGATCGGCGCCGCCGAGCTGGCGGCGATGAAGCCGTCGGCGGTCCTCGTCAACACCGCCCGCGGCCCGGTGGTCGACGAGGCGGCGCTGGCGGCGGCGCTGGCCGAGGGGAAGATCGCCGCCGCGGGGCTCGACGTCTACGAGCGCGAGCCGCGGGTCGAGCCGCGCCTGCTGGAGCTCGACAACGTCGTCCTCAGCCCGCACCTCGGCTCGGCCACGGTCGAGACCCGCACGGCAATGGCCGAGCTGGCCGCCCGCAACGTGATCTCTGTACTCAGCGGCCAAGGGCCCCTGACCCCGGTCGCGTCACAATGACCCGGTGAGCGCCGTCACGCCACCAACCCGAACCGCATCAACTTCTACTCCTGCTGGGTGTAGAAATTGATGCAGTTCGAGAGGGTGATTCGGCACCGGATTGCTGGGGAGGAAGTCGCCGGGGTATCGACGCGGACCGCGCCTGTCTGGGACCCCGCCACCGGCGAGCGGCAGGCCGAGGTCGTCCTCGCCGAGTCGGCCGACGTCGACGCAGCGGTCGCCGCCGCGCGCGGCGCCTTCGCGGAGTGGTCGCAGGCTTCCCTCAGCCGCCGCGCCAAGGTGATGTTCGCCTTCCGCGAGCTGCTCAACGCCAATGTCGGAAAGCTGGCGCGGATCGTCTCCTCCGAGCACGGCAAGGTGCTGGAGGACGCCGAAGGCGAGGTTCTGCGCGGCCTCGAGGTGGTCGAGTTCGCCTGCGGGATCCCGCAGCTCTTGAAGGGCGAGTACTCCGACCAGGTCTCCTCGACCGTTGACGCCTACTCCTTCCGCCAGCCTCTCGGCGTCTGCGCCGGGATCACGCCCTTCAACTTCCCGGCGATGGTGCCGATGTGGATGCACCCGGTGGCGATCGCCTGCGGCAACACCTTCGTCCTCAAGCCCTCCGAGCGCGATCCCTCGGCCTCGAACCTGGTCGCCGAGCTCTACGCCGAGGCGGGATTGCCCGCCGGGGTTTTCAACGTCGTTCATGGCGACAAGGTCGCGGTCGACGCGCTGCTCGACCATCCCGAGGTGGCGGCGGTCTCCTTCGTCGGCTCGACTCCGATCGCGCAGTACGTGCACGCCCGCGCGACCGAGAAGCGCAAGCGCGTGCAGGCGCTCGGCGGGGCCAAGAACCATGCCGTGGTGATGCCCGGCGCCGACCTCGGCTACGCCGCCGACCAGCTCTCGGCCGCCGGCTTCGGCTCCGCCGGCCAGAGGTGCATGGCGATCTCGGTCACCGTCGCGGTCGGTTCCTCCGGCGACGCGCTGGTCGACGAGGTCGCCCAGCGGGCGCGCGAGATCAAGGTCGGCCCCGGCCTAGACCCCGGCTCGGAAATGGGGCCGGTGGTGACGCCGCAGGCGCGCGAGCGGATCGTCGACTACATCGGCCAGGGGGCGGAGGCCGGCGCGCGGCTGACCGTCGACGGCCGCGAGCTGGAGATGGACGGCGGCGGCTTCTGGGTCGGGCCGACGCTGATCGACCAGGTCGAACCCGAGATGTCGGTCTACACCGACGAGATCTTCGGCCCGGTGCTCTCGGTCGTCCGCAGCGGCAGCCTCGAGGAGGCGATCGCGCTGATCAACGCCAACTCCTACGCCAACGGCGCCGCGATCTTCACCGGCTCCGGCTACGAGGCGCGCCGCTTCCAGCGCGAGGTCGAAGTCGGGATGATCGGCGTCAACGTGCCGATCCCGGTGCCGATGGCCTTCTACTCCTTCGGCGGCTGGAAGGACTCGCTCTTCGGCGACCACCACGTCCACGGCCCCGAGGGCGTCCGCTTCTACACCCGCGGCAAGGCGATCACCGCCCGCTGGCCGGCGAGCAACGCCGCCGGCCCCGGCGACGCGGGGTCGATGAACTTCCCGACCTCGAACTGACTCAGGGGGACGGCGGCTGGCCGACCGCCAGGCAGAGGCGGTCGTAGATCTCGTCGGCCTGCTCGACCGACATCGTCGGCCGCTGCCGCGAGAAGTACCAGGCGAGCATGCGCGCGGGCAGGATCGTGACACCGCGGCGCCTCGCCGGGACCTTGTCGATCACGTAGGCGTGGCTGAAGACGAGCAGCGCCTGCACCTCCATGCCGGTGATCGCCTTCAGCGTCTTCATCTCGGCGTAGGCCTGCCGGAGCATCTTCGGGTCGAGGTTGTCGAGGAGGATCCTGCCGCGCCGGCTTTTCGTCTCCACCGTGAACAGCCCACCCGGACCGACCACGATGTGGTCGATGTTCCCCCTGCCGAAGGAGACGTCGTGGATCACCTGCCAGCCGTCGGCGACGAGGCCCTCGAGGATCTGGCCGACGACTTCCTCGCCTTCGGCGCCCTGCGCCCAGGCGCCGTGGTCGCGCTTGAACCTGCCGCCGAGGAAGCGCAGCCAGCCCCGGCGCCTCGCTTCGGCCCGTACGTGCTGCCCAGCGACCCGCCGCGGCTCGATCTCGGTACTCATCGATGCTTACTCGGCCTACCGGCCGAGGGGGGTGAGCCGCGCAAACGAATGTTCGGCTGCTTCGGCCCTAGCGAAGCTCGGCGCTGAGTTCTCCCAGTCCGATCGCCTCTACGTTGTCGCCCAACGGGAAGCGCTCGCTGCCGGGGTAGACGACAAAGCTGCGCTCCGGTTCGATGTCGGTCAGGGCAGAGCGCATCCCTCGCTCGAGCTTCGGCGCCAGGGTTCGCTTCACCTCGATCGCCCACTCGCGTCCGTCGGGCCAAGAGAGGACGAGGTCGATCTCGGCGCCGCTGCTGGTTCGGTAGAAGCTGGGCTCTGCGTCCTCCCCCGCAACTCCGATCAGGTTCTCGATCACGAGTCCCTCCCAGCTCCCGCCGACGACCGGGTGGCCCAGCAGCGACTCCTTGTCGGCGATGCCGAGCAGCGCGTGGAGCAGGCCGCTGTCGCGCACATAGACCTTGGGGGATCGCACCAGGCGCTTCCCGGCGTTCGCCAGCCGCGGTTGGAGGCGGCGGACGAGCAGCAGATCGACCATCAGGTCGAGGTAGTTGCCGACCGTAGCGCCGCTGACCCCGAGACCGCGGGCGATGTTGGCGGCATTCAGCAGGCCGCCCTGGTTGTGCGCGAGCATCGTCCACAGCCGCCGCAGCGTCTCCGCCGGAATGCGCGGACCGAGCTGGGGGATGTCGCGTTCCAGGTAGGTGCGGATGAAGTCTCGCCGCCAGCGCAAGCTCTGCTCCTCACCGCTCGCGAGAAAGCTGTCCGGGAATCCACCGCGAACCCAGAGACGGTCCAGATGCCCGTTCCCGACCTCGGTGAGGTCGAAGGGCGCAAGCTCGGCAAAGGCAATGCGACCCGCGAGGCTCTCGCCGCTCTGAGCCAGCAGCTCCAGCGAGGCCGAACCGAGAAGGAGGAACCGGCCGTCACCGCGCCCCTCGCGCCGCCCCTGGTCGATCACCCCGCGCAGAACTTCGAAGAGGCCCGGCAGTCGCTGGATCTCGTCCAGCACCAGCAGCTCGTCGGCGTGGTCGGCGAAGTAGAGCTCCGGCTCCACCAGCCGTGCCCGATCGATCTCGGACTCGAGGTCGAGATACGTCGCCGGACGCCGCTCAGAGATCTCTAGGGCGAGCGTCGTCTTACCGACCTGCCTTGGTCCGCTCAGGACGACGGCCGGCGACTGCGCAAGCAGGGATGCGACCCGTGGGGCAATTCTCCTCTGAATCATTCATGCAATTTTAAATCTGTATTGAAGATTTGCAAGGTTAGTAACCCGTCGTGGGAAGATACGGCCATGGAGCTGCTGGGCAGCAAGCCATTGCACAACGGCAAGCACGTCGACTTCGTCGCCAAGCGCTACCGCCGCGCTGACGGGAGCGAGGTCGAGCGGGAGGTCGTCGAGCATCCGGGCTCGGTGGCGGTGCTGGCCTACGACGAGGAGTTCGCCTACCTGGTCGCGCAGCCGCGCGAGGCGGTCGAGGACGACGAGCTGCTGGAGATCCCGGCGGGGACGCTCGACGTCGAGGGGGAGAGCGAGCTGGAGTGCGCCCGGCGCGAGCTGGCCGAGGAGGCGGAGCTGCGGGCCGAGAGCTGGGAGCAGGTGCACGTCATCTACCCGAGCCCCGGCTTCCTCACGGAGGTGGTGACGATCTTCGCCGCCACCGAGCTCTCGGCGGCGAGCGGGGAGCGCGACGAGGACGAGGAGATCGAGATCGTCCGCCTGCCGCTGGCCGAGATCGACCGGGCACTGCCCGACGTCCGCGACGCGACCACGGTGATCGCGCTGCAATGGCTGAAGGAGCGGCTCGCCGGTTAGGCGCTGTCGCTCTCGACTAGGCGGAACACCTCGGCCAGGCTCGTCCCCAGGCCGTGGGCGAGGTGGCGGAGCGTCCCCCAGTCGGCCTCCACGGCGCCCGCCTCGATCCGCTGCAGCGTCGTGACCGGTATCTGGGAGCGCTCGGCCAGCCCGTCCTGGCTCAGGCCGGCTTCCTTGCGCAGCTGCCGGAGGACACGGCCGAGGGCGACGTTCTCTGCTTCCTGGGACTCTGCCACTCGGTACGGGACGGTACAGGCCGTCCCCACCGCCATCTCAGCGGCGGGGGTGCTGGCGGACCTGGCGATCGCGCTCGGCGATCTCGCGCATCCGGCGGTGCTGCTCGGCGGCGTTGGCGATGGTGAAGCTCGCTAGGAATCGCATGACTGCCTCCTTTCGGGTGCGAAACACTGGCTAAACTGATTTGCCAGTGTCTACAACACTAGCTAAAATAGATAGCCAGTGTCAACCCAGATCGACAAGAGCTCACTCGCTCCCGATGCCGAGCTGATCGTCGAGTTCGTCAACACCCGCGACGTCGAAGAGGGGACCGACGCGATCGCCGAGCCGGCCGCCCTGGAGACGTGGATCGCGGCGCGGACCGAGGAGTACCCCGGAGATCTCGACCCCGACGACGTCGCCCGGGTCCAGTCGCTGCGCGAGTCGCTGCGCCTGCTGCTGCGGAGGAATAACGGCGGCGAGGCCGCCGCTGCCGAGCTGACTCCGCTGCGCGAAGCCGCCGAGCGCACCCGGATCCGGACCGCCTTCTCCGACGACGGCGAGCTCGAGCTGGTTCCCGCCCGCTCCGGTCTCAGCGGCTTCGAAGCCCGCCTCCTGATGGCCGTTGAGCACCTCCAATGCCACGGCGCCTGGCCGCGCCTCAAGGCCTGCACCGACGAGGGGTGTCAATGGGCCTTTTTCGACGCCACCCGCAACCACTCGCGCACCTGGTGCTCGATGGACGTCTGCGGCAACCGCGAGAAGACGCGCCGCTACCGCGAGCGGAGGATGGCAAACCCTAAAAGGACTTAGCGGCGAAATGAAGCATTGAGTTCATCGCCTGCGTGCGGCTCGCCTCGCTGGGCAGGAAAGCGGCGACCACGCGGCGGTTATGCCGGAAGCACCGGATCGGCTTGTACGAGAGGTTGAGCTCTTCAGCGGCGAACCTGCGCGCTTGGGGTCGGCGTGCTAGCCATACGTCCCAGGACGCATGGGGGAAAGTGACCGGCGTCATTACCAGGACGCGTCCCAGATCGATCGGCTGCGTCTCTCCGTCGTAATGAACGTCCAGCTCAAGTTCGTATATGGCCGGCAGGCTTTCGAGAGTTGGGGTGTTGAACATCAGCCGGATGCGATCCACGTCGTCAGTTTGGATCTCTTGGCTGAGGGGTCTTAGGCGCCGAAAGCCTGGATCCGGAGGCAAAACGATGTCGTAGCGGGTTGGCGCGACGTAGCCGGAGCCTCCGAGCATGATGCAGGGTCGGAGTTTGGCCATCTTCATCACCTTGGTTTCGATAGAGGTGATCAGCGCCCGCCGGTCCCCTTCGTTGAGGAGCTCGACTCCGAGGTTGGATTTGTATTCCTCCTCGCCAGACCATCCATTCGACAGCGAGGCCGTCACGAGCCGAACCCTTGGGCCGTGATCCGCAAGAAGCGAGGCGGCCTTAGGCACGAGGAATGCCAGCAGTGCGCCGATCGCGGCGACCCCGATCGGGACGTACACCAGTTTGACCCGATCCTCTCGTGAGAAATGCCAAATACTCCACACCCAAAAGAGCATATGGGTGGGGATCAGCCCTGGGCCGCTCCGGAGATGGAACGCCTGCCGCCATCAATGTTCCTCTCTCGCTTGGTCCGCTCGCAGAGGTCGGCGAACTTGTCGAGCAGCGCTTCCAGCCGGGACAGCGTGGGGCCGTCGCGGCCGAGCGGTTCCTGGTGGGCGGCGCCGGAGATCTCGCGCATCGCGACGTCGATCTCCTCGGCCAGCTCGGGCGTCCAGCGGACCGCGTGCAGGTTCTGGACCCGGATCGGCAGCGCCTGGCGCTCGATCACCCCGTTCAGCAGGTAGACCTCGATCAGCCGCTCGTAGCTCTTGCGCAGGTCCAGGAGCCAGAGCTGGGCGCGGCGCTCGTAGCGGGAGTCGCCGCCCTTGTAGAGCGGGCGCAGCTCGCTCTTCAGCTCGTGCCGCAGCGCCTTCAGCCGCTGCATCGGCGAGCGCGCCTCCCAGGGGAGGCTGTCGCTGACGACGCCGACCGCGCCGTCGACCCGGGTCAGCGCCTGCGAGTGCAGCTCCAGCCCCAGCTCCTCGGCCTTCTCCACCAGGTAGGCGACGAAGACGAGGTCGTGGGTGAGGACGACGACCTGGCGGCGTTGCGCTTCCTCGACCAGGCGGGCGGCGAGATGGTCGCGACGGCGGTGGTCGAGCGAGGAGACCGGGTCGTCGAGGACGATCGCGCTGCGCTCGTTGCTGACCCGCAGCTCGGCGAGGAAGAAGGCGGTCGCGAGCGCCGTCTGCTCGCCGGTGCTGAGCACCTTCGCGACCCGCTCGCGGCCCTCGCTGCGCAGCTTGAAGCGGACCGCCGGCTTGCCCTTGCTGGCCGAGGAGGCGAGCTCGACGCGGTCGGCGATCGGGTCCAGCTCCGCGATCTCCTCCGCCAGCGCCTCCTGTAGCCGCCCGGTAATCGCCAGCCGGCTCAGCTCGCCGATCCGCTGCGATATCCGCCGCGTCGAGAGCTGCGCCCGCGCCTCTTCCCAGGCCTCGATCCGCTCCAGCGCCCGCAGGTGCTCGATCAGCTCGTCGAGCCGCTCTTCGACCGCCCGGCGACCGCGCAACTCGCCCAGCCGGCGCTCGATCCGCTCGCGCTCGCGGCGGTCGCCCAGGACCGCAAACCCTTCGGCTTCGGCTATCTGGACGGCGACGAAATCGCGCAGCGGTCCCAGCTCCAGGCTGCGGCCGGGATGCGGCTCGGACCTGCCCGTCGCGATCCCGAGCCGGTCGGCGAGCGCCTCGAGGGCGGCGTCGACTGTCTCCTGCAGCCCCTCGCCGACAGCGGCGAGCGCCAGCTCGGCGACGTGGAGGATCCGCTCCAGGCTCGGTAGCCCTTCGAGCCGCTCGGTCAGGACGCTGTCGACGAGACGGACCTGGTCGCGCAGCTCGCCGGAGACGAAGGCCTCGAAGCGGTGCATCCGCTCGTGCGCCTCGGAGTCGAGTGGCTGCTGGCAGGTGGGGCAGGTCGCGCCATCGCCCTCGGCGGGGAACTCGCCGCCTCCCGCTTCGACGAAGCGCCGCGCCGCCTCCCACATCTCGCGCCAGGCCTCGCCGCCGGTCCCCGGCTGCGGCTGGTCGGCGAAGGCCTCGGCGGCGAGCTGGTCGACCGCGGCCGTCGCCCGCGCCAGCCGCTCGCGCAGCTCGGCGATCTCCGCCAGCGCCTCGTCGTCGAGCCGGTCCCAGGCGCTCTGCAGCTCGGTCGCGAGCTTCTTGACCGCGGCGGCCCGCTTGCGGGCGGCGCGCTCCAGCTCCTCGCCGCGGTCGCCGGCGATCGTCGCCTCGGCCCGCTCCAGCTCGGCCAGCTCCTCCAGCTCGGCCTCGTCGAGGCGGGCGAAGGCCCGCGCCTCCTCCTCGCTCATATCGCCCGGCAGCGGCGGCATCGTCTCGCGCAGCTCGGCGATCCGCTCCGCCAGCTCGGCGGCCAACACGTCCTGCGCCGCCGCCATTTCCTTCAGCAGGCGCAGCGGCCGCGGCGTGTGCTCGATCGCGTTCGACTTGGCGATGTGGACCTCGGCGCAGCTGGCGTCGAAGGCGGTCATCGCCGAGAGCACGCGCGGCGCCTCCGCGTTCAGGTCGACCTCCAGGACCCGCTCCTCGCCGTCGACCGCGAGCACGAACTCGGCGGTCTGCGGCGCCTCGGCCTTGCCGGGGTCGAAGACGTCGTGCAGCACCTCGCCGACTTCGGCCGCCCGGCAGACCCGCCGGCAGAGGCGGCCGTAGCCGCTCTTGCCGGCCCCGTTCTCGCCGAAGACGACGTTGAGGCCCGGGCCGAAGCGCAGCACCTGCTCGCCGGCCAGCCGGTTGACGTTGCGCAGGTTGCGGATCTGCCGCAGTTCGACCGCGCCGTGCTCGGCCTCGTCGGCCGGCAGGTTCGCCAGCTCCAGCGGCGGCAGCTCCGGCGCCCCCGGCTCGCCGCAGAGCACGGCCAGCACCTCCGCCCGCCCCGCCTCGTCGAGCGGGCCGTCGCAGAGCTTGCGCATCAGGCCGCGCTGCCATCCCGGCAGCTCCTGCGACCAGTCGAAGATCCTCCTTTGCAGCAAGGCGTCCTGGTCGTTCATCGACCAGGAAGCTTCTCAGAACCCGCTGCCCAGCTCGAAGAAAGAACGCAATAGAGAGCAGGAAGGCACACTTACCGCTCTCTGACGAGGGGAGCCTCCGCTATATTGAAGCCGTGGCTACCGCTTCCCGACGCAAGACCTCATTTGAGATCGACCCCGCCAAGGTGGCGGAGGCAAGAGCGATCCTCGGCACGAAGACCTTGACCGAGACGATCGACGCGGCGCTGGCGGAGGTCGTCAAGGTCCGTCAGCGGCAGGAGCTGGTCGAGTTGCTGTTTACGCCGGGAAAGCTGGCACTGGACGATCCCGGCGTGATGTCCAAAGCCTGGCACTAGTTCACCCTGCCATGGCCAGCTTTCTCGCTGATAAGAGCGCCTTGGCACGCCAGGAGACCCGCCCGGAGGTTCGCGAGACCGTCGAGCCTCTGCTGCTCGCCAACGAGATCGCGATCTGCGGGATGGTCGAACTCGAGCTCCTGTTCAGCGCCACCGGTCGCGCTACCTACCGCGCTCTCGCCAAAGCTCTTCGCGGGATGCCGAAGGTGGGGGTCGATCAAGGTTGCTTCGACAGAGCCCTCGAGGTGCAGGCGATGCTTGCCGAGCGCTCCCAGCATCGCGCCGTTCCCTTGCCGGATCTACTAGTGGCGGCCTGCGCGGAGCGAGCCGATCTGACGGTGCTCCACTACGACGCCGACTTCGAGCGCATCGCAGAGCTCACCGGCCAGGCAGAGCAGTGGGTCGTTCCGCGCGGAACCGTCTCCTGACGACTACGGGTTCCGCAGCCCGGACGATGAGGCTGCGGCCAGCCACTCGCGCTCCTTGCCGCGCATCGTCGGCGTCGCGAGGAGGCTGCCGGCGCGGCGCTGGAAGCCGCGCAGGCGGGAGCTTTCGGGCGGCAGCAGCTTGGCGAGCTGGCGGTACTCCTTCGAGACCTGGCTGGTGCGGAAGACGTTGGCGACGGCGGTGAGGAGCTCGCCGGGCTCGGCGACGGTGGTGCGGGCGATCTCGGTGCCCTCGACCTTGATCACCAGCTCGGCCGGGTAGGAGCGCGCCGGCGGCGGCTCGAGCGGCCCGGCGAGGGCGCCGGCGATCGCGCTGCGCAGGGCGACGTGGGCGTCGGCGGACTCGACCGAGCTGGCCTGCCCGCGGCCTTCGCCCTCCTTGGTCGTCACCAGGCGGGCGCTGCCGAGCTCCCCCTCGCGCATCTCCTCCAGTAGCCAGCGGTCGCCGGCGGCGACGAGGATCGGGATGCCCTCGGCGGCCAGGGCCTGGGCGTAGGTCTGGGTCTCGCTCAGCGAGTCGCCGTCGAGCAGCACCTCCATCCCCCATATAAAGGTGTGGGAGCAGAAGCCCTTCGGGCTCGGGGTCTTGGCGTGGTGGCCGATCATCGCCACCGCGTCGAGCGGGCCGCCGTGGGCCTTCGCCATCGAGGGCCGCTCCTCGTTCAGCGCCAGGTCGGCGATCGGCCGCACGTCGACCCCCTCCGGCATCCGCTCGCGTTCGACGTTGGTCCCGACCATGTGCCAGTCGCCGACGCTGATCCGCTCGGCGCCGCCGGCCCGCAGCGCTTCGATCGCGACCAGGACTTCGTCGGTCATCTGCCGCCGCCCGCGCGCGTAGGCGGCGGGGTGGGAGGGGAGGCAGTCGCGGTAGTCCTCGATCCCGGCGATGCCCTCCATGTCGGCCGCGATCAGGACGTTCACGGCAGGGAGCCTAGTCCGAGAGCTGACCGCGCGCCTTGTCTTCGACTTCGGCCTGGCTCTGCTCGTCGCGCGCCAGCGGGTTCATTTCGCCGGCCAGGGTCCAGACGGTGATCGTGTGTTCGCGGCCGCGGACTTCGCGCTCGCCGATCAGTTCCAGGTCGCCCGGGTCATCGGTCAGCGCCTGCTTGGTCGAGTCGGCGATGAAGAGCTGGTGCCCGGAGCCTTTGGTCATCCCCTCCAGGCGGGCTGCCGTGTTGGTGGTGTCGCCGATCGCCGTGTACTCGATCCGGCGCTGGGAGCCGACCTGGCCGGACATCACCGTGCCGCTGTTGAGGCCGATGCCCATCGCGAAGCCCTTGTGGCCCTCGCGCTGCATCCACTCGTTGAAACGGGTCAGCCGCTCGCTCAGCATCTCGCGCGCCGCGGCGATCGCCCGGTCGGCGTGGTCGGGCTGCTCCAGCGGCGCCCCGAAGACGGCCATGATCCCGTCGCCCATGTAGGCGACGAGGGTGCCGCCGTGGTCCATGATCGCGTCGCTCATCTCCTCCAGGTAGTGGTT